>Ga0196976_1000222_pt1 | contig 38399 bp, 32 predicted proteins | sample S3v_513CmetaG_FD_148644 | JGI IMG/M metagenome (GOLD analysis project Ga0196976, IMG submission 148644) | Soil microbial communities from Anza Borrego desert, Southern California, United States - S3+v_5-13C | ecosystem: Environmental > Terrestrial > Soil > Desert | place: USA: California... | reverse complement strand
TGCCTTCAACCCGCTGTCGGCGCGGCTCATCCAGGACAAGGGCATGGACGGGGTGTACGTCTCGGGGGCGGTCCTCTCGGCTGACCTGGGCCTGCCCGACATCGGCCTCACCACGCTCAGCGAGGTCGCCGGCCGCAGCCAGCAGATCGCCCGCGTCACCGACCTGCCCGTCCTGGTCGACGCCGACACGGGGTTCGGCGAGCCCATGAACGTCGCCCGCACCGTGCAGGCCCTCGAGGACGCCGGCGTGGCCGGTCTGCACATCGAGGACCAGGTGAACCCCAAGCGGTGCGGGCACCTCGAGGGCAAGGCCGTCGTCGACGTCGACACCGCGGTGCGCCGCATCCGCGCGGCCGTCGACGCCCGCCGGGACCCCGACCTGCTGATCATGGCGCGCACCGACGTGCGCGCGGTCGAGGGGCTCGACGCCGCCCTCGACCGCCTGCGGCGCCTCGTCGACGCGGGCGCGGACGCCGTCTTCCCCGAGGCCATGGAGACGCTGGACGAGCTGGCGGCCGTGCGGGCCGCCGTCGACGTGCCGGTGCTGGCGAACATGACGGAGTTCGGCCGGTCGCCGCTGTGGACCACGCGGCAGCTCGCCGACGTCGGCGTGAACCTCGTCATCTACCCGGTGTCGCTGCTGCGCCTCGCGATGGGCGCCGCCGAGCGCGCGCTCGAGGTGCTGGATGCCGAGGGGAGCCTCGCCTCCGTCGTGCCGGAGATGCAGACCCGCGCGAGGCTGTACGAGCTGCTCGACTACGCCGGGTACAGCCGCTTCGACGAGACGGTCTTCACGTCCACCGGTCACTCCCACGAGCACCCGAAGGAGCCCTCATGAGCGAGCAGGCACCGGAGATCCGCAAGGGGCTGGTCGGCGTCGTCGTCGACCGCACCGCCGTGTCCAAGGTGAACGCGGAGTCGAACTCCCTGCTCTACCGCGGCTACCCCGTCGAGGAGCTCGCGGCCAGGTGCTCGACCGAGGAGGTCGCGCACCTGCTGTGGCACGGCGAGCTGCCGACGCCGGACCAGCTCGCGGCGCTGACCGAGGCCGAGCGTGCCCTGCGCCCGCTCGACGACGCCGTCCGCGCCGCGGTGGACGCCGTCCCCGTGACGGCCCACCCGATGGACGTCCTGCGCACGGCGGTGAGCGTGATCGGCGCCCGCGACGTCTCGACGGGTGCCGACAGGGAGGCGAACCTGGCGCGCGCCCTGCGGCTGTTCGCGCAGCTGCCCGCCGTCGTCGCCTACGACCAGCGCCGCCGCCGCGGCCTCGACCTGGTCCCGCCGCGGGACGACCTGGACCACGCCTCGAACTTCCTGCACATGACCTTCGGCGAGGTGCCGGACCCGGTCGTGGTCGACACGTTCCGCATCTCGCTCGTGCTCTACGCCGAGCACTCGTTCAACGCGTCCACCTTCACCGCCCGCGTGATCACCTCGACGCTGTCGGACCTGTACTCGGCGGTCACCGGGGCGGTGGGCGCGCTCAAGGGCCCGCTGCACGGCGGGGCCAACGAGGCCGTGATGCACGTCTTCGAGCAGATCGGTGACGCGAGCCGGGCTGGGGAGTGGCTCGACGCCGCGCTCGGTGCCAAGCAGAAGGTGATGGGGTTCGGCCACCGCGTCTACCGCCACGGCGACTCCCGGGTCCCGACGATGAAGGCCGCGCTGGACCGGCTGGTCGAGCACTACGGCCGGCCGGACATCGCCGCGATGTACACGGCGCTGGAGGAGGGCATGCGCGAACGCAAGGGGATCGCGCCGAACCTCGACTTCCCGTCCGGTCCCGCGTACCACCTGATGGGCTTCGACACCGCGACGTTCACGCCGATCTTCGCCGCCGCGCGCGTCGTCGGCTGGACCGCGCACGTCATGGAACAGCTGGCGGACAACGCGCTCATCCGGCCGCTCAGCTCGTACGTGGGGGAGCCGGAGCGGCACCTCCCGGCGTAGCGCCGACGGGGCGCAGGGGCGCGGGGACGGTGCCGGCGTCGACATGCCGATCGGCGACCGCCGTGCGAGATTCGGCGCGTGGCATCCCCCGAGGCCGCTCCGCGGCATGCACGCCGACGCGCACCGGTCACCGGTGTCGCCGCCGTGCTGGCGGGCGCGTTCCTCGCGGGGGCGGTGACCGGCGTCGTCGTCCGGACGGGCCTGCCTGGCGGTGCGGACGTCCCCGGCCCCGGTGCGGCCGCGGTGACCCGCACCGACCCTGCACCCACGGCAGAGCAGCCCGGACCGTCCGGCGTCCTCGCCGGGGGTTCGACCGACCCGACGACGACGCTGGCGGTGCCGTCCGGCGATGGCGCGTCACGGCGCGTGCCCACGTGCACCCCGGCGCCGCTGGCCACCCGCGCCGCGGCGGTGCTGGTCGTCGGGCTCCCGGACGTGACGGACGCCTCCGAGCCGCTCGCGCAGGCGGTGACCGCGCTCGGCGTCGGCGGGGTCTTCCTGTCCGACGGCAACGTCGAGTCGGCCCGGCAGGTCACCGAGCTCGTCGCCGGCCTGCGGGCGGCCGCCCCGCACCTCGTCGTCGCGACCGACGAGGAGTCCGGCCGGGTCGCGAACTTCCGGTCGCTCGTCGGGGACGGCCCCTCACCGCGGCGGATGGTCGAGCGCATGACGCCGGACGAGGTCCGCCGGGCGGCGGCCGAGACCGGCGGCGTGCTCGCGGACCTCGGCGTCACCGTGGACCTCGCGCCCGTCCTGGACCTCGACGGCGGCCCGTGGGACGGCGTCATCGGGGACCGCTCCTTCAGCGCCGAGCCCGCCGTCGCCGCGGAGTACGGGCTGGCGTTCGCGGCAGGTCTGCAGGACGCCGGCGTGGCGCCGACGGTCAAGCACTTCCCCGGCCACGGCCGCTCGACCGACGACAGCCACGTCACGTCGGCGCTCGTGCCGGCGGACCTGGCGGATCTGCGTGCCACGGACCTCGTGCCCTTCCAGCACGCGGTGGACGCCGGGGCCCCCGTGGTGATGCTCAACCACCTGCGGTACGACGCCCTCGACCCGGACCTGCCGGCGTCGCTCAGCCCGCAGGCCTACGCGCTGCTGCGCGACATGGGGTTCGACGGCGTCGCGATGACCGACAGCGTCGGCATGGGGGCCGTGAACCTCACGTGGGACTTCCCTGAGGCGGCGGTGCTGGCCGTCGCTGCCGGCGCGGACGCCGTCCTCGCCACCGACGGCAACCAGGCGACCCGGATGCGCGACGCCCTGGTCACCGCCGTCGAGTCGGGCGCCCTGCCCGAGGCACGCCTGTCGGAGGCGGCCGCACGGGTCACCGCGCTCGGCGGCGGCGACCCGTGGGCGATGTCGTGCCTGGAGGTCTCGCTGCCGAGCCTGTCGGTGCCGGCGGGCTGAGGTCGCCCCGGGGGTTCAGCCCTCGGCGAGGATCGCGTCGATCTGGCCGACCGCGCCCGTGATCCCCTCCACCATGCCCATCGCGACGAGCTGCTCCATCTGCTCCGCGCTCGCGAACGTGGACGTGATCGTCATGCGCGTGCGGTCACCGTCCGTCGGGGTGAGGTCGACGCGCGCCCGGGTCCGGGGCAGGTCGTCGTTCGGCGCGCCGGTCTCGTCGGCGAAGCCGTCCTCGAACTCGATGAGGCGTGGCTCGTCCACGGTGACGAACCGCCACCAGCCGTGGGCCTTCTCCCCGTCGGGGCCGGTCATGTAGTAGGTGGCCCGGCCGCCCACGGTGAGGTCGTGGTCGACGAACGTAGCCGGCCACGTCGGCGGACCCCACCACCGCTCGAGCTGGCGCGGGTCGGCCCACACCTGCCACACACGGGACGGCGGGGCGGCAAGGTCGGCGACGACGGTGAGGGTCAGCGCCTGCGGGTCCTTGGTGGTGCTCACGACGGTCATCGCGGTTCTCCTTCGGTTCGCAGGATGGCGTCGATGCGGTCGACGCGGCCGCGCCAGATGTCCTCGTACTGCTCGAGCAGCCGCACGGTGGCCCGCACGGTCTCGACGTCACCGCGGACCAGCTGCTCGCGCCCGCGGCGTTCCTTGGTGACGAGCCCGGCCCGCTCCAGCACGACGACGTGCTTCTGGACGGCGGCGAAGCTCATCGCGTACTTCCGGGCGAGCTCCGAGACCGACGCCTCGGCCGCGAGGACCCGCGCGACGATGTCGCGGCGGGTCGCGTCCGCCAGCGCCCCGAAGACGAGGTCGGCCCTCTCGTCGATCGCCCGATCTACAACCACGAGGTTGCATGTTGCCAGGTTTTACCCAGTCCATCAAGGGTTAATCGGTCGGCCCCGGGCGAGTCGGCGGGGAGTGAAACCATCGCGACGTGACCCCGGACAGCACCTCACCGTCAGCGACCTCGTCGGCGACCATCGAGGTGCGTCAAAGCGCAAGGAAGATGCTGGGCCTGACGTTGCTTTTCGCCACCGTCGTCGGTGCGTCAGTGCTGGTGATTGCCGTGACGGCGGATGAGACGGGATACCAGGCGAGCAAGGGGCATACAGCCGGATGGCTCGGCGCAGTCAGCTCCGGGATCGCATGTCTGTGGTTTCTCTGGAGGACGGTCAGCGTGCGCGGCCCGGTGATCACCCTCACTCCGGACGGCCTGCACGACACCCGGCTCACGCGCGGTCCGATCCCGTGGGGGGACGTCGCGGGGGTGTCGCTGTCCCAGAGGGGCCGCCAGAGGCTCCTCACGGTCGACGTGTCGCAGGCCGGGCTGACTTGGGCGGAGCTCACGAGCTCGGGCCGCTGGGAGTACCGGTGGAGCGTCGACCGCGGTGATGGCGGCCTCAGGATCCACACCGTGGGCCTAGCGATCGGGCCTGACGATCTCCTCGCTGCGGTCGGCCGCTACATCGCTGACGCGCGCGGTGAAGCCATTCGGGAGATCTGCTCCCCCGGGACAGGCGTCGCCCCCGTGACGCAGGACCCATGATTGATCGCCATGTGGCCGATATCGTCCGGTTCGTGGACGCGATCACCGCTGGGGACACCCGGCTCGACGCCCTGACCGCCCTACGCGCCGAGCTGCCGACCGCTGCCTTCGTCGACGACGCCGAGGTCGTCGTCGCCCGGTCGGTCGACGCCTCGTTCATCCCGCCCGACGGCGCCCCGCTCTGCCTCGTCGCCCCGTCCAGCACGGCCGAGGTCTCCACCGTGCTCCGGATCGCGAACGCCCACCGCGTCCCCGTCGTCGCGCAGGGTGGGCTGACCGGCCTCGCGGGCGGCGCCAGCGCCGTCGAGGGCTGCGTGCTGCTCGACCTGACGCGCATGGACCAGGTGCTCCGCGTCGACCCGGTCGACCAGGTCGCCGTCGTGCAGCCCGGTGTCATCACGGCGGACCTCAACCGCGCCGTCGCCGCCCACGGCCTCTTCTACCCGCCGGACCCGGCGTCGTGGGACACGTGCACGATCGGCGGCAACGTCGCGACCAACGCGGGCGGCATGCGCTGCGTGAAGTACGGCGTCACGCGGGACTTCGTCCGCACCCTCGAGGTGGTGCTCGCCGACGGCACCGTCGTGCGCACCCGCCCGATCACCGTCAAGGCCGTCGCGGGCCTCGACATGACGAGCCTGTTCGTCGGCTCCGAGGGCACGCTCGGCGTCATCACCGAGATCACCGTGTCCCTGCTCCCCGCGCCCGGTCCGGTGCGCGGCGTCAGCGCCGGCTTCCGCACGGTCGCCGACGCGATGGACGCCGCCAACGAGATCATGGCCGGCCCGCACCGCCCGTCGACGCTGGAGCTGCTGGACGCCGTCGTCGTCGACGCGGTGTGCCGCCTGTCGCCCGACGCCGGGCTGCCGGCGGGCGCCGGCGCGTGGCTGCTGATCCTCACCGACGCCCGCGTGGGCGGCGACGACGACGTCGCGGAGTACGAGCGCGTGTGCGCCGCCCACGGCGCGATCAGCCTCGACGCCGCCGACGACGTCGCGCACGTCGAGCGGCTGCTCGCCGCCCGGCGCCAGCTGAACCCGGCGCTGCGCGAGTACCGCGGGGCGAGCCTCAACGACGACGTCTCCGTGCCGCGGACGCGCCTCGTCGACATCTTCACGCGCCTCGCGGAGCTGTCCGAGGAGATCGGGCTGCCCATCGGCACCGGCGGTCACGTCGGCGACGGCAACCTGCACCCGGTGATCTGCTACGACCCCGCGGACCCGGCGCAGCTCGCGGTGGCCCGCGACGGGCACGAGCGCATCATGGCGCTCGCCGTGGAGTTCGGCGGGACCATCAGCGGCGAGCACGGGATCGGCACCGAGAAGCTCGCGGCGCTTGACCTCGAGCTCACCCCGCGGGTCCGCGAGGTGCAGCACGCGCTGAAGGCGGTGCTCGACCCGCACGGGATCCTCAACCCCGGCAAGAAGCTGTAGGGCCTGGACGCCGGCGCGCACCCCGTGTGGCGCGGCGGTGGCGCCGACTTACGCTGGTCGCACGGCATGCGTCGGGCCGCCCCCCACTCCGGCGCATCGGGAGCGCGTGTCATGTCATCGATCCTCGTGGCCTACGCCACCCGCTACGGCTCCACGCACGAGGCGGCCGAAGCCGTGGCCGCCGTGCTGTCCCAGGCGGGCCTGCCCGCGGACACCCAGAACCTCGGCGAGGTCACGGACCTGACGGGCCGCACCGGCGTCGTCATCGGGGCGCCGCTCTTCATGGGTGCCTGGCACAAGGACGCCCACGAGTTCCTGCGGCGGCACGCGGACGAGCTGGCGACGATCCCGGTGGCCGTGTTCGCCCTCGGCCCGACGGCCGACCCGCACGACCCCGAGGAGTGGGCCACGTCCCGGGCGCAGCTGGACAAGGCCCTCGGCCGGCACCCCTCGCTGCGGCCGGTCGCCGTCGGCCTGTTCGGCGGACGCTACGACCCCGCGCACGTCGAGACGCCGTGGACGACCGAGGCCGGTGCGGTGCCGGCGACCGACATCCGGGACGGCGCCAAGGTCACCGCCTGGGCGCGTGAGGTCGCCGAGCTGCTCCGGTAGGTCAGCGCCGGGCCGGCCGCGCCGCCTCAGGCGTAGTCGATGCGGAAGACCGGGTAGTACTCGGCGATCGCCGCGAGCTCGGCGAGGGTCGGCTCGTGGTCGAGCCCGAAGTAGTAGGTGAGCTGCTTGGCGTACGCCGCGGGGCCGCTGCGGGCGCGTCCCGCGCGCAGGTACGCCGCGAGCACCTCGGCGCGCTCGGCCGCGGGCAGCTCGACCAGGACGGCGGGGCGGGTGCCCCGGCGACGGATGGCCGCCTCACCGTGCGCGGCGCGCACGTTGCGCGCCCACTCCGACTCGCCCGCGAGCGAGACGAGGTAGTCGGCGCCGTCGTGCCGGGTGCGCAGGATCGGGATGCTCCGGGGCTGTCCGCTCACGCGGCCGCGGACGATGAGGGTCACCGCGTCCCGCGGCGCGAGCCCGACGCTCGTCAGGACCGTCCCCAGGATGCGGCTGACCTTCGCGTAGGCGGCGTGCGGACGGCGGTACGCGACCCGCGCGGAGTAGTCCGGAGGGGCGAGGAGATCACGGCGCCGGCGGCGATCGGACATGCCTCCAAGGCTAGGGCTGAAGGGTCGCCGTGATGGGGGTACCGGCACCAGGCCGAGCGCGGAACGACCTCCGGAACCAGCCGCGCACATACCCCGTACCGTTTAAGTTCGGGGCACGAGATGTTCACCCCCCACCGTGATCATCGGGAGGTTGACGACCCGCCCCGGGGGGTACACACTGAGCCCTGACAGTGCGCACCGCCTGCCCCCTGCGTGGTGCGCACTGTTCCATGTCCGGGCGCATGTGACCGCTCACGCCCCCGTCGGGACCGGTACAGCAACCGGTACGGCAACCGGTGCTGGGACCGGTACGGCGAGCCCTGCGGCGAGCCCGGCGGAGGGACAGATCGGACGCCCTGGCGACGGCCCGGCGCGGCAACCGGGCGACCTCCGCCCCCCTGGTTACCGTGCCACTGTGAACGCCCGCGCACGCACCTCGGTCTCGGAGCCCCCGGCTCCCACCGCGGCCCGCCTGCCCGGTGGGGTCACGCTGCCGGACGCCGCACCGGCTGCGGCCGCCGGGACCTCCCCGGCCCCCGCCGTCGTGCGCCCGGCCGACGCCGCTGAGCTCGTCGCCCGCGCCGCGATCGCCTGGCGTGGCGCGCTGACCGACGAGGCCGGCGACTCGGCGCTCGCGGACGTCGACCGGCTCGGCGGCGCCCTCCTCGATCTGTCCGCGGCACACCCGTCGGGCATCGCCCAGCTGTTCGCGGGGCGGACCACCCGCCTCTCCAACCTCGTCCGCGAGGGCTCCGCCCTCTCGGCCGCCAAGCGTCGCGCCCGGGCCGTGGCGAGCCGGGCCGAAAGCTTCGCCCAGCGGTACGGACTGGCGTCGGCGTTCCTCGCCATCGGCGTCGCCACATGGACCGAGGACGACGCCGCCGCGGACGCCGCGGACGCCGGCGACGCCGAGTGGTCGGCCGACGAGGCGGTCACCGAACCCGCGGACGCCGTCCCGCGCGGTCGCGGGGCCGACACCCGCACCGTCCGCGCCCCCGTGCTGCTGCGCCCCGTGACCGTGCGGTCGCGGCACGGGCAGGGCGATCCCGAGCTGTGCCTCGAGCCCACGCTCGAGGTGAACCCCGTCCTCGCGGCAGCGCTGCGCCGTCGGGGTGCCCTCCTGGACCCCGTGGCGCTCGCGCGCGGCACCTTCACCTCGGGCGGCTTCGACCCGCGCCCTGCGCTCGACCGGCTCCGCGGGCTCGGCGGCACCCTGCTGCCCGGCTTCACGCTCGACGACCGCCTCGTCGTCGGCACGTTCGTGCACCCGGAACAGGCCCTGGTCGACGACCTCGACGCCCTCGTGCCCGGGCTCGCGGACCACGAGGTGCTCGCCGCCCTCGCCGGCGACGAGCGGGCCACGGAGGCGCTCGCGCAGCCGTTGCCCCCCGCCACGCGCGGCGACCGGCCCGTGGACGCCGAGCCCGGCGTCGGCGACCTCGACGGTGCGCAGACGCGGGTGCTCGACGCCCTGGCCGCCGGGCACCACCTGCTGCTCGACGCACCCCCCGGCAGCGACGTGGCCGGCACCGTCGCTGCGGCGGTGGCGGACGCCGTCGCGGCTGGCCGGACCGTGCTGTACGTCGCCGGACACCGGCGCGCAGCCGACGCCGTCGTCGCGCGGCTCCGCGAGCTGGGGCTCGACGAGACGGTCCTCGACGTGGTCCCGGAGTCCGGCTGGCGTGAGCAGGCGGGCCAGCGGCTGCTCACGGCGATGACGGTCGACCGGCTGCGGGTCGACATGGACAAGGTCGCGGTGGTCGAGCGGGAGCTGCTGGACCGACGTCGGCGGCTCCAGCGGCACGTCGCGGCGCTCCATCAGCAGCGGGACCCGTGGGACGCGTCCGCGTACGACGCGCTGCAGGCCCTCGCCCGGCTCACCGCCACGCGGCCCGCGCCGCAGACGCGCGTGCGCCTCACGCCGCCGGTCGCCGAGGCGCTCACCGCCGAGCTGCGCGCCCAGGCCGCGGCCGACCTGGTGCGGGTCGCGACCCTCGGGGCCTTCACGAACGCGATCCGCAGCTCCGCGTGGTACGGCGCGGACCTGCCCACGCCCGACCGTGCCGCCGCGGCTCTGCGCCGGGTCGACCACCTGCTCGACGTCGTGCCCGCCCTGCGCGCGCAGGCGGCGGCCGTCGCGGAGGACACCGGCCTGACGCCTGCGGAGACCCCGGCGGACTGGGCCGAGCAGCTGGGGATGCTGGCGGGGGTCCGCGAGGCGCTCGACGTCTTCCGGCCCTTGGTGTTCGAGCGGTCCGCGGCCGACCTGGTGGCCGCCACCGCCACGGACGACTGGCGCAAGGCGCACGGGGTGCAGATGCCGGGATCCCTGCGTCGCCGGCTGCGCAAGCAGGCCAAGGACATGCTGCGGCCCGGGCGCCCTGTGCCGGACCTGCACGGCGCGCTGGTGCACGTCCAGGAGCAGCGCGAGATCTGGCGGGCGCACTGCCCGGGCGGCGGATGGCCGCGCATCCCGCAGGGGCTCGGTGACATCGAGGCGGACCATGCCGACGCGCGTGCCGACCTCGACGCCCTCTCGGCGGTTCTCGAGGGCACGCCGGCGGGCGGTCGCCTGGACACGCTGACGTGGGACGACCTGACCACGCGCCTGACGCGGTTGCGGGCCGACCGGGACGCGCTCGAGACGCTCCCGGAGCGCACGGCGCTGGTGCGGAGCCTGAACCAGCGGGGTCTGGGCGCCCTCCTCGCCGACCTCGCGGACCGGCGGGTCAGTGAGGGTGTTGTGGCGGCGGAGCTCGACCTCGCGTGGTGGAGCACCGTGTTCGAGCAGATCCTCGCCGCGGACCCTGCGCTCGCCGGGCACGACGGACGCGCCCTGACGCGCCTGGTCGCGGAGTTCCGGGCGCTCGACGAGCGGTTCCTGACGGACCGTGCGGTGCTTGCCCGCGCCTCGGCCCGGGAGGCGGTGCACGCCCAGATGGCCGCAGCGGAGCCGCAGACCAAGGCGCTCTTCGCGGACGTCGTCGAGGGCAGGTTCCGGTCGCTGCGCGACGCCGTGGAGCGCTACCCGGACGTCGCACGACACCTGCGCCCGTGCGTGGTCGCCTCACCGATGCTGGTCCCGCACCTGCTGCCGCCGGCGCGTTCCGAGGACCTGGTCGTGATCGACGCCGCCGGGCACCTCCCTCTCGCCGAGATCGTGCCGACGCTTGCCCGTGGCCGCCAGGTGCTCGTCATCGGCGACACGCGCTGCGCCGAGGGATCCGCGCTGGAGGACCTCGCGCGCGTCCTGCCGATCCTGCCGCTGGAGGCGCACGCCTCCCGGCGCGACCCGCACCTGACGGCGCTGCTCGCTGCGCACGGCTACGGCGAGCGCCTGCGTCCGACGCCGCTGCCCGCCGACGACGGGCTGCTGCGCCTGGAGGTCGTCGACGGCGCAGGCATGCCGGCGGAGAACGGGCTCGTCGAGGGCACCTCAGCGGAGGTGGCCCGGGTTGCGGACCTCGTCGTCGAGCACGCCCGGCGCTGCCCGGAGCGCTCCCTCGCCGTGGTCACCGCGTCGGGGGTCCACGCGGACCGCGTGCGGGAGGCGCTGGCGGCGCGCAGCGACGACCCGGCGCTGGCGAGGTTCCTGGCCGGTCACCGTGGGCCGCCGTTCGTCGTCGTCGAGGTCGGGGGGACGCAGGGTCTCCTGCGGGACGCCGTCGTGCTCTCCCTCGGCTTCGGCCGGACGCCGCACGGGCGCGTGCTGCACCGGTTCGGGGCGATCACGGAGCCCGGTGGTGACCTGCGCCTCCTCGAGGCGATCGCGACGACGCGTGAGGCGCTCACGGTCGTGAGCTGTTTCGGGCCGGCGGACCTTGACGCGGACCGGCTGCGGTCGCCCGGCGGCGTGCTCCTCGCCGACCTCCTGACGCTGGCGGCCGAGCGGTCGACGCGCGATGCCGCGTCACGGCCCGCCCCGACCGCGGGACCCGACCCTGACCGGCTGGTGCTCGACCTCGCGGAGCGGTTGTGGCGTGCCGGGCTCCTCGTGGACGTCGACCACCGCGCGCCCGGGGGCGACCGCATCCCGCTCGTGGTGGGACATCCGGACGTGCCGGACCGCATGCTCGTGGCGGTGCTCACCGACGACGACGCCTACGTGGGCGAGCCGAGCGTGCGGGTCCGCGACCGGCAGGTGCCCGGGCGCCTGGAGCGTCTGGGGTGGACCGTGGTGCAGGTGTGGTCCGCTGCGGTGTTCCTCGACCCGCGGGCGGAGGCGGAAGCCATCGTCGCGGCGGTGGTCGAGGCGCGAGCCCGGCTCGACCAGCCGCGCGCCGGATCCGTCCCGGGTGACGAGTCGAGCGCCGCGTCGAGCGCCGAGCCGGAGCCCATCACCCAGCCCCTGCCGCCGGTCGCCGGTGGGCGTCCACGCCGGCCCGACGTGGAGCCCGGCCTGCCGATCGGCGACTACACGGACGACCAGCTGGACGACCTGCTGGCCTGGCTGGACACGGACGGCATCCCGCGCAACGACGACCAGATGGCTGCCGCGCTGCGTGCGGAGCTCGGCGTCGAGCGCCGCGGCGCCCGGGTGGACGGTGCCGTGACGGCCGCGGTCAGGCGGTTCCGTGCCTGACGACGAGTCGCCGACGACCCCAGGCCCGGCACGGCACGGCCGGCACCGCGGCGACCCTGCGGATGCCCCGCGCCGTGCGACCCGCCCGGCGACGAACGCCCCCGCGCACCGCGCCGACCCGCCCGTGCTCCCGCGCAGCAAGGACGACCTCGACGTCGGCTGGGGCGGCACGCCTGAGCGGGACGACGACGAGCGCATCCTCCGCGAGGTGCCGGCCGCACTGGCAGAGCCGCCGCGCGTGAGCGCACCGGCGCGACGATTCCGCAGGATCGGGGCTTGCCGACGGCCGATCGTGCGGAATCGTCAGGTGGCTCAGACGTCGCGGTCTGCTCAGACGTGGCGGGTGGCTCAGACGTCGCGGCGGGCGGCCAGCAGGTCCCGGATCTCCTGGAGCAGCAGGACGTCCTCCGCGGGCGCCTCGGGCTCGGGCTCGACGCCGGCCTTGCGGCGCTCGGCGAGCTTGTTCATCGGCAGGACGATCAGGAAGTAGACCACCGCTGCGACGGCGAGGAAGTTGATGACCGCCCCGAGGATCAGGCCGATGGAGAACGTCGACTCGTTGATGGTGAACGTCATCGCCTTCGACAGGTCCTCGGCACTGAAGACAGCCGCGACGAGCGGGTTGATCAGCCCGTCCACCACGCTCGTCACCACCGCTGCGAACGCGACCCCGAGCACGAACGCGACCGCCAGGTCGATGACGTTCCCCCGCATGATGAAGTTCTTGAACCCTGCCAGCATGATGTGTCCCCTTCGCCCGATCAGGCTGCACGGTCGAAACGCCGCGATTCAGGATCCTTCCACCACGACCGCACCCAAGGAACCCCACCCCGCGGCTGCAAGAAGGTGCCCCTCGTCGGGGGCAACGGCGACGACCACGAGCGGCTCGTCCACTGCGACGCCCTGCCCCGTCCATGCGGCCAGGCCGTCGCCGCCGGAGCCGGCGGGCTGCTCCGTCACCACCTCGAGGACGAGCGCCGCCCGAGCCAGCACCCCCGGCCCGGCACCGGTGCCGCCACCCGCACCACCGCCCGACGGGTCCGCGCCGTCCCCACCGTGCGGGGCCACCAGGTCGACCCGGTCGCCGGGTCGCAGGATCCGCGCCACGGCCGGGTCCACCAGCCGCACCGGGACGGTGACCGTGCCAGGCGGTGGCGGCAGCCCGAAGCGCGCGTCGTCGACCAGCGCGCCGTCGGACAGCACGGCCCCCACGAGCCCGGCGACGAGAGGGAGCCCGGCCGGCACGGAGGCGGTCACGCGCCGACCGGGCAGCTCGTCGGCCCGGGGCGTCCCCGAAGGAACGAGGTGGGCGGGCACGGAGGTGACGCGCAGGTCGTCCGCCGTGAGCTCGTCACCCGCTGTGAGGTCGTGAGCGGCGACGACGACCTCGCGCAACGGTTCCGCGGGCGGTACCGCCTGGCGCGCGACGACGCAGGCGGCGGCGACGAGGCAGCCGAAGACGAGCAGTCGGCGCCCGCGCCACAGCAGGATGCGAAGGGTGAGGAGCACGGCCGGACCGTAGGCCGGGCGGCGTCGTCGGCGGCGAAAGGGGACCGGCGGCCTGTGGACGTCCGGAGGAGCCGTCAGTCCTGTGGACGGAGGGTCAGGCGGACGCGGCGGCAGCCGGCGCTGCGCTGCTCGAGCTGCTCGAGGCGCTCGAGCCGCTGCCCGAACCCGAGCTCCCCGAACCCGAGCCGCCACCCGTGGACGCCGCCGACCCCGCTGCCACGCTCGAGGTCGTCGACGACTTCGCCCGGCCGTTCCCGGCCCGCGCGTCGGTCCGGTAGAAGCCCGGCCCCTTGAAGACGACGCCCACGCTGCCGAAGAGCTTGCGCAGCGTGCCCTCGCACTCGGGGCAGGTGGTGAGTGCGGCGTCCGTGAAGGACTGCTGCGCGTCGAAGCGGTGTTCGCACGCGGTGCACACGTAGGAGTACGTCGGCACGGCACCCTCCTGGATCGGTCCCGTCGGTGCCGCACGCGCCCTGACCTGCTCAGGCGTTGGCACTCGACCTCTCTGAGTGCCAATTGTACGCAGCCGCCACGGCGGGCGCACACCCGGCCCCCTCCTGCGCCGACCCGTTAGTCTCGCACCGTGCCTCGAAGCCGGACCCTGCGTGCGCTGATCGTCGTCGCCGTGGTGCTGGCGCTCGCCGCCGTCGCCCTCGTCGCGGTGGCCGCGACGGTCATCCGGCGGCCGCTGCCGGAGCACTCGGGCAGCCTCGAGCTGCCCGGGCTCTCCAGCGAGGTCACGGTGTACCGGGACACCCGCGGCGTGCCGACGATCATCGCCGAGACGGCCGAGGACCTCTTCGCCGCCCAGGGGTTCGTCCACGCGCAGGACCGCTTCTTCGAGATGGACTACCGCCGGCACGTGACGGCCGGGCGCCTGTCGGAGCTGGTCGGTGAGAACGAGGACGCGCTCGCCGCGGACGTCGCCATCCGGACGATGGGGTGGCGGGACGTCGCCGAGCAGGAGTGGCCGCTCCTCGCGCGCGAGACCCGCAGCTACCTCGAGGCCTACGCGGTCGGCGTGAACGCCTATCTCGACACGCGCGACGCCGACAGCCTCGGCGTCGAGTACACCGTGCTCGGGCTGCAGGTAGACGTCGGGGAGCCCGAGCCCTGGGACCCGATCGACTCCCTCGCGTGGCTCAAGGCGATGGCCTGGGACCTGCACGCCAACTACGACGACGAGCTCGACCGCGGGCACGCCTACACCGTCCTGCGCGACGTCGAGACCGTCGAGGAGCTGTTCCCGGACTACCCCGCGGAGCACGAGCCGATCGTCGAGGTGGCGGCGGGGCCGGACGTCGAGGTCCAGGCGGCCGAGGCGACGTCGTCGGCCCTGAGCCTGTCCGCCGGCTTCGAGGACGCGCTCGCCGACGTGCGGGCGGCGCTCGACGCCGTCCCGCACCTCGTCGGCGAGGGCGACGGCATCGGCTCGAACTCCTGGGTGGTGGCCGGGGAGCACACGGCCAGCGGCGCCCCCCTCCTGGCCAACGACCCGCACCTGTCGATCTCCGCGCCCGGGATCTGGTCGCAGATGGGCCTCTACTGCGCCGAGGTCTCCGCGGAGTGCCCCTTCGAGGTCTCCGGGTTCACGTTCTCGGGCTTCCCCGGCGTGGTCATCGGCCGGAACCCCCACCTCGCGTGGGGCCTGACCAACATGGGCGCCGACGTCACGGACTTCTTCCTCGAGCGGGTGGACGCCGACGCCGCGACCTACCTGCGCGACGGCGCCCAGGTGCCGCTGGAGACCCGCACCGAGGTGATCGAGGTCAACGGCGCCGACCCGGTCACGATCGAGGTCCGCTCGACCGTGCACGGCCCGCTGGTCTCCGACGCCCTCGACGTCGGCCACCTCGCGAGCGCCCCCACCCGTCAGGGCATGCGGGCGGGCACCGAGGTTGCGCTCGGTTGGACCGCGCTGACGCCGGGCACCACGGCGGACGCCGTGTTCCTGCTCGACACCGCCCGCGACGCGGAGGACGTCGCGGCCGCGGCGGCGCTCTTCGAGGTGCCGGCGCAGAACATCGTCTACGCCACCGCCGACGGGCACATCGGCTACCAGGCGCCCGGCCGCATCCCCGTGCGGGGCGCCGTCGCGGACGGGCCGGTCCCGGCCGACGGCACGTGGCCCCGGCCGGGCTGGGACTCCCGGTACGACTGGCAGGGCTTCGTCGACCCGGCGCAGATGCCCGCGGTGCAAGACCCTGCCAGCGGGTACATCGTTGCCGCGAACCAGGCGGTCACGGCGCCCGACGCCGGCCCGTTCCTCACGACCGACTGGGACTTCGGCTACCGGTCCGACCGCATCCGGGACCTGCTCGACGAGCACCTCGAGTCGGGGACGCCGTTCGACGTGGAGACGATGGGCGAGATCCAGAACGACGCCTGGAACCCGTACGCGGAGGCGCTGGTGCCCACGCTCGTGAGCGTCGGCCGACCGGACGCCTTCACCGAGGAGGCCATCGACCTGCTGCGCGAGTGGGACTACCAGCAGACCGGCGACTCCGCGGCAGCGGCCTACTTCTCCGCCGTCTGGTCCACCCTTCTCAGCCTCACGTTCCACGACGACCTGCCCGAGGACATGTGGCCCGACGGTGGCGGCCAGTGGCTCCAGGTGGTGGTCGAGCTGCTGGACGACCCGACGAGCCCCTGGTGGGACGACCGGCGGACGGTCACCGTCGTGGAGAGCCGGGACGAGATCCTCGTCCGCGCGATGGAGACCGCCCGCCTCGAGCTCACGGTGGAGCTGGGCAAGGACGCGTCCGACTGGCAGTGGGGCCGGGTGCACACCGCGGCACCGGAGCACCCGGTGCTCGGTGGCGACTCTCTCCCGGCCCCGATCCGTCGCCTCGTCAACCCGAGCCCGTTGGGGGTCGACGGCGGCTCGTCGATCGTCAACGCCACGGCGTGGGACGCGGCCAGCGGGTCCTTCACCGTCACCGCGGCGCCGTCGATGCGCATGGTCGTGGACCTCGGGGCGCCCGACGCCGGGACCTGGGTCACGATGACCGGCACGTCCGGTCACCCGGGCAGCGTGCACTACACCGACCAGTTCGACACGTGGGCTGCGGGCGACACGTTCGACTGGCCCTTCACGCGGGAGGCCGTCGAGGACGCAGCCGTCCGGGAGCTCACACTGGTGCCGGCCCGCTCCTGAGGGCGGGCCTCACGGCGCGGGCTGCGGCTCCCGCACCCACCGCCAGCCGGTGGGGGTGGCGACGATGTCGACCCGGTGGTCGTGCTCCTCGCGCGGCAGTGGTCGCACGGCGGCGTCGTACACCTCGTCCGGGTAGACCATCGCGATCACGCACACGCCGTCCGGGGCGTGCTCCAGCACCCGGTCGTACCAGCCGCCGCCCTGCCCGAGGCGCGCGCCCGTCGTGTCCACCGCGAGGGCCGGTGCGATGATCGCGTCGACCTGTCGCAGCGCCTCGGCACCGACGGTCGGCCCCGGGGGCTCCGCCGGGCGCCCGGGTGCGTGCACTTGCAGCTCTTCCGGCGAGGTGTACCAGGCCCAGTCCCGCTGCAGCCCCGTCCCGAGCACCGGCAGCAGGATGCGCGTACCCCGGGCGGCGAGCCGCTCGAGCAGCGGGAGCGTCTGCGGTTCGCTCGGGCGCGCCACGTAGGCGGAGACGCACCGGGCGGACCTGACCTGCGCCAGGTCACCGACGACGTGCGCGAAGCCGAGGCCGGCGCGGGTGCGCGCCGCGTCCGACAGCTTGGCGCGCTCCGCACGGATCGCCTTGCGGAGCTGCTCCTTGACCTCTCTGGTCTCCAGTCCCGCGACGTGCGTGGGGTACGGCTGCGCGGGTGTGCTCACGGTCACATCATGGCAAAGAAACCGCCCAGGCCCGACCAGGCCGCCCCGGGGATCGCCGACATCGGCCACTTGTCACGCCACGGCACGCCCCGCCCGGCTAGCCTGCCTGACATGACCATCCGCAAAGCCGTGATCCCAGCCGCTGGTCTCGGGACGAGGTTCCTCCCGGCGACCAAGTCGACCCCCAAGGAGATGCTGCCGATCGTCGACAAGCCGGCGATCCAGTACGTCGTGGAGGAGGCCGTGCGTGCCGGGCTCGACGACGTCCTGATGATCACGGGGCGGTCCAAGCGCAGCCTCGACGACCACTTCGACGCCGTGCCCGAGCTCGAGGCGATCCTCGAGGAGAAGGGCGACGAGTACCGCCTGGCGCAGGTCCGGCGGTCCACCGAGATCGCGGACGTGCACTTCGTGCGGCAGGGGTACCCGAAGGGCCTCGGCCACGCGGTCCTCTGCGCCGGCCGGCACGTCGGCAACGAGCCGTTCGCGGTGCTGCTCGGCGACGACCTCATCGACGAGAAGGAGCACCTGCTCACCGAGATGATCGAGCTCCAGGAGCGCACCGGCGGCTCCGTGGTGGCCTTGCTCGAGGTCGAGCCGGAGCAGGTCGAGGCATACGGGTGCGCGGCGGTCGAGGCGCTGACCGGCGAGGTCGAGGGCCACGTGCGCGTGACCGGGCTCGTCGAGAAGCCGGATCCGGCGCACGCCCCCAGCAACCTCGCCGTCATCGGCCGGTACGTGCTCCACCCGGCGGTGTTCGGGGTCCTGGAGAAGACGGAGCCGGGCCGGGCCGGCGAGATCCAGCTGACCGACGCGCTGGCCACCCTGGCGACGATGCCGGCGGAGGAGGGGGGCGGCGTGTACGGCGTCGTCTTCCGTGGCCGCCGCTACGACACCGGTGACCGTCTGTCGTACCTCAAGGCCGTCATCCAGATCGCCGCCGACCGACCCGACCTCGGTGGGGAGCTGCGCGACTGGCTGGTGGAGTACGTGGACAGCTGGGAGTGAGGTCGGTCTCCGACCAGGTCGCCGCGGCCCTCGCCGCCGCGGCACCGATGGCACCCCTCGACGTGGTGCTCGCCGATGCCGCGGGGTGCGTGCTCGCCGAGGACCTGACGGCGGACCGCGACGTGCCCGCCGTCCCGGTCGCGGACCGCGACGGGTACGCGGTCCGCGCGGCTGACGCACCGGGCTGGGACGTCAGCCTGCCCGTGGTGGACGACGCGCTGCCCACCTCTGCCCGGAGTCGTCTGGCGCCGGGTAGCGCGATCCTCGTCGCCGCGGGTGCCCCCCTGCCGCTCGGCGCCGACGCCGTCGTGGCGCTCGGCGACACGGACCGCGGACGGGCGCGGGTCGGCCTGCGCGGTGGCGTACGGCCGGGCGAGGGTGTGCGGGCCGCCGGCGTGGACGCGCGCGCCGGGCGGGTGCTGCTCCCCGAGGGCACCCGGCTCGGGCCGCGGCACGTCGCGCTCGCGGCGGCCCTCGGCCGCGGCAGGCTCTGGGTGCGCCCGGCGCCGCGCGTCGTCGTCGTGACGATCGGCGACGAGCTCGTCGACGCGGGCCGACCGGCGCGCGAGGGCACCGTGCACGACGCCGCGGGCCACGCCCTCGTGGGCGCCGCGAGGGAGGCGGGTGCGAACGCCGTCCGTGTCGGCCCCGTACCGGACGACCGAGCCGTGCTGCGCGAGGTGCTGGCCGACCAGCTGGTGCGCGCGGACCTGCTCGTCCTGGTCGGCGGCCTGGGCGCGGGCCCGGCGGACAGCGTGGCGGACGTGCTCGCGCCGCTCGGTGCGGTGCGGGTCGACCGCGTCGCCATGACGCCCGGCGGGCGGCTGGGTCTCGGACGGGTGTCGGCGAGCTGGACGGACGGTGCGGACCGGGCCGGCGGCCCCGGCGAGCCGGCGCCGGTGCCCGGGCCGGGTGACCCCGCCGTCCTGGTCGTCGCGCTGCCGGGTCAGCCGGTCGCGGCGCTCGTGTCGTTCGAGGTGGTGGTGCGCCCCGTGATCCGCGCGATGGCCGGGTACTCGGAGCTGTTCCGGCCCACCGTGCGCGCGTCACTCACCGCGCCCATCTCCTCCCCACCCGGGCTGACGCAGCTCGCCCCCGGGTCGGTCGTCGGCTCGCCGGCCGAGGGCTACACGGTGACCCCGCTCGACGACCCCGGGCAGGTGTCGCTCGCGGCGCTGGCCCGGGCGAACGTGCTGATCGCGCTGCCCGAGGACCATGGCGCGGTGCACGCGGGGGAGTCGGTGGCCTGCATGGTGCTGGAGGGCTGATGGCGCTCGGCTGGCCGGTCCGGCTCGAGGAGGGCGACGTCGTCCTGCGGCCGCTGCGGCGACGCGACTCGGAGCACTGGCTCGCCCTGCGCTCGCGGAACGCCGCCTGGCTCGACCCGTGGGAGGCGACCGCTCCCCAGCCTGCCGGGCACCGGCCGCCGACCTTCGCCGGCTTCGTCCGGACCCTCGCCCGGCAGGCGCGCGAGGGGACCGCCCTGCCGTTCGCCATCGAGTACCGCGGGGAGCTGGTCGGCCAGCTCACCGTGTCGACGATCGTGCGGGGCTCGCTGTGCTCGGCGAGCATCGGCTACTGGGTGAGCGAGCACGTCGCCGGCCGCGGCATCGTGCCGACCGCGGTGGCGATGGCGGTCGACCACTGCCTCGGTCCGGTGGGCCTGCACCGGGTGGAGATCGCCATCCGGCCGGAGAACGCCGCCAGCCTGCGCGTCGTCGCGAAGCTCGGCCTGCGCGAGGAGGGCGTCCGCGAGCGGTACCTGCACATCCAGGGGGACTGGCGCGACCACCGGACGTTCGCCGTGACCGCGGAGGAGGTCCCCGACGGGCTGCTGACCCGCTGGCGACGGACGCGGCGCGCGCCCGCGTAGGCCCCGGCGCCCGCCCGCGCAGGCCCCGGTGGGCACGACTCGCCGGACGGCGGCCGACACGCCGTGCCCCCTCCCGCGCCGCCGCCGGGTCGGCACCTACCGTCGTGACGTGAACCAGGCCGGCGCTGTGGTGTTGGCGGTCGCCGGTCTGTGGATCGCGTACCTGGTGCCGCACCGGCTGCGGTACCGGCAGCAGCTCTTGGAGTCCCGGACCGACGACCGCTTCTCCGGCGCTCTGCGGATCGTCCGGGTCACCCGGGCGGCGGGTGCGCAGCCCGCACGGCAGGTCGCCGTCGGGGCCGGGCGGGTGCGGCTGCACCCACCGGTGCGAGGAGGAGGTGGGTCCGTGGACCGGCCGCATCGGCTCAACGACCGTGTGATCGCCGACGCCGTACGCCGTAGCGCAGCCGAGCAGGCCCAGCGCGCGGCATACCTGTCGCGGCGTGCCGCGGGCGCTCGTCGCCGCGCCGTGCTCGCCGCGGCGCTGGTGGTGCTCACCGTGGCGGGCTGGGCCGGCGTCGCCGCCGGCGCGTTCCTCGTGGTCGCCGCCGCGACTCCGACCGTGCTCCTGGCCACCGTGCTCGTGCTGGGCCGTCGCGCGGTCGTGCTGGGTCGCCGCGCGGACGCCGCGTGGCTGGCAGCGGCTCCCGAGCGCGCCGCGCGCCGGGCACTCATCGCGCCCACCGCGGTCGGCCGGGCCGTCCGGCCGTCCGACGCCGTGACCGAGGTCTTCGCGCGCGTGCCGGCCGAGGTGCCGGTTGCCGCGGCCGCTGTCGAGTCGGACGAGGTCGCGAGCCACACGTGGGAGCCGGTCCCGGTGCCGCGGCCCTCGTACACCCTCAAGCCCGCGGTGCGCCGTGCCGAGCCCGCCCCGCTGGTGCTCGATGAGCCCGCGGCCTCGGACCAGGCGTCGCGCGCGTCGGCCGACGACCGGGACGAGCGCGCAGCGTCGCTGGCGTCCGCGGTGGAACCCGGCGCGGAGACCGCCGCGCGCATCGACCTGGACGCGGTGCTCGCGCGCCGGCGGGCCGCCGGCGAGTGAGCCGGGTGGTCCTGAGAGGGCCGCGCAGGTGTTAACCTAGTCCGGCACTCGGGGCTGTGGCGCAGTTGGTAGCGCGCTTCGTTCGCAATGAAGAGGTCAGGGGTTCGAATCCCCTCAGCTCCACCAGTAGGTCCGAGTCGAAGGCCCCCTCCCGGGGGCCTTTGCCATGTGCGGCCGGCTCCGGAGTGGTCCCGCTTCCACCTGGCAGGACGATCCGCGTCGCGCGCCCGGAACAGCCTCGTTTCGGCCGGTTTCCTCGCTAGCCTGAGCCCGCAACTTCAAGGTCGGAAGGATGGGTCCGTGCTCGAGGTGCCCGTCGTCCCGGCCCCCGTCCGGTCGGAGCGGCGGGACGGCCCGCCCTTCGTGCTCCGGCCGGGCGTCCGCGTCCTCGTCGGCGAGGACCCCGCCGCCGTCGCCGTCGCGGTGCTCGCGGCAACCCAGGTGGGGCGCCAGGTGAACGCGCCCGTGGCGGTCACCCAGGACGACGACGGCGGCGCCGGCGTCATCGAGCTGCGGCTGACCACCGACCCTGCCCACCTGCCCGTCCCACCGGGTGTGGCACCGGCGCTGGCGACGGAGGCGTACCGGCTCGCCGTGGACGCACGGCGGATCGTCGTCACCGCCCTCGACGCCACCGGGCTCCTCCGCGGCCTGGCGACCCTCGAGCAGCTGGCCCGTCCGGCGGGCGCCGACGGGGTGAGCTTCGCCCCTGTGCTCGTCGTCGACCACCCGCGCTACGCGTGGCGGGGTCTGTGCCTCGACCTGGCCCGGCACTACTTCGACGCGGACGCCGTCAAGTCGGTGGTCCGGCTGCTCTTCTCGCTCAAGCTCAACGTGCTGCACCTGCACCTGACGGACGACCAGGGCTGGCGCGTCCACCTGCCGTCCCGCCCGGAGCTCACGGCGCGGTCCGGGCGGACCGGCGTCGGCGGGGACCCCGCCGGCTTCCTCACCGCCGAGGAGTACGCGGACCTCGTGGCGTACGCCGCCGCGCTCGGGGTGACGGTGGTGCCGGAGATCGACATGCCCGGGCACGTGAACGCCGCGCTGCACGCGTACGGCGAGCTCGCGCCGAGCGGCACACCCGCGCCGGCCTACACGGGCGTGGGCGTCGGGTTCTCCCGGCTCGACGCGCAGCTCCCGGCGACCGCCGCCTTCATCGAGGCGGTGTTCGGCGACATCGTGCGGATGACGCCGGGGCCGTACGTGCACATCGGGGGCGACGAGGCGCTGACGATGCACGCCGCCGAGTACGACGGTCTCGTCGGGCTCGCGGCCGGCACGGTGAACGCCGCAGGGAAGGCCGTCGTCAGCTGGCAGGAGGCCGCCCGTGCGCCCCTGCCGCCCGGCAGCATCCTGCAGTTCTGGGACGACCGTGACGAGCGCGGTGAGATCGGAGCGGTCGTCGCGGCGGCGGCCGCGGGCGCGCGCGTGGTGCTCTCACCGGCGGCCCGGCTCTACCTGGACACGCGCTACGACGCGGACTTCCCGATCGGCCAGGACTGGGCCGGCTACCTGACGCTGCGCGACGCGTACGACTGGGAGCCCGCGACCCTGCTCCCGATCCCTGCCGACCAGGTCCTCGGGATCGAGGCCGCGCTGTGGACGGAGACGGTCCGGACGCGCCAGGACCTGTTCCTGATGCTCCTGCCCCGGCTCGCGGCGGTCGCCGACGTCGCCTGGGCGGCGCCGGAGGTGCGCAGCTGGTCGGCGTTCCTCGAGCGGCTGCCCCGGCTCGGCAGCCGCTGGGACGACGCGGGGCTCCCCTGGTACCGAGCCGCGCTGGACGGTGCCGGGGACGCCTGACGGGCCCCGGCTACACCCAGCTCGGCAGCCACATGTGGAGCTGCCAGAACCGGTAGGTCGTGACCTCCGCCGTCCAGAGGGGCCAGAAGAACGCGCTCGTGGCGAGGACCAGGACGGTCGCGGTCACGAGCGCCGTGAGCACCCAGCGCCGGCGGTACTCGTCCCGCCGGCCGGCCGCGACCAGCCGGCCCACCCCCCACGCCAACGTCAGGGCGAGGAACGGCAGCAGTGCGATGGCGTAGAAGGTGAAGATCGGCCGGTCGGCGTAGAGCAGCCAGGGCAGCCAGCCCGCCAGGACGCCGACGGCGAGGATCGCGGCCACGCCGTCGCGGCGCCGCAGCGCCCACCACAGGGCGGCGACGAGGGCCGCCGTGCCGAACCACCAGATGAACGGGTTGCCCAGCGACGTGATGGCCTCCGAGCAGTGTGCTGCGCCGCACATCTGCTCCGGGGGCTCGGGCGAGACGTAGTGGAACGACGTCGGGCGCAGCTGCAGCAGCCAGCCGAGCGGGTTGGCGACGTACGGGTGCTCCGCGTGGAGGCCGGTGTGGAACGTCCACATCTGCTCGTGGTAGTGCCACCACGACCGCAGTGCGCCCGGCACCCACGAGTCGGGCTGCCCCGCGGCCCACTGGCGCCCGTAGGCCCCCGGCGTCGCGAACCACGACGCCCAGCTCGCGACGTAGGTCAGGGCGGCCACGCCGACCAGGGAGAGGAACGCGGGCACGGCGTCGCGGACCAGGGCGCCCTGCCACCAGAGCCGGACGCCGGCCCGCCAGCGCGCGGAGGCGTCCCAGGCGACGGTGACGAGGCCGAACCCGGCGAGGTACCACAGGGCCGACCACTTGGTGCCGACGGCGAGGCCGAAGAGCACGCCTGCGAGGATCCGGTACGGCCGCAGCCCCAGGCCCGGCCCGAGACCGGAGAGGCGGGCCGACGTCGCGGGTCCGGTGGCGGCGGACATGGCGGGCGGCTGGTCGGCGGGCGGCTGGTCGGCGGGCGGCTGGTCGGCGGGCGGCTGGTCGGCCGCGGGTCGGTCGGCCGGCGGAGGATCCGGCTCGCCGAGCAGGCGGTCCAGTCGGGCGCGGGCGCGGTCCCGGTCGACGAGCAGGGCGGCGAAGGCCGCGACGAGCCACATGGCGAGGACGCCGTCCAGCAGCGCGATCCGCGAGTGCACGATCGCCGAGCCGTCGATCGCGACGAGCGTCCCTGCGAGCACGCCGAGCGCGGTGGAGCCGAACAGCCGGCGGCCCGCCCGCGTGACGAGGACGACGGTGACCAGGCCGGCGACCAGCACGCCGAAGCGCCACCCCACCGGGGTGTCTGCGCCGAAGAGGCGCAGGCCCAGGGCGATCACCCACTTGCCGACCTGTGGGTGGACCACGTAGCTGGCCTGGTCGAGGTAGCCGTCGACGTCGCCGGCCTCGAACGCCGGGTTGGGTTCCTCGGGCCACTCCGCCTCGAACCCGAGGTTCAGCAGCGTCCAGGCGTCCTTGACGTAGTAGGTCTCGTCGAACACCAGCTCGTGCGGCCGCGTGAGGGCGGGGATGCGCAGCGCGGCGGCCAGGGCGGTGACGGCGATCGTGGCGGGCCACCCGGCGCCGCGGGCGAGCAGCTCGGCGGTCCGCGTCGTCACGTGCGTCATCGTAGGTGCGCGGGTGGCCTAGCCTGGCCGCCATGGGCACCGGGCGCGTCGTTCTCGCAGCGACGCCGATCGGCAACACCGAGGACGCGTCCGCGCGCCTGCGCGCGCTGCTGGCCACCGCCGACGTCGTGGCGGCCGAGGACACGCGGCGCCTCGCCGCACTCGCGGGCCGGCTCGGGGTGCAGGTGACGGGACGCGTCATCAGCCACCACGAGCACAACGAGGCGTCGCGGGCCGCCGAGCTGCTCGACGTCGTCCGGGCGGGCGGCACCGTGCTCGTCGTGACGGACGCCGGGATGCCCGCGGTGTCCGACCCGGGGTTCGCCCTCGTGCGCGCGGCCGTGGCGGAAGGGCTGGCGGTGACGTGCGCGCCGGGCCCCAGTGCCGTGCTCGCGGCGCTCGCGGTCTCCGGCCTGCCCACCGACCGCTTCTGCTTCGAGGGCTTCCTTCCCCGGAAGCCGGGCGAGCGGCGTCGCGTGCTCGGGGAGCTTGCGGGCGAGCGCCGGACGATGGTCTTCTTCGAGGCTCCGCACCGGATCGGCGAGACGCTCGCGGCGATGGCAGCCGCCTGGGGTGACGACCGTCAGGCGGCGGTCTGCCGGGAGCTCACGAAGACGTACGAGGAGACCGTGCGCGGCACGCTGGCCGAGCTCGTCGCGTGGTCCGCCGGGGAGGTGCGCGGCGAGATCGTCGTGGTCGTCGGGGGAGCGCAGTCGACACCACCCGCCCTGCACTCGCTCGTCCCGGAGGTCCTCGCCCGGGTGGACTCCGGGGAGCGCCTCAAGGAGGCGGTCGCCGACGTCGCGGCGTCCGCCGCGGTGTCGAAGCGCGACCTGTACGCGGCGGCCCTGGCGGCGCGGGGCCGCTGAGCGCTCAGACGGCGTCGGACGCCACGAGCTCAGCGCCCGCCGCAGCCATCTCCGCCCGCGCCGCGGCGCCGAGCTCAGGCGTGACCGGCACCGTGAGGTCGGTGAGCACGCGGGTCCGCAGGCCTCCCGCCAGGGCGTCCAGCGCCGTCGCACGCACGCAGTGGGACTCCGCGATGCCCACCACGTCCACCTCCGCCACGCCCGCCTCGGCGAGCACGGTGGCGAGGTCGCGGCCGGCCTCGTCCGTGCCCTCGAAGCCCGAGTACGCGGCCTGGTAGGAGCCCTTGCGGACCATCACGTCCGGGTTCAGGTCGGCGAGCGCGGGGTGCAGCTCGGCCTCGGCGGTGCCCGCCACGCCGTGCGGCGGCCAGGTGTCCACGAAGTCGGGTGCGGTGGAGAAGTGGGCACCCGGGTCGATGTGCCAGTCCTGCGTGGTCACCACGAGGTCGTAGTCCCCGCGACGCCGTGCCGCGAACTCGGCGATGGCGTGCGCGACGGCGTCGCCGCCGGCCACCGGCAGGGCGCCGCCCTCGCAGAAGGTCGGCTGGACGTCGACGACGAGCAGGGCGCGGCGGGTGGTCATGAGCACAGGGTAGGCACGCCTCGCCCGGTTGCGGCAGGCGGCCGCCGCACGGACAGTGGGCCGGTGGGGCGGATGATCTTCAGGGTCGCTGGTCCGGCGACGGCGGTGGTGGCGATGGTGCTGGCGGTCGGGTGCACGGCGCCCGGGGCCGAGCCGACGCCGACCTTCGTGGGCGAGCCGACGGCCGGCACCCCGGACCCGTCGGTCGCCCCCGGGCCGACGTCGACCCCGGAGCCGGAGCCCGAGCCGTTCGCGCCCGGGCCGGCGCTGCCCCCGGCCACGGCGCAGCCGCAGGACGTGCTGACCGGCCTGGCGGCACCGTGGGGGCTCGCGTTCCTGCCGGGCGGGGCGGTCCTGGTCACGCTGCGCGACAGCGCCCAGGTGCTGCTGCTCGGGGCGGGCGGCGTCGCGCCGGTGGGCGGGCCGGGCGCCGAGCAGCTCGCCGCGGGGACGCTGCACGACGGCGAGGGCGGGCTGCTGGGCGTCGCGGTGTCGCCCGACGTGGAGCAGGACCGGCTCGTCTACCTGTACCGGACGGCGCCGACGGGCAACGAGGTGGTGCGCGCCGAGCTCGACCCGGCCGCGGGCACCCTCGGCGACCTGCAGCCCGTGCTGACCGGGATCCCGGCGGCGGGCAACCACAACGGCGGCCGGATCGCGTTCGGCCCCGACGGGATGCTCTACGTCGCCACGGGTGACGCCGGGTCGCGGCCGACGTCGCAGGACACGGGCTCCCTCGCGGGCAAGATCCTGCGGGTCACCCCCGACGGCGCCGCCGCGCCGGGGAACCCCTTCACCGGCAGCCCGGTCTGGAGCCTCGGCCACCGCAACGTCCAGGGCCTCGCGTGGGACGCGGACGGCCGCATGTTCGCCTCGGAGTTCGGCCAGAACACCTGGGACGAGCTCAACGTCATCCTGCCGGGCGGCAACTACGGCTGGCCGGGCTCGGAAGGTGTCACGGGCGCCTCCGGGACGATCGACCCCGTGGCGACGTGGCCGACGTCGGACGCGTCCCCGAGCGGCATCGCCGTCACCGAGGGCGCGGTGTACCTCGCGGCGCTCCGTGGCGAGCGGCTCTGGCAGGTCCCGCTGGACGGTGCGGGGGTCGGCGGTCCCGTCGTCGCACTCGACGGGCTGGGGCGGCTGCGGCACGTGGCGGTGGGTCCGGACGGAGCGCTGTGGGTGCTCACGAACAACACGGACGGTCGCGGCTCGCCGCGCGACGGGGACGACCGGCTGCTCCGCATCGCGCCGCCGGCCTGACGCCGTCGCCCGCCGAAACCGGTTGCCGCGGCGGGCGCCGCACTGCGAGCGTGACGCCATGCCCGACGTGCCCGACGTGGTCCACGCCCTGCCCGGCGGCCTCGTGCTCCGACAGGCCGCACCCGCCGACCTCGGCCAGATCGGCGAGCTCCTCGCCCGCCGGGGCGAGCCCGAGGACGCGCTCGACCACCGGCTCGTCGTCGAGGACCCCGACGAGGGCTACCGCTCGTCGGCGGTGGTCGTCGACGGCGACCGTGTGGTGAGCACCGCGACCCTGCTGGACGAGACGGTCCACGTCGGCTCCGTCGCGCTCCCCGCGGGGCAGGTGGAGCTCGTCGCCACGGACCGCGCCTACGAGGGACGCGGGCTGGTGCGCGCGCTCATGGGCTGGGCGCACGCCGAGTCGGCCCGCCGCGGGCACGTCGTGCAGGTGATGGTGGGGATCCCGTACTTCTACCGCCTGTTCGGGTACGAGTACGCCATCGCCCAGCCCCACCCCCGGCGGCTGACCGCCGTGCCGGGCGGCGGGGCCGGTGACGTGGTCCGCCCGGCGCAGCCCGCCGACGTCCCTGCGCTGGCCCGGCTGCAGGCAGCCGCGCAGCAGGTGGCCGACGTCCGTGTGCCGCACCCCACGGCCCGGCTTCGCTGGCTCACCGTGCACGACGCGACCACCACGCTGGTGGTGGAGCGGGCGGGTCGCCTCGTCGGTTCCGGGCGCATCACCCCCGGCAGCGGGCTCGTCGCCGAGGCGACCGCGCACGACGCCGGCGCGGTCGGGGACCTGTTCGCCGCGGTGGCCGCACAGGCCGGGTCGGGACGGGTCGGCGTGGTCGAGCGTCCGGGGACCGTGGTGCACGAGGTCTGCGAGCCGCTCATGGAGCCCGCGGCTCCGCAGGCGGAGCACTTCTACGTCCGGGTGCCCGACGCCGCCGCGGTGCTCGACGCGCTCCGGCCGGTGCTCTCGGCGCGGCTCGCGGCGTCCGGGCTGGAGCGGGCCGGGACCGAGGTGCTGCTGAGCACGTACCGCCGGCACTTCCGGATGCCGGTCACCGGCGACGGCGTCGGTCCCGTCACCGCCGGCGGGGTCCTGCAGGGTCCCGTCGACGCGGGTGGAGCGGGCTGTGCGCCCGACTGGCTGCCGTCGCTGCTCTTCGGTCCCCTCGGCATCGCGGGGCTCGAGCGGCTACGTCCTGACGTGCGCGCCGGCGCGGACGCCGAGCTGTACACCGCGCTGTTCCCACCGCTCTCCTCGGACGTCCTGAGCTACTACCTGCCGTACTGAGGACCGCCGGCCGCCCGAGCGTGGCGCCGCGCGCGTGGACCCGCGATGGACCCGCCCCGGGCACCTAGGATCGGTGCCCATGGCCCACATCCTCTCGGCGGTCGCCTGGCCGTACGCCAACGGCCCGCGGCACATCGGACACGTCGCCGGCTTCGGCGTCCCCTCCGACGTCTTCAGCCGGTACATGCGCATGGCGGGCCACGACGTCCTGATGGTCTCCGGCACGGACGAGCACGGGACGCCGATCCTGGTCCAGGCGGACAAGGAAGGGGTGAGCGCGCGGGAGCTCGCCGACAAGAACAACGCGATCATCGTCCAGGACCTCGTCGACCTCGGCCTGTCGTACGACCTCTTCACGCGGACGACCACCGGCAACCACTACCGCACGGTCCAGGAGATGTTCGCCACCGTGCACCGCAACGGGTACATGGTCGAGCGGACCACGCAGGCGGCCATCAGCCCGTCGACCGGCCGCACCTTGCCGGACCGGTACATCGAGGGCACCTGCCCCATCTGCGGGTACACCGACGCCCGCGGGGACCAGTGCGACAACTGCGGCAACCAGCTCGACCCGACCGACCTCATCGACCCGCGCTCCAAGATCAACGGTGAGACGCCGCGCTTCGTCGAGACCGAGCACTTCTTCCTCGACCTGCCCGCACTCGCCGAGGCCCTCGGGGTGTGGCTCGACCAGCGCGAGGCCACCGGGCTCTGGCGTCCGAACGTCATCAAGTTCAGCCAGAACATCCTGCAGGACATCCGCCCCCGAGCCATGACCCGCGACATCGACTGGGGCATCCCCATCCCGCTCGACGGCTGGCGGGAGCAGCCGACGAAGCGGCTCTACGTGTGGTTCGACGCCGTCATCGGCTACCTGTCCGCCAGCATCGAGTGGGCCCGCCGCACCGGCGACCCCGAGCGCTGGCGCGAGTGGTGGAACGACCCCGAGGCGCTGTCGTACTACTTCATGGGCAAGGACAACATCGTCTTCCACTCCCAGATCTGGCCCGCAGAGCTGCTGGCCTACAACGGGCACGGTGAGCGGGGTGGCGAGCCGGGGTCCTACGGCGTCCTCAACCTGCCCACGGAGGTCGTCTCGAGCGAGTTCCTCACCATGGAGGGCAAGCAGTTCTCGTCCTCGCGCGGCGTCGTCATCTACGTCGGTGACATGCTCGCCCGCTACCAGCCGGACGCCCTGCGGTACTACATCTCCGCCGCCGGCCCGGAGACCTCGGACTCCGACTTCACGTGGTCGGAGTTCGTGCAGCGCACGAACTCCGAGCTCGTCGCGGGCTGGGGCAACCTCGTGAACCGCACGGCGACGATGATCGCGAAGAGCTTCGGCGAGATCCCTCCGGCCGGCGCTCTCGAGCCGGTCGACGAGACGGTCCTCGCGACGGTCGCCGCCGGGTTCGACACCGTCGGCGGCCTGATCGCGCGCCACCGGCAGCGAGCCGCGATCGCCGAGGCGATGCGGGTGGTCGGCGAGGTGAACAAGTACCTGTCGGTCACCGAGCCGTACAAGATGAAGGACGAGTCGCAGCGCGGACGACTCGCCACGGTCCTGCACGTCGCCGCGCAGTGCGTGAGCGACTGCAACACGCTGCTCGCACCCTTCCTGCCGCACTCGGCGAACACGGTGCACCGGGTGCTCGGCGGCGAGGGCGAGTTCATGCCGATGCCCCGCATCGAGCAGGTGACCGAGCTCGACCCCGATGCGGGTGCCGGGCTGGTCAGCTACCCGGTGATCACCGGCGACTACTCGGCGACGCCCCGCTGGGCGTCGCGGCCCGTCGTGGTCGGGACCGCCGTGTCCAAGCCGACGCCGGTCTTCACCAAGCTGGACGACGCCGTCGTCGAGACCGAGCTCGACCGGTTGCGGGACGCCGCGGCGGAGGGCTGACGGTGGGTCGGCGGGACACGACCTGGCCACCCGCGCCGGAGCCGTTGCCCCGGCCGCTCGTGGACAACCACACGCACCTGGACGCGGTGCTGGCGGAGACGGACGCGGCGGGATGGCGGGACGACGCCGCCACGCCCGGGGTGCCCGATCGGGGGGTGGGCGACCGCGCCGCTCTCGAACGGCACCTGGCGGCGGCCGCCGACGCCGGCGTGACCCGCCTCGTCCAGGTGGGCTGCGACCTGTCCGCCGTGGCGTGGACCGATCGCGTCGTCCGGGAGCACGCCGCGCTGCTCGGCGCCGTCGCGATCCACCCGAACGAGGCGGTGCTGCACGCCGGCGTCCGGGAGGTGGCCCCGGACGGCCTCGAGCCGAGCCCGCTGGAGCGGCACGCCGTGCCGCTCGACGACGCGATCGCCCAGGTCGCGGCGGTCGCAGCCGCCAACCCGCGGATCCGCGTCATCGGCGAGACCGGCCTCGACCACTTCCGCGCGGGGGAGCGCGGGCGGGAGGTGCAGCGCGAGGCGTTCCGGGCGCACGTCGCGCTCGCCAAGGAGCTCGACCTGGTGCTCCAGATCCACGACCGGGACGCCCACACGGCGGTGCTGGACGTGCTGGCGGCCGACGGGGCGCCGGCGCGGACCGTCTTCCACTGCTACTCGGGGGACGCCGACATGGCGCGGTTCTGCGCGGAGCAGGGCTGGTACCTGTCCTTCGCGGGTCCGGTGACCTTCGGCAACGGGGCCGGCCTGCGCGCCGCGCTCCACGCCGTCCCGCTCGGTCGGGTGCTCCTGGAGACCGATGCCCCGTACCTGACGCCGCACCCGTACCGGGGTCGGCCGAACGCGCCGGCGATGGTGGGTCTGACCGCTCGTGCCGTCGCCGCGGAGCTCGGTCTGGGCGTCGCCGAGGTGTGCGACGTGGTGTCGCGGACGAGCGAGGAGCTCTACGGCCCGTGGTGAGCCGCGGCCTGTGACGAGGTTCACCCGGGTCAAGGAGGCTCACCCGACTACCGGGGATCGTGTCCTTTCCGTTACCGTCGGGGGGTTCGGCCCTGCTGCGGCGGGCCGACGGACCGTGTCCGCGGACGTCAGGAGCCAGGTGTCGACGAGGAGGCAGGGCCGCCATCGGCGCAGCCAGCGCGGGCGCGTAGCCGCGCAGGCCGCCGTCCTCGCGCTGGTCCTCGCGGGCACGACGGCGTTCGCCACGCTCCAGAAGACGGTGACCCTCGACGTCGACGGTGAGCTGACGACGGTGTCGGCGTTCGGCCGGACGGTCGAGGACGTCCTCGACGCGCACGGCGTCGAGGTCGGCGACCGTGACCTGGTGTCACCCGCCCTCGGTGCGCTCGTCTCGGACGGGACGGACGTCGTCGTGCGGCACGGTCGCGAGGTCGTGGTGGAGGTCGACGGGCGGCAGCGGACCATCTGGACGACGGCGCTCACCGTCGACGAGATCCTTGCGGAGCTTGGTCTCCGTGACGACGTCCGCACGTCGGCCTCCCGCACCGCGGACCTCGCCGGCGGTCTGCGGGTGTCCACCCCGAAGACGGTCCACGTGTCCGTCGACGGCGGTACGCAGGAGGTCCTCACGGCGGCATCGACGGTGCGCGAGGTCCTCACCGAGCTGGGCGTCGTGCTCGGCGAGCTCGACCGCGTCTCGGTGTCCCTGGACGCGGCGGCCGTCGACGGCCTGGTGGTCAAGGTTGACCGGGTCGTCGGGGTCACCCGCTCGGAGACGATGGCCCAGCCCTTCGAGACCATCCGGCAGGACGACGCCACCATCGCCAAGGGCTCCGAGGTCGTGGCGGTCACCGGCCGCGAGGGCAGCAAGGTCGTGACCTTCGTCGCGTACGAGGTGGACGGCGTCGAGATCGGCCGGATGATCCTCGCCGAGTCCGTCACCGTGGCACCCGTCAACCAGGTGATCAAGGTGGGCACGTTCGTCGGCCCCGACCCGGCGGACATCCCGGCCGTGGAGCCCGGCACCTCCCGCGCGATCGGCCTCGAGATGGTCCTCGCCCGCGGCTGGAGCGAGGCGGAGTTCGCGTGCCTCGACTCGCTGTGGACGCGCGAGAGCGGCTGGCGGACGAACGCCGCGAACCCGAGCAGCGGTGCGTACGGCATCCCGCAGGCACTGCCGGGCTCGAAGATGGCGTCGGCGGGAGCCGACTGGCAGACGAACCCGCGCACGCAGATCCAGTGGGGGCTCGACTACATCGCCGGGCGCTACGGCACCCCCTGCCAGGCATGGGCGTTCTTCCAGGACCGTAACTGGTACTGAGCCGCGGCTGCCCGCCGACGCGGCTCTGACCTGCGACGATGCTCGCGGGCGTCCCGTTTGACTTGGCATCAGGTCACGAATGGGTTACGGTCGCGTGTCGCTCCCCGGCCCCCTGAGCTCGCTGGGCCCGCCCGAACCGGGCACGGGTGCGACGAGCCGGATCCCCGATGACGCGGGCCGGCTCGACGGCCGGGATCAGGCCGCGACCAGCACAGCGAGCCCCCCGCTGGTCCGCCCTGTGCCCGGGACGACCGACAACGGGACCCACGTGACCTTCCTGACCTCCCTCCGCCGTTCTCGACCCGCTTCCCCCACCCACGCGGCGCCCGACCAGGCGCCCCAGCCGTCGCCCGCCCCCGGCGACACCACCGTCACCGCCACCCCACGGCGCGGCCTGCGCAGCCGGCCGGCACGGGCCGCCATCGGCGCCACCGTCCTCGCCCTCGTGGGTGGGACCGTCGCCGTCGCGAATGCCCACAAGACCGTGACGCTGGACGTCGACGGGCAGGTCGTCGAGGTCTCCACGTTCGCAGGGAGCGTCTCGGGTCTGCTCGCGGAGGAGGGCGTCGAGACCGGTGCCCGCGACGTCGTCGCCCCCGAGGCCGACGCCGCACTGCGCAGCGGTGACGAGGTGGTCGTGCGGCACGCCCGCCAGGTGACGGTGCTCGCGGACGGCGTCGAGACCGTCCTCTGGACCACAGCGCTTGACGCCGACGAGGCGCTCGCGGCGCTCGCGGCGCGGGGCGACGACGTCCGGCTCGTCGCGTCCCGGTCGGGCGGCACCCGGGCGGACCTCCCGATCACCCTGGGGTCCGGTCCGGTGGACGTGCGCGTCGACGGCCGCACGGTCAGCGTGGACGGCGCCGAGGACCTCGAGGACCTGTTCGCCGAGGCCGACGTGACCCTGAGCGACCTCGACCGTGTCCACGCGGAGCGTTCGGACGGTCGGCTGACCGTCGTCGTGCAGCGCGTCGTCATGCACGAGGAGGCCGTGACCAGCGCCATCCCGTTCGAGACGACGGTCGAGCAGACCGACGAGCTGTACGAGGGGACCACCAAGACCGTGACCGCCGGCGTGCCGGGCGAGCTCGCGGTCCGGTTCCGGGTCATCTACGTGGACGGCGTCGAGGAGTCCCGTCGGGAGATCGGCCAGGCCGTGACCCGCGCACCCGTGACCGCCGTCGTCCGTGAGGGCACCCGGCAGCGCCCGGCGGCGTCCTCGGGCGGGGGCACCGTGAACATCGGTGGCGACGTCTGGGGCGCGCTTGCGCAGTGCGAGTCGGGCGGGAACCCGCGCGCCGTGTCGAGCAACGGGCTGTACTACGGCCTGTTCCAGTTCTCCCTGCCCACGTGGCGTGCGATGGGCGGCTCGGGCCTCCCGTCCGACGCGTCGCCGGAGGAGCAGCTCCAGCGCGCCCAGGCCCTCCAGGCCCGGTCCGGGTGGGGGCAGTGGCCCGCCTGCGCCGCCAAGCTCGGCCTGCTCTGAACGGCGCCAGCACTACCCTGCTGACATGACCGACGACGCCCTGCTGGGCCCCGCGCAGATCCGGGACCTGGCGGGGCGTCTCGGCGTCCGGCCCACCAAGGCGCGCGGCCAGAACTTCGTCGTCGACGCGGGGACCATCCGGCGCATCGTCCGCGCGGCGGGCGTGCAGGCCGGCGAGCACGTCGTCGAGGTGGGACCGGGGCTCGGCTCGTTGACGCTCGGCCTGCTGGAGGCCGGTGCGCACGTGACGGCCGTGGAGATCGACCCGGTGCTCGCGCGCGCCCTGCCCGGCACCGTGGCCGACGTCGCGCCCGGGTGGCAGGACCGCCTCCAGGTCATCACCGCGGACGCGCTCGAGGTCACCGAGCTCCCCGGTCCTCCGGTCGCGCTGGTCGCGAACCTGCCGTACAACGTCGCAGTGCCTGTGCTGCTCACGTTCCTCGCCCGGTTCCCGTCCCTCGACCGGCTCCTGGTGATGGTGCAGGCGGAGGTCGCCGACCGTCTCGCGGCCGCTCCCGGGAGCCGCACGTACGGCATCCCTTCCGCCAAGGCCGCCTGGTACGCGGACGTGCGCCGCGCCGGCAGCATCGGGCGGGCGGTGTTCTGGCCGGTGCCGCGCGTCGACTCCGCGCTCGTGTCGTTCCGGCGGCACGAGCCGCCCGCCACGACGGCGACGCGGGAGCAGGTGTTCGCCGTCGTCGACGCCGCGTTCGCGCAGCGCCGCAAGACGCTCCGTGCAGCGCTGTCCGGCCTGGCCGGCTCGGCGCCGGCCGCGGAGCAGGCCCTGGTCGCCGCGGGTGTCGACCCGGGTGCCCGGGGTGAGCGCCTCGCGATCGCCGACTTCGCGCGCATCGCGGAGCAGCTCGGCGCCCCGCCCCGGGCACAGCTCGACCCGGCGCCGGGGGTGCCCGCATGAGGTCGGTCCGGGTCCGGGCGCCCGGCAAGGTCAACCTGTCGCTCGCCGTCGGCCGGCGGCAGCCGGACGGCTACCACCCGCTCGCGACGGTGTTCCAGGCCGTGTCGGTGCACGAGGAGCTCGTCGCCACGGCCGCCGACGACTGGACCGTCGAGGTCAGCGGGCCGCAGGCGGAGCTGGTGCCCCTCGACGACACCAACCTGGCGCTGCGGGCGGCCCGCGTGCTCGCCGAGGCCGTGGGGGTCCCGGGCGGTGTGCACCTGCGCATCGTCAAGGGCGTGCCCGTGGCGGGCGGGATGGCGGGCGGCTCCGCCGACGCCGCATCGGCGCTCCTCGCCTGCGACGCGCTGTGGGGCACGGGCCTCGCGCGCGGTGAGCTCGCCGAGCTTGCCGCGATGCTCGGCTCCGACGTGCCCTTCGCCCTGCACGGCCAGACGGCTGTCGGCCGCGGCCGTGGCCACCTGCTGAGCCCGGTCCTGGCGCGTGGGCAGTACCACTGGACGTTCGGGCTGCAGGACACCGGGCTGTCGACCGCCCGGGTCTACGGGATGTTCGACGAGGTGGTGGGTCAGGGGGCCGACGACGAGCCGGACGTCGACGCCGCCCTGCTGCGGGCGCTCCGGGCGGGCGACGCCGCAGCCCTGGGTGCCGCCCTGTCCAACGACCTGCAGCCGGCGACGCTCGAGCTCGCCCCCGAGCTCGTGGAGACCCTCGCCGTCGCCGAGGACGCGGGCGCGCTGGGCGTCGTCGTCAGCGGCTCCGGCCCGACCGTCGCGGCACTGGCGATGGACCGCCAGCACGCCCACGCCATCGGGCGGGCCATGCTCGACGCCGGAGTGGTCGACGGAGTGCTGCAGGCGTCGGGGCCGGTGCCCGGGGCGCGGATCATCACGGAGGCGTGAGCCGGCCCCACGTGTCCAGGCTCAGGTGTGCAGGCTCAGGTGTGCAGGCTCAGGTGTCCTGGCCCGCCGAGGCGTCGAAGGGTGCGACGAGGACCCGGAGCAGGTCCGCCAGCGCCGTCTGCTCGGACGCGCTGAGATCCGCGAGCAGCTCGTGCTCCACGGCGAGCAGGTCCTCCATGGCGGCGTCGACGTGCTCACGCCCGCTCGGGGTCAGCCGCACCAGCACGCCCCGCCGGTCGCCGGGAGCGGGGAGCCGCTCGACGAGGCCGTGGGCGACGAGGCGGTCGATGCGGTTCGTCATCGTGCCGCTCGTCACGAGCGTCTGGCTGACGAGCGTGCCGGGCGACAGCTGGTAGGGCTCGCCCGCGCGGCGCAGGGCCGAGAGCACGTCGAACTCCCACACCTCCAGCCGGTGCCGGGCGAACGCGCCGCGGCGGGCGCCGTCCAGGTGGCGGGCCAGCCGTGTGACCCGCGAGAGGATCGTCAGCGGCATGACGTCGAGGTCGGGCCGCTCCCGGTGCCAGGCCTCGACGATGCGGTCGACCTCGTCGATCACTCGTCCTCCCCGCGCAGCGTGGGCTTGCGCTGCATGCCGGCGAGACCGTTCCAGGCGAGGTTCACGATGTGCGCCGCGACGTCCGTCTTCTTCAGCGTCCGGGCGTCGAGCCAGTACTGGCCGGTCAGGGCGACCATGCCGACGAGCATCTGCGCGTAGATCGGTGCAGTCCGCGGGTCGAGCCCCGTCTTGGCGAACTCGCCCGCCAGGAGGTGCTCGACCTGCATGGCGACGTCGCCGATGAGGCTGGAGAAGGTGCCCGTCGTCTGGGCCACGGGCGAGTCACGGACGAGGATGCGGAAGCCGTCCGTCGACGACTCGATGTAGTCCAGGAGCGCGAGCGCGGTCCGCTCCACGAGGAGCTGCGGGTGCCCGCCGCGCTCGAGGGCGCCGATGAGGGCGTTCGTGAGCGCCTGGATCTCACGGTCGACGACGACCGCGTACATCCCTTCCTTGCCTCCGAAGTGCTCGTAGACGACCGGCTTGGACACCTGGGCGCGCGCGGCGATCTCCTCCACGGAGGTGCCGTCGAAGCCCTTCTCGGCGAAGAGCTGGCGCGAGACGTCCAGGAGCTGCTCCCGCCGCTGGCTCGCGGTCATCCTGGCGCGCGCTGGACGCTTCGCGGCGTTGGTCACCCGCACATCATGCCGTGTCAGGGGCGCTCGCCGGGCTGGCAGACTGGTCGCGCGTCGCAGCGACCTCGGCACGACGCCGGTCCGCCCTGGTGTAACGGCAGCACGCAGGCCTTTGGAGCCTTGCGGTCCAGGTTCGAATCCTGGGGGCGGAGCGCGGTCCACGAGGGACGACGCCGTCCGTCGGGTGCCCGGCTCCGCCGTCCCGGGCCCGGTGCGGCCGACGGTAGAGTGGCCACGCGCTCCACGCGGTCGTCGCTCCGGTGACGTCGCTCAGCTGACCCGACGGGAGTACGCAGTGACCTCAGTCCACCCCGCCGCCGTCGTCGTCCTCGCCGCGGGCGAGGGCACCCGGATGCGGTCCGCGACCCCCAAGGTGCTGCACACCCTCGGGGGTCGTTCGCTGCTCGGGCACGCGCTCGCCGCGGCCGCGGACCTGAAGCCGCAGCGCGTCGTCGTCGTCGTCCGGCACGAGCGGGATCAGGTGGCGGAGCACGCCACGACCATCCTCCCGTCGGTGCTGATCGCGGACCAGGACGAGATCCCGGGCACCGGCCGCGCGGTCCAGTGCGCGCTGCGCGTGCTCGATGCGGCCGGCGAGCTCGAGGGGCCGATCGTGGTCACCGCGGGCGACATCCCGCTGCTCGACGGCGGCACGCTGGGGCAGCTCCTGGCGGCGCACGTCGCGACCGGCAACGCTGTGACCATCCTGACGACCAACGTGCCGAACCCTCGCGGCTACGGCCGGATCGTCCGCGACCCGGGAACCGGGCAGGTGGCCCGCATCGTCGAGCACAAGGACGCCGACCCTGCCGAGCTCGAGATCACCGAGATCAACTCGTCCGTGTACGTGTTCGACTCCGCCGTGCTGCGCGGCGCCCTCTCGCGGCTCGGTCGCGACAACGCCCAGCACGAGGTGTACCTGACCGACGTCGTC
>Ga0196976_1000221_pt1 | contig 38470 bp, 34 predicted proteins | sample S3v_513CmetaG_FD_148644 | JGI IMG/M metagenome (GOLD analysis project Ga0196976, IMG submission 148644) | Soil microbial communities from Anza Borrego desert, Southern California, United States - S3+v_5-13C | ecosystem: Environmental > Terrestrial > Soil > Desert | place: USA: California... | reverse complement strand
TGATGTACGGCGGGATGACCGTCGTCGAGTCGCCGGAGTGGATGCCGGCCAGCTCGATGTGCTCCATCACGCCGGCCACGATCACGTCCTGGCCGTCGGAGACCGCGTCGACGTCGATCTCGATCGCGTCCTCGAGGAAGTGATCGACCAGGATCGGATGTCCCGGCGCCGCCTCCACCGCGCGGACCATGTAGCTGGAGAGCGCATCGTCGTCGTAGACGATGGCCATGGCCCGCCCGCCGAGGACGTACGAGGGGCGCACCACGACCGGATAGCCGATGCGCCGCGCCACGACCAGCGCCTCGGCCTCATTCATCGCGGTGCCGTTCGCCGGCACACGGATGTCGTGTTTGCGCACGAGCTCCCCGAAACGCTCGCGGTCTTCGGCGATGTCGATCGAGTCGACGGAGGTGCCCCACATCGGCACGCCGGCGTCGTGCAGCGCTTTGGCGAGCTTGAGCGGCGTCTGTCCGCCGAACTGCACGATCACGCCCTCGGGCTTCTCGAGGTCGACGATCTCCAGCACGTCCTCGAGCGTGAGCGGCTCGAAGTAGAGGCGGTCGGACGTGTCGTAGTCCGTGGAGACCGTCTCCGGGTTGCAGTTGACCATGATGGTCTCGAAGCCGATCTCGCGCAGCGCGAATGCGGCGTGGACGCAGCAGGTGTCGAACTCGATGCCCTGGCCGATGCGGTTCGGGCCCGAGCCGAGGATGATCACCTTGCGGCGATCCGTCGGGTCGGACTCGTTCTCGGTCTCGTAGGTGGAGTAGAGGTACGGCGTCGTGGCCTCGAACTCCGCGGCGCAGGTGTCGACGCGCTTGTAGACGGGGCGGAGGCCGGCGGCGTGGCGCTCGGCGCGGACGTCGTGTTCGCTGCGGCTGGTGAGCTTCGCGATCTGGCGATCCGAGAAGCCGTTTCGCTTGAGGATGCGCAGGAACGCCGTGTCATCCTGAGCCGCGGAGACGGCGAAGGATCCCCCGCCGACGGAGCGGTCCTCGTGCTTCGGCAGGGGGTCCTTCGCTGCGCTCAGGATGACACGCTTTTCGTACTCGACGATCCTTCGGATCTCCCGCAGGAACCACGGATCGATGTGCGAGAGCGCGTAGATCTCCTCCACTGTCATCCCGGTGCGGAAGGCGTCGCCCACGGCGAAGATGCGCTCCGGCGTCGGCGTGCGCAGCAGCTCCGGCATGCGCTCGCGCGTGTAGCCGCGGGTCTCGAGGCCGGCCACGCCGATCTCGAGCGACCGCAGCCCCTTCTGCAGCGCCTCGTTGAACGTGCGGCCGATGGCCATCGACTCGCCGACGCTCTGCATGGAGAAGCTGAGGAGCTGCGGCGTGTTCGGGAACTTCTCGAACGAGAACCGCGGGATCTTCACCACCACGTAGTCGATCGACGGCTCGAACGACGCCGGCGTCTTCTTGGTGATGTCGTTCGGGATCTCGTCCAGCGTATAGCCGGCGGCGAGCTTGGCCGCGAACTTGGCGATGGGGAAGCCCGTGGCCTTCGACGCCAGCGCCGACGAGCGCGACACGCGCGGGTTCATCTCGATGCAGATGCGGCGGCTCGTCTTCGGGTGCACGGCGAACTGGATGTTCGAGCCGCCCGTCTCCACGCCGATGGCGCGGATGATGCGCTTGGCCTCGTCGCGCATCTCCTGGTACTCGTCGTTGGTGAGCGTCTGCTGCGGCGCCACCGTGATCGAGTCGCCGGTGTGCACGCCCATCGGATCGAAGTTCTCGATCGAGCAGACGATGATCACGTTGTCCGCGCGGTCGCGCATCACCTCGAGCTCGAACTCTTTCCAGCCGATGACCGACTCTTCGACGAGCACGCGGTGCACGGGGGAGAGGTCGAGCCCGCGCGCGACGATCGAGCGCAGCTCTTCGACGTTGTAGGCGATGCCGCCGCCCGAGCCGCCCAGCGTGAACGACGGCCGGATGACCAGCGGGTAGCCGATGCGCGAGGCGAACGTCTCCGCGTCTTCGACCGTGGCCGCGTACGTCGACTGCGGCACGTCGACGCCGATCGACACCATCTTCTCTTTGAAGAGCTGGCGGTCCTCGGCCGTCTTGATGGCGTCGTAGTTCGCGCCGATCAGCTCCACCTGGTGCCGCTCCAGCGCGCCGTTCTCGTAGAGCGCCATGGCCAGGTTGATGCCGGTCTGGCCGCCGACGGTGGGGAGGATCGCGTCCGGCTTCTCCCGCTCGATGATCCGCTCGAGCGACTCGGGCGTGAGCGGCTCGATGTACGTGCGGTCGGCGAACTCCGGGTCGGTCATGATCGTGGCCGGGTTCGAGTTGACGAGGATGATGCGGTATCCCTCGTCGCGCAGCGCCTTGCAGGCCTGCGTGCCCGAATAGTCGAATTCGACCGCTTGCCCGATGACGATGGGGCCGGAGCCAATGATGAGAATAGAGTGGATGTCGGAGCGTTTCGGCACTGCCGCGGCATAGTATAGGAACGTGCGGCGCTTCATCGAGTGGGACAGCATCGACGTCCGCGTGGACGGCGAGAAGATCAACGCCATGGCCCGCCAGATGGTCGCGGCGGACCCGATGATCGAGCGCATCCAGCTGCGCTTCGCGAACGGGCTGCTGCGCGTGGAGGGCTCGGTGCGCAAGTTCATCAGCGTGCCGTTCTCGGTCGACATCACCCAGATCATCCCGTCCGGGACGACCGTGCGCGTGCCGCTGGCGCGGATCTCCGCGGGCCCGATTCCCGTGCCGACGCTGCTGGTGGGGCTGGTGCGGGAGAAGTTCCCGAAGGAACTGGTGCGCTACGAGGACCCGGCCACGCTGGTCCTGTCGCTGGACCGCTTTTTGCCATCTTTCGTCTCGGCCGATATCCAGAAGATCTGGATCATCGACGGCGGCCTGGCCGTGACTCTCGGCAAAGGCGGCGCCGATCTTCCCACCGGAGGTATTTCATGAGCGAACAAGGTTTCGACGACGACATGATGCGCGAGAGCACCGAGGCGGCAGGGCCGGTCTCGCGCGAGCGCGCGGACCGCTTCTACGACCGCATGCGCGAGGGCATCCGCAACTATCTCGCGAACAAGGGGGCGGCCGCGGGGAGCGCGGGCGAGTACCTGCTGCTCGCGCCCGACATCTTCGTGCTGCTGTGGCGCCTGATCAACGACGACCGCGTGAACGCGAAGAACAAGGTCATGCTCGGCAGCGGGCTGGCGTACTACATCTTCCCGCTCGACATCATGCCCGAGGGCTTCCTGGGCCCCATCGGCTACATCGACGACCTCGTGTTCGCCGTCTACCTGCTGAACAAACTGCTCTCCGATACGGACGTGGAGATCCTGCGCGAGCACTGGAGCGGCCGGGACGACATCCTCGACTCCATCCGCAACGTGCTGAATGCCGCGGACAACCTCGTCGGCAGTGACATCATCGGCAAGTTCAAGAAGAACGTGAAGTAGAGTGACGTAGATCACCAACCTTGGCAGGCGCGGCCGCTCGGCCGCGCCTTTTTCAGCTACAGGCAGTGGATATTTGTGGACTCCAGTGGACGTCAGTGGTACAAAAGCCACTGAATCAACATGGAACTGAGCGTTTTTATGGGGCACAGCCCCGCGAAGATCGACGAGAAGGGTCGCCTCAAAGTGCCGGCGAACTTCCGGAAGATCCTCTCGGAGCGCTACGGCGACGAGTGCTTCATCACCTCGAAAGACGGTGAGAGCGCGCTCGTCTACCCGATGCCCGTATGGCTCGAGTTCCAGGCCAAGCTGGCCAAGGTCCCGTCGACGTCGATGGCCAAGATCAAGCTGCTCGAGCGCGTGAACTACTTCGGGCAGGTCGGCACGATCGACGCGCAGGGGCGCGTGCTCGTCCCGGCCGTCCTTCGCGAAGTGGCCGGAATCGCCGAAGACGTGGTCGTCCTCGGCAGCCAGGATCACCTGATCGTCTGGAACGAGCAGAAGATGAAGAAGCGGCTCGAGGACACGCCGCTCACGGCGGAAGACTACAAAGAGCTCGAACTTCACGGCGTGTGAAGTGAGACACGAACCTGTTCTTTTGGAACCTGTGCTCGAGTATCTCGAGCCCAACCGCCGCGACGGCGTGCTCGTCGACGCGACGGTGGGGCTGGGAGGGCATTCGGAGGCGCTGCTGGAGCGGCATCCGGACGTCCGCCTGGTCGCGATCGATCGCGACCCCGAGGCACTCGAACGGTCGCGGGAGCGGCTGAGCCGCTTCGGCGAGCGCGTGACGTTCGTCCGCGGACGCCACGAATCGCTCATTGACATCCTGAAGCAGTCCGGCGTTGCGGCGGTCAGCGGTCTGCTGGCCGATCTCGGCGTCTCGTCGATGCAGCTCGACGACGCGGCGCGCGGCTTCTCGTTCCGTTTCGACGGGCCGCTCGACATGCGCATGGCCTCCGAGGGGACCAGCGCCGCCGACCTGGTGAACGGGCTCGACGAGTACGAGCTGTTCCGCATCATCCGCGACTACGGCGAGGAGCCGATGGCGCGGCGGATCGCGAGGGCGATCGTCGAGGCGCGCGCCGAGGGGCGCATCGAGACGACGGCGCGGCTGAGCGAGGTCATTCGCAGCGTCAAGAAAGCGCGCTTCCATGACATCGACCCGTCGACGCTCACGTTCCAGGCCCTGCGCATCGCCACGAACGAGGAGCTGGTCGGGCTCGACCGCTTCGTCGACGACGCGGTGAGCGTCCTCGAGAGCGGCGCGCGCGCGGCCATCATCTCCTTCCACTCGCTCGAGGATCGCATCGTCAAGCGCGCGTTCCGGAGGCTGGAAGGGGAGTGCACCTGTCCGCCCAACCTGCCGGTGTGCGGTTGCGGCGCGAAGGCTCTGGTCGACGTGCTGACCGGAAGGCCGGTCACTGCTTCAGAAGAGGAGATGCAACGAAATCCGCGATCGCGCAGCGCGAAGCTGCGAGTCGCGGAGAGGGTGTGAGGAAGTTGCTGGTTACTGGTTGTTGGTTCAAGGCAGTGCACGGCCGATGGCGTGAAGCCGCCTTGAACCAGCAACACAGCAACCAGCAACGACGAAGTGGCGGAGTCCACGAGCAAGGGTGAAGGTTGGGGAAGGGTTGGGTGTGTGTGTGGCGTGGGGAGCTCGGGAGGGGTGGAGCGTGGAGCGTGGGTGTGTGTGGATGGCTTCTCGCGTCGCGCTGGTAGGCAGATCTTCACCCTTGTTCGTTGATTCCGCGGTTTCCGGTCATGTACACGCAGAAGAAAGCCATCGACAACACGCACGTCGTTCGCGAGCGGGATCGCCAGCGAAACCGTGAGCTGGTCGCCGTCTTCTCCCTCGGCGTCCCGATCGGCCTCTTTCTGCTCCTCTTCACCTGGCAGAACCTCGAGGTCATCCGCCTCGGCCGCGAGGCGACGAAGCTGCAGAAGGACCTCAAGACCGTCACCGCCGAGCACAAGGCCCTCCAGGCCGAGCTCGATCGCATGACCTCCTTCGACGCCGTCGAAAAGAAAGCCCGGGACCTCGGCTTCCAGACCACCGACGCGAAAAACATCATCATCATCGAGACCTCTCGCCTCGGCTCGGGGCAAGCCGCCAACCGCCAACCGCCAACCGCCAACCAACCTGGAGCCCGGTGATGCAGATCTCGCATCGCCGTCTGATCCAGGTCTTCGCGTTCCTGGCCGCGTGGGGCGTCGTCGTCGTCGCCCGGCTCGTGCAGGTGCAGCTCGTGCGGCACGACCACTATGTCGCCCGCGCGCAGCGGCAGCAGGAGCGGACGCTCGACCTGAATCCCGTGCGCGGCTCGATCCTGGACACGCGCGGCCGGGTGCTGGCCGAGTCGATCGCCGCCGAGTCGATCTACGCCGACCCGCAGAGCATCAGCGACCCCCGCGGCGTGGCGCGCAAGCTCGCCGCCGTGGCAGGCCTCGGCCTGACGGCGCGCGAGATCGAGTCGAAGCTGCGCGGCAGCGGGAGCTTCGCCTGGATCGCGCGGCAGCTCCCGCTCGAGACCACGGCCGAGGTGCGGAAGCTCGGGCTCCCCGGCATCTACTTCATCGAGGCCCACCGCCGGACCTATCCGCGCTCGATGCTCGGCGCGAATGTCATCGGCTACGTCGGTGTCGACGGCGACGGCCTGGCCGGCATCGAGCACTCGTTCGCGAAGTACCTGCAGGGAACGCCGGGCAAAGTCACGCTGCTCAAGGACGCGCGCAAGGGCGTCTACCTCGTCGGCGGCGACGGCGCGAACCGTCCCAAGGACGGGCAGCACGTCGTCCTCACCATCGATTCCGTGGTCCAGTTCATCGCCGAGCGCGCGCTGAAGAACGCGGTCGAAAAGTACCGTGCCGAGGGTGGCTCGGTGCTGGTCATGGAGCCCGAGAGCGGCGACATCCTGGCCATGGCCTCCTGGCCGACCTACGACCCGAACCGCTTCCGCGACTTCCCGCCGGTGGCGTGGAAGAACCGCAACGTGCAGGACTTCTACGAGCCCGGCTCGACCTTCAAGATCATTACCGCGGCAGCCGGGCTGGAAGAGCGGCTGGTCACGCCGTCGCAATTCCTCGACTGCGCGAACGGCGAGATCACCATCGGCAACATCACCATCCACGAGCACGACGGGCATCGGTACGGGATGCTGTCGTTCGAGGACGTGATCGTGAATTCGTCGAACGTCGGCACGGTGCGCGTCGGCCTGGCCCTCGGCCAGCAGCGGATGCACGACTGGGTACGCCGGTTCGGCTTCGGCGAGCGGACCGGCCTGCCCCTGCCCGGCGAGACGCGCGGCCTCGTCCGCCCCGTGCAGCGCTGGACGCAGGTCTCGCCGGCCAGCATCTCCATCGGCCAGGAGATCGGCACGACGCCGCTGCAGATCGTGCGGGCCGTGAGCGCGGTGGCGACGGGCGGGCTGCTCGTCGAGCCGCGCATCGTCCAGCGCGTCGTCGACGAAGAGGGACACACGGTCTACGAGCCGCCGCGCGCGAAGCCGCAGCGGGTCATGTCGGAAAAGACCGCGGCGGTGCTGAACGAGATCCTGAAGAACGTCGTCGCCCGCGGCACGGGAGAGAAAGCCGCGCTCGCGGAGCACGTCGTGGCGGGGAAGACCGGCACGGCGCAGAAGGCTGTCGGGCGCCTCGGCTACGTCGACGGGCGCTACGTCGGGTCGTTCGTCGGCTACGTGCCCGCCGACCGGCCGCGGCTGGCGATCCTCGTCGTCATCGACGAGCCGCGCGGCGAGCACTACGGCGGCACCGTGGCCGCGCCCGCCTTCCGCGAGATCGCCGAGGGGGCGCTGCGGTACCTCGGAGTGCCGCCGTCGCTGCCGTCGCGCTCGATCGCCATCGACCGTCCGTTACTGGCCGCGTTTTCGCAACCTCGCGCGCAGAGCGGTCCGGCTTCGGGAGTGCCTGATCTGCGGGGGCTCGACGCGCGCGCGGCCATCGCCCGTGCCGTCTCGAGCGGCCTGACCGTGCGTACCGTCGGAAGTGGAGTCGTGAAATCACAGGAACCGGAACCGGGCGGAGCCTTGCCCGCCCATCGCAGCGTCATCCTGCGGCTGGAGGCGCGCGGATGACGCTCGCCGAACTGCTCAGAGACGTCCCCGTGCGCGAAGTGCGCGGCGACCGCAACGTCGAAGTGACGTCGGTGACGCCCGACTCGCGCCTGGTCACGCCCGGCGCGCTCTTCGTGGCCATCCCGGGCACGGCGAAAGACGGCACTGCCTTCATCCCGATGGCGGTCGAACGCGGTGCGGTTGCGATCGTCACGACATCGCCGGCAACCGACAACCGACAATCGACAACCATCGTCGTCGACGACGCCCGCGCCGCCCTCGCCCTCATCGCCGCCAACTTCTACGGCCGTCCGGCCGACAAGCTCTCCCTCGTCGGCGTGACCGGCACCTCGGGGAAGACGACCACGACGCGCATGATCGAGTCGGTCTTCGACGCCGGCAGCGAGCCGGTCGGCCTCATCGGCACGATCGAGTACCGCGCCGGCGACGAGCGCCTCAACGCCGACCGCACCACTCCCGACGCCGTCGTGCTGCAGGAGTGGTTCGCCAAGATGGTCGACGCCGGCGTGAAGCACGCGGTGATGGAAGTGTCGTCGCACGCGCTCGCGCTCAAGCGCACGCACGGCGTGCACTTCGCGGCGGCGGTCTTCACCAACCTCTCCCGCGAGCACTTCGACTTTCACAAGGACTTCGAGGACTACTTCGCCGCGAAGCGGATCCTCTTCGACCAGATCGACCGCACGCGCCAGACCGCCGTCGTCAACATCGACGACGAGTACGGGCGGCGGCTGGCCAACGAGCTCGGCGCCAACGCCATGACCTTCGGGAACGACGGCGACGTCCGTCCCGAGGTCGAGGTCTCCGTCGAGGGACTGCGCGGGACGGTGCACACGCCGCACGGCGACGTACGCATGGAGTCGCCGCTCCTCGGCCAGCCGAATCTCTACAACTGGCTCGGCGCCATCGGCGCGGCGCTCATCGTCGGTATCCCAGTCGATCAGATCGAAGCAGGCATTCGCAACCTGCAGTCCGTGCGAGGCCGCTTCGAGCGTGTAAACGCAGGGCGGGCTTCAGCCCGCCCCGAGCCCACCGTCATCGTCGACTACGCCCACAAGCCCGACGCGCTGGAGAAGCTCCTCCACGCCGTGCGCGACATCGCCGGGCCGCGAAAAGTGTCGATCGTCTTCGGCTGCGGCGGCGACCGCGACCGCGGCAAGCGTCCGGAGATGGGGGCCATTGCCTCCAGGCTCGCCGACCGGGTGGTCGTCACCAGCGACAACCCGCGCACCGAGGATCCGAAAGGGATCATCGACGAGATCCTGAAAGGGATCGACGGCAACAACACCATCGCCATCGCGGACCGCCGCGAGGCCATCGAGAAGATCATCACCGAGGCGGGCGACGACGAGGTCATCGTCATCGCCGGCAAAGGTCACGAGACCTACCAGTACGTCGGCGACCGGGTCATCCACTTCGACGACCGCGAAGAAGCGGAATACGCACTAAAAAAACGTCACGAAAAACAATCTTGATATTTACCATGACACTCGCTTACTATTTTAATGTTCCGGCCCCGTCCTCCGGTTTCGTGGGTGGACGGTCGGTGTTCGCCAGGCAGTCTTCGGGGAAGGGGACGAACCATGGCGGAGAAACCCGGCGGGGCCGGACGTGGCGCTTCGCGCCACGGTTGTCGGTTGCTGGTTGTCGGTTGTCTGCGATTTCTCGCCAGCCGGCAGCTCTTGCGAGGCAGCACATCGACAACCGACAACTGACAACTGACAACAGGTCTCACGGAGGACGTCCATGCCTACGCTGACGTTCTCGCAACTGGCGCAGATGATCGGCGGCCGCGTCATCCAGGGCGGCGACGTCGAGTGCTCCTCCGTCGTCATCGATTCCCGCGAGGTCAAGCCCGACTCCGTCTTCTTCGCCATCAGGGGCGAGCGGCTCGACGGCCACGATTTCCTCCCGCAGGCGCTGCAGACCGCCCGCGGCGCGGTGGTCTCGCGGGTCCCCGAGAACACGGACAGGGCCATCGTGCAGGTCGACGACACGACCGTCGCGCTCCAGCAGCTCGCCAGGTCCATCCGCGAGACGTACGCCCCGCTCGTCATCGGCATCACCGGCTCGGCCGGGAAGACGACGACGAAGGAGATGATCGCCACGCTCGTGGCGACCGAGCGCCGCACGCACAAGTCGTGGGGCAACTTCAACAACCAGATCGGCGCGCCGCTCTGCATGGACAACATGCCCGACGGCGCGGAAGTGGTGGTCAGCGAGATGGGGATGAACCACGCCGGCGAGATCGCCGAGATCGCGGGCCTCATGCGCCCGCAGGTCGGCGTCTACACGAACATCGCCCCGGTGCACATCGAGTTCTTCGCCGACGGCATCTATGGCGTCGCCGCCGCGAAGCGCGAGCTGCTCGAGAACGTGGTGCCGGGCGGCACGGTCATCGTCAACAACGACAACGAGCACGTGGTGCGCATCTCGCGCGACTTCGAGGGACGCCGGGTGACGTACGGCGTCGAGCACGACGCCGACTACCGCGCCACGGACATCCGCGAGCGCGGCCTTCTGGGCACGCGTTTCACGCTGCACGCCGAAGGGGCGGCCCGCGAGCTGGAGCTCGCCCTCCCGGGACGGCACAACCTCGACAACCTCCTGGCCGCCATCGCCACGGCGCGCGCGGTCGGCATCTCCTGGGAAGGCGTCGAGCGCGGCGTGAAAGAGGTCAAGCCCGCCTATCACCGCGGCATCGTCATCCCGTGGCGCGGCGCCACGATCTACGACGACACGTACAACTCGAACCCGTACGCGCTGGCGCGCACGCTGGAGCTGATGACCCAGGCCGACGTCGCCGGACGGCGCATCGCCGTCATCGGCGACATGCTGGAGCTGGGCGAGCAGGAGCTGCAGTTCCACCGCGACGCCGGACGCGGCATCCCGAAGTCGATCGACGTCGTGGTCGGCGTCGGCACGCGCTCGCAGGCGCTCCTCGACGGCGCGCGCGAGGCGGGATTCGAGCAGGGGAACCTGCGTCACTTCACCGATGCCGAGGCCGCGGGAGCGTTCCTGCGGGCCTTCATCCAACCGGGCGACCTGGTGCTCCTCAAGGGAAGCCGCGGAGTGGGACTCGATAAAGCCGTTGCAATGCTGGAGGGTGCCTGATGCTGTATCACCTCCTTTTCAAACTGCGGGACGTCTTCGTCGGGTTCAATGTCTTCCGCTACATCACCTTCCGCACGGCCTTCGCCGCGCTGACGGCGCTGCTGATCTCGCTCATCCTCGGCCCGTGGCTGATCGAGCGCATGCGCCGCATCAAGCTCGGGCAGTACATCCGCGAGGAGGGGCCGAAGTCGCATCAGGCGAAGGCGGGCACGCCGACGATGGGCGGCATCCTCATCTGCGTGGCCATCATCATCCCGACCATCCTCTGGGCGGACATCCTCAACCCGTACATCTGGATCGTCCTCTTCGTCACCGCCGCCTACGGCGCGATCGGCTTCATCGACGACTATCGCAAGCTGGCCAAGAAGCGGAACCTCGGCCTGACCAGCAGGGAGAAGTTCATCGCGCAGTTCATCGTGGCGGCGCTGGTGGCGCTGGCCATCGCCTACCTGCCGATGCTGAAGAACAACTACTCGACCGCCATCACGTTCCCCTTCCTCAAGGACGTCGTGCTGAACCTCGGGCTGCTGTACATCCCCTTCGTCATGGTGGTCCTCGTCGGCGCGTCGAACGCCGTCAACCTGACGGACGGACTGGACGGCCTGGCCATCGGCACCTCGCTCATCGCCGCGGTCACGTTCACCGTGCTCACCTACGCGTCCGGGCACGCGCGCATCGCCGACTACCTGCGCATCGCCTGGGTGCCGCAGACCGGCGAGCTGGCGGTGTTCTGCGGGGCGATGGTCGGCGCGTCGCTCGGCTTCCTCTGGTTCAACGCGCATCCGGCGGAGATCTTCATGGGCGACGTCGGGTCGCTGGCCCTCGGCGGCGCGATCGGCTGCCTGGCCGTGATGATCAAGCAGGAGCTGCTGCTCGTGCTGGTCGGCGGGCTGTTCGTCGTCGAGGCACTGTCGGTGATCCTGCAGGTGGCCTCGTTCAAGATCACCGGACGGCGCATCTTCAAGATGTCGCCGCTGCATCACCACTTCGAGCTGTCGGGGTGGAGGGAGACCAAGGTCGTCGTGCGCTTCTGGATCATCGCCATCATCTTCGCGATGCTCGCGCTGGCGACGCTGAAACTGCGATGAAGACCCTCGTCATCGGAGCGGCAAAGAGCGGCGTGGCCGCGGCGAACTGGCTCGCCGCCCACGACGCCGACGTGCGCCTCACGGACCGCGACGCGAATCCGCCGCTTCCGTACGAGGTCGACGGCCGCGTGGAGCGCGCGTTCGGCGTGCACGGCCTCGAGGTGCTCGACGGCGTGACGCAGATCGTGCTCTCGCCCGGCGTGCCGATGACCATTCCCCTGCTGCAGGAAGCGGCGGCGCGCGGCATCGAGATCATCGGCGAGATCGAGCTCGCCTTTCGCAACCTGAAAGGAACCGTCATCGCCGTCACCGGCTCGAACGGCAAGTCGACGACGACGGCGCTCATCGGCGAGATCCTCCGCGTGGCCGGACGGCAGCCGATCGTGGCCGGCAACATCGGCGAGCCGCTCATCGCCTCGATCGACGAGGAGCGCCCGCGCACCTACGTGCTGGAGCTCTCGTCGTTCCAGCTCGAGGCGGTGGATACGTTCCGCGCGAACGTGGCCCTGCTCCTCAACATCACGCCCGACCACATGGACCGCTACCCGAACTTCGACGCCTACGCCGCGGCGAAGTACCGCATCTTCCGCAACCAGGAGTCGGGCGACACGGCCATCACGAACGCCAGCGACCGCCGCACCGCATTGCGCGACGGCGCCGCGCGGCAGTGGCGCTTCTCGGCGAATGTAGGGCGGGCTTCAGCCCGCCCATTCACCGGCGCGTGGCTCGACGGCGAGGACCTCGTCACCAACGTCGGCGGCGACGAGCGCCGCATTCCGCGGGCCGCGCTCAAGCTGCAGGGACAGGCCAACGTCGAGAACGCGCTGGCCGCGTGGCTGGCCGCGCGCGCGGCGGGTGTCGACGACGTCGACGTGCAGATCGCCTTCGGCACGTTCGCCGGCCTGCCGCACCGCATGGTGCTCGTGCGCGAGCTGGACGGCGTGCGCTGGATCAACGACTCGAAAGGGACCAACGTCGACGCCACGCTCAAGTCGCTCGAAGGCTTCGACCCCTCCAGTGTGATCCTCATCCTCGGCGGCAAGGACAAGGCGGGCGAGTTCGAGCGCATGCGCGACCTCGTCTCCGCCAAGGCGCGGACGGTCGTGACCATCGGCGCCGCCGCGGAGCGCATCGCCGAAGGGCTCGACGGCGCGGCCGAGATCGTCCCGATGGGCGACCTGCAGCGCGCCGTCGAGTGGGCCCGCGCCAACGCGAAATCCGGCCAGACCGTGCTCCTCTCGCCGGCCTGCGCCAGCTTCGACCAGTACCGCAACTTCGAGCACCGCGGCGAGCACTTCGAGGAGCTCGTGAGGGGACTGCGATGAACCTGTTGCTGGTTGCTGGTTGCTCTGTTCGTGGCGCTGCCCGCGTTGCCGGCCATGCACTGCCACGAACCAGCAACCAGCAACCAGCAACCGCCGGAGGCGCCCCATGAGCCGCAAGCTCTCCTTCGACCTCGTCCTCTGCGCCACGGCCATGGTCATCGTCGTCCTGGGCATGGTCATGATCTACAGCGCCTCGGCCATGATCGCCACGCAGCGCTTCGGGCACAGCTCGTCCTACTTCCTCTTCCGCCAGGGCGCCTTTCTCGGCGCCGGCGCGCTGCTGATGCTCTTCCTGATGCACGTGAATCCGGCGCTGCTGCAGGACCGGCGGGTGCAGTACGGCGCGCTCGGCCTGGTCGCGCTCGGCCTGATCGTGGCCCTCTTCCAGTCACCGATCAACGGCACGCACCGCTGGATCGCGCTGCCGTGGTCCAACCTGCAGCCGTCCGAGTTCGCCAAGCCGGCCATGATCCTCTTCCTGGCCTCGTTCCTGGCGCGGCGCGAAGAGCGGATCAACGACATGACCGGCACGCTGCTGCCGGTCGGCTTCATCCTGGCGCTCTTCGCCGGGCTGATCCTCCTCGGCCGCGACTTCGGCACGGCCACGACGCTCATCCTCGTGGCCAGCGCCATGATCTTCGCCGCGGGCATCTCGTGGCGCTACGTGGCCGGCCTCTCGCTGGCGCTGATCCCGGCCATCGGCTACTTCGCCGGCAGCGCGGCGTACCGGCGCGAGCGCCTGCTGACCTTCCTCAATCCCGAGGCCGATCCGCTCGGGAAAGGATTCCAGCCGATGCAGTCGCTGATCGCGCTGGGGACGGGCGGCTTCGAGGGACTGGGAATCGGCAACGGGAGGCAGAAACTCTTCTTCCTCCCCGAGCCGCACACCGATTTCATCTTCTCGATCATCGGCGAGGAGCTCGGCTTCCTCGGCGCGGTGGCGGTGCTGGGCGCGTTCACCGTGCTGGCGTGGCGCGGCTTCCGGATCGCGCGCTACAGCCACAACCGCTTCGCGTTCTACGCGGCGCTTGGCTGCACGCTGATGATCGTCATCCAGGCGCTGGTCAACGTCAGCGTGGCCTTGTGCCTCTTGCCGACGAAAGGAATTCCGCTGCCGCTGGTGAGCTACGGCGGATCGTCGTTGCTGGCCAGTCTCATGATCGTGGGGCTGCTGCTGAACTTCTCACAACAATCGGGATAGGGCTCGAGGGAGGGCGTGATGGGCGTGATCGAAACTGTCATTCTGAGCCGCGTAGACGGCGAAGAATCCCCCGCGGATGCACGAGGGTCGTCCGTCCGCAGCGGATCCTTCGCCGTCTACGCGGCTCAGGATGACAGGTGGCGGGAGGGCGGACGATGAGCACACTCATGGTTGCAGGCGGTGGGACGGGAGGCCACATCTATCCCGCCATCGCCATCGCACGGGAGTATCTCGCGCGCGATGCCGCGCGCGGCGTCGTCTTCGTCGGCACGGAGCGCGGTCTGGAGAAGACCATCGTCCCGAAGGCCGGCTTCCCCCTCGAGTTCATCGACGTCGGCGGCCTCAAAGGCAAAGGCGGCCTCGATCTCGTCAAGAACGTCTTCCGCGTCCCCAAAGGCTTCATCCAGGCCTGGAAACTGATCGGCCGGCACAAGCCGAGCGTCGTCCTGGGCGTCGGCGGCTACTCCTCCGGCCCGGTCCTCCTCGCCGCAAAACTGCGCGGCGTCCCCACCATCGTCCACGAAGCCAACGCCTTTCCGGGACTCGCGAACAGAACCCTGGCCCGTTTCGTCACCACGGTGGCGGTAGCCTTCGAGGAAGCCGGCCCCCGCATGAAGCGCAAAGACGCGGTGGTCACCGGCAATCCCATCCGAAAAGAGTTCTTCGATGCCGGCACCGCAAGGAACCAGCAACCAGCAACCAGCAACAAGAAGCTCGTCCTCTTCGGCGGCAGCCAGGGCTCGAGAATCCTCAACGACACCATGGCCGGCGCACTGCTCTTCCTGGCGCGCCACAAGGACACGCTGGAGATCGTCCACCAGACCGGCCCGAACGAGCTGGAAAAAGTGCGCGCCGCCTATCGCACCTCCGCTTTCGCCGGCACCGCCCGCGTCGTCCCGTACCTCGATCCGATCGTCGACGAGATCGCCAGCGCCGACGTCGTGGTCTCCCGCGCCGGGGCCATGACCATCGGCGAGCTGGCGGCCATCGGGCGCGCGGCCATCCTGGTCCCCTTCGCCGCGGCCACCAACAACCACCAGGAACTGAATGCGCGCGTCGTGGAGCGCGCCGGCGGGGCGGTCGTGATTACCGAAAAAGAGCTGTCGCCGGAGCGGCTGGCCGGCGCCATCGGCGAAATCCTGGCCGATCCGAGCCGGGCCGCGCGCATGGGCGCGGCCGCGAAAACGCTGGCCATGCCCCAAGCGACGAAAACCATCGTCGATTTAGTCGAGAGAATTCAGAGAATCTAATTGCTTCCGTCCATTCATAAACTTAAAATTTCACATTAAGACGCCAACCCCGTAATGAATTTTGGTGATATTAAAAACATTCATTTCGTCGGCATCGGCGGAATCGGAATGAGCGGCATCGCGGAGATCCTCGCGGCCTCCGGCGTCTCGGTGTCGGGTTGCGACGCCCGCCCCTCCGCGTCCACCGACCTCCTCTCGCGCCGCGGCGTCCACGTGACCATCGGCCACGACCCCGCGCACCTCGACGGCGTGGAGATGGTGATCGTCACGGCGGCGGTCAAGGGCGAGCACGCGGAGCTCGACGAGGCGCGCCGCCGCGGCATCCGCATCCTCAAGCGCGCCGAGGCCCTGGGCGCCATCACCGATCCGAAGCGCACCATCGGCGTCTCCGGGACGCACGGCAAGACCACCACCTCGGCCATGATCTCCGTCGTCCTCGAAGAGGCGGGACTCGATCCGACCGTGCTCGTCGGCGGCATGGTCCAGAACCTCCGGACCAACGCCAAGAGCGGCCGCGGCGACTTCGTGGTCGTCGAGGCCGACGAGTACGCGCGCACCTTCCACCACCTCCACCCCGAGGTGGCGGTGGTCACGAACGTCGAGCCGGACCACCTCGAGTACTACGGCTCGTTCGAGGCCATCCTCGAGGCATTCCGGATCTTCCTCGGCAACGTGAAGCCGGGCGGGGTGATCATCGGCTGCGCCGACGATCCGAACGTGGTGAAGCTTCTTCCGGAACATGCCGTCCGCTACGGCCTTTCCGAGGCCGCGGACCTCCGCGCCATCAACCTCGACTTCCACGAGCGCGGCACCCGCTTCGAAGTCCCGGGCGTCGGGCATTTCAAGCTCTTCGTGCCGGGCGAGCACAACGTGCGCAACGCGCTGGCGGCCATCGGCGTGGCGCGCCACCTCGGCATCGAGTCCGAGCAGATCGCGAGAGGCCTGGCCACGTTCCTCGGCGTCGACCGCCGCTTCCAGATCCTGGGCAACTACCTCGGCGCGATCGTCGTCGACGACTACGCGCACCACCCCACCGAGATCCGGGCCACGCTGCAGGCCGCGCGCAGCGGCTATCCCGGCCGGCGCATCGTGGCGCTCTTCCAGCCGCACCTCTTCTCGCGCACGCGCGACTTCGCGAAGGAGTTCGGCGAGGCGCTGCGCGTCGCCGACGTGCCCATCATCACGCCCATCTACGCGGCGCGCGAGACGCCGGTGGCCGGCCTCTCCGCGCGGATCATCTCCGACGCCGTGCCGGGCATCGAGTTCCTCGACCGCAGCAACTCCGAGATCGTCAACGAGCTGCGCCGCCGCCTCGGGCCGAAAGACCTCTTCATCGCCATGGGCGCGGGCGACGTCCACGAGATCGCCGAGCAGCTGGTGAGGGGGGAGGCATGAACCTCGACACCACCGCCTCCCGCTTCCTCCGGCCGACCGACCTGCAGCGGCTGCGCCGCAACCAGCGCCGCATCCAGGTGCAGCGGCTGCTGGTGTGGCTGCGCAACGGCGGGCTGGCCACGGCGCTCATCGTCGGCGGGGCATGGGCGTGGCGGCACACGCAGTCCGATCCGAGCTTCGCCGTGCGCACGATCGAGATCGACGGCGCCGTGCACACGCCGCGCGCCGCGCTCGAGAAAGCCACGCGGTCCTACACCGGCGTCAATCTCTTCCAGATCGACATCGACCGCGTACAGCGCGACCTCGGGGGCCTCGGGTGGGTGCGCGGCATCGACATCGAGAAAAAGCTCCCCGACACGCTGCGCATCAAGATCACCGAGCGCAGGCCCGTGGCGCTGGCGCGGGTGCAGGAGCAGCTCCGCTACGTCGACGCCGAGGGCGTTGCCTTCGCCGAGCTCTCCCCGAACGTCGGCGACGACGACCTGCCGCTCATCGCCGACGCGGAAGGGGCGGAGCTGCTGCGCAGCGTCCAGTTCCTCACCGCGCTGCGGAAGAGCGATCGCGAGCTGTACGCGCGCGTTTCCGAGGTGTGGCCCATCGCGCCGCACGGCTTCGCGCTGTACGACCGCGAGCTCGGCGCCGTCGTCTACGCCAACGCGGAGGACGTCTCCGCCAAATACCGCAACCTGCGCGCCGTCCTCGGCGCGGAGCTCAACCCGAAGATCGAATACGCGGACTTGAGGTTCGCGGACCGAGTGATCGTGAAAGCGCTGGAGACGAACCATGTCCAGAACTGAAGACAAGTACATCGTGGCCCTCGACATCGGCACCTCGAAAGTCTGCGCGCTGGTCGGCGAGATCGGCGACCGCGGGCAGCTCGAGATCATCGGCAAAGGCACCTCGCCGATGAAAGGCACCCGCCGCGGCAACATCATCAACCTCGACCAGGCCGTCGAGGCGGTGAAGAAAGCCGTCGACGAGTGCGAGGTGATGGCCGGGCTGCAGATCGAGTCGGCGTACGTCGGCGTGGCGGGGGATCACATCCGCTCCGTCAACTCGCGCGGCGTGGTCTCGGTCATGGGCAAGCACAAGGAGATCGCCCGCGAGGACATCGACCGCGTGATCGAGGCCTCCAAGTCGATCAACATCCCCTCCGAGCTCGAGCTGCTGCACGTCATCCCGCGCGAGTTCGTCGTCGACGGGCAGGACGGCATTCACGATCCGCTGGGGATGACCGCCACGCGCCTCGAGGCCAACGTGCACATCGTCACCGGCGCGCGCACGCACAACCAGAACGTCCTGACGTGCGTGAACAAGGCCGGCATCGCGGTGCAGGAGCTCGTGCTCGAGCAGCTTGCCGCCGCCGAGGCCGTGCTCACGCAGGACGAGCGCGAGATGGGCGTGCTGCTGATGGACCTCGGCGGCGGCACCACCGACTACGCCGTCTTCCTGGAAGGGAACGTCATCCACACCAACGTGCTGCCGGTCGGTGCCGGGCACTTCACCAGCGACATCTCCGTCGTGCTGCGCACGCCGATGGAAGACGCGGAGCGGATCAAGAAGCGCTACGGCTGCGCGCTGGCGTCGCTGGTCACCGAGGACGACCCGATCGAAGTGCCGACCGTGGGCGGCCGCGCGCCGAAGATCCTCAGCCGGCAGGAGCTGACCGGGATCCTCGAGCCGCGCGCGGCGGAGATCGCGAAGCTCGTCTACCGCGACCTGGAGAAGGTCGGGCTGGACAAGGAGATCCGCTCGGGCGTGGTCGTCGTCGGCGGCGGCGCGGAGATGGACGGCATCGTGGAGATGATCGAGCAGGTCTTCGACCAGCAGGCGCGCAAGGGCGTGCCGCGCGGGGTGGGCGGCCTGGCGGACACGGTCGGCGGACCGGAATGGGCCGCGGCCAGCGGCCTGCTGCTGTGGGGACTGCGCGACCAGACCCGGGTACGCAAGCGCCCGCGCAAGGGGCTGGCCAAGGTCGCGGACTCGTTCAAGCAGTGGTTCGCATGGTCGTGACGAGAAATTTGATTGAAATTGCACATCGAAACTTCTAACATCCGGAGAACGGTAAATGATCACGTTTGACGAGAGGCCTGGCGACGGAGCGCTCACAGTCACCCTGGACGAAGAGCATCTCGGCGCAAAAATCAAGGTCATCGGCGTGGGCGGGGGCGGAGGGAATGCCGTCAACCGGATGATCCAGGCCGGGATCAAGGGCGTCGAGTTCCTCGTCGCCAACACCGACCTGCAGGCCATGCGCAACTCGCTGGCCCCCACCAAGCTCCAGATCGGCGGCAAGCTCACCAAAGGGCTCGGCGCGGGAGCGAATCCCGAGGTCGGCAAGCAGGCCGCGCTCGAGGACACCGACCGCATCCTGGAGGCGCTCAGCGGCGCCGACATGATCTTCATCACCACCGGCATGGGCGGCGGCACCGGCACCGGTGCGGCGCCGATCATCGCCTCGCTGGCCGCGGAGCTGGGCTCGCTCACCGTTGCCGTCGTCACGAAGCCGTTCGGCTTCGAAGGGAAGCGGCGGCGCGTGCAGGCGGAGCAGGGCATCCGCGCGCTGCGGGACACGGTCGACACGCTGATCACGATCCCGAACGAGCGGCTGCTGAACTTCGTCGAGCGCGGCACGTCGCTCAACGAGGCCTTCAAGATCGCCGACGACATCCTGCGCCAGGCGGTGCAGGGCATCTCGGACCTGATCACCGTCCCGGGCGAGATCAACCTCGACTTCGCGGACGTGAAGACGATCATGCACGGCATGGGCATGGCGCTCATGGGCACGGGCGTCTCGCAGGGCGAGCATCGCGCCGTCGAGGCCGCGCAGCGCGCCATCTCCTCACCGCTGCTCGAGGAGGCGTCGATCGAGGGGGCCAAGGGCGTCCTGATCAACGTCACCGGCGGGCCGGACATGACCCTGTTCGAGGTGCACGAGGCGGCGTCGGTCATCCAGTCGGCCGCCGACGAGGAAGCGAACATCATCTTCGGCACGGTCATCGATCCGCGCATGAAGGACGAAGTGAAGGTGACGGTCATCGCCACCGGCTTCGACGCGGCCACGAAGGGGCTGCTCAACACGCGCGGCGAGTCGCTGTCGCAGGCGCCGATGTCGCGCGGCACGCAGGAGCGCCCGGCGCCCGCGCCGTACCGCCCGTTCGCGCCGGCGAAGGAAAAAGAGATCGCCGCGCAGCACGAAGAGCCTGCGCCGCCTCAGGTCGGGGCGGAAGGCGAGATCTACGATCCCCCGTTTTTTCGAAGAGGCTTCTCCCGCGCCGACGGCACCGGCGGCTTCGGGCCGATGGCGTCGAGCGATTTCGGCAGCGACCTCGATATTCCGACGGTAATCAGGAATCTGAGTGACTAGGTTCGCTGGGGCGTAGGGCCCTGGCAAAGGCGTACCCCTCAGTGCGCCACAAGCGATCCAGGGGAGAGGGCCCCGGGATCACCTGCTCCCGCGGGGGCGCAGTTCTTCCGGCTGCGTCCCCGCATTTTTTTGCCTGAGCAGGCGCCACAGCACCCACGCCCCCGCCGCCCACGCCACCACCGTCAGTCCGCGATTGGCCAGGAGCAGGAAGACGTCGCTCTTCGGCAGCGTGCCGAGGCGGTCGAAGACGCGCTGTCCCTCATACTTCTTGAACGCCCACGAGAACATGTACGTGACGATGAGATAGGGGGAGAGCACGGCCAGGTAGAAGACGCTCAGCCGCAGCGAGGCGATGATCAGGAACGGGATCACCAGGCTGAGATACTGCGGGCCGAAGCCGGTGGCGAAGACGAAGAAGACGAGGTAGGTCGCGGCGATGACGCGTGCGTTCTCCTCGAAGTCGAGCGAGCGCCAGCGCCGGAGCGCGTACAGGAACCACGCCGCCAGGACCGCGGCCAGGAGGTAGCGGCCGTGCTGCTCCAGCATCGTGTTGGCGGTGTGCAGCATCCCGGCGACCCCCCCGGGGAGAAACGCGAGGCGGCTGGCGAGGTTCTGATCGAGATTGCGCATGAGGAGCGTGATTCCCCATTCGCCGTACGCCCCGCCGTAGCCCGTCAGAAAGCGGCCGAACTCCGGATCGGTGAGGAGGAACGGCAGGCAGATCGCCGCGAGCACCCCCAGCGCGGCCAGCGCCAGGCGGATGTTCCCCTTCGCCCGCAGCGGGATCATGAGCGCGGGCAGCTGGAGGATCGCGGTCGGCTTCATCGCCAGCGCCAGGCCGAGCGAGGCGCCGGCCGCGATCGGCTTCTCGCGCCAGCGCAGGTCGAGCGCCCACAGCATGGCCGCGGCCATGAGCGGATCGATGTTGCCGTGATACGCGGAGAGCGTGACCGTGGCGGGGTTCAGCAGGTACACCGCCGGCCACAGCCAGCGCCGCGGAGAGCCCCTCCGCGTGGCGATGCGCAGCAGGAGAACCGCCACGAGCATGTCGCCGAGGATCGCCGGGAGCTTGTGCGAGGCGTGCTCCGGAAACCTGGTCTGCAGTGCGATCTCCAGCGCCAGCCGCGGCGCGTAGTACGCGATCGGCAGCTTGCTGGTCCAGGCCGAGTGGCCCTCCCGGATGCGCCACGCGTGGTAGATCTGCACGGTGACGTCCTCGCTGCCCCAGAAGAAGATAGCCACGAAGATGCGGATGGCGAATCCCAGGATGAAGATGGCCAGGACGAGGGCCAGGGTGCGGGGGCGGCCGGCCGGTACGGTGTCCGGCGCCGTCACAGAGAGGTCGGATTGCATGGGGCGCATATCGTAGCAGCGCCAATTCAATAAATAAGGGCCGGCGTTGCCGCCGGCCCTTTTTTTATTGGCACTGCTTGCGCGGGGGGGATTACTGCTGTTTCTGCTGCTCGAGCGCGTCGAGGCGCTCCTGGAGCTGCTTGTTCTGCTCCGTGAGCTGCTGGACGGCCATCCAGAGCGCCATCTGCACTTCGTTGCCGTCGATGACCTTGTCGCTGCCGCGGCCGAAGACGCCGTGGAAGTCTTCCGCCATCAGGCCGACGCGATCCTTCGGACCGGTCTTGAAGTCGTAGTTGTAGACGCCGACCTTGGAGATGCGGGCGAGCAGGTCCGGAACGTTCACCGGCTCGAGGTTCTCCTTCATCGTGCGCGACGAGGTGGCGGTGAACTGCGTGGCACCGGCGTTGATGGTCGAGCCGGAGCCCGAGCAGTCCGGCGTGGCGAAGATCACGAAGTCGGCGGTCGGCGCGGTGCAGTTGATGCCCACGTCGCCGGCCGCGGTGACGGCCATGCGGACGCTGCTCGTCGCACCGGTGCGCATGCGGATCGCGCCGCCGGCCTGGATCGTGTAGCCGATCCCGGACTCGTTCCACACCCACGCGGCGTTGTCGAAGGTCGGGGCGGCCACGCCCTCATAGCGCTGCGAGCCGTTGACGTCGAGCTTCGCGTTCGAGTTCGGGCTGGCGTCGTTGATGCCGACCGAGCCGACCGAGGAGATGTCGATCGAGCTGGTCGTTGCGCCGGGACGGATGCGGAACGGCAGGCGCGAGCCGCCGGTCACGTCGCGGACGAAGAAGTTGGCCTCATTGCCGGCCACGTCCCAGGTCTGGGCGGTGAAGCCGCCGGCGTTGGTCTGCTCGAGGCGGAGGGCCGGGGTGTTGCTCGTCGAGACGTGCAGGTCGAGCACCGGGGTGGCGGTGCGGAAGCCGACCCGGCCCGTGCTGTCGATGAAGATCGAGTTCGTCGAAGCGCCGGCGGTGACGGTGAACGGAACCGTGGCGCCGGTGATGTCCTCGATCGAGAACCGGTTCGCGGTGCCGCCCGGCGGGTCGTTGGCGGTGAGCTGCCAGTCATTGGACGGGAAGCTGCCGGTGGACGTGTCTTCGAACTTGATGCGGGTGCTGTTCTCTTTGAGCTTGATCGTGTCGAAGCCGAAGCTCTCGTTGTTGACGCAGTCGAAGCCGACGCAGGTGCTGCCCTGCACGATGAGGTCATCGGGGATGACCTGGTCGTTGACCGCGACCTTGCCGCCGCGCGGCGTCGTGGCCGGGCCGGCGATGGTCGTGTCCTCTTCCTTCTGCGAGGAGCTGTCGCTCTCCGCGCGGGCCTCGGTGTCGGGGGTGCTGACGAACACGCCGCCGGAGATCGAGAACGAGCCGGACGAGACGCCGCCGGTCAGGCCGGCCTCGCGCATGATCTTGCGGGCCGCGGCGTCATCGTTCGCGGCGCGGGCGCTCTTGAGCTTCTTGGCCACGTCGGACGAGACGGTCGGGGCGACGCGGACTTCCCAGGTGTACTGACCGTCCGGGAGGTCCGATCCGAGGTCGCTGAGGCGCAGCGTGATCGGCCGGTTGCCGCCGTAGGTCTTGGTGATGGAGTCCCCGTTCGGGAAGGACACGACGAGCTCCACGCTCTCGTGCGGACCGCTCGGGTTCGGCCACTCCATCGTCGCGCCATTGGCCGACGGCTTTCCGACGGCGTTGCCGGCGAATGCGCTGCACGGAACGGCGAGACACAGCAATACTGCGGAAATGCGAAGCATGGGGAAACGATGAATCATTTCTTCCTCCTGTTTGGACCAAAGCGTAGCCCCCGGGGGATACGCCGTCGTGCCCACTTTCGTGAGGCCTGCACTCAGAATGTCGGCTTAGACGCGGATGAGTAACTATACGCTTACGCCGCGATGAAAATCACGCAACGTTGTAATTCATGTAACGGGAAGTGGAAGGAGGTTGCCGAAATTGGCGGTCCGGATCACTCCCACTCGATCGTGCCGGGCGGCTTCGAGGAGATGTCGTAGACCACGCGGTTGATGCCGCGGACCTCGTTCACGATGCGGCGCGCCATCCGGTCCAGCAGCTCGTGCGGCATCCGGAACCAGTCCGCGGTCATGAAGTCGGTGGTGGTCACGGCGCGGATGGCGCACACGTTCTCGTACGTCCGCTCGTCGCCCATCACGCCCACGCTCTTCACCGGCAGCAGCACCGCAAAAGCCTGGGAGATCTCGCGATAGAGGCCGGCGTTGCGGATCTCGTCGATCACGATCTCGTCCGCGTTCTGCAGCACCTCGACGCGCGCGGCGTTCACCTCGCCGAGGATGCGCACCGCCAGCCCGGGGCCGGGGAAGGGGTGGCGCCACACGAACTCCTCTTCCAGCCCGAGCTCGAGGCCGAGGCGGCGCACCTCGTCCTTGAACAGCTCCCGCACCGGCTCGATCAGCTTCAGCCCCATCTTCTCCGGCAGGCCGCCGACGTTGTGATGGGTCTTGATCACCGCGGAGGGACCTTTGATCGACACCGACTCGATGACGTCGGGGTAGAGGGTGCCCTGGACGAGAAACTCTACGTCCGGGATCCGCTTCGCTTCCTCTTCGAAGATGGCGATGAACTCGTTGCCGATGCGCTTCCGCTTGACCTCGGGGTCTTCGATGCCGGCCAGCCTGGCGTAGAAGCGCTCGCGCGCGTCGACCTGCACGAAGTGCAGGCCGAGGCGGTCGCTGAGGCGCGAGCCGACCTGCACGGCCTCGTGTTTCCGGAGCACGCCGTTGTCGACGAAGATGGCCGTGAGCTGGTCGCCGATGGCTTCCGCGACCAGCAAGGCCGCGACCGTGGAGTCGACGCCGCCGCTGACCGCCACGATGACGTTGCGGTCGCCGACCTGCTGCCGGATCTCCTCGACCTTGCGGCGCCGGAAATCGCCGAGGTCCCACGTCGGCGTGCAGCCGACGATGTCGAACAGGAAGTTTTTCAGGATCTGGCCGCCGGCCTCGGTGTGGGTGACCTCGGGATGGAACTGGATGCCGTAGCAGCCCCGCTCCCGATTCTCGAACGCGGCCACGGGGGCGCTGGAGGTCGAGGCGATGGTGCGGAAGCCGGGAGGACCGGCCAGGATGCTGTCGCCGTGGCTGGCCCAGACGCGCTGCCGCTTCGGCGTGTTGGCGAAGAGCGGCGAGTCGGCGGTGACCTCGATCTCGGCGCGGCCGTATTCGCGCTCGGCGGCCGCCTCGACTTTTCCGTCCAGGAAGTAGGCCGTGAGCTGCATGCCGTAGCAGATGCCGAGGATCGGCACGCCGAGGTCGAAGACCTCGCGCGAGCAGTAGGGCGCGGCCTCGGCGTAGACCGACTGCGGGCCGCCGGAGAGCACGATCGCCTTCGGGGCCAGCTCGCGGATCTTCTCGATCGGCCAGTCGCACGGGTGCACGACGGAGTAGACGGCATTCTCGCGAATCCGCCGGGCGATCAGTTGCGTGTACTGGGAACCGAAGTCGAGGACGAGGACAGTCTGCTCAGGCTGCACGGCGCGCATTGTACGTCGACAAAAAGGCTCGGCCGCCTGTCGCGCAGCCTGTTGCGACGGCGGCCTGGTGGGCCTTGGTGGTGGGATGTGGCATCACGGGGGTTTGTGTGATGCGGTGTGCTTCGTTCGTCATCTGTTATGACGAATCCCCCGTGAAGATGTTGCGCGCTCCGGCCGCGCGTTTCCAGTTGTTTACAACAGGTTCCGGAGCTCCTTGCCCGGCTTGAACCGGATCGTGTTGCCGGGCGGGATCTTTACCTCGACTCCGGTCTTGGGATTGCGGCCGATGCCCTTCTTGCGCTGCTTGACCTGAAAGACCCCGAAGCCGCGAAGCTCGATGCGCTGGCCGCGCGCGAGGGCGTTGCGGAGTCCCTCGATCACGGTATCGACCGCCTGCGCCGCCTTGACGCGGGAAATTTCCGAAGTCTCCGCGACTTTGTTGACGATGTCCGCCTTGATCATCTTTCCTCCGAAGGCGCTGATTATACAAAGTTTAATGGAACGACAACGCATCGATACCTGGCTCAAGCTGGTCTGCCTCTTCAAACACCGGACGGACGCCACCGAAGCGTGCAAGGGCGGGAAGGTCAAGATCAACGGCCTCCGCGTCAAACCGGCCGCGCCCGTCAGGGAAGGGGACGTGGTCGAGTTCTACGACGGCGGCGACCGTTATCGCCGCGTCGTCGTGCAGTTCGTCCCCGAGGGAAACGTCTCCAAAGTCGACGCCCGCACCATGTACGACGACGAGACGCCCGTGCAGGTGCGCGAGCTCGCGCCCGTCGAGCGCGAGCGCGGTGCGGGGCGGCCGACGAAGCGCGACCGGCGCGAGATCGAAAAGCTGAAAACGTAGGGCGGGCTTCAGCCCGCCTCCCCCGTGGCGTGGGCGTTCGCCCACCCTACGCAGACCGCACTGGCTCCGCCAACGGACCGCCGGCGTCCTCGCCGGCTGTCCGCTGTGCTTCCGTTGGCGAAGCCAGTGTTGCCTGCTCGAGGGACGGGCTGAAGCCCGTCCTACGTTTTACGCGTTCACGAACCGCCGCATGTCCACGTTCAGGATCAGCCCGATGGCGATGAAGAACATCATCGTCGACGAGCCTCCGTACGAGATCAGCGGCAGCGGGATGCCCGTCGTCGGCAGGATGCCGATCTGCATCGACACGTTGATCAGCACGTGGAAGATGATGAACGCGATCAGGCAGATGATCAGGAACGTGCCTCCTCGGTCACGTGCCTGCTTGGCGAAGTTGAGCGCCTGGATCACCAAGAATAGATACAGTCCCAGCACGATGATCACCCCGATGAATCCCCACTCCTCGCCGAGGACGGCGAAGATGAAGTCGGTGTGGCGGGCGGGGAGGAACTCCAGCTTCGCCTGCGTGCCGTGCCGGAAGCCCTTGCCGTTGATGCCTCCGGAGCCGATGGCGATCTTGGCCTGCGTGACCTGATACCCGGAGCCGAGCGGATCGCGCTCCGGGTTCAGGAAGATCATCACGCGCTCCTTCTGGTACGGCTTGAGGAACGCGAACCATCCCACCGGCAGCGCGATCGCCACCAGCAGGATCATGGCGATCCAGACCCGGGCGCGGATGCCGCCGAAGAACATGGCCACCGCGTACAGCGGGAAGAACGACGCCGCGGTGCCGAAGTCCGGCTGGATGATGATCATGGCCACCGGCAGCGTGATGATGCCCATCACCATCAGGAACGAGCGCATGTCGAGATAGGCGCGGTCGTTCGAGTCGAAGAAGCGCGCCACCATCAGCGCCGTGAAGATCTTCATGAACTCCGACGGCTGGAACTGGAAGCCGCCGATGTGGATCCACGAGCGCACGTTCGCCGTGAGCCGTCCGAACACCATCAGGTAGAGCAGCAGGATGATGCCGATGCCGTAGAGGATCGGGGCGATGTCGAAGAGCACGTGGTAGTCGACGACCATCACCGCCACCATCAGGGCGATGCCGATGGCCACCCAGAGCATCTGCTTCTTCGCCGTCGAGAGCGACGGCTCGCCGTAATAGGTCGCGCTGTAGACGAGCAGCACGCCGATGAGCGCCAGCACCACGGCGGTGCCGAGGAAGTTCCAGTCGACGGACGGGCCACGTTCGCGAAAAATCATCGTGTGGTCGGGAGAGGCAGCTCGCCTTCCTTGATCTGCTCCAGCGTTTCGGGGTTACGGAGGTCGAGACGCGCGCCCGCGATCTTGTCGCGGAACCACGCCTCGTACATGAGCTTTGCCAGAGGGGCCGCGTCCGCGCCGCCCGCGCCGCCGTGCTCGACGAACACCACCACCACGATCTCCGGTTTGTCCGCCGGCGCGAACGACGCGAACCAGGCGTGGTCGCGGAACTTGAACGGCAGCGACGTGGCCTTGATCCAGCCGGAGTAGGCGATGACCTGCACCGAGCCGGTCTTGCCGGCCACGTTCAGCCCTTCCACCCGCGCGTTGCTGCCGGTGCCGCCCTGGTCGTTGACCACCTGCCAGAGCCCGCGGCGCACGGCCGCCAGCGCGGGAGGGGAGAGCTGGATCTCGTCCAGGACGCGGCTCGGCACGCGGAAGAGCTTGTACTTGCCGTCCTGCTGCACGCGGTTGATGTACTTCACCACGTGCGGCTTGAACACCTTGCCGCCGTTGGCCACGGCCGCGGTCATGTTTGCCACCTGCAGCGGCGTGACGATCAGCGGACCCTGTCCGATGGCCACCGAGATGGTCTCGGCCGGGTACCACTTCGGATCCGCGCCACGCGACGTTTTGACCGGGTTCTCCGTGCGCCACTTTGTCGACGGCACGAGGCCGGCACGCTCTCCGTCGAGATCGATGTGCGAGATCTCGCCGAAGGTGAGCTTACGCGCGTATTCGTTGATCTTGTCGACGCCGAGGCGGCCGCCGATCGTGTAGAAGTAGATGTCGCACGACACCTTGAGGGCGCGCTCGACGTCCACGCCGCCGTGCCCTTCCTTCTTCCAGCAGCGGAAGCGGCGGCCGAAGAAGTGACCGCTGCCGCCGCAGCCGAAACTGGTGTCGGGACCGACCACGCCCTCGGAGAGCCCCGCCATCGACATGACCACCTTGAAGACCGAGCCGGGGGAGTAGAGGCCCTGGATGGCGCGGTTCAGCTCGATCTTGAACGGGTTGCTGGTGATGGTCTTGTAGACCTCGGGGGTGAAGCGCTTGGAGTAGACGTTCGGGTTGTAGGCCGGCGACGAGACCATGGCCAGCACTTCCCCGTTGCGCGGGTCGAGGGCCACCGCCGCGCCGACCATCTCGTTCTCGATGAAGTACTGCTCCGCGCGGCGCTGCAGCTCGAAGTCGAGCGTGAGGTAGACATTGTCGCCCGGCACCGGCTGCTTGCGCGCGGGGACGTACTCGCTCAGGCGGCGTCCGTCGGCGTCGTACTCCCAGTACTCCGCGCCGCCGCGGCCGCGCAGGTACTGGTCGTACATCAGCTCGACGCCGCGCTTGCCGATCAACTCGCCCTGTTCGAGCTCGGGATTGGCCTTCAGGTCCTTGTCGTTGACCTCGCCGATGAAGCCGAGGACGTGCGCCGCCATCGTGCCGTACGGGTAGTTGCGGCGCTGCTCCGGCACGACGTTGACCTCGGGGAAGGCGATCGACTGGGCCTGGATCGACGCGACCTGCGCCATGCTCAGGTCCTCGGCGATGACGAACGGCTGGGTAAAGTTGACCTTGGCCGCTCCCTTGTCCCAGCGGGCGTGCAGCTCGGGGAGCGGCATCTGCAGGATCTGCGAGAGGAAGGCCTCGAGCTTCTCGCGGCGCTGCTTGTCCGCCTTCAGCAGCGGCTTCATGACCACGCGGTCGACCTGCAGCATGTACGACGGCTGGTTGTCCGCGAGGATTTTCCCCTTGCGGTCCATGATCAGGCCGCGCTTGGGCGGGATCTCGATCTCGCGGAGAGCGTTGGCCTCGGAAAGGCCGCGGTACTTCTCGGCCTGCACGCCCTGGACGAACCAGAACGAGCCGGCCAGGAACACGAACGCCGCCACGATGCCCCACAGCACGGCATTGATGCGGAAGGTGAGGAACTTTTGATCGTCTCGATAGACGCGCATGACTAGGGTCTTTCCTGACTACAGGACGTTCAATACGCCTTGCTGCGCGTCGCCTCGATCGGCTCTTCGCGCAGGAAGAGCGTCAGCAACTGATACACCAGCATTCCGAACAGAAGGGTGAAGATCGTCTTCACGAGCAGGGCCTGCTCGAACATCTCGATCCGCTGCTTCATGAGGAGGTTCACCAGGATGTAGATCACCAGCTCGTTCAGGATGACCGCGCCGCCGAGGCAGGCCCCGAAGGCGAGCGAGCCGCGCAGCGCCAGGCGCGCGTTGATCGAGGCCACCACGTAGCCGCACACCGTCAGGGAGAAGGCGTGCAGTCCGAAGGGAGCGTTCGAGAACGCGTCCTGGACGAAGCCCGCCAGCACGCCGGCCACGATCGCGCCGAGGATGTTCCCCCCCATCGAGTAGTAGACGACCAGGATCACGTACGGATTGAAGAACGCGAGCGCGTTCGGATAGAAGCTGTCGAGCAGCGAGTGCAGGGTCAGGGCGAGGAGCAGCCCGATGGCGAAGCGCAACCACCTCAAGGCGCGTACCTCACGACCTGGGGCGGGATCTTCCGCGTGTGGATCACGATCACTTCCTCGATGGTGCCGAAGTCGACGGACGGCTTCACCGTCACGCTCTTGAAGAGCGACTGCCCCGGCTCGGAGCGGACGACGGTGCCGATGGGGATCCCCTTCGGGAAGATGCCGTCGATGCCGGCGGTGAGGACGCGGTCGCCCGGCTGGACGTCCGCCAGCGCCGGGATGTCGAACATCTGCACGTTCGCCGCGCCGCTGCCGCGGACTACGCCCTGGCGGCGCGTGCGCTCGACCAGCGAGCCGACCGAGCAGTTGTTGTCGGTCACGAGCTGCACCTTGGACAGGTCCTTCGTGGTCAGCACCACACGGCCCACCAGTCCGTTGGCGTTGGCGATGATGTCGTTCACTTCCACGCCGTCGTCCGAGCCGCGGTCGATGATGATCGATTTGAAGCGCCCCGCCGTGTCGAGCATGATCGTCTGCGCCATCGACGTCTCGAAGTCGAACTGCTCGGCGTAGGCCAGGAGGCTGCGCAGGCGGCGCATGTCGCTGCCCGACTGGCGCAGCTTGAGGTTCTCGGTGGTGAGCGAGGCCACCTTCCGGCGCAGCTCCACGTTCTCGTTCACCGCGCGCCGCATGTCGAGGTAGCCGTGATGCATGTCCTGCGCGCTCCCCCCCACCCAGTTCACGAACTTCGGGACGGGGGAGAAGATGGTCATCACCGTCCGCTCGAACATCGTGCGCGTCTCGCCGATGTAGCGCGTCTGATTGCTCAGACTCATCAGCACGAGCAGCAGAACGAGCACGACGAAGAACAGGAGCGTGGGTCGCCGCGGAATGACGTCTGTGGGTACTGCCATAGTTTTCGGGAAGTCAGCTCAGCAGATTTCAGGCCATGGTTGCTGGTTGCTGTGTTGCTGGTTCGAGGCAGTGCACCGCCTTGAACCAGCAACCAGCAACCAGCAACCTATTCGATCGAAATCTTCCGAAGCAGATTGAAATCGGTCAGCATCTGCCCCGTCCCCAGCGCCACGCAGGCCAGCGGGTCCTCGGCCAGGGTGACGGGCAGGCCGGTCTCCTCGCGCAGTCGGCGGTCGAGGTTCTTCAGCATCGAGCCGCCGCCGGCGATGATGATCCCTTTGTCCATGATGTCGGCCGAGAGCTCGGGCGGGGTGCGCTCGAGGGCCACGCGCACGGCCTCGACGATCGTGGCCACGGTCTCGGAGAGCGCCTCGCGGATCTCCTCGTCGCTGACCACGAGGGTCTTGGGCACCCCCTCCACGAGGTCGCGTCCCTTGATCTCCATCGTCATCTCCTCGTCCAGCGGGAAGGCGGAGCCGATCTCCATCTTGATCTGCTCGGCCGTACGCTCGCCGATGAGGAGGTTGTACTTGCGCTTGATGTACTGAATGATCGCGTCGTCCATCTCATTGCCGGCCACGCGCACCGAGCGCGAGTAGACGATGCCGGCCAGCGAGATGACGGCCACATCGGTCGTGCCGCCGCCGATGTCGACGATCATGTTGCCCGTCGGGTCGGTGATCGGCAGCCCGGCGCCGATGGCCGCGGCCATGGCCTGTTCGATGAGGTAGACCTCGGTCGCGCCGGCCCGCAGCGCGGAGTCCTTGACGGCGCGCTTTTCGACCTGCGTGATCTCCGAGGGAACCGAGATGACGATGCGCGGCTTGACCAGGAAGCGCCGCCCGTGCGCCTTCTCGATGAAGTACTTGATCATCTTCTCCGTGACTTCGAAGTCGGCGATGACCCCGTCTTTCATGGGGCGGATGGCGACGATGTTGCCCGGCGTGCGGCCGAGCATCTCCTTCGCTTCCTTCCCCACGGCTTCGACGTTGTTGTTGATCTTGTTCACCGCGACGATGGAAGGCTCGCGAACCACGATGCCTTTGTTCTTCGCGTAGACGAGGGTGTTCGCTGTCCCGAGATCGATCGCCAGATCGTTCGAGAACATCGAGAGAAGCGATTTCACAGCCATTCGATTGTCTTTTCCTTGATTGAGATTCCGTAAGGGGCCTTGCGGCCGCGGTGCAAAAGGGGAACCAGTCGAAGGGGAGGAACTACTCTTCGACGATCACGACCTGCGATTCTACCTTTTGATTGCCTGCAGGATCGACGGCTTTGATGACCACCACATTCCGCCCGATCTTGTCGAAAGCGACGAGCTTCTGGAACGCCCCTCCCGAGGCCACGTCCACTTCCTCGTCGTTGATGAAGACCGTCGCACCCGGCTCGGTGACCCCGGCGATGGTGTAGAACTGCCCCCCCACGTGGAACGGCGCCTTCATGCGCAGGACCGGCGCCGTACGGTCGGTGATCCCGCTCTTGGTGCTGCCGCCGCTCACGCGGAACCGCCGGAAGCCGGAGAACGGGCCGACGTCGCCGTCGGCTCCCACCGAGGCCACCCGCCAGTAGAACGACCCTTCGGAGGTCACTTCCGCCGTGGCCGCGGTTCGGGCCCGCCGCGTGTTGATCTCCTGCGTGGAAAAGAGCCGCGAGCGCGAGACCTGCAGCACGTAGCCGCTCGCGCCCGCCTGCGGCTGCCAGATCATCTGCACCTGCAGCTTCGGCCCGAGCTGGAAGACCTGGTTGTCCCCAGGCGACATGAGCGCCGGCGGCATGGTCAGCTTCTTGACGGGGGAGATCGTCCCCTCCGGCGTGGAGCTGACCTTCTCGCCGGTCCCCAGCCGGACCGCCGTGCCGCCCGCCTCCGGCGCCACCGAGGCTCCGCCGCGCATGCTGACGATCGACGTCTGCTCTTCCCTCACCCCCACCTGCGCGGTCGACTGCTGCTCGACCACCACCTGCGTCCCCGGCGTGCGGACCGTGGAGGTGTCGCTGGTGGTGGCGACCTCGACCGACCCGACGCGCATCTTCACGGTGTTGGTCTTCCGGCTGGTGGCGGGGTTGACGCTGGAGTAGATCTCCAGGAGGGCGTTCGGACCGACGGTGTAGAGAGTGCCGCTGGAGAAGATCAGCTCGGCGGAGGAGCTGTTGCCGGTCTTCACCCAGTCGCCGTTCATGAGCGCGGTGCGCGTGTCGGCTTCTTTCCAGTCGCCCGCGGCACCTTTCTGATACTTGACGTCTCCCTCGACGGTGATCAGTTGCGCGTCACTCTCGAGGTCGCCGCCGCCGCTCATGGCGGCGCGGCTGATGGTCTGCGACTCGACCGCGACCGTGTGCGCCTGCTCGTAGCGCGTGGCATTCAGGTGCGTGTTGGCCTCGTCGAGCTTCTGCTGCGCGCGGTTGAACTCGCTCCGGTGCGCGCTGAAGTCGGGAGCGCCGGCCAGGGCATTGAGCGCCTGCCGCGCATCGGCGATGGCGGACTCCGCCCTGGTCTTCGGGTTCGTCTTCTGGTTGTGCCAGAACCACCACCCCGCCCCGCCGAGGGCGAGCAGAAACAGCACCAGCCCGATCTGCTTGAGACGATCGATGGAGATCAGATACCAGTCGATATCCGCGCCGGTTTCCCGTTTTTTGGCCATCTGGAACGAGCGACGTGAGTTATAGCAGTTGGCGGGGCCGCCGGGAATAGGTAAACTGCGCCGCTTTTTCTTGAGCGCTGACCAGCTCCGGCCCATCCGGGCTTTTCCGAAAGGTAGTTTCCATGCTCAAAGTAATGCGCGACAGCTTTCATCAACTGAAATGGGTCCTCATCGTCGTGGTGGCGGCCTTCATCTTCGGCTTTGTCTTCCTGGACATGGGCATGGGAGGCGCGTTCGGCGGTGACCAGCAGCAGGCCCGCAACTACGCGGCGCGCGTGAACGGCGAGACCATCGGGTTCGATGACTACAACCGCGCGCTGAAGAACGTCGAGGACATGTACCGCCAGCAGTTCGGCGGGCAGTTCACCCCGGAGATGGCGCAGCAGCTCAACCTCCCGACGCAGGTCGTGAACATGCTCGTCGACCAGCGCCTCCTGACGCAGGAAGCGGCACGGCTCAACATGACCGCCAGCCCCGAGGAAGTGCGCAAGAAGCTCCTCGCGATCCCGAACTTCACCGAGAACGGCAAGTTCATCGGCATGGAGCTCTACAACAATTACGTCGGCCGTCTCGGCTACGCGAATCCCTCGGAGTTCGAGGAAGACCTCGGCCGCGAGATCGCGCTGCAGAAGATGGAGAGCGCGCTGCAGAACTCCGTCGTCCTCTCGCCGAAAGCGATCGACGCCGAGTACCGCCGCACGAACGAGAACGCCAAGGTGCGCTACGTCCTCCTCCCCTCGGCGCCCCTCGAGACGGTGACCGTCTCCCAGGCCGACATCAACGCGTACTACAAGGCCCACCAGTCCGACTACACGCACGGCGAGCAGCGCAAGATCCGCTACATCCTCGCGGACTACCAGAAGATCCGTTCCGAGATCACCCCCTCGGAGGCCGAGCTGCGCCGCGCCTACGAGACCAGCAAGAACGACTTCAAGCGCCCCGCCTCCGCGAAGGTGCTGCACATCCTGATCAAGTCCGACCAGACCGCCCCGCCGCAGGCCGACGCCGCGGCCCGCGCCAAGGCGCAGTCGATCGTGGCCCAGCTCCGCGGCGGCGCCGACTTCGCCACGCTGGCGCGCCAGAGCTCGGAGGACCCGTCGTCCTCCGGCAACGGCGGCGACATGGGCTGGGTGGACATGGGGATGACGGTCGAGCCGTTCGAGCGGGCCATCTTCTCCATTCCCCTGAACACGATCAGCGACCCGATCAAGACCACCGAGTACGGCTACCACATCGTGAAGGTGACGGAGCGCCGCAATGAGTCGGTGCAGACGTTCGAGGACGCGCGTCCCGCGCTGGCGGCCCGCCTCGCCAACGACATGTCGCGCGACATCGCCAAGGCCGAGATCAACCGCGTGAACGCGCAGATCAAGCAGAAGAAGCCGGCCAACGCGGCCGAGTTCGTGGCCCTGGCCACGGGCCGCCTGACGTCGAACGACAGCGGCTGGTTCGGCCGCTCCGAGGCCATCGGCGGCCTGGGCAACAACGCGCCGCTGTCGCAGTGGGTGTTCGCGGCCAAGGCGGGTGACGTGAGCGATCCGATCGGCACGCCGCGCGGTATCGCCATCGCCTTCGTGGAGATGGAGCGCGGCGCCGGCGTGGCCGCGCTGGCCGACGTCCGCGAGCGCGTGGAGCAGGACGCGAAGCGCCAGAAGGCCCGCGAGGCCGCCCGCGCGCAGCTGGCGACGCTCATGGCCGGCGCCCCGAACCTCGAGGCGATCGCCGCCAAGGGGACGCGCCCGCCGCAGGAAGTGACGGTCACGCACCAGGGCGCCATCGCCGGCCTCTCCGGTGACACGGGCGCGTTCGTCGACGCGGCGCTCAAGGGCGCGGTCGGCCAGTTGCAGGGGCCGGTGGCCGTGGGCGACGGCGCGGTGGCGTTCCAGGTGGTCGAGCAGAAGAAGGTGACGGACGCCGAGCTGGCGCAGAACCGGGCCTCGTTCGCGAACCGCATGCGCGAGCAGCAGGCCCGCCAGCTTCGCTCGGTGCTCGTGGAGCGTCTGCGCAAGACGGCCGAGGTGGAGATCAACGACATCATCACGCGCCCGACCACGACGCCGACTCCGACGGCGGGACTCTAGTTGTCGCGGGATGTGCAGCCGAAGTGGGATGAGCCCGCGATCCGCGTGCTCATGATGCCGCGCGACACGAATGCGCACGGCACCATCTTCGGCGGCGTGATCCTCTCGTACATCGACCAGGCCGGCGCGATCGAAGCGCGCCGGCAGGGTCTGAAGTTCATGGTCACCGTGTCGATGGACAAGATCGTGTTCCATCAGCCGGTCTTCGTCGGCGACCTGGTGAGCTTCTGGACCGAGACCCTCCGCATCGGAAACACCTCGATCACCACGAAAGTGGTGGTCGAGGCCATCCGCGCCGGCGACCCTTCCCAGCGCGTGACCGTGACCGAGGCCCAGGTGGTCTACGTGCACATCAGCGAAGACCGCAAACCGATCCCCATCGTGCGCGCGAATCCGTTCTGAGAGGAGCGCCGGCGTCCCGCCGGCTGGCGCGCAGGCGTCCCGCCTGCGCTCCCGGGTCACGTTGGCCGTGCGATCATGAGGACTGAGGTGAGCGATGGCTGTCACGCGCCGCATCTTCGTGAGCATGCCCGCGGACCAGTGGCTTACGTCCGTGCAGAACCGGTTCAAGTGGGCGATGGTCGAGCGCATCGAAGCACTGGGGTTCACGCCGGAAATATTTTTCGATAAGAGTGGGAGGAAGTCGCTCTCGGCAAGTCTCTCCTGGACCGCCGACTTCGCGGAAGACATTGCCCGTCGCTGTCATGGCGCGGCGCTGATCGGCCTTCCGCGGTGGACTTTCCAGTCGAAACAGAAAAAGGTTCTCCTGCCGACCGAGTACTCCCACTATGAAGCCGCGCTCGCGAGAACGCTTGCGTTGCCGATGCTGATCCTGGCTCAGGAGAATCTGCTGCGACGCGGTGTCTTCGACAGCAACTTCGGCCAGTACATCGGAACCTTTCCCGCCAACGCCAGCGAGTCGTGGCTCGAGACGTCCGAGTTCAAGGTCCCATTCGGCTTCTGGTACGACCAGTTGGCACATCGCCGGGATGTCTTCCTCGGCTACTCGGGCGCCGCGGAACCCGTCGCTCTGCTGGTCCGGGACTTTCTCGAGAAGGAGATCGGGGCAACGGTGCTCGACTGGAAGCGCGACTTCCGGCCGGGACGGTCGATTCTGCAGGAGATCGAAGAAGCACGTGTCCGATGCACCACCGGCATCTTTCTCTTTACGAAAGACGACGAGCTGAAATCTTCGCCGCGTCGCGCCGCACCCCGTGACAATGTCGTCTTCGAGGCCGGCTACTTCGTGAGCTCCAAGGGAAAGGATCGCGTACTGATCATCCGCGAGAAGGGGGCGAAGATGCCCGCGGACCTCGGTGGCGACATCTATGCCGCCCTCGAGAAACGCACGAGCGTGAAATCCATCGAGACCACGGTGCGACAGTTCTTCGACAGCCTCTGAGACTGGAGATCAGGTCGCGCCACGAAGATGGTTGGCAAATGGCCGTTGTTCACGAAGATGGTGTGGCCGAGCTCTCGGTCGGCGCACGACTCGATGTCCGTGAGCTCTATGATCATCTGTTTAATGACGCGTCAGATATTCAAAGCTCCTGACGTGTCGCGATTGACTGGCGTTCAGTCATGAAGGAGCGCGCCGTCCATTTCAAATCTTATCCGCGCCGCTTCGAATGTCTGAGCGCCAGACATTCGAAGTGTCGGGCGTGTAGAAAATGTCTGGCGGCCAGACATTCGATCCTCGCGGGGAGCATTTGAAAGTGACCCGCGAGCATTTAAAAGTGCTCCGCGAGCATTTGAATGTCATCCGCCGTGCTGTGAATGTCTGGCGTCCAGATATTTCTTGTGTCGCGCGAGCTTTCGATGACAACTTTCGTCATTTTCCTGGTCCGCCGGGCACACATTGGAAGCCTCGGCGACACCGGAAATGTCTGGCGCTCAGACATTCGCAGTATCTTTCCTGCTGCCGGGACCGTCTCATTTCCATTCAGGAGAACGTGTGGACGAAAAAAAACAGGCCGTCGTGCCGACGGAAAGCGGATCGGAGCTGCCGGTGGTCAGGACCGCCGAGGAAACGGCGCTCGAGGTCACCAAGATTCTCGACCTGATCGCGGGCCGGCTGCAGCTCGAGACCCCGCACCCAGCGACCGCGAGCCGGGTCCGCGGCGCGCGTACCGTGCCGCGGGAGTTCGTCGTATCGATGATCGGTGCGGCGGAGCGGAGGCCGGACCTGCCGGCATTCAGGCAGTTCGACAGCGCCGCCGCGCGGGAGGTCCTGCAGTCCGCCGACGCCTCCCGGCTCATCGCCGAGCGGACGGCCATGTTCCTGGCCAGCCTGAACTACACGATCGAAGCGCGCTGGGCGGACGTGGTCGCCGACGCCATGCGCGCGTTCTCGATCGCCAGCATCCTGGCCGAGGATCCGGCCGAGGCGGAGCTGAGCGCCGAGGTCGAGAACCTGCGAAAGCAGCTGGGCCGCAAGCGCGCGGGGAGGAAGAAGAAGAAAGCCGCGAAGAGCGATCCCTCTTCGGAGTGACGAGGGGCGCATGGGATAATCCTCGGAGATGCCGGCACTGCTGCACAAACTCAACTACACGTATGCCGAGTATCTCGGGTTCGAGGCGTCGAGCAATGTCAAACACGAGTTCCTCGACGGCCAGATCTATGCGATGGCCGGTGGGACGCCGGAGCACGCGGCGCTCGCGGCGGCGGTCATCACCTTGCTGGGCCCGCAGCTCGTCGGCGGTGAGTGCCGTCCGTACAATTCCGGCCTGCGTGTGCGCACGCCCACCGGTCTCACCACGTACCCCGACGTCACGGTGATCTGTGGACCACGCGAGATCGACAGCGTCGACTCGCTGGCGATCACGAATCCGGCGCTCATCGTGGAAGTCCTGAGCCGCAGGGACAAGTTCGAGCACTACAAGACGTTCCCCTCCCTGCGTGAATACGTGCTCGTGTCTCACCGCGAGCGCTCGGTGGAGGTCCGGTTGCGCGAGAACGATGGCTGGCGAACGACCGTCGTTCCCGAAGGTGGGGTGGCAGAGCTTTCGGTCGGCGCACGGCTCGATGTCCGCGAGCTCTACGATGCGGCGGCCGAGCCGGCGGTGTAATAACGCCAACACAGCGGACCGCCGGCGTCCTCGCCGGCTGTCCGTGGCGGCGTCCCGCCGCCACGGTGCGGGCGAGACGCCCGCACAGACAGC
>Ga0196976_1000220_pt1 | contig 38676 bp, 34 predicted proteins | sample S3v_513CmetaG_FD_148644 | JGI IMG/M metagenome (GOLD analysis project Ga0196976, IMG submission 148644) | Soil microbial communities from Anza Borrego desert, Southern California, United States - S3+v_5-13C | ecosystem: Environmental > Terrestrial > Soil > Desert | place: USA: California... | reverse complement strand
TGGATCCGCTTTGAGTATCGTTACCGTTGCTCTTTGTTGATCTACGCTTCTCCTGGTTCTCTTTTTTTGCGCGCTTTCAGCGAGGCTAAAGTGGTACCCGTGATTCTGACCAGCAATCCAGATGCCGTCGAGATACGCTTAGAGCCAACGTCCTTGAGTATGATTGCGTTTGTCTGGGAACCTCTGTGCTGACTGGCACCAGGCGCTCTTACGGAAGTGGGAGTAAGTCGCTAAAAAGATTTGGCGTCCCCGGCGGGATTCGAACCCGCGTGGTAGAAGAAAAACGACTTGTGTACCTGATGTGTTACCACGTCGTGGTTCCCTCAAGATGCGATCCCCACGTATCGGGCTGAAACGATTTCACCGCGTTAGGCCAGCATGCTTCTACGAGCCGCGCGCCGAGCGCCAACTGAATTAGCAAGTTGATTACGTGCTGTGATCAAGAGGCTAGCCAGCCAGCGCAGATACATCAAGCCCGTTAATTGCGACAGTCCGTCGCCCGATAAAACGTGTTTAACATCCTGTACTCGTCTGCCTTCATTGTCGGCATGTATCCATGTTTCGACATCAATCCCGAGCCACAGCAGCAGCTATCTCTTGCAATTCCCATGGCCGATAGCCTTGTCCATCGATCATTGATTCGAGGCTATCCGGATTCAGTATCGCGGGAACGGGTGATGTCGCTCCAGGCGTCACGAAATCCCATACGACCCTCTCTACTACAACCATGGAGATTGACTCGGTTGAATCAATTGCGCCTTGTTCTGTGGTGCGAATTGCGTCTGCGACTTCTTTGTCGGCAGTGATGCCGCCGGATGAGGGCGCATTATCAAGCCAGAGCTCTTCTATTCCAGCATACAACCCGGTTGAGCCGAATTCGAATAGAGTGCCCTTAAATATCGCCGGGTCCACATCCAGCAAAGTGTTGACGACATACTTCCGAATCCCGGGTCGCTCGGAGAAGGCCTTCGCAAGTTTTGGCGCCCTCACGTTCAGCATGCGCTTCCTGAAGTCGGCTTGCGTGAAGTCGGGCGATTTCTTCAAAAAGTGAAGCAACTTCACACCGCCCGAACGAAAATCCGGACGCTGGTATGCGGTCTGAAACTCGGAGATCGACGTGATGAAGCGGTGCGAACTGAACTTGTGCGGCTGCATACGCGCCACGTAATCAGGTTCGCGTACGATCTTAACGACATCGTCGTAGCGATCCACATGATGCTCGGCGAAACTCTCCCACTGCTCGCTTGAGAGCGGGTAAAACAGGTCTTGGCTTCTTACGTCTGGCACATTGAAGTGTTGAACGTACCGCTTGAATGCCCGCATGACGGAGGGTGTGGTCAACATCAGGGCAACGTGAATATGGCTCCACTCATAGAAGAAGCGTTCCCGCGTTCCGGTTTCCATGTGCCGGCTTGCCAATGTGAACTTCAGCATGATGAAAGCTCCTCTTGGAAGGGAAGAGTACAGGTCAAAAGAGGTTCTAGTTTTGAACCTTCATGATGTGCAGGCCATCCTGGCTGTTGGTCATGTAAACAATCCCACGACGATCCACGAGTATGTCTTCGGCGCACGTGGTTAGCGGGCCGGGAAACCCCCCGTTCCTTTCCCAGTTAAACTGTTTGGGATCGGGTGGGCAGTAGGCTGCGATTTCTTTCGGGTCGTATGGATTGCTGATGTCGAATACACGAAGGCCCGCTTGGAAATACGAACAATAGACACGATCGGTCCGCTGATCGAGCACAGCCATACCCTGGGGCTGATGAACGTTGTGATTGCCGAAGGGAAAGGCGGTGCCATTGAGAGTGGAGTAGTTGTCTCCCCATATCGATCCCGGAGGAGGCGCTGGTTTGGGAAAAATAGAAATCAGGATGGGGTGCCTAATGTCATCGATTGATGCCACGCCGACGACGTTCACGGGATGGTGCTTGCCCTTTATTCCGGGAATACCTTCGGAACTGTTGGGGTTCAATACGAATGGGCGCTCTCCTTCGGTCGAGATGACCGCGAGCTTCCGCTCTTCGAAGGGAACGATGGTGTGAACGCTGGCGCCTCCCGAACCACCCGCCAGGGGTGGATGTGTTCGCAACGTGGCAATGTGCTGGGGTTTCGTCACATCGGAAATGTCGAGTACCACCATCCCGACGCCCCAATAGGCGAGGTATGCGCGGTTCGCCACGATATAAGGCATGTGCAAATCGACATGGCGTTTGTCATTCGGGTCGGTGACATGTTCAGGATGCGTCCACTGTCCGACGACCTTGGGATTGGCCGGATCGGCGATGTCCAGAATCCGATAGACAAAGCCTCTATATCCCGCGGCGCCCGAGGCGAGGTGTATGTAGCGGCCGCCGTTATAGAAGTTGCGGTGCGTACCCCAAGGCTGCCCTGAGTGCCAGCGGCTCATAGGCTTGGGGTTCTCGGGGTCTTTGAAGTCCCAGATGATGACACCTTCATCGAACTCGGTGCCTTCGGGCAGGGGCCCGAAGAACATGTCGAACTTGCGAGATTGCATGTTGGTGATGCCGGTGCCGTCAGCGACCTGCAGCTTCACCATGCAGAAGCCCTTCTTGCCGCTTGGCTCCGGTACAAAACGGAGAAGCTCTGGCCGGGACGGATCGGTCACATCGAGCACAGTGATGCCGTTTATGGCCCAGTGAACGCAATACAGGTAAAACCGGCCGCTTACCTCTTGCATGCTCATCTGATAGCCCGCATGATTTTTTCCACCGAGATCATGGAACGAAAGTAGTTCGACGTTCTTGGCCATCGCGCCGATGCGATCTGTGTTCCAAGTGGTGCTGCCCGATTCAAGCGTTGGCATTGTTTCATCACCTCTCATAGGTACCGCAGCTACGCTCTCGCAGTGCTCGTCAGAGCAGCATTGAAGCCGTCGGGTTGATACATGTATCTGTCCATAGGCACGTCCCTGTAAGTGAGGACCATTTCTTCGCCGAGCCGCTGCAAGATCACCCACTTCAGCATGTCCTTGTCATTGCGAGTCGGGTAGTCTTCACGGATAAACCAGCCGCGACTCTCCTTGCGAGCGAGGCAGGCCCGGAAGAACATCTCTGAACAAAGGACCATGCTCCGGCACTCGTTCGCCGCAGATAGATAATGTGGATCGACGGCGACCAGAGTGGGGAGTTTCTCTTTCAACTCAAGCGCGTTCTTAAGTCCTGCCTGGAGGCGTTCTTCATTCTTCCAGGCCGTGTACTTAATTGATTGCATCAAGTCTTTTGTCCGCGCGACAATCTCATCCGGAGTGGTCCCCTGGTTGCGCAGAAGGGGAGCTGTAAACTCCTCCTTTAATGCTTGAGCCTGCTCATCATGAGCAACACCCAACTGCACAGCTCCGGCGCACTGGGCAGCGGAGGCGCCGGCGATTCGCGCTGAAAACCACGCGTGCATCAACCCCGTCCCGCGATTTCGACCGGGAGGTGTTGGTAACGCCCCGTTGTAGGAGCCACCACAACCGCAAATGTCTCCAGCGGCATACAAGCCGGGCAAGCTAGTCGACATGCACTGGTCAACGTCGACCGGCCCGAACTCTCCGATGAATCCAGGAATGATCTCCTTCATCGGGTTGTCCGACGGATATGCTGCCTCTTTCTTCTCGCATAATCTGTGCCAGAATTTCTCAGCTACTGGCCTGTACCACATGTCATCCGCACGACCAAACCCTGGGACCAGATTTCGACCTATGGGCGAGAACATGAATCCATTCTCTTTCTTGTTTTCGTAAATTGGCCCGTTACCTTTTTGCATTTCCCAATACATAAAGAGTGCGTGATTCCCACCGAGGTCCACCCCGCCAAGGATGCCGAGATTTGGATTGTCCTTCATGAACGGTCGAGCGAACTCCGTCAGGCTGACGCCATTCGCGTTGTAGAGATGGTCCTCGGCGCCGTACGAGACGTGCTGATGATCGGAGCTGACCATATTGACGAAGGTGCCGAACTCCGCATTGCGCATCTTGGCGCCAGCACGGTAGGCCGCAGCGATTCCGTCACCGCGACCAGGCGACCACATCTTCATGATCCGCCAATTCTGATTTCCGTTCGCCAGGACGACTGCCTTCGCGCGATAGATATAGATTGTTCCGTCAAGGATGCTGAAACCAATCGCGCCGACGACGCGATCACCGTCCTTCAACAGATCTACGACGGCGATTTTGTCCATGAATTGAATCCCGAGATTTTTCGCGGTTCTCGAGAACCTAAGCAGACAGTCGAGATCGACGGTGACCATCTTCCAAGGGATCATTGGATGTGCGTTGAACGGAGCGTCTTTGCCGTGAATGCTTGCTCCCCAACGTTCGATGTCGGAGAGTACATCCCTTGTCGAGTACGCGTACGCCCTCAAGAGATCCTGGTCATTGAGATAGTCCCCAAGGTTACGAGTGTGGTATTCAACAAACCGTTCCTCGCCCCCTTCGGGAATGAAGGCACAGTGTCCGCCACCTTTATTCGCCTTTCCGGCATAGCCCAGGGATGCTTTATCAACCGCGAGGACCTTCAAACTGGGATTCGCTTCCTTGGCGGTGATTGCAGCTACCAGCCCGGCGGCGCCATGTCCGATGACGAGTACGTCTGTCGTGATAACTTGTCCCAACGATTCCAAAGTAGTCATGATCAACCCTCTCATCTAATTCGCTACTTGAACTTGGTCTAGCTGTATACGTTCGGCCATGGTTTCGAATAATCGGGGCTGACCTTTATACTTTCGGTCGTACAAACGATCTCGCAGTAATTGCAGTCAACACAGTCTTCCGGATAAGCGATCACAGGCTTCTTCTTCTCTTCGTTCCAGCGGATTACATCTACCGAGCATGCACGGTAGCAGTTTTTACATCCGCCGCAGGTTGACTCATCGACCTTAATTACATTCATTCGCGTGCCCTCGCTAACGAATGTAGCCAACCTTGAAGATAGCGGTGAAATACTTTCTTCGTCCTGCTTCAAACCTCCAAGGCACTGATCATGTCCATTCGTCACGAAGCATCGCTTCGGAGCTTGTCATCTATGCCAGGGGGTGATAAATCTTCGTATGAGACTGGGGCAGTCTCAGCGAGTGGACATCGATTTCAGATACCTTCGATATTTCATAGCTGTCGCCGAGGAAAAGAGCTTCACTCGGGCGGCCGACCGTTTGCACACTGTTCAACCTTCGCTGAGCCGCCAGATGCGCCGGTTGGAAGAGCTTCTCGGAGTGTCGCTCTTTGTTCGAGACGGTCATGGGGTGTGTCTAACTGAAGCGGGCCGAGTCTTGTTGGACGAGTCTCGTGCGCTAACAGAGCACTTGGACCGCAGTATCAGGGTGGTTCAGCAGGCGGCCCGGGCTGAACAAGGAGAACTCCGTGTCGGTTTCATCTTTGGGACGGAGACCAGCGACGTCTTCACGAAACTCCTTCCGCTTTTAAAGCAACAGTGCCCTGAACTTAACGTCAACTATCGAGGATTTGCCGGCTCAGAGTTGTACTCGAAGTTGGAATCAGGGGAGATCAATGTAGCGTTTGGTCCAGGGCCGGTTGAGATTCTTGGTGTCACTGCTGAACCAGTGCTACTTCAGAGAATAGTTGCGGCCCTTGCAGCGCATCACCCTTTGGCGAAACTCAAGAGAATCCCTATTCATCAGCTCGCCAAGGTGCCGATTATCCGCCCGAGCAAGGCGATCGACTGGAGGTACTGCGAATTCATCGACTCCATCGCTAGGCAAGTTGGGTGCGAATTCGGCGCGACATTGGACCGAGACAATGTCTTGTCTGGGCTACACGCCGTTAAGTTGGGATTGGGCGTCGCGTTGATACCCGATTATCAGAAGAGCATTCTTCCTGGCGGAGTGGTGACACGAGGGCTTGATTTGGATCCACAGCCCACCCACCGACTACTAATGGCTTACCACAAGGACGACCATAGCCCTGCGATGGCATATTTCGTTTCTTTTGTGCGCGAGTGCGTGGCAGGTGCCAAGCGGAAGACCCTGTTGTGACTACAGCTTGCAATGCATCGCCGTCGGTTCCCGAAGGACGACTACAGACCTTATCTTAACCGCCGACCGTTGTGCCGGCGATGTCACCTCACACCAGCGTCGGAGCAACTAACTCGCGAACTGTCGACAAGAAGTAGGCCAGCGCGGGGGTTCGATCATCTTTTCGGTGCGCCATTGCGATCTCCAGCATGGGCTGCGGATGCATGTCCAATGGCAGCGCGACAATATTGCGTGGAAGAATCTCGCTGTGGTAATCGGGAACAAGTGCAAAGCCCAAACCGAGTCCGACTGAATGGAGCGCGGAAAGAACATTGTCGTGCTTTATTGTGGACGAGAACTCCACCCCCTCGGTAGCTGCGATGCTGTGAAGTATCTGAACAAACCTGCTGTCATCATCGATCGGTCGTATCAATGTCATGTCAGCGAGCCGGCGCAATTGTATGGTGCGCAACTTAGAGAGGGGATGAGCATTCGGTAGGACCACCAACAAGCGGTGGCGCAGAATAATCTCTGAATTCAAGGTGGGGCTGTCAACAGGCCCGGAGAGGAACGCAACCTGCACGTCCCCTTCTTCTAGTGCATCCAGTAGGTCGGCTTCGCTCAATGTTGAATGGGATATTTTCATCTCAGGGTGGCGTTCCTTGAGCGTAGGCAAGATTCCCGACAGAATCTTCATTTCCGAGCCGCGGATGAATCCGAGGGAGAGATGCCCAGCCTCATCCCGAGCACGCTGCCGCGCGAGGTCGATCGCCTTATCAACTTGTTCCAGGATTGCACGGGATTGATCAAGAAAAACGCGTCCGGCCTCTGTCAATCTCAGGCAGTTCCGATCGCGTTTGATCCGCTTGAACAGAGGCGTCCCAATGATTTCTTCGAGACGTTGAATTTGTCGACTTAGCGAGGGTTGAACGGTATGAAGCCGCTGGGCCGCATGAGTGAAATTCGCTTCCTCAGCGACGACAACAAAGTAACGAAGATAACGTAGATCCATAAAGAGGCGATTCACCCAATAGGTCTGGGGTCCTCAGCGACGACAACAAAGTAACGAAGATAACGTAGATCCATAAAGAGGCGATTCACCCAATAGGTCTGGGGCCCGACGAGGCGATGCCCGCAACTGCTGCGAATTATAGTACGAAGCATTCCAACCGCTGACGTTCGAGGCCCCGATGCCTCTCAAGTCGTAGCCGCAAACGGCTATCCTCCCAATCTTGGCTATGTCGGTCCTTTTCTCCATCTCGTCCGGTGATAGCTCTCACGGAGCTATAGCGAGCAGGTTCTGATTAGTGAAAACAAAGTATTTCACTCCGCTTAGTTTCCAAGACTACTCTTCCGAGGAAAATTGAGGCGTTCGATCACATCGAAGAAGTGTGTGCAAAGCTTTCCTGCTTGCGGTTTCCGAGCGCTGTAGTGGGATATGCACCCACGCCCTGAATGTGAACTCGAGCACGCTACGCCAGCGCTGGAAAGGGGAGAAATCCCGTGGAGAGAAATAAAGAGCGTCAATGTATTTGTTTGATGCTCGCAGTGCTCCTGGCCTCTTTGACATTGTCAGTATTCGCGGTGACCGCGACTGCACAAGAATTCAAAACCGAAATCCAGCAACCCGCCGCCGAGCCGGCGCAGCAACAGGACGTTGCACAATTAGACCAAGCACCCGCCGAGCAACCTTCCGCACCAACACCAGTACAGAAAAGATTGAAGATCAGTTGGGACAATACGTTGAAATACAGCACTGGTTTTCGAGTTGTGGGCCGAGATCCTGAATTGATTGACTCAACTGTCAATCCGAGCAACGGAAACCTGGACGATGGCGATCGCGCATTCCACGGTGGCTTGATCTCGAATCGCGTCGACCTGCTCACCGAAATGGATATTCAATACGGTAGCTTTGGGATTCGTGCCAGCGGTGCGGGATGGGCAGATTCGGCGTACATGGGTAATAGCCACAACAACTCTCCTGGCACCTACAACGCCCTCTCTGTTCCGTATAACAAGTGGACGGCAGGCGCCCGCGAGTTTGTTCTCGGGCGTGCCGAGCTGCTGGATGCCTTCGCTTTTGGAAAGGTGAACCTCGGCCAGTCGACTCTCAGTTTCCGCGGCGGCCAATATGCAATGCAATGGGGCGAGAGCCTGTTCTTCGGTAACAACGGCATCGCCGGCGGCATGGCACCGATGGACATCCTTAAACTCCTGGGGGTGCCAAACGCGCAATTCAAAGAGATCATACGACCGGTCCCTCAGGTCTCATTCCAACTACAGTTCAACCCGAAGTTCGCAGTGGGTGCCTACTACCAGCTCGGATGGCGTAGGACCCGTTTAGCGCCGGCAGGCACGTATTATTCGATCGCTGATCTGCTCGACGATGGTGCAGAGCGCATGGTGGTTGGGCCTCCGGCCGGCCCGGTTCCCGGATGGCTGCGTGAGGCATTCTGGCGCTCGAAAGACATGGAACCGAAGGACTGGGGACAGTTTGGCGTACAGGTCAGGATGCGGCCTGGCCGCGGTTGGGACCTCGGCTTCTATGGCCTCCAGTATCACGATAGGACGGCCCAGTTGCACCTTGCGCCTGGGCGAAATGTGGATATGCCGGCTGCCGGCAAGATCGGAGAGTTCTTCTGGGTGTTCCCGCAGAATGTTAAGGCCTTCGGCGTGAGCGCGACGAGGAGCTTTGGCGTGTTCAACTTCGCGGGTGAACTGTCGACGCGCCTTAACGCGCCGCTCGTTAGCGACGCGGCTACGGTTCTTCCGATCCCGGGATTCACGTTCGACAACAACAAAAACCCGCTGTATGCCACCGGTCAGACGGTGCATGGGCAGGTTTCGTGGCTCGCGACGCTCGGCCCGAGTTTCATCGCGAAGGAATCCTCGTTCCTGGGAGAAATCGCATGGAACTCGGTGGTCAGCATCGACAAGAACCCGGCAATCATCGATCCAAATACTACGAAGCACGCAGTCGGCTTGCGCATGGTGTACGAGCCCATGTACCGGCAGAAACTGCCCGGAATGGATATCTCGTTCCCGGTCGGTATTGCTTACTTTCCGATGGGCAAGTCGCAGGCGATCATGAGTTTCGGTCCGGATGAAGGCGGCGACTTCAATGTCGGCGTCAATTTCTCCTACCTGGACTCATGGCGTCTCGGAATCGCTTACACCAATTATTACGGTGAGGCGAAGTCATTCCTGGCTCCCGACACCCACTACAACATGAAACAGCCGCTGGCCGATCGCGACACAATCACGTTCTCGATCCGTCGTACGTTCGGTCTGCGCTACAGCGGCAAGAACAAATAAGGAAGGTCAATAGGACTGAGTATGAAGAAATTCATCGTGATAACTGCAATGCTCATGCTGGCCAGCGTCGCGCTCCATGCGCAGGACGCGACCCAACTGAAGACGACGTTCAACCCTCTAGGTGGCGAAAAGGCCGGCAACAAGGACGGCACCATCCCAGCGTGGACAGGAGGCTACACGAAACCGATCCCCGGTTTCAAGAATGGCGGACGTCGTGGCGATCCGTTTGCGAGCGAGAAGCCGCTGTTCTCGATAAGCGCTCAAAACATGGATCAGTATGCCGACAAGCTGACCGACGGCACCAAAGCCATGCTCAAGAAGTATCCGAAAACTTATCGCGTCGATGTCTACAAAACGCACCGCACTGCCGCGGCTCCGCAGTGGGTTTATGACAACACCTACAAGAACGCGACACGCGCCAAACTGGTGGAGAAGGGGTCGGGTCCGATGCCTGAGGGCGCATATGGCGGGATCCCGTTCCCACTTGCTAAGAGCGGTGCCGAGGTCATGTGGAACCATAAGCTGCGCTGGAGGGGTGAATCCTGGTATCTGGACGTCAACCAGTACTTAGGTACCGGTGACGGTCGCATGGTTCTCAGCACTGACGGTCAAGCCGAGCAGACGATGCCGTACTACTACAAGGACGTGGATCCTTCAAAATGGAACGGCGAGTACTGGTTCATTCACCTTGTGAACTCTGGTCCGCCGATCCGTGCGGGCGAGCAGGTTGTTGGACGTATGAACGTAGATGACAACAAAACGCAGGCTTGGGTGTACCTCACTGGCCAGCGCCGCGTCCGCAAACTTCCCAATCCTTGTTGCGATACTCCCACCCCAGCGACTGCCGGCGTCATGAGCTTCGACGAACTTGAAACTTTCGACGGCCGTATGGATCGTTTCGATTGGAAATTGCTCGGCAAGAAGGAAATCTATATACCGTACAACACCAATCGTAGCCTTACGCCGACGAAGGATTCAGCGCTGCTCATGAAGAATCACCTGAATCCTGACCACGTCCGTTGGGAATTGCACCGCGTCTGGATTGTTGAGGCGACGCTTAAGTCTGGTCGTCGTCACCAGGCAGCCAAGAGCCGCTATTACGTAGATGAGGATTCATGGCTCGCGGTGCTTGGTGACCGCTGGGATGCGAAGGGTCAGTTGTGGAAGAGCACCTGGTCGCTGCCCTATGTGATGCCCGATCTCCCCGCGGTCGCAGACCTGAACTTCGGCTACTACGACCTCACCTCTGGTGCGTGGTACTCGGCAAACATGTACAACGAGAAACCGGGTCATTACAAAATCACCTCGCGGTGGCCCGATAAGGTATTCACTCCTGACGCGATGGCCGCAGAGGGTGTCCGCTAGCTACAGAAGGGGGGCGGGCGCTCAGCCCGCTCCCCAGCCTTGATCGGAGAGCCCCCGACGCGAAGATCTAAGTCTTTTCTCGTCTTACTCGTACTCCTTGCAGGCCTGCCAGACGCCGAACTCAACACCGGCGCCGACACATGAACCCGAGGCAGTGACAGTCTAAGAAACCGGGACTGGCAGGCGTCGTGAGGCGCCTGCCTGTCAGCTCACTAGCCGCGAGAGGAACCACCGCCCGTCGTTCAGATGGACGGATGTCTGGCCCTGCATCGCGGCTCGGCCATACGGAAAAGGCAGAGATATCGCCAAACAAAGTATTTCCGTCTGGCCGAAGAATCGCCTAGCGTGTGAAAAGCCGGAGTACACATGAGCTTAAACTTTACAGAGTTTCTTAGAGCCAAGGCCAGGCGCGATCCGAAAAAGGTTGTCTTTCCAGAAGCGTCAGAAGAGCGCATCCTTCGAGCGGCGCGTCAGTGCCGTGATCTGAATGTCGCGTATCCCATCCTCATAGGTAAACCGGACGATATCTTCTCGCGGGCTCAAGCGCTTGGAATCTCTTTGAGTGGCATCTCCATAGTCGACCACACTGACGAAACCCTCGCGACGGAGTACGTCGCTCAGTATCGCGCCGCTAACGCCGTACTTCCCGAGAAGACTCTCAAGCGCATGCTGCGCCAGCCTCTCAACTTTGCGGTGCTGATGGAAGCCGTAGGGGAAGTCGATTGCACTGTGGCCGGATTGTCCCACACCACTGGCGAAGTAATATTGGCCGCTCAAACCATCATCGGCATGCACCACGGAATCGAGACCATCTCGAGCGTGGCATTCAATTCCATTCCCGGCTACGACGGTCCGGAGAAAGATTTGCTAGTCCTCGCTGATTGTGCAGTATGCCCAGATCCCACGCCCTCAGAGCTGGCGGACATCGCAATTTCCTCTGCTGATACGACCCGCTGCTTGCTTGATATCGAGCCGCGAATCGCATTGCTTTCTTTTTCTACGAAAGGAAGCGCAATGCATGAAAAGGTGGATCGTGTCCTGGAAGCCCTAGAAATCGTGCACCGTCGCCGACCGGACGTGCTCATAGACGGAGAGCTACAACTTGACTCCGCTATCGACCCTAGAGTTGCGTCGCGCAAGATTAAAGACCTCGGAGGAGTAGCAGGTAGAGCGAACGTGCTTGTCTTCCCAGACCTGAACGCTGGAAACATTGGGGTCAAGCTGTTACAGATCTTCGGCAAAGCGCTTTCCTATGGGCCGCTACTACAGGGCTTTGCCAAACCCATAACCGACCTATCTCGTGGTGCAAAAGTCGAAGACATTGTGGGAGCCGCCACCAACGTCGTGGTGTTAGCGCAGACCGAAGTCGCAGTTGCAACGAATACCTGGAGCACAGCTCGGGGGTGACACTTCAGCAAGTCGTGTAGAGCGCAAGCCAGGAGATTGCAATGACTGAAGTTATTTCAACCGCACAAGAATTCTTGAAGGGCTAGTTCAGAAGATCAGGGAGCGAAATCTGTAGGTTTAGCGCTGCACAAAGTGAAGAATTTATCTCGAATAGGAACTCATCATGTCCTCGATTGAAACTGCTCCAGAACCAGAAGTCGCAACACCCGAAACGCCGGTTTCGACACCGCCTCCCACAAAGATCGTCCTGAAGAGGTTCGGTAATGAAGAGATAGAGGTTATCTACAGGAAAGCAAGGACGCCGATCGCGCCTTCGGAGGCGAACGAGTCAGCGGATATATCCGCATTCGGCTTCTGCCCCGAGTTGAATACGCAAACCTACGTTGCCGCTCCTGGAATCCTGTGCGAGCAGGACGTGCCGGTTAAGCTTCGGGATGGCACCACCATCTACACCGACGTGTTCCGTCCCATAGGCGCAACAGACATTCCGGCTATCGTGAATTGGAGTTACTTCGGCAAGCGGCAGCAAGAGAATCACGAGTGGCAGGCGATGGGTGTTCCTCCGGGAACGGTGTCGCGCATGGCGAAATTTGAGGCGGCCGATCCAGCTTATTGGTGCCACCATTTGAGGCGGCCGATCCAGCTTATTGGTGCCACCAAGGCTATGCGGTCATCAATCCTGATCCGCGAGGCGTGTGCCGGTCGGAGGGCGACATCGACATGTTCGGCTCACAGGATGGCCGGGACGGATACGATTTCATCGAGTGGTTGGCCGTTCAGCACTGGTGTAATGGCAAAGTTGGGATGTTCGGAAACTCCGGCGTGGCTATGGTGCAGTACCGAATCGCCGCTGAGCAGCCACCTCATCTGGCCTGCATCGCGCCGTGGGAAGGTACGGGTGATTTGTACCGTGAGGCGCTCTACCAGGGCGGTGTTCCTGCGTTGAGATTTACCAGCTTCATCGGCAACTCATTGGTTGGCTCCGGCTATATCGACGATACGGTCGCGATGGCAGTGAAGTATCCGTTTATGAACGGCTACTGGGAAGACAAGATCCCGAAGTGGGAGAAGATCAAAATTCCGGCTTACTTCACCGGGTCGTGGAGTCACATGCACCTGCGCGGGGCGTTCGAAGGCTTCCGAAAGATCCGCTCGCCGAAGAAGTGGATGCGAGTTCATCGTGACTTCGAGTGGCCGGACACCTACACGCCCGCCAATCTGGAAGATTTGAAGCGCTTCTACGATCGATACCTGAAGGACATTCGGAACGGATGGGAATTGACGCCGCGCGTTCGAATGGATGTGATGGATGCTTACGACTGCGACTTCCAGGTTGCTCGCGGAGAGAAGGAATTTCCGCTCGCTCGCACGCAATACAAAAAGCTCTATGTCAATGCCGGCAACAATGCTCTTTCCTACGAGCCCGCCACGACAGAATCGAGCACTAGTTACGACGCTCAGACCGGCCGGACGACTTTTACGTACAGATTCAACGAGACGACCGAAATTAGCGGTTATATGTGGTTGCGTCTCTGGGTCGAAGCTCAGGGCAATAGTGAGATGGACCTGTTCATCAACATCCGCAAACTGGGCGAAGACGGTGAATGGCTAGCCACCGATGTGCTCGGGGAGCCGCACCCAGGTGGCTGGGGTTGGATGCGCGTTTCACGACGTGAACTGGACCCGAAGCTGACGACGAAGTATCAGCCCGTACAGGCGCATAAGGGTGAGCAGAAACTTAAGCCGGGCGAAATCGTGCCCGTCGACGTCGAGCTCTATCCTCACAGCCGCATCTGGCACAAGGGACAACAGCTCGAAATACAAATCACTGGTTACTACGCACGGGAGGGCTGGTTTGAGCCCTTCTCGTGGGAAACCGACAACAAGGGCTCACACGTGATCCACTCCGGAGGCAAGCACGACTCGTATCTACAGATTCCGGTGATTCCGCCACGTTATAAGGCCGGGGAGTACGTGTACAGATAACACTGCAATTGGCCCGAAGGCCGCTCAGTAGTGAGCGGCCTTTGTCATAGACGGCGCGCTTCGGCGTGCAAGGAGAGCCATGAAAGTACTTGGGATCAGTGCTGGGCGAAACAATAGCAATACCGAAATCCTTGTTAAGCAAACGTTGATGGGCGCCGAACAAGCCGGCGCCGAAGTAGAGTTGGTGCGCCTTCACGACTTGCACCTGAAACCGTGTACCGGGTGCAATCAATGCACCATCGACCTATTCGAGAATGGCGGCCCAGGCGGATGCTTTATTAAGGGCGATGACTACGACTGGATCGACGAGAAGATCATGGGATGCGATGGCTTGGTTCTTGGCTCACCCATCTATGACAAATGTCCCACGGGCCATCTCAAGACTCTCAACGACCGAATGAGTTGCGGCCACGACGTTGCTTTCCGCATGATTGCTCGCGACGTTCACGAGAAGAAGGCAAAGAAAGGCCCCGGGCCTGATCCGAGAGCATTCAAAGAGCGCGTTGCAACCGTAATCGCGGTTGGCGGAAGCGAGTGGGACACGCTCGCGTTACCAATTCTGCAGATGTTTTGTTTTCCAATGAACATCAAGGTCCTCGACCAGATTCTTGCAAACTGGATCGGACTGCCGGGAACTATTCTCTTCCGCCCAGAACTCCTCGAGCGTGCATTCAGGTCGGGTCGGCACTTGGTCGAGAGCCTCGAAACATCAGTGGCGCAAGCCGAATACATCGGCCCTGACGACTGGATTTGCCCCATGTGTCATTCGAAACTGTTTGAGTTCCGAACTGAAAGAAAGAATACCTCGGCGAAGTGCGCCATGTGCGGCTTGAAAGGAATCATCAACGTTATGGACGGTAAGATCGTATTCGAGTTCACGGAAGAAGCTAAAAAGCGGTCTTGCATCACGTTGGAAGGCAATTTCCACCATGCTGACGACCTCAGGTACCGTTCTCTGGTGCCGGACCCTATGTACCACGAGATGCCGGAGAGGCTGAAGAAGTTCAAGGACTACCTGACGCCTTCTAAGCCGGTGCGTTCACGGAAACATGAGGTTCTTACTTAGCGGCCGCGGTCGCACAATTGCCTCGGGTGGTCGCCAGACCACCCGAGTTGCTTTTGGTGCGACACGGCATGGGACCTCTTTCAAAGCTCCGAACTTGGTTTTCCAATGAAATAAAGTATTTTCCGCAAACATTAGATCTGAATACCCTACTGGTGCGCAGCCGCCAATAATCAATCGATTAGTCCAGGGAATATCTACCGGCTAGACTGCGACACAGTGGAGATAAGCGATGGAGTCGATAAGAACCGACGTAGTTGTAGTTGGAACCGGTGGCGCCGGCATGGCAGCCGCGATAACGGCTGCGGAAGGCGGTGCAAAAGTAGTCGTTCTGGAGAAACGACCATTCCCGGGAGGAGCCTCGAACACTCCGGTCGTCTTGGGCGTCGTTCGCAACGATCCTGAATATCGAGACAGAGCATTCCAGGTACACATGAACATGACGCGCTGGACTGCGAATCCGCACCTGGTGCGGAACTGGGTGAACATGACTGGAGAGCTGATCGAATGGCTACCCAGGCAGGGCGTCGAATTCTCAGCTCAACCCGTCGTCTCAACGCCGCTCGAAAGGATGGGTACCGAGCGTGGCTTTGGTGGAGGATTTCCGAACGGCTACAGCATTCTAGACGTGTACCTCCTGAAAGCTGAAGGCCAGGGCCACGGTGGCTCAGTCATGATTAAGGCACTGGTGGCGAAGGAACTCGGCATAGACGTTCGGTTGGGCACACCGGTGAAGCAACTGCTCCAGAATGACGGCGTCGTACACGGCGTGATTGCTGAAGGCAAAGATGGCCAGGTTCGCATCGAGTCGAAAGCTGTAGTGTTGGCATGTGGCGGATTTGGCGACAATCGCGAGATGGTTTCGCGCTACAACGGCTTCGACCTTCCGTATGACCCCGACCGTACCGCCCGAGAAGGCCGGCTCTTTATGCTTTGCAACCACCTCAAGCTAACCGGCGAATGCATCCAGATGGCCTGGGAGGCAGGTGCAGATCGTGGAGGGATGAGCGTTTCGTTGATGAACAACATCCCAGATCCTGGCATTCGCCCGCCGGGTAACACGCCCTGGGTTTCGCTGAACCAGATGCGCGCAATGCAGGAGCAGCCATATCTGTGGGTCAATCAGCACGGCGAGCGCTTCATCGACGAGAGCAATTCAAATGATCACTTCACGATGGGGCAGGCCATTGCGCGGCAGAAAGATCACTTCGGAACTCTGATCTTTGATGCCGATACTGCTCGCCACCTGGAGACTGACGGTCCGGATTACCAGTATTTTGTCTGGAATGTGAAGGTGCTCGAGGACATTGAGGGTCAGTTCCGCAAGACTATGGAATTGGGCAATCCGCACACGGTCATGACCGATTCGCTTGATGAGCTTGCGAAGCGGCTTGACATTGATCCCAAGGCACTCTCGCGTACCGTCGATGAGTACAACCGATGCTGCGACAGGGGCAAGGACTCACTGTTCTGCAAGGATCCGAAGTTCCTGCGGCCGGTTCGCAAACCGAAGTTCTTCGCACTACGGAACTGCATCGGCGCGTACGGCTCCATTGGTGGAATCAAGACGAACGGCAATCTTCAGGCGGTTGCGCGGAATCTTGATCCCATCCCAGGACTCTACGCAGCAGGTGACGTAGCAATCGCAGGGATCTACGGAGAACCTCCGCTACTGGGTTCCGCTGTGGTGTCGTTTGCTCTGGCGTCAGGGCGAATTGCTGCGCAAGCAATCTTACGCCGTCTTGCATCTGAACACGCCGACGCAGAACTCGCTGCTGCACGATAAGGGGACGAGAAATGAAGATAGAAGTGGGAGAGAACTGCATTCGTTGCAGCCTCTGTGTCGAAGTCGCACCAGAACTGTTCGAGATGGATGAGGCCAACGACGTCATTCGGGTCAAGGTGGACGAGGTTCCTCCGGGACTTGAAGAGAAGGCGAGGCTGGCGGCGGAAAGCTGCGCCGTCCAGGAGATAAAGCTCGTTTCGTAATCATCAGAACGGGCCGTCAGCTCGACGGCCCGCCTTGTTCATGCAAGGGTAGATTAATCATGCACTCCCTGGAAGTGGACGGAAATCTTTGTGGCAGGTGTAAGGAATGCGTCGATACCTGCTTTGTGAATGCTCTGGCGTGGGACGACGCTTCCGATGTTCCAATCCTTGCGTATCCGGAGGATTGCCAGATTTGTTGCTATTGCGAAAAGCAGTGTCCCACACAAGCGCTTGAGATTGTTCCTGACTGGTCGAGTAAGTACCTCCCACGAACATTGTCTTATGCGAAGGGATGGTGACAATGCCAGAGCTTGAGAAATTCGGGAGAGTGTTATCCTCCGACATTCTGATAGTCGGTGGAGGGATTTCCGGCCTTACGGCAGCGATCACCGCCAAGGAAACGGATAGCAGTATGGATGTGCTAGTTGTTGATAAGGCTGTCGCTAGTAAAGGCTATGCCGGAATGGCTGGGAGAACGGCGGGGCTGCTGAGTTTCGTGACTCCCGAAGACGACCCCGAAGAGTTCGTTAGGTACAACCTCAGCGAGATCGGGTGTTTTCTCAACGATCAGATTCTCCTCCGTGAGTTTGCCCACTCCAGCCGCCGTATCGTCGCGCAACTCGCGTCGTGGGGAGTGGAAGTCCTGCGTGATCAGAAAGGAAACATCGAATACGCCAAGTGGCCGTTCCCCTGGGGCACCGCTTCGATCGACCCTGACATGTGCATGAAGCTCGCCGCCCATGCGAAGAAGCTGGGGGTGCGATTTCTCGACCGAACCTCCGTCGTGGATATCGTCAAGGAGGGCGAGCAAGTCGTCGGCGCAGTCGGATTCGACGTTACAGATGGGGAGTTGTACACCTTCACAACGGGAACTATTGTTCTTGCGAACGGCTCCCAGAACTACGACATCACTTTGCTTTGGTGCGGTACAGGGAACGGGCTAGGCACCGCCTGGCGGGCCGGCGCGGAGATGCGCAATGCCGAGTTCGGCTGTATGTGCGATTTCGCTCGCGTTGATCCGCAGGGGTGGCTGTACTACGGCGTTCATGGTGGTGCCCATATCGCTCACGATCATCTGCTGAATGCTAAGGGTGAAAACGTCAGCGCAAAGTATCGTCCGGGTTTGCACTCTTCGATGGACCCCGTCGCGGCAAACGCATGGCTCCAGGAGTTCAGGGCCGGAAACGCACCGATCTCTGTCGATGCGAGCATCTTTTCCCAGCCTGCATTTTTCAAGTTCCATCCTAAAGCTCTGGACCAGATGCATCGCGAAGCTGCCAAGGCGAACTTTCCAATGGGACGGCCATATCAGGTGGTCCCCGGGTTCATCGGGGAGTTGAGCTGCGTGAAGGTCAACCATGAGATGGCCACAACGATACCCGGCTTGTTTGCCATCGGAAATGTCGCCGGTTCCGGGAGCGCAAGGGGCGGAGCAGTTCCGACCCCACCCGCGAAAATTCACGGCACCGGGATTCTTAATGCGCTCTTTATGGGTACCAAGGGCGGTCCTGCCGCGGCATTACATGCAAGTGCAGTTCGCGGCTTTGCCGCGGATCGGCCAATCAGGCCCGAGCAGATAAATTTCCTGAGGAACAGGATCATGTCGCCGTTGCAGCGTAAAGATGGAATCGACCCGCACGATCTCATACACCAGATTCAGGACGTCGTCTCACCGGTCGATTACAGCGTAGTTAAGTCGGAGAAGGGGATGTCCCAGGCGCTGAAGGAACTGACGACCCTCAAGCCACTGGTCGAGCAGCTAAGCGCCAAGGACCCTCACGGGCTTTGCCGCTGTATCGATGCGGAGTCCATGGTGCTTAGCGCCGAGTTGTTCTTTAGATCTTCGCTCGCCCGGAAAGAATCTCGCGGTTTCCACTTCCGCGAAGACTATCCGCGAACAGACAACTCCGAGTGGCTGAGGTGGGTGATCGTTCGCAGTGTCAGCGGCAACATGGAGATCGCTACCGAAAGGATCCCCATAGAAACGTATCCGTACCAAGTCCACTGAGCTGTATCGATAGCCACGGCGGGCGTGGACTAGTAGTGTCGAGAGCGTAAATAATCGACGACATCACAGCGTCTAGTTGCTGCGACCAAGGTCGTCTGGCAAAGAACGCTATTCGACGCGACGGATAAAACGCATACAATCGGACCATGGATTACCGGCATCTGCGCTACTTCATCGCTGTCGCCGAAGAGCAGAACATTACTCGAGCGGCTGAGCGGTTGCACACCGTGCAGCCCTCCTTGAGTTCGCAGATACGCAGGCTAGAAGAGATTGTCGGGACTCCTCTTTTCAATCGAGACAAGCGAAGATTAGAACTGACGGAGGCTGGGCGCATTTTCTTAAAGGAGGCCCGCACTCTGCTCGCGGGCACAGATCGTGCCATCAACTTGGCACGATCGGCGGCTCGCGCCGAGGCCGGTCATGTCACCGTAGCTTTTATTAGTGGAACCGAGACGATTATATTTCCCCGGTTTTTGCCGCTGTTCCATGCGAAGTGCCCGCACGTTGAACTCCACCTCCTCACAATGCGTCCGCCAGAACAGTTGCAAGGTCTGCACGAACATTCGATCGATGTTGGGATACTGGGAGGATTCATCTCTGATCCGGAGATCGAATCGGAAGTGATAGTGCACCAGAAGATCGTAGCTGTACTTCCGGCCAAACATCCGATCGCTCGCAGCAGGCGGCTTTCATTTGAGCAACTCGCCAGTTTGCCTATCATTCGGCCTTCGAAGGAAGGTGGTGTTGGGCTTTGCCACTGGATAGACGACATGGAGCGCAAGACGGCGATCCACTTTCAGGTCGCGTGCGAGGTCGACAGTGTTCTTGCAGCGCTCAATGGTGTTGCGGCTGGAGTGGGTTTTTCGCTGCTTCCAGACTACGTCGAAGAACTTCTGCCACTGCGTGTAACCTCAAGGCCCCTCCGACTTCCTACCGCTCCAACGCTCGACCTGCGAGTAGCTTATCGCAAGGACAATCGCCTGCCCGCACTTAACTCCTTCTTGAAACTGCTGCGCGAGAGCATCGACTGCAAGCAGTAATCGAGATGGGAATGAGGAAATCCTGATGTCCTCCTCTTCTATATAAAGAGACAAAGCTTGGGGACGAGCATGGCTTTCGGCGCGGCGTAGAAGTGGAACATGGCTGCATAAGTATCGAACTCCTCGACGCAGCCTGCGTCTTTGGGCAAGAAGATGCTTAACCTTTCGGAGAAGTGATCTGTTTGCGTCACACCTGGCGAGGCACATAAAGCGAACGCCTAGGTCGGCTCACACTCAAGGAACGACTCCGTTCATCCTGCCTGACTAAACGCCCAGGCCGTACCTGCGAGAAGCGGAATGCGCAGACGGAAGTCGTCGAGATGGTGGTCACGTCGCAGCGTGCTGCGAAGCGCGCAAGTTCCGACGGGAGGTTCTCGCTTATGCTCTGTGGCACGTGTACTCGGGAATTGCACACCATGCGTGCGACTTGTGTACCAGACGCTTTTACGGAAGTGGGAATAAGTCGCTGAAAAGATTTGGCGTCCCCGGCGGGATTCGAACCCGCGTTACCGCCGTGAAAGGGCGATGTCCTAGGCCGGGCTAGACGACGGGGACGCTGCTAGGAGGGAAGTAGCTCCGACCCATCGATAGTATCAGCGAGCAAAGCAGAGTGTCAAAACTAGTGTGGCTTAGCCAACCATCTGAAGCGGTACTCCGCAAAGTTTCGGGGACTGCTCTCTAGGAGTCGTCCAGTAACGCGTCCATCTCCCTCCAACAGATTTCTCCATCCGTACACATGAAGCTGGGTTCGCTTACGTGGGTCGCCCGTACCTTATGTGCTAACAGCAACATCATAGTCTCCGCCGAAGCCGTATGTGAGAATCCAGTAAACGTTGAAATCAGGTTCGAAGTAGAAGGGCGGGCCGCCAATACCAATGTGGTCGGTTTCAGGTGCTCTGGCGTATTTGGCCGTTTCAATATGGGCCGCGGAACGCCCGCGGTTTCAAGTTGCGCGGCAGGTTTGTGTACCAAAGACACGAAAGAGGCATTACGTTCGTCACTCGAATGCCTAGGTGGTTTTCGCTAAAGTCTCAGGTACTGACGCCTTGCAGCTCAATCAACCACGAAGTGCTCTGCTACGACGCACGAGTAATGAGCAGGAATACGGCCCGGTCAACGTGCCGGACGATCGAGATTGATGGCGCTTTCTTACGTTGTCACCTTCATCACCGCGTGTGTGATTTCATGCCTGGCCACATGGCTAGTGCGTGAACTGGCACACTCGCGATGTTGGGTGGCTGCGCCGAGCCTTGCGCGCCATGTGCATACCCGTCCCATCCCGCGTCTGGGCGGAGTGGCGATCCTTGCCGCGTACCTGATCGGCCTCGTATTGGCCTTCAGCATCGCCTCCGTGATCGGCAAGGACGGCGGTGTGGAATTCATCAAACTGGCACGACTCCTGATTCCCGGAATGCTGGTTTTCGCGGTCGGCCTCTACGACGACTTCAAGCCTGTGAAGCCATACGTAAAGTTTTCCGTGCAGGCGCTTGCGGCGGTCATGCTATTTGCGTTTGGGTTCCGAGTTTCGAATCTGAAGCTCTTCTTCGGTCACGACCCACTGAATCAGATTGCGGCGCTCGCGCTGACGATTTTCTGGGTCATGCTGATCACGAACGCGTTCAACCTGATTGATGGGTTGGACGGTCTGGCAGCCGGATCGGGGCTCTTCTCGATCCTGGTCATGTTCGTGCTGTCACTATTTACGAAGTCCCACACCGAGACGTTTGCGGCCATCCTGCTGGCTGGAGCCGTTGTCGGATTTTTGCGGTTCAACTTCAATCCGGCGACCATATTCCTTGGTGATTCGGGCAGCCTCTTCATTGGATTCATGCTGGCTGCACTATCGCTGACGGGCTCTTATAAAGCCCCAACGCTGGTCGCTGTCAGCATCCCCTTGGTCGCATTTGGACTGCCGATCACGGATACCGCCTTGGCGGTAGCGCGGCGCTTTATGAGCGGCAAACCGCTGTTCTCGGCAGACCGCGAGCACATCCATCACAAATTGCTGGAGCGCGGCCTTTCGCAGCGGCAGTCGGCCATCGTCCTCTACGGAGTGTCGGCTTGTTTCGGTCTGGCGAGCATCTTCCTGCTCTATCCGCGGGGCACGACGGTAGCGGCAATCTTCTTTGTTGTCGCACTCCTGATCTTCCTCGGGATCGGGAAACTCGGTTACCACGAATTCACCGAGATCGAACGCATCGCGACGCGCACGCTCGAGCAGCGGCAGATCATTGTCAACAATCTCGCTCTGCGCCGGGCGATGCATCAACTAAAGTCCGCCTCGACGATGACGGATATCATTTCGACACTGGAAGCCGGGTTCCGTTCCAACGATTTTGACGGTTTCCGCCTTCAACTCTCAGGTCCGCGGCCCGGATCGGACGCTCTGGAATACTTCTGGGAGAAGTCGTCCGATGTAGGTGAGCACGGCTGGGAGATGCGCATCCCGCTGGTGGCCGACAGACGCGAAATGGGGGCACTGACTATCTACCGCCAGTTCTCCGGAAACCACTTGATGGTGGATATCAATCTGCTGATCAATGATCTCGGCCAAATCATCGCAGCCGCCGCCATGCGAGCGGCAGAGAGCGACGACGAAGCTGCCGAGACCGGTCTCGCTACACCCGCCGCCGCTGCCGTCGGCGCCTCCTAACACTCAGGGAACCCTAGCATCCAGCCCTGTAGCCCTGTGATGTGTACTTCCGTGTTTCGAAAAGTCAAGTAAATGGGCGATGATGAATGCATGCGGGAGCGCCTGGGAGCTATGTTTGCGGCGGTCGACCGGGGAGCGTGGATACGCTTCTTTGTGGCGATCTTCGGATTATTGCTGGCGTTTGCCTCAGCCATGCTCTCCACCGTATCGCGGGAATCTGGCAACTTGCTTGCGACGGCCATCCTCGCCTCCGCTGCATTGCTGCTGGCGGGTGTGGTCGGCGTGGCCACCGTTCCATATCTTGCCCGAAGGGTGATGGTCAGGCGCGTTCGCGATGCCTTCGACTATGAAGTCACGCGCGAGGGGATCATCTATCTAGGGCTCACACTGCTCATCGGTATAGCTGCGCTGAACACCGGAAATAACTTGCACTTCCTTGTGGTGGCGGCAATGCTGGCTGCCATCGTTGTAAGCGGCGTCGCTTCGGCTGTGATGCTGCGAGGCCTGCGGCTCGAAATCAATCTTCCTGAGCACGTGTTCGCCGAGCAGACGGTGGCTGCAAGGCTCACGTTGCAGAACCTTCGCAAGTTCATTCCCGCATTTTCGGTCAGCATCGTGCCGCTCAAGACGCGCAAGGTCCGGAAGAAACTGGAGTGGAAACGCACCACGTTTGCTTTCCCGCCGCAGCGCACCGGACGTCGTACCTGGTTCCGCTGGCCGGACCTGACGGTTCGTCTCGTGCGCACACCGCCGGCAGCTCCCGAGATCATCCGCGTGCCCGTTTATTTTCCATACCTTCCTGCGGGAGAGTCCGCTCACGGGGACGTCGAAATCAAGTTCGACAGGCGTGGGCGCTACGTTCAGGAAGGTTTCGGAGTAGCGAGCCGGTTTCCGTTCTCATTCTTGCTTAAGACCAGACGTGTGCCGGTCACACGCGAGATCATCGTGTATCCGCGCGTTGATGCCACCGATGAACTGTTGGAAGTACTGCCGATGATAACTGGCGAATTTGAATCCTTTGTTCGGGGCCGCGGATACGACCTGTACCGCATCCGCGAATACACGCCCGAGGATTCCGCTCGCCATGTGGACTGGAAGGCCACCGCGAAGTCGGGTTCACTCAAGGTGCGCGAGTTCACCCGGGAAGACGAGCGCAAACTGCGCGTTGTCTTTGACAACCCAAAGGCCGGCGCCGTGCCCCCGCAGGCGTATGAGTCGGCCGTTGCACTTACGGCTTCGCTCGCCGGGCACTTCGCGGGAGAGAATGCACAGGTAACGTTTGCGGCGGATGGGTTCAACGAAAGCGCTGACCTCTACAACTTCCTCGAGTACCTGGCCCTGGTTCAACCGGGAGAAGGCATCGTGCCCCTCGAGCAGTTCTGCCTGACGAATGAATACAACGTGGTCGTCACGTCTCGTGCTCGGGGCAGTATCCCAAACCCGCTCTGGCAATCCGCGTACTTCATCTTCATAAAGTAGGTTACGTGCCTGCTTCGGCCACTTGTCCAGCAACGCTGGCGCGAGTAGCATCTTCTTACGCCACAGTCATAATCCGATGCCGAATAGGGAGGCATATGGTCCGCAAGTTGCACGCGAGCGTTTTCGTCTTTTTGTTATCCACCTGGATGTGCGGTGTTGCCATCGCGCAGCAACGACCGGAATTGAAGGGCGCCAAGGGCACCATTCCAAGTGGAACGCTGCTGAACGTCCGCATCATCGAAAGCCTCACCAGCGAGAGTGCGCAAGTTGGCGACGTTTTCCACGGGACGTTGCTGGATGACCTCGAGGTGAACGGCAAGGTCCTTTTCCCGCGCGGGTCCGATGTGACTGGTCGCGTAGTAGACGCCCAGAGCTCAGGACGCCTGAGCGCTCCGGGAATTCTTGAGCTAACGCTCACCTCGATCCAAGTGAGCAATGTGAGCGCAAAGCTCATAACCGAGCCGCTAAAAGTCGAAGGTGAATCACACGCAAAAAGCAATGTTACGAAGATTGGAGCGGGGGCTGCCGCAGGCGCGATCATCGGTGCCATAGCCGGAGGAGGCAAGGGAGCAGCCATTGGCACGGTAGTAGGCGGCGCCGCCGGAACTGGGGCTGCCGCAGCTTCTGGCAAACGCGAGGCGAAGGTCGATTCTGAGGCAGTTCTTTCCTGGACGACCACCGTTGATGTCCTGACGACGCCGGTGGCAGCGTCGACGGCCTCAGCCGGGAGCAGTGAAGTCCGATCGTATAACGACGATGTTCACCTTACGCCACGCGGTGCCGCTGCGAAGACCGCACCTGCAGAGCCTGCAAAGCCGTCGGGCCCCGCGACTCCCGGTACTGTGGCGACTGCCGATTTTGCACCCGAATTTTCCGCGCGCGACCGCCGGGTGCTGCGTACATGCCTGACCGGCGACACAGGCGATCTACCTCCTGGGCTCGCCAGGAAGGAGCAACTACCCGCTGGAGCAGCGAAGCAGTTGCAGAAGAACGGAACCCTGCCTCCTGGCCTGGCTAAGCGAGCTCAGGCATTGCCTCTGGCTTGTGAAAGTCAGCTTCCGCGTCTCCCTTCGAACGTTGAGCGCGTCATTCTCAACCGGCAGATCATTCTGCTGGGTTCGCAGAACAGGATTCTCGACCTATTTGATATCGACGAGCAGTAAGACAGAGTCGCTGAGGTTGCTGGCCGGAGACCCGTCTCCGGCCTTTCTCTTGTCGGGAGAGTTGCCCACCCTCTCTGCACAATAATCGCAGCAAAGTCTTTTCACGAGTCGCGAATGGACATATACTCTCGCGCACAAGCGCGCTTGTAGGCCCGCGATGCGGCATGGCCGCAAACAGGTCTGTTGCGTTCTGGGGTGAGTTCAAGGAATCGAGTTGGAGGTCGCATGTCAACTATCCGTGACCTGGTCAAAGATCGCGAGGTCTACATCGTCAACGCCGATGACACCGTCATGGCGGCTGCCGTGTATATGCGCGAGCGCAACGTCGGTGCCGTGCCGGTATTGCGGTCTGACGCTCTCGTCGGCGTCTTCTCCGAGCGAGACATCATGACCCGGGTCTTGATCGAGCAGCGCGACCCGCGCACGACGAAGGTCAGCGACGTGATGACACATGACCCTCGCGTCGTTGGTCTTGATGAGCTCGTTGACCGCTGCATGCTGCTGATGAAGCAGGGTGGCTTTCGGCATCTGCCTGTGCTGGACGGTAGCAATCACATTGTGGGCTTTCTCTCGCTACGCGACCTGCTGTTGCATGACCTTGACGAGAAGGAAGTGGAGGTGCGAATGATGCGTGCCTACATGAATTCTAGTCCTGGGGAGTAAGCATCTTGCGAGGCTTGAACTTGGCTCTCGAAAACAAAAGGCACGGCTGTCTGCCGTGCCCTTTTGATCTCTGCGCTGTCTTACTCAACCACGCTTCAGCTTCAGCGATTCCAATACCGTTACGCCGACTTTGGCTTCCTTGCCGGTGGAGGGCAGGCTCGAATTGCACGTAGCCAGCAGCAGCGTCTTCCCATTTGAAAGGAAGAGCACCTCCCAGTTATCTCCGTCGACATCTCGGAAGCGCGCTCTCGCATGCTGGCGCGTGTTTCCGTTCAGCTTGGGTTTGCTCTTGGTCTGCGCCGTTTCCATGAAGTGCTGGAGGTATTCGCGTGCGTCCAGTCGCTTACTGGAACCGTCGCTCTGGAACGCAGTGACTATGACGGAGGTTTTGCCAGTGGGTGATTCGACTTCCAGATCGTCATTGGTCTGCCGCAGTGACCAGAAGGCCGGCACCGCGATGGTTACGTTGCCCCGAGGGGCGGTGTAAAGACCCGTCTGCTTATGATTGCTGTTCACTCGCGGAGTCGGCTTAGACGTGCGCTTCGGAGTGCTACCGGATTTCTTCTTCTTGGTCGTGGATGAAATGGCCATGGCGTCCTTCCACTAACACTTTACCTTGTGGAAGCGCACATTGCGAATAGCACCTCTGCTACATCCAGAGATGCGCCTAGCCAACTTGGCCCCGTAAGATGCTGCCCGCACTTGGCTCTGAGGACCTCGCCCGCGCCTCAGACTCGATATCGGGTACCGCATCGCCTTCTCCTGGTGCGAGGAACAGGTTGGTTTCGAGTCCGTGCTGCTTTGTATAGAGTTCGAAGTATCGAGACTCGTTTGCCAGCAACTGCTCGTGCGTGCCACGTTCCACAATTGCACCGGCTTCGATGACCAGAATCTGGTCTGCCCGACGTATTGTCGAGAGCCTGTGCGCTATAACGAACGTGGTTCTTCCGCGCATCAGGAATGCAAGCCCCTGCTGGATCATCTGCTCCGACTCCGAGTCCAGGCTCGACGTTGCTTCGTCCAAGATGAGGATTCGCGGATCAGCCAGGATTGCCCGCGCAATCGAGATCCGCTGCCGCTGCCCACCTGACAATTTCACCCCGCGCTCGCCAACAATCGTGTCGTATCCGTTTTCGAAGACTTCGGCAAACTCATCCACGCGGGCGATCCGGCACGCTTCCAAAATCTGCTCTCGGGTCGCCTCTGGTCTCGAGAAGGATACGTTCTCGAGAATCGATCCGTCGAAAAGGAACGAGTCCTGAAGCACGACACCAAGGCGCGTCCTGTATGAATCCAGTCTCACCGTCGAGAGGTCCACGCCATCGACGTAGACTGTGCCGCTTGTTGGCGTGTGAAAGGCAGCGATCAGTCCGATGATAGTGCTCTTGCCGGATCCGGAGGAACCCACGAGGGCCGTCACTGTTCCCGGCTGTGCTTCGAAAGAAACGTCGTGGAGCACCTCGCGACCCTTTTCGTAGGCGAAACGCACCTGCTCGAATCGCACCTCGCCGCGGATTTCGCTGAGTGCTACTGTTCTCCTCGGGTCGCGGTGCTCGGGGTTCTCGTTCAGTATTTCGCGCGTACGCTCGAGGCCCGCTATCGCTTCCGTTAATTGCGTTCCGATCGCCACGACCTGAATCACGGGTGCGATCAGGAAACCAAGGAAAAGCGTATAGGTGAAAAAACCGCCCACCGTCAGGGTTCCAGCGAGTATCTGCTTCGCACCGACGTACATGATGATGGTGCCGACCACCCCGAGCAGCACGCTAGAGGAAAGCGACATCAGGGACGTTGCGGTGAGCGTCCGCAGGACGTTGTCCAACAACCGCTGGCTGGACGCCTCCAGAGAACACGGCCTGCTCGCGTCCCTCTGCGTGATAGCCCTTTACCACGCGAACTCCGCCTAGCGACTCGGTCAGACGGCCGCTGACTTCCGCGTTGATCTTTGATCTTTCGCGGAAGATCGGCCGTATTGTCTTGAATGCTCTTCGCAGCGCAAACGCAAACACTATGAGGAACAGGACGGCGAGGCCGGTCATGCGCGCGCTGATGCGAAACAGCACTATGAGCGCGATAGCTGAGGTGAGCAAACCTCCGAGGAATTCGACCAGTCCAGTGCCGATGAGGTTCCGTACCCCCTCGACGTCGCTCATGATGCGCGTGACCAGCGTTCCGGTCTTCGTTGAGTCGTAGTACGCCACCGGCAGGTGACTGACGTGCGCCTGCACCTTGCGCCGCAACTCGGCGATTAGCCTCTGCGCGGCTTTCGACAACGATTGCGTTAGTGCAAATGAAGTCGCGCCTTGGACGAGGGTTGCAAAGCCGACCGCGCCGACCAGCGGTAGCAGTAATTCCGTTTGCCGCTTCCCGATAACATCGTCGATGAGCCACTTGGTGGATGCGGGCAGGACCAGACCGGCGACGCGGTTGATGGCCATCAGCACCAACCCAAGTAACAAAAGACCCCTTCGCGGAGCAACAAGATCCCAAACGTCCGGGAGCATCGCTCGCAAAGGCTTTACCGAGGCTTTGGTCGAAGAAGGCTGCTGTTCGGGCATTGAGTAGGAAAGATGACCTCAGCAGCCCATTTGGCTCAGTATTTCAGAAGTTCAGTAGGCGAACAGTATGCGCAAATCGCGGACGTTGTTGCCGGTGGGTCCTGTCACAATCGAGTCGCCCAGTGCCTCGAACAATGGAGTGGAATCGAAGTCGTGCAGTATGCGTTCGATGCTGAAACCCTTCTGCTCCGCTCGCGACAACGTGGTGCCGTCTGCGACCGCGCCTGCGGCCGGGCTGTTCCCGTCGATGCCGTCGGTACCTGCGCTGAGCACGGTTATGTTCTCGCCGGCGATCTTCGTCGCACAATGAAGTGCAAAGTGCTGATTTCGACCGCCAACTCCCGCTTTACCGGAAACGCGCACCGTCACTTCACCGCCGGATATGAGACAGACGCGAGAAACGCCCTTGCGCAGTTCGCGTACTCGCTTAAGCAGATAGTCCGCGGCTTTCGCGTAATCCCAGTCATCGCATGAATTGTCCACCTCGATGGCGAACCCGGAAAGCGCAGCGCGCTCAACAGCCGATTTCTGTGCCGAGGCGTTGGACAATATCGGCCACCAGCGTGACCGCTCGAAAGCAACGTTATCGCGCTTAGGTGTTTCTTCCAGCGCACGCCGCTCGAAGAGTTCACGCGTGCTTTTGGGAAACTGCTTCAACAGTTTGTACTTGCGGACGACTTCCATGCATTGCTCGACCGTGCTTGTGTCCGGCATCGTCGGCCCGCTTGCGAGGGAATCCGTCGCGTTGTCCGGCACGTCGGAGACGAGCATCGAGACCTGGTGGGCGGGTGAGGCAGCCAGGGCGAGCCGTCCACCTTTGACGGCAGATAGATGCTTTCGCACGGCATTGATCTCGGCAATCGGCGCGCCGGAGTGAACGAGCGCCTGGTAGGTCGCGATCAGGTCTGGAAGGGTAATCTCGGAATCGATCGGCTTTTCTAATAGTGATGATCCGCCACCGCTGACCATGAAGATAACCAGCGAACGTGCGGACATTGACTGCAGCGCTCGAAGAACCGCATCCGCGGAGCGAACCGAATCCGCATTGGGCACCGGATGTCCGCCGAGATAATAGCGGAACCCGAATACCTGGGAGCCGGGGTCAGTGGGTCCGCAAACAATTCCGGTGACTCCGACCCCGGCACCGAGCCGGGACATGAGGGCCTCCGTCATTGTGTGTGCAGCTTTACCGAATGAAACCACGAATATGCGCGAAAAGGAGCTTACGTCGTAAAGGTCATCAGAAACACGCAGGATCCCGCGGTCGAATGACACGTGACGGTCAAAGGCTTTAGGAATGTTCGATTCAGCTAGCGCGTGTAGGAATACTTCGCGAGCCGTGGCCCGCATTTCGTGGGCTACTGCTGCATCTAGATGGGTCGGGGCGTCCGCTGCGTGCTGGCGTGGCATGCACTGCGATTATACGGGAGTTGGACCCGTTGGCAGCACGACCTCGCGTATCCAATTCTCGATCGCAGCTCTCATTGCGTCGAGGTGACCGGCGAAGAAGTGATCGCCCGGAACAAACACAAGCCGCTTCGGGTCGGCAAGTTCTGACATTACTAGCTCCAGCCCGACCCGGTTCGCGTATTCGTCATTTTGGCCGCTAAGGAACAGCTTAGGTTTCGTACAACTGCTCAAGTGTGAATATTGGTACAGCCTTCCATCAGCATTGAGCGGAGTGCCCAGCGAGATGATTGCGGGAACTTCAGGATCGGGACAGGCAGCGCGCAACCCGGTGGCCGCACCAAAAGAAAATCCGGCAAAGATTATCGGTAAAGAGAATTCGCGCTTCAGCCAGTCAAGTGCGGAGCGCACGTCGTCCACTTCGCCGCGACCCTCGTCGTGAATCCCCGCGCTTTGTCCCACACCCCGGAAGTTGAACCGCAGCACGGGAAAGCCAAACCCGTTCAGCGCCTTCATGGCGTGGAACAAGCCAAACCCGTTCAGCGCCTTCATGGCGTGGAACACTACCTTATTGTGCATGCTGCCGCCGAATAGCGGATGCGGATGGCAGACGATGGCACTGTGGCTTGGACGTGCGCTTCCGGCGTTCAGCAAGGCCTCAAGCCGTCCCGCCGGGCCGGGGAGATAAAAGGACCGAATGCGTGCGTGTTCTCTCATCCGTGCCGCGGACGCAACTAGCTCATCCGCTGACACCTAGCATAAAGGACGGAAGGCGACTGTGCTGAGAAGTTACGGTTTGCGGCCCGACCCTTGCCGGATCATCGCGGCCCTGCCATAAAGGAAAGTGATCACGATGATGACGTAGAACACGACACAAACCCATGCCAGTCCGCGAGCCTCCAGAAAAGGGCATATGAAGACCGTAAAGATCGCCGCGGAGATAACGAGAAGTATCAGGTAGAGCAGGTTGTGCCGCATTGAGCCTTGGATGCGCCTGCGCGCGTCCGTTTTGTACAGAAACTGTGATCCCTTAGAGTTGGCAGTTAGCAGTCCGCACCGAATGCTATGCTCTCAGGCATGGACATTGTGTCCCTGACAAAGCGACTTGTGGACATCGAGTCTGTCACCGGCAACGAGGCAGAAGTCGGCGAGTTCCTGTTGCAGTACCTGGGCGAACTCGGCTGGATGACCGAGCGGATGCCGGTTGAGCGACACCGTTTCAACGTCTGGGCTACACCTCCTGAGAAGCCCTCTCCGGAGCTTGTGTTCTCCACGCACATGGATACCGTGCCGCCATTCATCCCATCCTCAGAAGATGACGAGAATATCTATGGACGCGGATCTTGCGATGCCAAGGGCATCATGGCCGCACAGATCTTCGCGGCAGAGAAGCTCCGCGCTGCCGCCATCGGCACCGGCCTGCTTTTCGTGGTTGGCGAAGAGCGGGATTCGCTTGGAGCAGCCGTGGCAAACCAGTGCGCCCGCGGGTCCAAGTTCCTCGTCAACGGGGAACCGACTGAGAATCGGATGGCCGCTGCGTCGAAAGGTGCGCTGCGCGTTGAGTTGACCGCTCGCGGGAAGATGGCACACTCCGCATATCCCGAGTTGGGCGACTCCGCCATCGAGAAACTACTCGACGCTCTCCAGGCGCTACGCTCGATGGAGTTGCCGCAGAACCCGGAGGTCGGGCCAAGTACGCTGAACATCGGAATGATCGAGGGCGGACGTGCAACCAACGTCATTCCTGATTTCGCCAAAGCCCAACTGCTCTATAGGCTTGTTTCGCCTTCGGCGAAACTGCGGCAGCAGATCGAGGCAGCAGTAGGCAATTCGGCGGAAGTGGAAGTAGTTTTGGATATTCCGTTCATGAAATTCCGCACCATCCCCGGTTTGGCAACCATGGCCGCATCTTTCACGACCGACATTCCGAAGCTTTCAAACTGGGGCGAACCGGTGCTGATCGGGCCAGGTTCAATCGTGGTAGCGCACACTGAGCGTGAGTTCATCCCGAAGGTGGAACTTGCGCGAGCTGTCGATCTGTACGTGGAGATTGCGACCAAGCTGCTGAAGACGGCGTGACTCTGCACTGAATTTCGGGAATCCGCTCTAATGCCTTAGTCATCCGATACGTAGGAGCACATGATGGCTACTCTTACGCAATCCAAGACTTTCCGCACGAGTCTGAATCTGGAAGAAAATACACGACAGCAGATCAATCAAATCCTCAACCAGAGGCTCGCTGACACTCTTGATCTTAAGCTGCAAACGAAACACGCACACTGGAACGTGAAGGGGCAGAACTTCCTTCAGCTTCACGAGCTCTTCGATGAGATCGCGCCACATTTCGACGAAGCCGCAGACTTGCTGGGCGAGCGCGTCACCCAACTCGGCGGAATCGCAAATGGAACCGCGAGACAAGTTGCCGCCGCGAGCAGCATCCCGGAATACGATCTCGATGCAATCGACGGAGCTGCGCACGTTCAGGCACTCGTTCTTCGTCTCGGCAAGTTCGCGAACCAGATCCGCGACGACGTCGACCGTGTTGACGGTCTCGGCGACACGGGAACCGCAGACCTGCTGACGGGAATCTTGCGTCAGGCCGACAAGGATCTCTGGTTTCTCGAGGCGCACCTGCAACGCTAATGCGGTTGAGAACACCACATGGGCACGGGCTCACCGTGCCCTTTGTTTTGCCCGCAAGTTCCCGGCAAGGAGATAGACTTCCCGTATGACGACCACACACTCAAATTCGCTCGCCAACGCCTCTTCAGCGTACTTGCGTTCAGCGATGCATCAGCCGATCCAGTGGCATGAATGGGGCGAGGAAGCATTCGCGCTGGCGCAGCGGCAGGAGAAGCCGATCCTGCTCGACATCGGAGCGGTGTGGTGTCACTGGTGTCACGTCATGGACCGGGAGTCGTACGAGAGCCCGAAAGTAGCGCAGATCATCAATGACAGGTTCATCGCCGTTAAGGTGGACCGCGATGAGCGTCCAGATGTGGACTCGCGGTACCAGACGGCGGTTGCGGCTATCAGCGGACAGGGTGGATGGCCTCTAACTGTGTTCCTGACGCCGGAGGGGGAGCCTTTCTATGGAGGCACTTACTTTCCGCCCGTTGACAGCATGGGACGGCCGAGCTTTACGAAAATACTGCTGGCAATTGCCGAAGCATACGCGGAGCGTCGCGATGACGTGGAGAGGGAAGCTGGTCAGTTGATGCACGCTCTCTCTCACGCTGAAGGCATGCTCGGGCGCTCGGCGGACTTCTCGCCACGTATCGTCGAGCAGATGGTGCAGTCGGCGCTCGGAACGTGGGACCGCGAACATGGCGGATTCGGCGGTTCTCCCAAGTTCCCGCATCCCTCCGCGCTTGAGTTGCTGATCGACTGGTATGCGCGAACGGGTGAGGAACCTGTCCGAGAGATGGTGGTCAAAACGCTTCAAAACATGGCGCGAGGCGGTGTCTACGATCAACTGGCGGGCGGATTCCACCGCTACTCGGTCGACGAACGCTGGTGTGTCCCCCATTTCGAGAAGATGTCGTATGACAACTCGGAACTTCTCAAGAACTATGTGCATGCGTTCCAGGCGACGGGAAACGAGCTCTTTGCAGAGGTCGCGCGAGACATCGTTCGCTGGATGAACGAATGGCTGAGTGACCGCGGTCGAGGCGGCTTCTATGCGTCACAGGATGCCGACATCAACCTTGACGATGATGGTGACTATTTCACATGGACGCGCGAGGAAGCGAGAGCGGTTCTGCGTGACGACGAATTCGCGGTCGCGTCGCTGCACTTCGACATCAACGAAGTTGGCGAGATGCACCACAATCACGCCAAGAACGTGTTGTGGGTGCGAACGCCGATCGCAGAGATCGCGTCGAAGCTCCAGCTGGATGCCTCGCGCGCAGCGGAGTTGTTGAATTCGGCGAAGCAGAAGATGTATGCGGCGCGACTTCAGCGGCCGACACCCTACATTGATAAGACCGTGTACGTGAACTGGAATGCGCTGTGTATCTCCGCGTACCTGCAGGCTGCGCGTGTCCTCGGCATGGAGGATGCGCTGCATTTCGGGTTGCGATCGCTGGATCGCCTCCTGTCTGAGGGATGGCGAGGCGCCGAAGGCCTGCTTCTTCATGTGGTGGCCTATTCGGACCCGAGTGCGAGCCGTCGCGAGGTCCGTGGGTTGCTGGACGACTATGCGTTCACGGTGCTCGCCTGTCTCGATGCCTACGAAGCGAGCGCAGATTTGAGTTACTTCAACTTTGCCAGGAAAATCGCTGATGCCATGGTCGAGCGGTTCTACGATGCGACCGGAGGTGGGTTCTTCGATACCGAGCAGTCGCGCACGGAAGCCGTTGCGCTTGGAGCGCTGGCTGCGCGTAGAAAACCGTTCCAGGATGCACCGACCCCTGCTGGTGATCCGGCGGCGGCTTTAGCGCTGCTGCGCGTCCATGCGTACACCAATGACTCAGCGTACAAGGAAAAGGCCCAGGACACGCTCGAAGTGTTCGCTGGCGTGGCGGAGCAGTTCGGGATTTACGCTGGCACTTATGGCATCGCGTCGGTCTGGCTCGCCCGCCCGCACACCCAGATTGTCGTGGTGGGGAACGGTCCCGAAGCGGATGCGCTTGAGAGGGCTGCGCTTGCGCCGTTCGCACTAAACAAGTCTGTCGTTCGGATCACGGATAACGAGGCTGCGGCGGCGTACCTGCCTCCAGCGTTGGCCGAGACGGTGCCGAAGCTTCCGGCCGTGAAGGAGGGAAAGCTAGCGGCGGTCGTCTGCTCTAACTTCACGTGTCAGCCGCCGGTAACCTCACCGGAGGAGTTGGAGCCGTTGCTGCGGACGTCGATCACAGCGAAGTAAAGCGTGGCAGCGTTGCTCCGAGGCCCCACAATCCAATCGCCTGGCCGGTTACATATATCGTGCTTTTCATATGCGCCTCTGCTATCGCGCGCTTGGACCGTCAGGCGGTGCGTGCCGACACTCGCGGCGATGCTGGTGTTTATGGAAGACGCGAGGGTAGAGTAGACCTGCGCCGGAGTCACAGATCCGCTGCGACACGAAAGCCATAGTCAGCGTACTGGTAATGTGGCGGGATGCTGGATCGCGTGGAGCAGCGAGAGATCTTGATGTGGTGTCTCCACGAGCCACCGCGAGAAGACTTGCGATCGCCGGATTCGGGGCCACGAGGATTGCAATCGGGCGATGCGGAGTAGTAGTCAGGGGCGAACCAGTCACTACACCACTCGTGTACGTTTTCGCACATCTCGAAAAGCCCGAAGGCGTTCGGTTCAGAGCGGCCGACGGGTTCGGGGCCGGTTAGCCAACGCTCGGAATATTGTGGTCGCGATTGTGGCGGCTCGTCTCCCCAGGGGAAGAGTGCGCCTTCGAGTCCGGCGCGTGCGGCGCGTTCCCATTCGGTTTCTGTAGGCAGGCGGTAGCGCTTGCCGGTCGTGGCGGAAAGCCATTCGCAATATGCCGCAGCTTCAAACCAGGAGACGCCGACGATGGGTTGGTCAGCGTGCGAAAATTTGGGGTCGCGAAAGAATGGCGGTTCGGTGGCGTTGCCGGCGGCCAAGTACGCCCGATATTCAAGATTAGTGACTTGCGTTGCAGCAAGTGAAAAGGGTCCAACGAAGACGCGATGGACGGGGCGCTCGACGTCCTGGCCGCGGTCCGAGCCCATGAGGAATGAGCCGGCGGGGATCGAGATGAGCGTCGGCAGTTGCATCACAACGAGGGTAACGCACCTCCTGTAGTGCTGGAACGTGACCGGCAGCCCACCTGCGACAACATTGCCGCATCTCGGTAAACGATTGTGGCTAGAGGGATGGGAAATGTCGTCTTGCAACCTGGTGCTCTGTCGCGCCTGGCTTCATCAAGCCGGGCGCAGGGGCGCATCGGTGTCATCGCGGCATGGCTGTCGTATTGCGTAGTTGTCTCCGTTGCAGTACTTCGACACGAGCCGTGGGCAGATGAGGCGCAAGCATGGCTAATGGCACGCGATCTGTCCCTGATTCAAATGATCGTTTCGGAGATGCGCTACGAGGGAACGCCCAGCTTGTGGCACCTGCTCCTCTGGGTGATGACTCGCCTGGGACTGCCTTATGAATCGATGAGCTGGGTTTCCGCGGCGCTCGCAATGGCCGGTGCTGCATACCTGCTTTTCAAAGCGCCGTTTCCGCGACCGATGCGGTACGCGATTGCCGCCTCCTATTGGATCTTTTATCAGTATGCCGTGATTGCGCGCCAGTACGTGCTTGTTCCTTTGCTGACGTTCGTTGCTGTAGACCTTTTTGCGCGAGCAAGGGAAAAGACCTACCGATTCACCATGGTCCTGGTTTTGCTGGCGCTAACATCGGTCCACGGGGCCGTGATGGGGGTGGCGTTCGCCTTCGCATATGCAGTGCACGTGTCCCGAGATTGGAAGTTGCTAGACGGACAGACTCTCCGACGACAAATTCACGCAGCCATGATGTTCTCCGGAACTCTGCTGCTGATCGCCGTGCAACTGTTCCCGCCGAAAGATCTGTTTGACCCTCCAGCCGAAACTGGGATAGCTCAAGTCTTCGAAGGAATCAATGGTGCGTTGCTGGACTGGATGCCCGCATCCCTGCTGGTGGCGGCGCTGTTCGGCACCTGGGCATGGAGGCGAGGAAGCATCGTGCTCTATGTTCTTGGCGTCGCGAGCATGACGTGCCTATACGGGTTGATACACGGGTGGCCGCACCATCTCGGGTTGACGTTCGTGGTGATAGTGGCGGTGCTCTGGCAGTCCTGGCCGACGAAAGAAGAGATCGTGAGGTTCACGCGACCGGAACGCATGCACTTCCGGGCGACGGTCATTACCGTTTGGGTGGTGCTCGGAGTGCAAATCTTCTACTCCGGTGTGGCGCTCTACAACGAATACCGAACGCCCTATTCCGGTGCGAAGGAAGCCGCAACGTACCTGAGAGGCATCATAGCCAGCAACAAAAGGGTATATGGATTCGACTACGGCATGAATGCTGTCCTGGCCTACTTTGATCGCAACATCCTGGCCAATCAGGTTTCGCTGAACGGCGGAGTCTCGTTTTATCACCACTCATCGAACCAGCCGATCGCTGACGAGCAATCTTTCATGAGATTCCGCCAGACCCGGCCGGAGTATCTGCTGGTTATCTGCTGGTATCCCCCGCAAGCGCCGCAGAACCGGCAGCTCGCCTCCCGCAACGGTTATGTGCTGGAGCGTGCGTTTCCGGGAAGACTGATCAGTAAATCTTCCTTCGGCGTTTATCAGACGTACCTGCTTTTCCGGCGTGGCGACCTGCCCGGAATCCAGGCGGCCGGACCCAGGGAGTCGGGAGCGAATGAGCCTTGTAAATGGTGATCGTGTGCTGACGGGTGACACGGCTGCAACCGCGAGTCGCTGGACTTCGGCATGCGACCGCGCGGTCGATGCGATGGAGCGCCATCCGATGCGCGTGCTGGTGGGCCTAAGTACGATAGCCCTCCTCATCGCAGTGACCGTCGCATCCTTCCGGCTGTTCTGGTTTGATGAACTCGTAACGCTCTATATCGCCAAGACCGGCAGCCTGCGTGCCATATGGCACGCCATCGCCAATGGAGCCGATCCGAACCCGCCACTTACGCACTTGCTCGTAGCGTGGTCGATGAGCTTGTTCGGCGAGAATCACTTCAGCGTGCGTCTGCCCTCGATAGTCGCAGGAATGGTCGGAGCGATTGGGCTGTTCGTGTTTCTTAAGCGCCGCTTGCCGGTCGCGTTCTCGGCGCTGGGTGTCCTCTTTTACCTGTCGACCCGCGCGTTCGACTATTCGTACGAAGGGAGGTCGTATGCGCTGACGCTCTGTTTCTGCATGCTCGCCTTGCTGTTGTGGCGAGCAGCAGTAGAGGGGCGCCATCAGATACTGGCCAGTGTCGGTCTTGCGCTTTCGCTCGCCGCCGGCATCTCGTCGAACTACTTTGCGGTACTTGCGTGCTTTCCGATTGCGGCAGGCGAACTGGTCCTTGCATGGGAGCGTCGTCGCATCGAGTTACGAGTCTGGCTGGCGCTCCTCTTCGGAGGAAGCACCGTTTTCGTGTACCTTCCGTTGATCAACCGGGCGGTGGCGCAGTTTGCACCTTATGCGTGGAACAAGCCCGACAGGGCGGTGGCGCAGTTCGCACCGTATGCGTGGAACAAGCCCGACTCAACATTCTTCTACGGTACATACAGGCTGCTGCTGGATGTAGGACTGCATTCGGCCTTCATTCTGGTCGAAGCGGGCGTCGTCGTATACCTGTATCAACGATTCAAGGAGCACCGTGCTGTCCCGAGGGCGTTCCCTCTGCATGAGTTTGCGGCTATCGTTACGCTGATCGCGTATCCATTCATCGGCTACGTGATCGCGGTGATTCGCGCCGGGATGATCAGCCCCCGGTTTGTTCTGCCGATGTGCCTAGGGGCGGCAATCGCAGTCGCGATTGCTGCTTACCGGCTGTTTTCGGAAAGCAGCGTCATCACCGTTGTGCTGCTGTTCGTGACTTTCAGTTGGGCGCTCGCGCGGAATTCCTACACCGCGTCGGGACTACTGCTGGAGCAGCGCGTTGATTTCCATAATCTGCAAAAG
>Ga0196976_1000219_pt1 | contig 38853 bp, 32 predicted proteins | sample S3v_513CmetaG_FD_148644 | JGI IMG/M metagenome (GOLD analysis project Ga0196976, IMG submission 148644) | Soil microbial communities from Anza Borrego desert, Southern California, United States - S3+v_5-13C | ecosystem: Environmental > Terrestrial > Soil > Desert | place: USA: California... | reverse complement strand
TCGCGCGATCCGGGCGTTGCGGCCCCCTTCCGGCGATGTCGCTACCCACCACCCCGCGCCGCACGATCCATACAATCCCCACGAGTGGGCGCGGCTTCGTCCAACTGAACGCTTTCCCGCATCCTGAGTCTCGCCCGATCACACGCACCGCTGCCTCGCGTCGGCTGGATCAGGCACGCTCGTCGTGTCCAGGGATGCGGTAAAGAGTCCTATGAGTTAGCCCGCGCTTCTCAGGACACGCCGGCTCTCGCGATGACCATTGCCGTAGTGAACTGGCCAATCAAACGTCGATCGGCGGTATTAACCCTTGGCGGCCATGTCGGTTGCATTGAGAACGGCTTTCTCGACTGACGTGGGCAATGGTGCAAAAACAAAACGATCGACGGAGTAAAGGTAATCTTCGCCCGATTCATCGACAACACGGATCATCTGATCCTTCTCGGCCTCCAGGTCGGCGATCACCTCGTAAAGTTTGCGCAACTCCAGCGATGCGGCGTATCCCGCATTATTGATGCAGACGGCGAAACGCGTGTGTTCAGACATATGGTTAATCAAGGTAACGTTTGATCTTGAAGTCTCTTTTGCCGATGCCGTGCGCTTCATACCAATGCAACTCCACACGCCGAACACGGCCGTTCACCAAGCGCACGGTCGTTACCACCCTTCAGTTTACGCCATCTTCCGGCGCCGTAGCTCTCGACGAGGCGTCGAAGATCACGAATCGTGTTTCCGATGGCGATGATGTCCACCCCGACGATTTCGGAGACGATCTCGAAGTCATGCTCCATCGCGCCGAGCAAGTTATCACCTGCAAAGGAACATGTGGCACCCAGATAGCGATCTTCGCCCTTCCCGACGCTGTACGTGGTCGAAGTTCGATTCGGGATAGCAGCGGCAAGAAGGGGTGATGCCCATCGGCGTGCGACGCTCGCGCGAGTTGCCGGGGGAGCAGCGATGGCGCGGGCGGGAGCGCACCGAGGCCACGGTGCGACGCGCGGCGCGGCGCTTGCGGCGACGAACTGGCCGCCGGAGCGAGGTGGATTGCAAGCGCCGTGACGCGCACGAGCACGGTGGCCGAATGCGCGGAGGGTGGGCGGCGCGTGGCGAACGGTGTGCGGCAAACTCCGCTCGGGTGGCGGCGGCGCTGCACGAAGCGCCTACCGCGGTTGGTGGAGAGGGTGTGAAGGGGCGATTCGTGCAGCGCCGATGGTGGGAGAGCGGAGTTTGCCGCACACGGTTCGCCACTTCACTCGAGATCCCGCCGCACATCGCCCGAGATAGAACCGCGCTCGATCTGCTGCTCGCCTGCGCTTCGAAGACCGACTGGCACAGCTACGTCAAGCCGCCATTCGGCGGACCCGAGCAGGTCCTGGCGTATCTGGCCGCCTACACCCACAGAGTCGCGATCTCGAACCAGCGCATCATCGCCTTCGACGGCGAGCGCGTCACCTTCCGGTATCGCGACTACCACGACGGCAATGCCCCGAAGTCCATGGAGCTCTATGAGTTAGGCGTCGCTCTCGTATGGAAGTTCAGGGAGCCGCCGCAGATTTGCGTTGTACTTCGCTTCGTCGAAGTCCCGCTGTTCATTCATGATGTCGTACATCTCGGCAGCAAGAACTGCCGTGATCAGTTCGACTGCATTTGCGTGATCATGCCCTTCCGCGAGCAGGCGTCGATACGTGGCCGCCACCTCCGGTGGCTCGTTGGCTTTGATCTGATCCCGGACCGTCTGACGCAGCATCTCGCCGACCATTAGCCCTTCGGCATCTGGCATCTCGCGCGACGCCCGGCGCCTGTTCATGGAAGGTTTGTGGCGCTTCATGTTTGCAAGCGTACCGCAACTTCCAAACTTACGTTGAGACTTGAAATATTGGTTCCGCGGGATATCGCCGTCTATGGGAAGTGCTGCCGCTTACGCCAGCAACAATGGGCCAAGACGTCATGTGCGCAAAGAGAGACCCAACACGATGTCGGTGAATCGAGTGCCAGGAAGAATCCATCGTGTCGCCCGAGGGTGGTTCGTCTCCTTCGCGCGTGACGCTCGCGCGTGCCGTGTTCGTGCACGCTGACTTTGGTGTGAAGCTGGTGCGGCCCCGGCTTCGGCCCGCAGCCGAGCTGCCTGCATTGTCACCAGCGTGACGGCGGCATGGTGGTTGCGGTTCGCCAGTCGTTGCATGCAACTCCTCGGCGGCAACCGCCGTGCCGCAGGTGTCGGGTGGATTGCAACCAGATCCGCCCGCTGACGTACACTCAAACATCGGTCTGCCGTCGGTAGGATGGGCTGACCCATGATGAGGCGCTCATGAACACGTTTCTGCCGGCTGACCCCGCTCACGTCGCCACCATGCAGCGTTACGCCCGTGCCGCCGGCGTGGCCATGCTGCTTTCCATCATTTTCGGCTTTCTCGGCGAGATGTACCTGCCTGGCCAGATCATTGTCAGGGGCGATGCTGCCGCGACGGCGGCCAATATACGCGCGAGCCCGACGCTGTTCCGGCTGACATTCGCCAGCTACCTGGTGGAAGGCATCTGTGACGTGATGCTTCTGGTTTTCTTCTACATCCTGCTCAAGCCCGTCGACCGCAACCTGGCTCTCCTTAGTGCCTTCTTCGGTATCGTGTCGATGGTGACGTTTGCCATCGCGCAGTCCAGCTTCTTCGCAGCGTCGTTGATTCTCCGAGACACGGGCGGTATGACGGCGTTCACGGCACAGCAGCGCGAAGCGCTCGCGCTCCTTGCGACGCGCCTCGCCTCGATGATCGCATGGCTGTTCGTGTGTATGTATGGAATCGCGTCAATGATCCGCGGTTACTTGATTGCGCGCTCCGGTTACCTGCCGCGTGTCCTCGGTATCCTGCTTGTGGCCGGTGGCGCGGGTTTCTTGATGCGATCGGTCACGTACATCATTGCGCCGTCGCTTAGCTCGCCGCTCCTGCTGCTTCCAATGGCGCTGGCGGGAATTCCGTTGATGGCGTGGCTCCTCTTTCGCGGCGTTGGTGGCACCCGCCCCACGACTAGCGACGCTGCATAACAGCAATCCTGACATCCGGATTGGCTTGCCGCCGTTGCGTTGGCGACGGAGCCATTCAGTAGTCGGACCGCTTACAGGCGACTGGGTGGGTCTGGATCTCCTTGCGCTGCGAATGACCTTTGGTTCCCGGCACAGCTGCGGCCTCCCAGGATCGCAGGACGCGACCAGCAACCCCGCGCCTGTCCGCACGCGCAGTTGAGCATTCGGCCCTTCACCTTCGCCCGCCTCCCGCGATAGCCGAATGCACGACTGCGCTGAAATTCGACGCGCTCCCACCCGGAAACTGCTGCTCACATCCGCGGTACGTGTGCGTTTGCTTCAAATTTTGGTCGCTCGGAGCTTTCGTTTGGCAGACTCGCGCTGATCGTTGGTGGGTTCGAGCTGTTGTTTGGTAAGTGCGAGCTGGCGCTTGGTCGGTTTGGGCCATCGTTTGATCGCTCGACGCTGTGTGTGACTCGGTTCGAGCTTTGGGTTGGTCGCCTGGAGGTATTTTTTTTTCGGCCGGCTCAGGGAGATTTTGCTTCCTGGCTGCCAGGCGCAGCTCGGAATGGACAACGCCCAGCATCAGCCGAGCAAAACTTTGCTTCAGCCGAACAAAGCGGCGGTGCGGCGGAGCAGGAATGAGCACGAGCCGGACAAAAATCAGCACGAACCGGACAAACAGCAGCATCAACCTGACAAATGGAATCGTCGGGCTCAGTCAATCGAATCATCGACGGGACTCAATGGAAGCGTCGAGCGAGTCAAGAATTGCCGTCGCTCATCCAGGAGTATGAACGGCTCACGACGCTGCTGCCCTGCCTCCTCGGCATGAGATTGATTGCGATTGCCGCGGGAGGAAGCGGTCATGGGAGTGGACACCGCTCTTCTCGATCGATTCGCTCAACTGCGAGCGGATCTCCACTGGTTCCTGGTCAGCGCAGCCGCGATCATCGGCGCGGCGGCCCTGGCGAACGGCGCATTCAGGAATGCCCTGAACGTGATCAATCCCGAACACCCGACGCCGGCTACCGAAGTCCTGCTCTACGGCGGGTTTTGTTCGGGCGTACTGGCGCTGTTCTACTTATCGTCGCATGAGGTGTTCAGCAGAAGCGGGTGGGCGCTGATCCGGGCCGCTGAGCCGGTCCTGGATGACAGCACGAGCGCATGGGCGGACGCTCAGGTCAGACGATCGAAGCTTGCCGAGGTGATGGGCGTTGGGACGTCCAGCGTGCGGGCGTTTCAGGATGGCGCCGTGTTATTGACGCCCCTCCTCGGAAGTGGCGTAGCGCTGCTGTTGGGAAAAGCCTAGCTCCACGGCGTGCCCGGTCCCTGTACCCGGTCACGAAATGTCCCTGCCGGGGGTATTACGAATGCACGGTCAATCCCCTGACCAGTGGCGATACGAGTTGCTGGAGCCTCGACTCCGGTGTCATTTTCATCGCGCCGGGCACCCTCTACTGGTACGAGATGCAATCCAGCCCACGCAGGATGCGTCGCCGACCGTCATCGCCGGCAGCGAGACGTCGAACACGAACTGGATCGCGCAGATGGACGTCGACTTCGCCGACACCCACTCCTCCGCGAACGTGAATCTTTCAATGATCGTGTACGTCTAGAGGGTATGGACATGATCCCCAGGCATCAGGCGGTTGCGAGCGTTTGCGCGTTGCTCGAAGAGGAAAACCTGGCCGGAGCGGCTGACGTTTTGCGGCGCGAGTATCCATTCACGCCCGCGGAAACCGTCGAACGCAAGTACGGAGACCAGGAAGCGCTGAAAGTCTTCCTGCGCGATGGCTTCATCGATCGCTATTCCGGCGCGCCCCTGGTGTTTCCCGGCGTGCTCCGCGTGCTCGCCATGCGCCTGCCGGCAGAGTTTCCTTATCACCCCAACTGGAAGATGACTGCCACGCACATGGCCTTCTGGGAGCTCTCGCCGACCGTCGATCACATCGTACCGATCGCTCGCGGGGGCGTAGACGCCGAACCCAACTGGGTCACGACGTCGATGCTTCGGAACAGCGCGAAAGCGAACTGGACGCTCGAAGAGTCAGGGTGGCAATTGCTCCCGCCGGGCGACTTGCGTGTATGGGACGGTCTCCTGGCCTGGTTCCGGCGAGCCATCGCGAGCCATCCCGAGCTGCTGCAGAATTCTCGAATCGCAGCGTGGCATCGAGCAGCGTTACTGGTCGCGGGCTGACGGGGTAGGAGAATGGCGTCGCCCGTCACTCCTTGATGGAACGAGGAGCAACTGTGTTCATCCTGGGCGTAGTTCCGGCAGCCGCGAAGTCATGACCGCCGAGTTTCCCGGCGCCGTCCCTGAGATCCCGGTCAGCGACATCGACACGGCGCTGGAGTACTACGCCAGCCGTCTCGGCTTCACCGTCGACTGGGGCGACCAGGAAGGCGGCATCGCCGGGATCTCCAAAGGAAACTGCCGCCTGTTCCTGACCAACGCGGCGTTCCGGGAGCACTACGGCAACAGCGGTCCCGTGCTGATCTGGCTGAATCTCGACAGCAGGGAAGCGGTGGATGCGCTGTACCGGGTGTGGCACGGGAATCAGGCCACGATCGTCTCGCCCCCGGAGTCCAGGCCCTGGGGCCTGCACGAGTTCATCGCCGCGGATCCGGACGGCAATCGGATGCGGGTCTTCTACGACTCGGCCACCCCCGAGCGCGAGAGGAGTCGCTAGCCGCAGGAATGTTCGGCGCGCGCCGCGGCTTGACTGCGTACCGACATGGAGAAGCCGTTGCGGTTCCTCGCTCTCGTCCTGCTTTGCGCGCTCGCGGCCGGCGCCGCGGCGCAGCCGTTCGTCGCCGAGTTCGAGGTGGCGGGCATGTCGTGCGACGCCTGCGCCGGCACGGCCTCCGGCGCGCTGCGCAAGCTGCGCGGCGTCACGAAAGCCGAGGTCACCTTCGCCACGCGGCGTGCGCGCGTCGAGTCGAGCCGCCGCATCGAAGAGGGCGAGCTCCGCGCGGCGCTGGCGAAGCTCGGCTTCGAGGCCCGCTTTCCGGGCGACCCGGTGGTGAAGCCGCTCACCGCGGAAGAGCGCCGGCGCGCCGACATCGGCGTGGCGTCGCGCGGCGAGGCCTTCGACCTGCGGAAGCATCTCGCCCGCGGCAAGTACACGATCTTCGACTTCTGGGCCGAATGGTGCGGCCCGTGTCACGTGCTCACCCCGAAGCTCGAGCGGCTCGTCCTCGAGCGGCCGAACGTCGCGCTGCGGACGGTCGACCTCAAGCAGTGGGACTCCCCCGCGGGCAAACAGGCTACGAAGGAGTTCAAGGTGCCGGGGCTGCCGTACGTCCGCGTCTACGGTCCGGACGGAAAGTTCGTCGGCGAGGTGGTGGGCAACGACATCGCCAGGATCCGGCAGCTCGTCGGGGCGGGGGAGTAACCGCGTGCGGCCGCTGCTCCTGGCGCTGCTCGCCGCCGTGCTGGCCCTCCCGGCCACCGGCCAGACGTGACCCGCCTGAAGCAACCCTGCGATCCCGCGCGGCGGCGATCGCGGGGCGGAGCCCGGGTCGGCTCCAGGCACGCTGCGGTTCTCCCTGACTACGCTCTACGGCAGCGACTTCGAGGGCGGTCATCTCTCGCGCGACGGCAACGCCCCCGACGGCAGTGACGTCGCCGTGCCGCTGTACCGGCACGAGATCTCGCTCGACTACGCGCGCGTGGAGCTCGGCCTCCAGTACACCGTCGCGGAAGGATGGGACGTGCTGGCGCGCGTTCCATGGGAGCAGAAGGCGCAGCAGGCATCCATCGGCGTCATCGACGCCGCGACGCCGCGGGAGCGGGAGGCGATGCAGCGCAACGTCGACATCCACCACCGCACGATCACGCTGCGCGGCTTCGGCGATCCGATGCTCCTCGGGCGGCGCCGCTGGTCCGGCCTCTGGCGCGAAGGCGATTCGCTGCGCGTCGCCGCCGGCACGACCATTCCGGCCGGACGCACCGTCGAGAACCCCTACACCCTCGGCGCGCAGGGCATCCAGCATCTGCACATCCAGTTCGGCACGGGCACGTTCGATCCTCTCCTCGAGGTGGGCTACTCGACGCCGCTCGCCGGCCGGCTCTCCGCCGGGGCGTATCTCGCCGGCCGGATGCCGCTTTACGAGAACGACCGCACGTTCCGCGCGGCACCGGATGCGACGCTCGGCGTGCACGTCGCGCATCGCACGACGGAGCGGCTGCAAGTACGCGCGGAAGGCGCGGTGTACGTGCAGGGCTACGGCGAGTGGGAGGGTCTCCGCGACGAGAACACCGGCCTCTTTGCCACGAGCATCACCGGCGGCGCGACGTGGCAGGGCGGGGGCGTTTCCCTGAGCGCGGACGTGCGCTTTCCGCTGTCGCAGCGGACGCTGACCGAGGGGGATGCCTTCACGCAGGGACCGACGTTCGTCTTCACGGTCGGCGGCCTGCTGCGACGCTGACGCGAGCCGCGTTTCCGTGCGGCAAATCGACAATTATTTGGTACTGTTCTTGTACTAGTGGAGGTGACGTAACTCAAAGAAAAAAAAGGAAAAAACCATACATGGATTCGTTCAAACGCTGCACGATCCTGTTCCTGCTCGCGCTCGCCGCCGTGCCGGCGTTCGCCGCCGACCTCGTCACCGTGGAGACGCACGTCTCCTCATCCACCGCCAGCCCCAATGGCGCCAACCAGGGAGAGGTCCTGATCAACAACATCGTCAATGCCGACGTCCGGGTTCGCCTGGAGGTGCAGGTGGTCTATGCGAACGGCGTGGTCCAGCGCCTGACGGGCCTCAACGATCCAGGCGTGCTGCCTCCGGGCGGAGGCTACATGCAGAGCATCTTCTTCGTCATCCCGCCGGATGCGCCTCCCGGCCCGGCCACATTCGTCGCGAGCGTCACGGCCTCCTCGGCAGGACAGCAGGAGAAGGAGACCTCGAGCGCATCCTTCGACGTCATCCCCTGAAGAGCGGCCCTACCAGACGCGGGGCGGGCTGCGGCCCGCCCTGCATCCACTCCCCTCTTTTTACCGCTTCTGCCGCTCTTCGGCCGGGCCGCCGCGGAGTGCGAGGTTGCGCGCCGTGTTGATGAGGCCCGTGTGCGAGAAGGCCTGGGGGAAGTTCCCCAGCTGGCGGCGGGAGTGTGGGTCGTACTGCTCGGCCAGCAGCCCGACGTCGTTCCGGATCGATAAGAGCCGCTCGAAGATCTCCTCGGCCTCCTCCTGCTTTCCCTGCAGCGCCAGCACGTCGGCCAGCCAGAACGTGCAGAGCAGGAACGATCCCTCTCCCGGCGGCAGGCCGTCGACGTCGGGGATGGTCGGGTAGCGGTGGATCAGCCCGTCCGTCTCGAGCTCCCGCCGGATCAGGTCGACCGTCCCCACCATCCGCGGATCGGTGGCCGGGATGAAGCCGAGGGATGGCAGCATCAGCAGACTGCCATCGGGCACCGTCGACTCGTAGGACTGCACGAAGGAGTTGCGCTCGCGGTTGAAGCCGCGCTCCAGGACCTCGGCGCGGATCTGTTCCGCGATGGCGCGCCAGCGGTCCGCCGGACCGCGGCGGCCGAACTTCTCCACCGCCGTGGCCGCGCGGTCGAAGGCGACCCAGGCCATGACCTTCGAATGCGTGAAGTGGCGGCGCGGCCCGCGCACTTCCCAGATCCCCTCGTCCGGCTCCTTCCAGGCCTCCTCCAGGAAGCGCATGATCGCCAGTTGCACCCTCCACGAGTCGTCATTCACGGGCATGCCGAGGCGCCGCGTGTGGTGCAGCGTGTCCATCACCTCGCCGTACACGTCGAGCTGGCGCTGGTTGTACGCGGCATTGCCGATGCGCACCGGCGACGAGCCCTCGTAGCCGGGCAACCACTCCAGCTCCCGCTCGAGGAGGTGCCGCTCCCCGCGGATGCCGTACATGATCTGCATCTCCTCGGGGCGCCCGGCGACGCAGTGGATCAGCCATTCGCGCCAGGCGATGGCTTCCTCGGTGTACCCGCCGCCGATCAGTGCGTAGAGCGAGAACGTGGCGTCGCGCAGCCAGCAGTAGCGATAGTCCCAGTTCCGGACGCCGCCGAGCTGCTCGGGGAGGGACGTCGTGGCCGCGGCCACGAGGCCGCCGGTGGGTGCATACGTGAGGGCCTTCAGCGTGATCAGCGAGCGCATCACCGCGTCGCGCCAGCGCCCCTCGTACGTACAGTGCGACGACCACTCCTGCCAGAACGCCTCCGTCTCCGCGAGCGCCTGCTCGATGTCGTACGGTTGCGGCTCCGGACCGAAGCTCTCGCTCCAGGTGAGATCGAAGGCGATCCGCTGTCCGGCCGTGACGGTGAAGTCGGCGAGCGTCGTGAACTCCCTCCCGTACATCGGGACGTCGCTCCGGCAATGAAGGCGGTCGCGCCCGGCGATGGCGCGGATGCCGCGCTCCACCGAGCGCACCCACGGCACGATCGAGCCGTAGTCGAAGCGGATCTGGAGCTCCATGCGCATCGGCACCGTCCCCTCGATCCCCTCGACGATCCGGCAGAGGTCCACCTCCGTGGTGCGGATGGGCATGAAGTCGATCAGCCGCACGCGCCCGCTCTCGCATTCGAACTCGGTCTCGAGGATCAGCGAGTCGCCGCGGTAGCGCCTGCGCGTGGCGATGACCCGGCCCGCCGGCGCGAGCGTCCACGCCCCGTTGTCGCGAGTGCCGAGGAGCGCCGCGAAGCAGGCGGGGGAATCGAAGCGGGGCACGCAGAGCCAGTCGATCGAGCCGTCGCGTCCCACGAGCGCACAGGTCTGCAGGTCGCCGATGACGGCGTAGTCTTCGATGCGAGAGGACATTGCGCCGCCATGGTAGGCGAGGCTCAGCACACCCCGATCGGTTTGTCCTGAAGTTTCGCGTCATGCGGCGCCCCTCTTGCGTTGCCGGCAATCCGGAAAAGATGCGGAAGCGTAGGTAACGGATGATGCGGATCACGACGATGGTTTGTTTGCTGCTGGCGATCCCGGCTGCCGCGCAGCAGGGATCGCTCGCCGGCCGCGTGCTCGATTCGACGAATGCGGTGCTGCCGGGCGTCACCATCGATGCCACGTCCGCATCGGGCGAGGTGCGGACGGCAGTGACGGGCGGCGACGGGTCGTATGTGCTTCCCCTGCCGGCCGGCACGTACGACGTCGCCTTTCACCTGCTCAACTTCGCCACGGTCGTGCGCCGCGGCGTGGTGGTGGACGCCGGTGCGGCGGCCCGCCTCGAGACCACGCTTTACCTGTCGTCGAGCGCGGACGTGGTGGTCACGGCGAAGCGGACGTTCCGCAACCTCGCCGATCTCGATGGGCCGGTCGACGACCTGCTCGGCATTGCCAACGCCGCGACGGAGGGCGTCATCACGGCCCGGGAGATCGATCGCCGCCCCTTCCAGCGCGCCGGCGAGATCCTGGAGACCGTCCCCGGCGTGATCGTCAGCCAGCACAGCGGGGAAGGGAAGGCCAACCAGTATTACCTGCGCGGCTTCAACCTCGATCACGGCACCGACATGGCCATCACGGTGGCCGGGGTGCCGGTGAACATGCCGACGCACGGGCACGGGCAGGGCTACGCCGACGCGAACTTTCTCGTCCCGGAGCTCATCAGCGGTGTGCAGTACAAGAAGGGACCGTACTCCGCCGAGGAGGGGGACTTCGCCAGCGCGGGCGCGGTCAACGTGAACTACGTCAGCCTGCTCGACAAGCCGGTCGCGCTCGTGCAGGGCGGGTCGGAGGGATTCCGGCGGGCGCTCTTCGCGGCCTCGCCGCGCGTGGGCGGCGGCTATCTCCTCTACGCCATCGAGGCGGGGACGAACGACGGGCCGTGGGTGTGGCCGGACGACTTCCGCAAGCTGAACGGCGTCCTGCGCTACACGCGCGGCGACCAGCGCGGCGGCTTCAGCGTGACCGCGATGGGCTACGACGCGAAGTGGAACGCGACCGACCAGGTTCCCTCCCGCGCCGTCACCTCCGGCGCCATCTCCCGCTTCGGCCTGATCGACCCGAGCAACGGGGGGAGCACGTCCCGCTACTCCCTGGCCGGCGAATGGCAGCGCGGCTCGGCTTCCTCCCTGACGCAGGCGGGCGCGTACGCCATCCGCTACCGGCTGCAGCTCTTCTCCAACTTCACCTACTTTCTCGACGATCCGGTCAACGGCGACCAGTTCGAGCAGGCCGATGACCGCCTCGTGGCCGGCTTCCGCGTCAACCGCCGCTGGCTCTCGAAATGGGGCGCGGTATCGGCCGAGCACGTGGCCGGCGTGCAAGTGCGGCACGACGACATCCGCAACGTCGGCCTGTACCGCACCCGCGAGCGCGTGCGTCTTTCCACCACGCGGCAGGACGCGGTGCACGAGAGCAGCGGCGGCCTCTACGCGCAGACCTCGGTGCAGTGGCTCCGCTGGCTGCGCACGACGGCCGGCGTGCGCGGCGACCGCGTTCATTTCGACGTGCGCGCGAGCGGCCGCTCCGACGCCACGATGTTCAGTCCGAAGCTGGCGATGATCTTCGGTCCCTGGCGCGGCACGGAGCTCTATGCGAATGCGGGCACCGGCTTTCACAGCAACGACGCCCGCGGGACGACGGTGGCCGTCGATCGCGTGACGCCGCTCGTGCGGACGCGCGGGGCGGAAGTCGGATTGCGCACCGCGCCCGTCCCGAAGTTCCACCTGACGGCCGCGCTCTGGGGTCTGGACATGGCGTCCGAGCTGCTGTTCGTCGGCGACGCTGGCACCACCGAGGCCAGCCGGCCAAGCCGGCGCACCGGCGTGGAGCTCTCCGCGGACTACAACGTGAGGGAGTGGCTGGCCGTCGATGCCGACTACGCGTACTCGCGCGCGCGCTTCCGCGACGCCGATCCTGCCGGCGACCGCATTCCGGGTGCCGTGGAGGGCGTGGCCTCGGTCGGCGTGAACGTCGTCGACCTGCACGGCCTGTCCGGCGAGCTGCGTTACCGCTACTTCGGCCCGCGCCCGCTGATCGAGGACGACAGCGTCCGCTCGGAGGCCTCCGGTCTCGTGAACGCGCGCATTGGCATGGTCCTCACGTCACGCGTGCGCCTCTCCCTCGACGTCTTCAACGTCCTCGACGCGAAGGTCAGCGACATCGACTACTTCTACGCATCGCGCCTCCCCGGCGAGCCCGCGGCCGGGACCGGCGACGTGCACTTTCACCCCGTGGAGAAGCGCGCCTTCCGCGTGGGGATCGCCACTTCGTTCTGAGCCTACGAAGGTTTCTCGGTATGAGCGAGACGCTTCAGGCTGGCCCGCGCATGCTTTGCCAGCTTCGCGAATTTCTCGGAATCGTGTACGGCCCAGTCAGCAAGGGTCTTGTAATCGGAAAACTCGCCAGATGCTTTCAGGCCGGCCATGAAATCACCATAGGTCATTCCATTCTGCCGAGCGGCTGCATTGATTCGAGCAATCCAGAGCTTGCGAAAATCACCTTTACGATCTTTTCGTGCGGTAAACGCGGTGTTGATTGATTTTTCGACTGCCTGTTGTGCAATTCTGTGCTCTCGCGCTCTCATTCCGTAGAAGCCTTTGGCGAGCTTCAGGATCTTTGCGCGACGATTCTTGCGTCTCGGACCGCGAACCACTCGCCGGCTTCCGGCTTTTGCCACGGCGTGTCGTTTCGCCGCAATTCGTGCGGCACCAAGCCAGGCCTTCACGACCGAATAAACCTCGGGTTCCGCCGTTCGAACCTTCACCAGGTCCGGCACGGCCCGTTCTTCAAACCCTCCAGCGCCAGCGGCGATGACCCGGCCCACCAGTTGCCCGTGTCGAAGGAGCGCGTCAGCCTGGTCTCTCTTCGCCGTGCTTTCGATCGTGGCGCGATGATCCAGCCAAAGCTGCTCGAGCCGCGCAATCAAGGTCGCGTTCGTGATGACGACTGACGCGATTTCTCCTGCTCGCTGCAACTTCCCGGCGGTGGCGATCCTCAGTAAGCCCGCGAAATCCGCATCCGATGGAGGCGTGACATTCAGGAACACCAGCCGTGCGAACTGGTGAATGCCTTCGTCCCTGAGGAGATCGTCTGCCGCACCTGCAGCTTCGATCCGAACGGCAGTTTCAATCGTGGAATCCGTGGCAGCAATGATGAACTCGACACAACGATCCTTCTTCCATGCAGAGGCCAACGTTTCCTGAAGACTTCGAAAGTCGGCCGCGCGCCGCACGAAGACGTCCGTGTAGAAACGTAAAAAGTTGTGCAGTTGCCCCAGCGTTGCGGTGCTCGCCGCCTTCGCACCGACCCGGGCGGTCAGGATGTCGTTGCCGCGCACGATGAAGGCACGGCCGGCGCGGCCGGAAATGAAAACGACGTCTTCGTCACGGATCGAAATCATGGTGCGCGCCAAGTCAGGTTCAAGTGCCTGGCTTTCGATTGTGTCAGGCTCAGAGTCACTCGTTCATAACGATTTGCAGGCTGCTTCTGAATTTCAATAGCCGACACGGAACGCGGCGAAAACCCGCGCCAGATATGTACTTCCATGAAATCGTCACCGCTGCGTGAACGGCTCGAGCGGAGAACTGCGGCGCGAATCGAGTCTTGGCTCCATCCGGCGCGAATGGTCGGTGCGAGCTTCGCAAGCAACAGCTCTCCACGCTTTGGCCAGGACGCCCGGTGACCAGCGGGGAGGGCATTGGGATTCTGCCTGGAGAAGCTGTAAGAGTTCTGATCGAGAACGGACGCGCGCTTCTCAATGGCCGGTTCCTTCAGCCGGAGCGCCACGGCGCCGTAGGAGGTCAACCCCTGGCCGGTACATCCCAACGCCGCATACGTCACGTCCGAGCGGGAGCCGAAAAGGCGGGCCTCGACTGCCAGACGCTCCTGATCCAACTCAACCGCGGCCGGTCGTCGCGAGCCACCTTCAACCTGGCGCCTGTACGTTGCATACAAGTTTCGATCATTCGTAAGAAACCAGTTCGCGAACTCGACGTCGACATTCACTACTGCACCGGTTTCGGCGGCGACTTGTGCGACCACAGGGATTGCCTCGCCGAGACCACGCTGGATCAGCGTGGCACGGGCGGCCTCCGCGCGCTGGTGAAGGACGGTCTGTTCGCGTTCGGCCAGCTTTACATTGGGATAACCGTGAAACACCTCGTCAACAGGACAGAACTCCTCGTTGTCTTGGACGCTGTAGCCGCACTGGGGGCACGGTCTCACGGAAAGATTCTAACAGAGCCATTACATACCTCAGCCTGCTTGCGAGCCGTCAGACGGTCTCCGCGCTCGCGATCCCCGGCCGCGGCGCGCGGCGCAACTGCTCCGGGACGCGGGGCGAGCAGCAGGCGCGGGCGAGCGCGGCGCGATCCTTCTGCAGCTCGCGATCGTCTTTCAGCGCCGCGATCACGGCCTCGAACGCGGCCCGGACCGTGGGGTGCTCGGGCGGGGTCATGGTGTAGTTCGCCCATTTCCCCTCGCGGCGCGCGGTCACGAGCCCGGCGCTGCGCAGATAGGCCAGGTGCCGCGAGATCTTCGGCTGCGGCTCGTCCAGCACTTCCACGAAGAAGCAGACGCACACTTCGCCGTCCGCCATCAGGTTGAGCAGCCGCACGCGGGTGCGGTCCCCAAGAGCCTGAAACAATTCTTCCAATGCGGCGGCCGCGGGTTTGGTTTTCTTCATATGCGCCTTGACAGATGTAATGAGCGAGCCTATCTTGCTATCACATTCGCTGTAACGAATATGAGGAGACGATCATGCCATCAACAGTCCCGGTTCTCAAGGCCCACGTTTCGATCAACGTCCGCAACGTGGAGCGCAGCATCGACTTCTACCGCAGGATGCTCGGCATCGAGCCGTCGAAGGTCCGTACCGGCTACGCGAAATTCGACGTGCAGAACCCGCCGCTCAACCTGGCCCTGAACGAGGTGCCGGATCTCGCCGGGGCGGGCGCCCTCTCGCACCTCGGCCTGCAGGTGGCCTCGACGGACGACGTGCTGGCCATCCGCACGCGCTGGGCGGAAGAGGGACTGGTCACCCGCGACGAGATGAAGACCGACTGCTGCTACGCGACGCAGGACAAGACCTGGGTCCACGACCCGGACGGCAACGAGTGGGAAGCCTTCGTGGTGCTGCAGGACAACCTCCCCGAGGCCACCGGAGCGACGACGGCAAGCTGCTGCGCGACGACGGCCGGCGCCTGCGGCGTCAGCGCGGGATGAGCGGCCGTGGGGCGGGCTGAAGCCCGCCCCGCGTTCGCCTTCAAGGCAGGTCCGCCAGCGCGGCCGTGGCGTCCCGGGCCACGACGTGCTCCGGGGAAAACCTCGACGTCCACGCGCAGCAGGACGTACTCGTTAGAAATGCGTCCATCCGAACGCGCCGGCAAGAAGGGGCGGGCCGCTCACGGCTGGAACGGCAGCAGAACCCGCTCGATCACGCTCGAGCAGACGGGGCAGAACGGCTTGTAGTCGCGCATGTAGCAGCTCGGCAGCGGGCGGTAGATGTTGCATTCGGAGTAGAGCCCTCCCTCGTACGTGCCCACCGCGCCGGCCGGGGGCGGCGACGCCGGGGGGACGCACGCCGACGCGGTACACACCGCGTTGCAGGCGGAGGGCATGGGGGTGGTGCCGGCGACCAGCGTGCGCCATTTGTTCGTGGCGCGATTCGTGTTGCGGGTGACGTTCGGCTGGGCCGGTTCGCCGAGGGGCGTGCCCGTGCCGTCGCCTCCATATTCGTCGCCGAGCTGGAACGCGCTGTGACCCATCTCGTGGATGCCGATCTCCGCGGACTGCGCGTGCGTCGAGAAGGTGGCCACCCGCTGTCCGCCCGAGCCGCCGTACTTGCTCGAGTTCACGATGGCCAGCACCTGGCGGCGCAGCGGGACGAATCGCTTGACCACGTCGATGACCAGGGAGTCGTTCACGGTGAGCAGGCGCTCGTAGCGCTGGCCGCCGGGGCCCCGGCTGCAGAAGGTGGCGTCGAAATAGGTGCGCCGATAGATGCCCGGTACGTTGCATTCGACCGGCAGGTCCGCCCCCTCTTCGACCGAGACCACGTCGATGCGGTAGATGTTGATGCCGCGGGAGAGAGAGTCGAACGGCGGGGTATTGAGGAAGCGGTCGACAAAGTTGTCGACGTCGGTGTGATAGCGCGGCAGCTGCGTCTCGAGATAGCCGTCGCCGACGATGGCCATGTTCCAGCACTGCTTGTCGGGCCCGTGATCGAGGATCTTCGTCGCGCCGATCACCGCCCCGTCGTCGGCGCTCACTCGGTGCCTCCTTGCGGAAATGCGAAGCGGGCCAGCTCCGTCGCGCCGCCGTGGTCCGGCTGCACATGGGGCGGGATGCCGATCAGCACGAGCTCCCGCGCCCGCGGGTCGTCGGGCACGAGGATCTCGAAGTGGCCGTCCATCGGCTCGCCGAAGACGCGCTCGATGTGGTTCGGAGAGTAGAGCTCAGCGGAGTTGCGCAGCGGGTAGTCGAGGAGGTGGTGGAAGAGCGAGTTGCCGGCCTGGTCGAGGACCTCCATCCAGTAGCCGCCGTTCCGCCCCTTCCGGGGGCGCTCCCCCACCGGCGGCGGGAGGATCATCTCCAGCCGCTCGGCCGATTCCAGCCGTACCTCTCCGCCCCTCACGGCGAACGTCACCCGCAGCACTTTCTCCGCCTGGAAACGTGGCATCGCATCCTCCTTTCAGGAAGCCCGCTGCAGCGCCGCCCGCGCGAGCAGTCGCGTGGAGTCGAGCACCGGCAGCGGGGAGTTGGCGTCGCTGATGATGAGCGGGATCTCCGTGCAGCAGAGAGCCACCGCGTCGCAGCCTTCCTCTTCCTTGAATCGCCCGATCACCTTCTGAAAGTACGCGACGCCCTCGGGGCGGAAGACGCCGTTCACCAGCTCGTCCATGATGATGCGGCTGGTCTCTTCGCGCTCTTCATCGGTGGGACGCACGTACTCCGCGGGGTAGACGCTGCTGAGCACGAGCCAGCGCGTGCCGGTCAGGCCGATGCGCCGGAATCCGCGCGCCTCCGCCTCGGCACCGACGACGCGGGCGATGTGCAGCCACGGCAGCGGCGAGCGCTCTTCGATGTACGGGAGCGCCTGGTGGATCGTGTTGTCGGGACAGATCAGAAAATCGGCGCCGTTCCGCGCCAGTTTCTCCGCCGAGGCGAGCATCAGCTCGCCGACGCCCTTCCAGTCGTCGCGGTCGATGAGCCGCACGTAATCGCCGAACGGCGGGGTGTGCATGGAGATCTCGGGATGATCGCGCCCCCCTTCCATGCAGATGGTGCGATAGCAGAGCGCCGCCCCCTCGGCGGAGCAGGCCACGATGCCGATGTGCTGCGTCATGGCACGATCATAGTGCTGCTGGCACGCCGGAGGCAGTAATGTCCGGATAGTGTCCCCCGGGTCCAGCAGCGCTCCAGACGATCTCCAGCTCTTCCGCGAGCTTTTCGATCAGATGCCCCAGCTCGGCTGGATGGCCCGGCCCGACGGGTTCATCGACTTCTACAACCGCGGCTGGTACGAGTACACCGGGACGACCTTCGACGAGATGGCCGGCTGGGGGTGGCAGTCCGTCCACGAGCCCGCCATGCTCGCGGCCGTCACCGAGCGCTGGTCGGCAGCGATCGCGGTGGGGACCGAGCTGGAGATGGAGTTTCCGCTCCGCCGCCATGACGGCACCTTCCGCTGGTTCCTGACGCGCGTCCGTCCCATCCGCGATGCGGAGGGCGAGATCGTGCGCTGGGTCGGCATCAACACCGACGTCACGATCCTTCGCGAGCTGCGGGACTCGCGCGACCGCGAGCGCATGAACCTGCGCGAGCTCTTCGAGCTCGCTCCTGCCTTCATGGCCCGTCTCCGCGCTCCGAATCACATCTTCGAAGAAGCCAATCCGTCGTACATGCGGCTCGTCGGCGAGCGGCGCACGCTCATCGGGCTTCCGGTGCGCGAGGCCCTGCCGGAGATCGAGGGACAAGGCTTCTTCGAGCTGCTCGACGGCGTCTACGAGAGCGGCAGGCCGTTCACCGGAACCGAAGTGCGCGTCCTGCTGCGCCGCGGCGAATCGATGGAGGAGCGGTTCGTCGACTTCGTCTACCAGGCCACGCGCGACGGGGAGGGGCACATCGACGGCGTCTTCGCGCACGGCACCGACGTCACTACCCAGGTCCACGCGCGGCAGCGGATCGAAAAACAGGCCGTGGCACTGCGCCACGCGAACCAGGTCAAGGACGAGTTCCTGGCCACGCTCTCCCACGAGATGCGCACGCCGATCACCGCGGTCCTCGGGTGGGCGCGCCTGCTGCGCATGGGGCTCACCGCGCCGGAAGCCTCCGTGGCCATCGACGCCATCGAGCAGGGGGCGGCCGCGCAGGCACAGCTCATCGAGGACGTGCTCGACATCTCGCGGATCACGTCCGGCAAGTTCACCTTCGAGCGCCGGCTGGTGCATCTCGGGGCGCTCGCGCACGCCGCGATCACCGCGCTGCATCCGACCGCCGCCGCGCGCCGGATCGAGATCCTGACCAGCTTTCCGCCCGCGCTGCCGCCCATCGCGGGAGACGAGGGACGCCTCCAGCAGGTGATCTGGAACCTCCTGTCGAACGCGCTCAAGTTCACGCCGAAGGGAGGCTCGGTCACCGTGCGGATGACGCACAGCGGCTCCGTGATCCGGCTCTCCGTGCAGGACACGGGGCGGGGGATTGCCGCGGACTTTCTCCCGTTCATCTTCGAGCCCTTCCGCCAGGGCGACACGTCGACCACGCGCACGCAGGGGGGGATCGGTCTCGGCCTCTCGATCGTCCGGACGATCGTGGAGCTCCACGGCGGCACGGTCACCGCGGAGAGTGCCGGCCACGATCGCGGCTCCACGTTCACCGTCGAGCTGCCGATTCTCGAATCGCCCCCCACCATGGGAGAGCAGCCGCCGAAACCGCCCATGCCGCTCGAGCCGGCGCGCGGCCTGCCGCTGCTCCCCGGCGTCGTCGTGCTGGTCGTGGACGATCAGGACTACACGCGCGACGTGGCGGCCGCGATCCTGCGCATGGCGCAGGCGACCGTCCATACCGCGGCCTCGGTGCGCGAGGGGCTGCGCATGCTGCGCGAGCACGAGCCGGACGTCGTCGTGTGCGACATCGCCATGCCCGAAGAGGATGGCTATGTGTTCGTCCGCGCCGTCCGCGCGCTCGAGCCGCCCGCATGCGACACCCCGGTCATCGCGCTCACCGCGTACAGCCGTCCGCAGGACCGGATGCAGGCGCTGAACGCCGGATTCAACGAGCATCTGAAGAAACCGGTCGAGCCGGTCGACCTGGCGGATGCGGTGCGGCTTGCGAATGTGAAACGGTCGTGAGAGCCATCTTCCGTTAGCGTAAAAATCTGTCGACTGCCAAGGCGAAGGGACGCAGGATGCCTTGTCACCCCTTTTCGTCCTTCCCCATTCCCGTGGATACGGTCTCCAACAGCTCCACTCTCGCGGCCCTTGCCGTCAGCCGGAAGCGCCTGCCGTGAGCACCGATCCAGGCCGCTCAGCTCGAACCGGCAGCAACTGCGTGGGCGATCCTCGAGAATCTCAGCGCCAAGGACGAGCTCCGCGCCAACGTCGCGCACGAGCTGCGCAATCTCCTCACCGCCATCCTCGGCTGGACGCAGTTCACCTCCCATGGCGGATCGGTGTCGGTCTCGATGCGCGTGCAGCCGGACAGCGTCTGCATCGAGGTGCGCGACACCGGGCGCGGGATCGCTCCCGAGTTTCTCCCGCGCGTGTTCGACCGTTACACGCAGGAGGGATCCGCGAAGCGGGTGCCCAGTCAGCGCCAGTCGATGAGACCGTTCGTGACTGGCGTACTGGAACGGCCATGGAGGCCCGTCTCAGCGCGATTCTTGCTAGTCATCAGTGGCCGAAGAAAAACCTGATCGCCGTGTCCTTCCCATCGAGCTCTCCTCGGTCGTCGCCAGTCTGGTGATCGTGACCCGCGAACTGACCAAGAAGCTCAACCAGCAGGAGGTGACGGAAGTGATCACCGAGCTGTGCGAACAGCTTCGGGAGATCCCGAACGAGAAACGGGGTCCGAACCGGCCGTTCTCGCGGTAGGGGAATACATCCGCCTGGCCCCTACCGTCCGCCTCGCCCGCGACCGCGGCGGCGGCCGCTCCGGCGCTCGTCGTCTTCCTCCTCCTCCTCATGATCTTCTTCTTCGGCTTCGCCGAGGGTGTGCGCCAGGTAGGCGGTGGCGAGGAGGCGCTCTTCCTCGGAGATCGGCTCCTTGCCGGGGATGGTGCGGGAGAAGCGCTGCATGCGGCGGGTGATGCGGGCCCACTTCCGCGCATCTTCATGCTCCGAGGCCATCGTGGAGGCACCGTGGCACTGGTTGCACCTGGATGCGACCACGGCGCGGCCTCGAGCGAGCTCGGGAGAGAGGGGCGCGAGCGGGCGGAGCACCCTCCACGCCGGCACGATCCCCAGCGCCGCGACGATCAGCGTCGACACGGCCAGCGCGCCGCCGATCCACGGGAGCCGGTGTCCGAAGCGCCGGAAGCGGCGGATGACCGCGATCTTGAGGACCAGCAGCACCCCGACCACCATCCCCAGCACGCCGTGCGCGATGCTGCTCGCCGTCGCCTCGCGGAACTCCCAGATGCGCGGCACCATTTCGAACAGGAGCACCGCGTAGGTGAGGACGAAGAGGTATCCGAGGGCCCGGTGCACGTTGGTCGGAAACCGCGGCGCCGTCGAGACCCCGTTCGGATCGCGCCCGGTGGGGTCGGGCTGCATCGGAAAGCGCCACAGCCACGCCATCAGGCTGGCGTTGATGACGGCGATCGCCGCCATGACCAGGGCGAGCCAGAGGGTGGTGTACATGGGCATCATGGGTTGCTGGTTGCTGTGTTGCTGGTTCGTGGTGGTGCTCTCGTTTCAGGGCGAGCACCACCACGAACCAGCAACCAGCAACCAGCAACGGCCTCGATTTAACGCCGCAACTGGCTGGGCAGCATCGGCGTCGAGATCAGCTCCTTGAACGTGGCCCAGCGGTCCGGGCCACTTTTTTCTACATGGGCGCGGACCAGGTCCTGGCCGAGGTTGTAGTTGATGACGTAGCTGCGATAGCGCTCGGCGAACTTGAGCTGCTGCTCGGCGCGCTCGGGGGTCTGGAGGCCGTACTTCTGCAGCCAGGCCTTGGCCTCGTCGCGGGTGATCTCGCCGTCGAGCCAGCGGCGGGCCACTTCGCTCGTGGCGTAGGCCAGCGCGTCCGTGGAGCGGCTGATGCGGTGGAAGCGGGCGGCTTCCTTCGGGTCGAGGCCCGCCAGCGGGAAGAGCACGTCGCGCTCGAACGCGTCCTTCTCCGCCTCGGTGAAGGCCACGTGCAGGCCGTAGTTGCCCGTCCCTTCGGCGATGAGGGACTGCGGGGAGTTCAGCGGATAGATCGAGAACTCGACCCAGCCGCGGTCGCGCACGAGGTTCTTCTCCAGCAGCACGTTATAGGTGTGATGTCCCGGGTAGCCCTCGTGGCAGGCCAGGTCGAGCGCGCGGCCGATGCTCACCGGCAGGTCGGTGTTCACCTGGATGAGGCTCGTGTAATTGCCTTTGTACCAGTTGTATCCGGACCACGGCTGGTTCTTCACATACTCGAGCGTGAACGTCTCGCCGGGCGGCAGGGAGATGTTCTTCAGCGTCCGCGCGCGGCACTCCTGCAGCGCGGCGCGCATCACCGCGTCGACGCGCTCGGGCGCGACCTCGAACTGCTTGCGGTACGCGGCCACGCGCTCGGTCAGCGGACCGCTGCCCGGCAGCTCCTTCTCCAATGACGCCACGGCGTCGGCGAAATAGGAGTCGGGGCGCCGCTCGGGCGTCACGCCGTAGAGCAGCCGGGCTTCCTCCTCGAACGGGAACTTCTTTCCCTGCAGCATCTCCGCCTTCGTCACCAGCGCGCCGAGCTGTTCGATGAGGTAGCTGCGCCGCAGCGCCAGCAGGCGGTCGGCGGGGACCGGTGTTCGCTGAATCGTTTCCCGCAGCGCGGTCGCCTCCGCATGAATCGCGGCGACGGTTTTGTTCTCCGTCTTCGCCTGCTCCCGCCACTCCGGCGGGCCGTAGTAGGCATCGACCCAATCCGCGTCGTGCTGCCCGAGGGCGAGGTTCAGCTTCACGTAGTCATTGGCGTGCTGATCCAGCGAAATCGGCGCCTGATGTGCACACGCGGCGGTCAGTACGACGACGAGCAGAAGGATGCGTTTCATGGCGCCTCAGTCATACCATGCGCCCCGCAAAAGGAGACCTGAATGATTCGAAAGATGTTGATTGGCCTGGCTGCGCTCGCCATCGCGACGAGCGCCGCGGCCGACGACGGCATGTGGATGCCGCAGCAGATCCCGGCCCTCGGTGACGAGCTGAAGAAGCTCGGACTGAAGATGGACCCGAAGCAGCTCGCCGACCTCACCGGCTTCCCGATGGGCGCCATCGTCAGCCTCGGCGGCTGCAGCGCGTCGTTCGTCTCGCCCGAGGGGCTGGTGGCCACCAACCACCACTGCGTGGCCGGCGCGCTCCAGTACAACTCCACCGAGCAGAACGACTACCTCAAGAACGGTTTCCTGGCCAAGCAGCGCGGCCAGGAGATCCAGGCCACGCCCGACTCGCGCATCTACGTCACGACGAGCATCGAGGACGTGACCAGCCAGATCCTCGGCTCGATTCCGGCGAGCACGCCGGACGCCGAGCGCGACCGTCTCATCACCCGCCGCCGCCGCGAGATGATCAACACGTGCGAGCAGGGGGGCGGCAAGCGCTGCCTGGTCTCCTCCTTCTTCGAGGGAGGGCAGTACCTGAAGCTCACGCAGATGGAGATCCGCGACGTCCGTCTGGTCTATGCGCCGCCCCTCGGCATCGGGAACTACGGCGACGAGGTCGACAACTGGATGTGGCCGCGCCACACGGGCGACTTCGCCTTCTACCGCGCCTATGTCGGCAAGGACGGCAAGCCGGCCGACTTCTCGAAGGACAACGTCCCGTACAAGCCGAAGCATTGGCTGAAGATCTCCACGCGCGACCTCAATGAGGACGATCTGGTCATGGTCGCCGGCACGCCCGGCACGACCAGCCGCCACGCCGTGGCCGCGGAGTTCCAGGCCGCGTTCGAGTACGAGCTGCCGACCTCTGTCCGCTACCGCACCATGCTCCGCGACGCGCTGCAGGAGCGCGGCAAGGCCAGCCGCGAGATCGCGCTGAAGAACGCCAGCCGCATCGCCAGTTACGAGAACTACCTGAAGAAGCACACCGGCACGCTGGAGGCCTTCAAGCGCGACGACATCCTCAACGAGCGCCAGGGCCTGGAGCGCCGCGACCGCCGCGCGCTCGACGAGACGCTGGGCAAGTCGTACGACGCCGCCAGCGAGGAGCTCGAAAAGCTGCTGGCGGAGCAGCGCTCCACCCGCGAGCGGGACCTGCTGTTCACCTGGCTCTACACGGCGTCGCCGATGTTGACGCAGGCGAACAATCTCTACCGCCTGAGCGTGGAGAAGACCAAGGACGATCTCGACCGCGCCGACGACTTCACGGAGCGCAACCGCAAGAAGCTGCAGCAGACCCTCACGCGCAACCGCCGCAACATCGAGCCGGGCAGCGACCGCGCCGGGCTGCGTCTCTTCCTCCTCGAGGCGACCAGGCTCCCCGCGGGACAGCGCATCCCGCCGATCGACGCGGCGCTCGCCGCCACCGGCAAGAGCACGCCGGAGGCGCAGGTGGACGCGCTGCTGGACCGGATCTACGCCTCGACGCAGATCGGCAATGCCGACGCGGAGACGAAGATGTTCGGCGAGACCACGGCGCAGCTCACCGCGCGCAATGACTCGATGATCGCCTTCGCGGCGTCGCTGCGTCCGTTCGCGGCGGAGCTGGACGAGGCCAGGGCCGCGCGCGCCGGCGCGATGTCGCGCCTCCGCCCGGTCATGCTCGACGCGCTCCGCGTGGCGCGCGGCGGGCGTCTCTACCCCGATGCCAATGGCACGCTGCGCGTCGGCTTCGGACAGGTGAAGGGCTACGCGCCGCGCAACGCGGTCTGGTACGACGCGCAGACCGACATCCGCGGCCTGCTGGAGAAGGAGACGGGCGTGGAGCCGTTCGCCAGCCCGGCGCGCCTGCTCGAGCGCGCCCGCAAGAACGAGTTCGGCCCGTACGTCGACGCGCAGTTGCGCCGGCTGCCGGTCGCGTTCATCTCCACGAACGTCGTCACCAACGGCAGCTCCGGCTCGGCCACGCTGAACGCGTGGGGTGAGCTCTGCGGCCTGGCCTTCGACTCCAACTGGGAGGGCGTCGGCTCCGACTTTTTCGTGGAAGAGGGAATCACCCGCACCATCCACGTCGACTCGCGCTACATGCTCTGGGTCATGGACGCGGTGGACGACGCGGACAACCTCCTCAAGGAGATGGGCATTACCCCGCAACTGTAGAGGTTCTGGAGTGCGGCAGCGCCAGCTGCCGCTCTCTATGCCGCAGCGCAAGCTGCGGCGGGGGGGGCGGAGGCTGGCGCCTTCGCATGGAGAGCGGCAGCTGGCGCTGCCGCACTCCATACGCTTCGCGTAAGATAACTGCGGCTCGGTATGCCCAAACGCTCGCGCATCAAAGACTTCCTGTGGCGGCATTCCGCCGGCCTCGCGTTTTTCGTGATGGTCCTCTTCGTGGCCTTTCTCGGCTACGTCGGCTACACCTACGTCAGCATCACGAAGAAATTCGAGTCCGCGCGGCTGTGGGACCTCCCCAGCCGCGTCTACTCCGACGCCACGCAGATCGTGCCGGGGGTCGGCTATCCGCGCTCGCTGCTCGAGGCGAAGCTGAACCACGTCGGCTACCACGAGGTCAAAGGGCGCGTCGAGAATCCGGGCGAGTACCGCTACATCGGCGACGACCTGGAGATCTTCCTCAACAACTTCGAGTACCCGGACATGGAGTTTCACGCCATGCCGGTACTCGTGGAGATGGACGGCGCCCGCGTCCGCGCGGTCAAGCGCCTGACCGACAACATCACCTTGCGCGGTGCGCGCATCGAGCCGGAGCTGATCACCTCGATCTACGACAACGAGATGGAGGACCGCGTCCCCGTCTCCCTCGGCGCGGTGCCGAAAGTCCTCACCGACGCCATCATCGCCACCGAGGACCGCAGCTTCTACTCGCACGAAGGCATCTCCATCCGCGGGACGCTGCGCGCGCTCTGGATCGACATCCGCACCAAGTCGCTCGTCGCGGGCGGCTCCACGCTCACGCAGCAGCTCGTCAAGAACCTCTTCCTCAATCCCGAGCGCACCTTCCGCCGCAAGGCGCAGGAAGCGCTGATGGCGCTGCTGCTGGAGCTGCGCTACGAGAAGGACGACATCCTGGAGACGTACCTGAACGAGATCTACCTCGGGCAGAACGGCAGCGTGCAGATCGTCGGCGTGGAGCAGGCCTCGCAGGTCTACTTCGGGAAGAAGGTCACCTACCTGACGCTCCCGCAGGCGGCCACGCTGGCGGGGATGATCCGCTCGCCGAACGTCCTCTCGCCGCTCAAGTACCCGGAGCGCGCCAAAGAGCGCCGCAACGTGGTGCTGGCGGGGATGCGCGAGGAAGGAAAGATCAGCGAGCGCGAATACCAGGAAGCCATCGCCGCGCCGATCGGCACGACGCGCTTCCCGAAGGTCTCGCGCAGCGCGCCGTTCTTCGTCGACCTCGTGCTCAAGCAGCTCCGCGAGACGTATCCGGAGACGCAGCTCAAGACCGAGGGACTGCGCATCTTCACCACCCTCGACACGATCATGCAGCGGTCGGCCGAGGAAGCGCTCGACAACGGCATCGCCAACCTCTCGAAGAAGTACAAGCACATCCGCAGCTCGCAGACCCCGCTCGAAGGAGTGGTGCTGACCATCCAGCCCGGCACGGGCTACGTGAAGGCGCTGGTGGGCGGGCGCAACTACTCGAAGACGCAGTTCAACCGCGCCATCCAGGCGCGCCGACAGCCGGGATCGCTCTTCAAGCCGTTCGTCTACGTGACGGGGATGGACCCTGCGCGTGGCGAGCAGGTGCTGACCGCGTCGACAGTGCTCGACGACTCGCCGATCTCCGTACAGGCCGGCGCCGCGGTGTGGCGTCCGCAGAACTACGACAACCGCTTCCACGGACGCGTCACCGTGCGCGAGGCGCTGGCGCACTCGTACAACATCCCCGCCGTGCGCGCGGCCATCGACGCCGGCGTGCCGAACGTCATCAAGACCGCCACCAACATCGGCGTGGAGAGCAAGCTGCAGCCGTATCCGTCCGTCTCCCTCGGCTCGTTCGAGGTGACGCCGCTGGAGATCGCGTACGCCTACTCGGTGTTCGCGAACCTCGGCGTGAAGGCGGAGCCGGTCACGATCCTGGCGGTCGTGCAGCGCGACGGCGAGATCAAGGAGACGCGCGAGGTGAAGATGAAGCGCGTCGCGCAGTCGTCGGTCTGCTACGTGATGAACGACGTCCTCAAGGACGTCTTCAACTACGGCACCGCGGGCCGCGCGCGCTCGCTCGGCTTCGAGCACGCGTACGCCGGCAAGACCGGCACGACGAACAACTACCGCGACGCGTGGTTCATCGGCTACTCGCCGCGCATCCTCTCTCTGGTGTGGGTCGGCTTCGACGACGGCCACAGCACGCGCCTCGCCGGCGGCGACGCCTGCGTGCCGATCTGGACGCGCCACATGAACCGCATCGACGGCCTGATCGCGGACGTCGACTGGAAGCGCCCCGAGGATGTGACCGAGCGCGAGATCGACCCGTACTCCGGCATGCTGGCCACGCCGTACTGCCCGCGCACGCGCGGCGAGGTCTACGTGGCCGGCACCGAGCCGGACGCCGTCTGCGCGCTGCACGCCGGCAGCGGCGAGCCGAGCCCCTTCTGGCCGGAGCCGCCGCCGATCTTCGAGACCGACCGCCGCGGCGGCGACGAGCCCGCCGCCATGGATCCGGACGCGCAGCGCCGCGTGGAAGACGCACGGAAGAAGGCGGCGCAGCGGGAAAATTCGGTCAAGCGCCTGCTGCGGCGCATCTTTGGAGGCGGCTGATCCCATGACCACGTCCACCCTCGACCGCCCCGAACCGCCGCCCGGTCTCCTCGACCGCCTCCGCACGCGCGCGGACGGGATGTTCTTCTACGTCGGCGGGATCGCCGACCTGGCCGTGCAGGTCATCCAGCAGGTCCGGCGCGGACCGATGGAGCGGCCGCTGATCCTGGCGCAGTTCGACCAGATCGGCGTGCGGTCGCTCTCGATCGTCATCATCACCTCGGCCTTCATCGGCATGGTGCTGGCGCTGCAGACCGCGTACGCACTGCAGGACTTCGGCGGGAAGATGTTCGTCGGCATGATCGTCTCGCTCTCGCTGGTGCGCGAGCTGGCGCCCGTGCTGATGTCGCTGATGGTCGGCGGCCGCGTCGGCGCCGGCATGACCGCCGAGCTCGGGACGATGAAAGTCACCGAGCAGATCGACGCCCTGCGCGCGCTGGCCACGAACCCCGTGCGCAAGCTGGTCGTGCCGCGCGTCCTGGCCACGACGATCATGTTCCCGCTGCTGACCGTGATCTCGATCTGCCTGGGGATCTTCGGCGGGATGATCATCGCCGTCTTCAACCTGAACGTCAGCGCGAACTACTACCTGCGCAGCGTCATCGAGGCGGTCAAGTACAACGACCTGGCCTCGGGGATCGGCAAGACGTTCTTCTTCGGCTTCGCGCTCGCGCTCATCGCCTGCTACAACGGCCTGCGCACGAGCGGCGGGGCGGACGGCGTGGGGCGCGCCACGACGACCACGGTGGTCACCGGCGCGATCACCGTTTTGATCATGGACTTCTTTCTCACTAAGCTCTTCCTTTTCCTCTTCTGATGACCGACACCTACGTCACCGACCGCCGCGCGGCTGCCCGGGGAACAGCGGACCGCCGCCGCGTCCCGCGCGAGCCGTTCATCGAGTTCCAGGACATCCACAAGGCCTACGGCCCGAAGCAGGTCCTGCGCGGCGCGAGCCTGCGGGTCTACCGTGGGGAGGTGCTGGTCATCCTCGGCGGCTCCGGCACCGGCAAGTCGGTCACGCTGCGGCACATGCTCGGCCTGGAGGCGCCCGACGCCGGGCGCGTGGTCATCGAGGACGAGGACATCACGCAACTGGAGGAGGAAGAGCTGTACCGCGTGCGCAAGAAGTTCGGGATGCTCTTCCAGAGCGGCGCGCTCTTCGACTCCATGACCGTGTTCGAGAACGTGGCCTTCCCGCTGCGCGAGCACACCGAAATGAATGAAGAAGAGATCGCGCGCGCGGTGCGCGAGAAGCTGGAACTGGTGAACCTCCCGAACAGCGAGCACCTCATGCCGGTCGATCTCTCGGGCGGCATGCGCAAGCGCGTCGGCCTGGCGCGCTCGATCGTGCTCGATCCGCAAGTGATTCTCTACGACGAGCCGACGACCGGACTCGATCCCATCACCTCGCAGACCATCAACGAGCTGATCGTCGACCTGCAGGCGAAGCTGAACGTGACCTCCGTCGTGGTCACGCATGACATCCATTCCGCGTTCTCGGTCGGGGACCGCATCGCGTTCCTGCACCAGGGCGTCTTCGAATGGATCGGCTCCATGGACGATGCACGGGACTCCGACCACCCGCGTCTCCGCGATTTCCTGAAGGCGAGCGCGGTGGTGGCCGCGCAACCGACGAAAGGGTAGGCACGAGTGACGAGGCACGAGGTACGAGTGGGAAGGCTGCACACCCGGCGCGAAGCGCTGACTCGTACCTCGTACCTCGTACCTCGTTACTGACTATGGCCAAAACTCAGAAAGAAAAATCGATTCGCGTCGGGCTGCTCGTCACCGCCGCGCTCTTCATCCTGATGGTGTTCCTCTTCTTCATCGGGTCGGAGCAGAAGATCTTCGCGCGCAAGAACGAGTACGAGGTGCGGCTGTCGAACGTGACCGGACTGGCCGAGGGGAATCCCGTGCGCATGTCGGGCGTCACCATCGGCGTCATCCGCGACATCAAGCTGCCGTACGACCCGAACCAGAAGCAGGTCGAGATCCTGCTGATGATCGACCGCAAGTTCGCCGAGCGCATCCGCGGCGACTCGCGCGTCCGCCTCAAGAAGCTCGGCCTCCTCACCGGCGACAGCTACATCGAGGTCACGCCCGGGACGCCGCGCTATCCCGCGCTCAACCCGGGCGCGCTCATCCCGTCGTCGCGGCAGACGGACGTGGAGGCGCTGATCTCCTCGGGTGAGGACCTCGTCGACAACTTCGTGCAGATCTCGTATTCGCTGAAGAACATCCTCCAGCGCATCGACCGCGGCGAAGGCCTCATCGGCGAGCTGACCACCACGCCGGAGACGAAGCAGCGCATCACCGACACGTTCCTGACCACGCTGAACAAGACCAACGCCATCCTCGGCCACGTCGAGAGCGGCAAGGGCGTGGTGGGCAAGCTCGTCTACGACGACGCGTACGCCGACCAGCTCATGGGCTCCCTCGGCAGCGCCGCGGCGTCGCTGCAGGCCATCACCGCGAACGTGCAGCGCGGCTTCGAGGGGAACGAGGGCGTCGTGCCGGCGCTGATGAACGACCCCGAGGCGAAGAAGCGCGTGTACGAGGTGGTGGAGAACCTGCGCACCACGTCGGCCAACCTGGCCGCCTTCACCGCCGCCGCCCAGACGGGCGAAGGGCTCGTGCCGAGACTCCTCAACGACAAGGCCTACGCCGACCAGGCGCTGGGCGAGTTCACCACTCTCGTGCACCAGCTCAACGTGACGGTGGCGAAGATCAACAACGCGGAAGGAACGGCCGGCAAGATCATCGCCGACCCGGGCCTCTACGAGTCGATCAACGACATCCTCATCGGCATCAACGAGTCGAAGCTCCTGCGCTGGCTGATCCGCAACCGCCAGCAGTCGGGGATCGAGAAGAGGGTGGAGGAGCGGCAGAAGATGCCCGACGCGCCCGCCACCCCGCCGCCCGCCGAGCCGAAGGCGCCGGACGTGCCGCCGACGATCGTGCCCGAGATCCTGCCGCCGACGAACACCTGATCTGTCCCCTCTCCCCACCGCGTGGGGAGAGGGCCAGGGTGAGGGGCAGTGCCTGCCGCGACGAACGGCCCCTCACCCTAACCCTCTCCCCGCGTGCGGGGAGAGGGGACTGGGCATCGTGGTATACGATGCGCCGCCACTATCTCTCTCCTCCGGAGGCTCTCATTGGATATCGCTGTCATTGGTACCGGGTACGTCGGTCTCGTCACCGGTGCCGGTCTGGCGGACTTCGGCAATGACGTGATCTGCGTCGACGTGGACGTCAGGAAGATCGACGCGCTGAAGAACGGCATCATCCCGATCTACGAGCCGGGACTCGACAACCTGGTCAGCAAGAACGTCAGCGAAGGGCGTCTCCGCTTCACCACCGACCTGGCGGACGCGATCCGCTCCGCGCGGGCCATCTTCATCGCCGTCGGCACGCCGCCGAAGCCGGACGGCTCGGCCGACCTCCGCTACGTGGAGGAAGTGGCCCACTCGATCGCCGAGTACATGAACGGGCCCAAGCTGGTCATCACCAAGTCGACCGTCCCCATCGGTACGGGGCACATGATCGAGCAGATCATCACCTCGCACAACACGGGGCACAAGGCGTCGATCGTCTCCAACCCGGAGTTCCTCCGCGAGGGGTCGGCCATCGAGGACTTCATGAAGCCGGACCGCGTGGTCATCGGCGCCTCCGAGCCAGAAGCGGCGGAGATGATGAAGGAGATCTACGCGCCGCTGCACTCGCTGGAGATCCCGTTCGTGGTCACGAACGTCGAGTCGTCGGAGCTGATCAAGTACGCGGCGAACGGCTTCCTGGCGGTGAAGATCACCTTCATCAACGAGATCGCCCAGATCTGCGAGAAGGTCGGCGCGAACGTGCAGGACGTGGCCATCGGCATGGGCCTCGACACGCGCATCGGCCCCAAGTTCCTGCAGGCCGGCCCGGGCTACGGCGGCTCCTGCTTCCCGAAGGACACCTCCGCCATGGCGGACATCTCCCGCCGCCACGGGTACGACTTCCAGATCATCGAGGCGGTGCTCCGCGTGAACGACGCGGTGAAGCTGCGCATGATCGACAAGATCGTGAAGGCCCTCGACGGGGAAGTGAGTGGCAAGACCATTGCGATGCTCGGCCTCGCCTTCAAACCAGAGACCGACGACATGCGCGATTCTCCGACGATTCCCATCATCAAAGGGCTGCAGGAACGCGGTGCCTCCATCCGCGCCTACGACCCCCAGGCGATGGAGAACGCCAAGTCCATCTTCAGCGACGTCACGTACTGCGATGATGCGTACACGACGGCCGAGGGAGCGGACGCGCTGGTGCTGGCCACAGAGTGGAACGAGTTCCGCGCGCTCAACTTCGAGCGCGTCAACAAGGCCCTCCGCCAGCCCGTGCTCATCGACCTGCGCAACGTGTACGACCCGGCCCGCATGGCCGCGCACGGGTTCAAGTACACGTCCGTGGGGCGCGTGGACGATCGGAGAAAGAAGACTCGCTAGATGGGTCGTGCACTGATCACCGGCGGTGCCGGATTCCTGGGGTCGCACCTGTGCGATCTCTTCCTCTCCCGCGGCCACGAAGTGGTCTGCATGGACAACTTCCTGACCGGCTCGCCCCGGAACATCCAGCACCTGTTCGGGCGGGACGGCTTCACGTTCATCAAGCAGGACGTGACCCAGTACATCCACATCGACGGGCCGCTCGACTACGTGCTGCACTTCGCGTCGCCGGCCAGCCCGATCGATTACCTGGAGAAGCCGATCCAGACGCTGAAGGTCGGCTCGCTCGGCACGCACAAGACCCTCGGCGTGGCCAAGGACAAGGGGGCGCGCTACATCATCGCCTCGACTTCCGAGGTCTACGGCGACCCGCTCGTGCACCCGCAGCGCGAGGAGTACTGGGGCAACGTGAACCCGGTCGGCCCGCGCGGCGTGTACGACGAGGCCAAGCGCTTCGCCGAGTCGATGACGATGGCCTACCACCGCTTCCACGGCGTGCAGACGCGCATCGTGCGCATCTTCAACACGTACGGCGAGCGGATGCGCGTCAACGACGGGCGCGTGGTGCCGGCGTTCATCTCCCAGGCGCTGCGCAACGAGCCGCTGACCGTCTTCGGCGACGGCTCGCAGACGCGCTCGTTCTGCTACGTCTCGGACCTGATCGAAGGCATCTACCGCCTGCTCATGTCGGACGAGGTGCAGCCGACGAACATCGGCAACCCGAGCGAGATGACCGTCCTGCAGTTCGCGCAGGTGATCCAGAAGCTGACCGGCACGTCCGCCCCGATCGAGTTCCGGCCGTTGCCCGAGGACGACCCGAAGATCCGCCGCCCGGACATCACCAAGGCGCGTGCGCTCCTGAACTGGGAGCCGGAAGTGCCGCTGGAAGAGGGGATTGGGCGGACGATCGAGTACTTTCGCAGCGTGCTCTGATCTGGACTGCGGCAGCGCCCAGCTGCCGCTCGCGCACTCCAGAGCAAACTTTTTCCAACTCGCTACGTAATGCTTCGTATGCTGAAACGGGCCTGCGCCGCTCTGCTGCTGCTTTGTCTCGCCGCCCCCTCCTTCGCCCAGACCCCCGCCCCTCCGCCGCCCGCGCCGCTGAACATTCCGCGCACCGAGGCGCCGGTGAATCTCGACGGCGCGCTGGATGATGCGGCGTGGCAGTCGGCGGCGGTGATCGACAAGTTCTACGAGACCTCGCCCGGCGACAACACTCCCGCGAAGATCCCCACCACCGCCTACGTCACCTACGACGCGAAGTACTTCTACATCGGCATCAAGGCGGACGATCCCGACCCGTCGAAGATCCGCGCGCCGTTCGTCGACCGCGACGGCGTCATCGGCACCGACGACAACATCGCCATCTTCCTCGACACGCGCAACGACAAGCGCTCGGCCATCGAGCTGCGCGTCAACCCGCGCGGCATCCAGGCCGACGGCATCTTCAACGACGCCAACAGCAACGAAGACTTCTCGCCCGACTTCTACTACGACACCGCCGCGCAGATCACCAGCACCGGCTGGACGGCGGAGTTCCGCATCCCGTTCTCGTCGCTGCGCTACAGCGCCGCCGATCCGCAGACGTGGAACATCCTGGTCTGGCGCAACTATCCGCGCGACTTCCGCTACGCCTTCCACAGCGCGCCGATGCCGCGCGGCTCGAACTGCGTCATCTGCTTCACGCATCCGCTGACCGGCCTGACGGGACTGCCCGACGCCGCGCACATGGTGGCCGCGCCGTACGTCACGGCGCAGCAGTCGTCGCAGCCGGAGCTCGGCATCGTCGGCAACGATCTCGAGTCCGGCGACGGCGAGTTCGACGCCGGCGTGGACGTGAAGTGGAACCCGACCGCGAACCACGCCCTCGACCTCACCCTCAATCCCGATTTCTCGCAGATCGAGGCGGACGTCCCGCAGATCCTCGTCAACCAGCGCTTCGCGGTGTTCTTTCCCGAGAAGCGGCCGTTCTTCCTGGAAGGCTTCGACCTCTACGACACGCCGCTGCAGGTGGCCTACACGCGTACCATCACCGATCCGCAGGGGGGCATCCGCGCCACCGGCAAGATCGGCGACACGGCCTACACGCTGCTCACCACGAAGGACGAAGGGGGCGGCGGGACGATCATCCCCGGCCCGACGCGCTCCGGCTTCGCCTTCCTCGACGCGGGCTCGTACTCGACGATCGGCCGCGTGCGCCACGACCTCGGCGAGCGAGGCTTCGTCGGCGCGGTGCTCACGGACCGAGAGATCGACGGCGGCGGCTACAATCGCGTCATCGGTCCCGACTTTCAGTGGCGCTTCCCGGAGAACACGTTCGAGGCGCAGCTCCTCTACAGCGACACCGAGAATCCGTTCCGCCCCGACGAGAATCCGGCCTGGAACGGCGAGCAGGCTTCCTCGCACGCGCTCAGCGCGGAGTGGGCGCATCGCGACCGCAAGTGGGACTACGGGGTCGAGTACAACGACGTGGGCGACGAGTTCCGCGCCGACCTCGGCTTCGTCCCGCAGGCCGGCTACCGCCAGGGCCTCGGCTATCTCGGCCACAGTTTCTACCCGGAGAACCGCCTGGTGCGCTTCATCCGCCCGAGCGTGCTGGTCGACTATCAGGAGGACCGCGCCGGGAACGTGATCTTCGAGACGCTCTCCCTCGGCGTGGGCGGCTTCGGCGCGAAGAACACGCAGTTCGGCGTGCTGGCGCGCATCGGCGAGAAGATCCGCGTCGGCACCGAGCTGCTCGAACAGAACTACCTGCAGGTCGACTATCAGTTCGACCCGCACCGGCGCATCCCGCGCATCACTCTCGGCCTGCGCGTCGGCGAGCAGATCGACTTCGACAACGGGCGCGAAGGGGACGGGCTGTCACTTTCGGTCGGCGCGAACATGCGCCCGCACGACCGCCTCGACCTGCAGTTCAACGTCGGGCGCGATACGCTGGACGTCGAGGGCGGCCGCCTCTTCACGGCCATGTTCGAGCGCATGCGCGCGCAGTACAGCTTCTCCTCGAAGTCGCTCCTGCGCGTGATCGCGCAGTACGTGCACAACGAATACAACCCGTCGCTGTATCTTTTCAATGTGCCGGAGCGAGACGGCGCGTTCCTCGGCTCGGTGCTCTACAGCTACAAACTGAACTGGCAGACCGTGCTCTTCGTCGGCTACGGCGACGAGCGGCTGCTGCTGGACGAGGAAGACCGCATCGCGCCGTCGAATCGCTCGCTGTTCTTCAAGGTGAGCTACGCGTTTATACGCTGACGCAGGGCGGGCTTCAGCCCGCCCACCCCGGGGGGAGGCGGGCTGAAGCCCGCCCTACGTTTGTCTCGTAGCCGGTCCATGGCCGGATCGACGTTGAACCACACCCACGCGCCCGTGCGCTCGCGCCGGGCGCGCTCGATTTCCCGCCGTGCCTTCTCCAGATCCCCCACCTGCGCGTACAGCGCGGCCATGTAGTACGGCGGGCGGTAGTCGCGGCCGCGCTCGAGCTCGCGCAGCATGCGCAGCGCGGTGGCGGGGTCGCCGGCGGCGTGGTGGGCGCGGGCGAGCCAGGTGCGCACGACCACGATGTCGAGCTGCTTGCGCGCGGTCTCCAGCGGGCCGAGGGCCTCGCGGGGGCGGCCCGATTCGAGGAGCGCCAGGCCGAGGTAGGCGTGGCCGGGCATGAAGTCGGGGAAGAGCTGCGTGGTGCGCGTGCCCTGCTGGATCGCGGTGTCGTAGCGGCGGGCCATGGTGAAGTTCCAGGCCACGACGGCGTTGATGATCGGCGACATCGGGTCGATCTCCAGCGCCTTCTTTCCCTGCTGCTCCGCCTCGTCGAAACGCCCCACCGCGGTGAGGAACTCCGCGTACCACTGCCGCGCCGTGGCGTAGTTCGGGTTCAGCTCGATGGCGCGCCGGTACTCGCGCTCCGCGGCCTTCCAGTCCCACTCGTACGTGTGGATGGCGTAGGCGAGCGAGGTGTGCGCCTCGGCCAGCTGGTCGTCGATCGACAGCGCCTTCTGCGCCGCGGCTTTCGCGCGCGGGAACGTCGCGCTCGTCGGCAGGTTCGCCCAGATATCGAGCAGGTTGTAGCAGTCGGCGATCCCCGCGTACGCGAGCGCGTACTGCGGGTCGATCTCGATGGCCTGGTTGAACAGCTCGATGGCGTTGTACAGCCCCTCCGCATCGCGCTTGTTCCACTGGAAACGTCCCTTGAGATAGAGCTCGTACGCGCGCGGATCGGCGGTGTGGCGCTTGGTGAGGAGCTGCTGCTCGCGGCCGCCGAGCTGGAGGCGGAGCATGTGCGCGATCTCCGAGGCCAGCGAGTCCTGCACGGAGAACAGGTCCGAGCGCGCGGTCTGATAGCGGTTGCCCCAGATCAGCGCGTTGTCGCGCGTGTCCACCAGCTCCGCGGAGACGACCAGCTTGTCGCCCACCGTCTCGATGCGCCCGATCACCACCGCGCTCACGCGCAGCTCCTTGCCCACGCTGACGGGATTGGCCGGCTTGCCCTTGTAGTGGAACACCGAGGTGCGCGACATCACGCGCAGCCCCGGCACGCGGGCCAGCGAGTTGATGAGCGTCTCCGTGATGCCGTCGGAGAGGTACTCCGCCTCGCGGTCCCCGGTGGCGTTCACGAAGGGGAGGATGGCAATCGAGGAGAGTTTGCGCGTCGACGGGTCGTCGAGCCGCCGGGTGAATCCGCCCGAAGGCTCGAAGACTCGAAGACTCATCAGCGCCGCGATCACCGCGATCACCGCCAGCGCCCCCCCTCCCCACAAGAGCTTCCGCCGCTTCCGCTCCGCCGGCGCCTCGAAGGTGATGGTCGACGTCCCCACCGCCCGCAGGGCGAAGGCCAGGTCGCGCGCCGACTGGAACCGCTCCTCGCGTTTCTTCTCCAGGCAGCGCTGGATCACCCGGGCCAGCTCGTACGGGATCAGCTTCTCCGACACCGTGAACACGTCCGGGTTGTCGGTGAGGATGGCGGAGAGCGAGTCGATGACCGTGCCGCGAATGAAGGCCGGCTTGCCGGTGGTCATCTCGTAGAGCAGCGCGCCGAGGGAGAAGATGTCCGTGCGCGCGTCGACCATTTCGCCGCGGAGCTGCTCGGGCGCCATGTAGCCGGCGGTGCCGATCACCGAGCCCGGCTCGGTCTTCATCGGCGCGGTCGGCAGCATGCTCGTGTCGATCTCCTCGGAGGGAGGGGGCTCGCTGCGCACGAGCTGGGCGATGCCGAAGTCGAGGATCTTCACGCGCCCGTCGGTGGTGAGGAAGATGTTCTCCGGCTTCAGGTCGCGGTGGATGATCCCCTTCGCGTGCGCGGCGGCGAGGCCGTCCGCGATGGCCGCGCCGATCTCGAGCGCCTTCCGCCACGGTATCGGCCCGGCGTTGATCCGCCTGCGCAGCGTCTCCCCTTCGAGCAGCTCGGTGATGCTGTACGCCGCGCCTCCCTCGGAGCCGTAATCGTGGATGGCCAGGATGTTCGGGTGCGTCAGCGCCGCGACCGCCTTCGCTTCCCGCTCGAAGCGCATGCGCGCCTCGGCGTCGCGGGCCACCCGCTCGGGCAGCACCTTCACCGCGACGTCGCGGTCGAGGCGCGTATCGCGGGCGCGATAGACGTCGCCCATGCCGCCCGAGCCGATCGCTTCGACGATCTCGTAGGGACCGAGTCGGGTACCGGGCGCTAACGACATGATGGGTGCCTGCGCCCGGCATTCTACTGGTCGCGCTTCCCGCGGAAGCGCTCAGTAGCCGAGCGACAGCATGATCAGTTGCACGTCCGCCGACGTCGACGAGCGCGTCAGCGTCGCCTCGATGTAATACGCGAGCGACTCGAAATTGATGGTCGTCGAGGCGTAAAAGCAGTCCTCGCAGCCGGGCGACCCGCTGCCGGTGACCGTGCAGATCGTCGTCTCGGAGCCGTCGCAGTCGTTCACCGCGACGAGCTTCGCGGTCACGGAGCCCAGCGGCGAGTTGTCGATCGAGGTGATGCGCAGGGTGTCCCACGGCGGCTGCAAGCCGTTCGCATTGCCGTACGCGCTGACCGGATAGCGCACCGTGATCGTGCCGGTCGCGGTCGACTTGAACCGCACCCGCGCGCCCGAGTACTCGTACAACGTCAGGCAGTCCTCATCGATCTCGCCACCGGAGCCGACGACGCTCCAGTCCATTTCGGAGGCGAAGGTAGGGAGGGCGAAGAGGCAGAGACACAGAGAAAGAGACAACCACCGTTTCTTCATGGACCGAATCTCCTTGCGGTCCATGATAGAGAGTTAACGACGGAAGTATGTCAACTTGCGGTGAACGCAACGGAGCGCGGGATACACTCTGCCGATGAAGCGACTGACTCTCCTTCTTCTGCTCGCGGCGGCGGCGTGCCGAAACGAAACGCCCTCCACCGCCACGCAGGCGCCGCCGTCGCAGCCGTCGACGTCCGCGGCCCAGCGCGACCCGCACTCCTACTCGAATCCCGATCAGGTACGGGTCGAGCACATCGCCCTCGACCTGACGGTGAACTTCGCGCAGAAGCAGCTCGCCGGCACGGCCACGCTGCGGCTGCGCAACGAGGCCAACGCCAACACGCTCATCCTCGACACCAACGGCCTGACCATCAGCAAAGTGACCACGCAGCCGGGCAACGCGCCGGCGCAGTTCCGTCTCGCGCCGGCCGATCCGGTCTTCGGCAGCAAGCTGGAGATCCCGATCCGGCCGGACACGCAGTCCGTGGCCATCGAGTACACCACCAGCCCCGGCGCGCGTGCGCTGCAGTGGCTCGAGCCGGCCATGACCGCGGGGAAGAAGCATCCCTTCCTGCTGTCGCAGTCGCAGGCCATCCTGGCGCGCACGTGGGTGCCGTGTCAGGACACGCCGGGCGTGCGCTTCACCTACGACGCAACCATTCGTGTCCCCACCACGCTGCTGGCCGTGATGAGCGCGGAGAACCCGCAGGCGCGCAACGAACAGGGCGTCTACCAGTTCCGCATGCCGCACCCGGTGCCGTCATACCTGCTGGCCATCGCCGTGGGTGACCTCGAGTTCCGTCCGTTCGACACGCGCAGCGGCGTGTACGCGGAGCCGGCCGTCATCGAGGACGCGGCATCCGAGTTCACCGACACGCCGGACATGATCGCCGCGGCCGAGGAGCTGTACGGGCCGTACCGGTGGGGACGGTACGACCTCCTCGTGCTCCCGCCGAGCTTCCCGTACGGCGGGATGGAGAACCCTCGGCTGACGTTCCTCACGCCGACGGTGCTGGCCGGCGACCGGTCGCTCGTCTCCCTCATCGCGCACGAGCTCGCGCATTCGTGGTCGGGGAACCTCGTCACCAACGCCACCTGGAACGACTTCTGGCTCAACGAAGGCTTCACCACCTACTTCGAGCACCGCATCACCGAGAAGCTCTACGGCCGCGAG
>Ga0196976_1000218_pt1 | contig 39034 bp, 38 predicted proteins | sample S3v_513CmetaG_FD_148644 | JGI IMG/M metagenome (GOLD analysis project Ga0196976, IMG submission 148644) | Soil microbial communities from Anza Borrego desert, Southern California, United States - S3+v_5-13C | ecosystem: Environmental > Terrestrial > Soil > Desert | place: USA: California... | reverse complement strand
CCAGGCGCCCATATTCCACGAGCAGCTTGATCAAATTCTTGCCCGCATCGTCCAGCTTATCGCCAGCGATGGAGAGGAAGGTTTTCTCAAGTTCAGCGGCAGAGGTTTCCGGACTTTCGATATAGGTCTGCATGCGCGGGTCAGCTGCAACTGCTGCAGCGAACCCCAGCATTTCAGACCAACGCGCCAGCGCGTTCTTTTCCTTGGCCAGCTTGAAAGCGGCGACCGCGTAAGGTCTGACTATCGTGACGACTTCAGCCATATTCTGCTTGCTTTCTATAGCTCGTTAGCGAGGGTATTCAACATTTCGGCATGGGCCTTGGCGTCGATTTCCTTACGCAGGATCTTCTCAGCACCTGCTACGGCCAGTGAGGATACCTGTTGCCGCAAGCTTTCCTTGGCGCGGTTTACCTCTTGGTCGATTTCAGCACGTGCACCGGCAATAATGCGATCACCCTCTGTCTTTGCTGCGCCCTTGGCTTCTTCAATAATCTCAGTCGCACGCTTTTCAGCTTGGGCGATGATGTCGGAAGCCTTTTCCTTGGCAGTCGTCAACTCTTGACTCGCCCTTTGAGACGCTTGCTCAAGTTCAAGCTTGCCACGTTGGGCAGCTGCCAGACCATCAGCGATAGTCTTCTGGCGGGTTTCAACTGCGCGCAGCAGCGGTGGCCAAATCAGCTTGACCGTAAACCAGATCAGAATAGCGAACGACACAGCCTGCGCAAGCAATGTCAAATTAATGTTCATTTCAGTTCCTTGCCGTTAAGACCAGCTTTGATTGTTCAGCTTAACCCGCGATAACACCGAGCAGAGGATTCGCGAATGCAAACATCATGGCCAGACCAACACCGATAATGAAGGAAGCGTCGATAAGACCCAGCAGCAGGAACACCTTAACTTGCAGGGCGGGAATCATTTCAGGCTGACGAGCGGCGCCTTCGAGGAAGCTGGCACACATGATACCAATGCCTACGCAAGCACCCGCAGCACCCAGACCAATAATAAGACCAATACCGATACCAGTGTATGCCTGGATCATCGCCAACAGTTGCAAGTTTTCCATCTTGTTTCCTTTCGATTTATAGATATGACTAGTGATAAAAAATTAATGACTTTCATGCGCCATCGCGATGTACACGACAGTCAGCACCATGAAAATGAAGGCCTGAAGCACTACAATCAGGATGTGAAAGATTGCCCAGCCAGCGCCAAGAATCGCGCCAAAGAAGGTCCCTGCCAACCCTGTTGCCGCCCACATGCCAAGCAGCAAGAAGATGATTTCACCGGCATACATATTGCCGAATAGACGCAGGGAGTGGGAAAGTGGTTTGGAGACGTACTCGATCAGGTTGAACAGCAGATTGGCAGGCCAGACCAGGGGATTCGAGCCAAAGGGCGCACAGAACAGTTCATGCAGCCAGCCGCCCATCCCTTTCACCTTGATACTGAAGAAAATCATCAGCAGCCATATGGAGAGCGCCAAAGCGAACGTGGCATTCACGTCTGAGGTTGGCACGCTACGCCAGGCTTCCAAGCCGAAAACGTTGTGATATAGAAGCCCCATGACGTCGATGGGCAAGAAATCAAGGGCATTCATGAGCAGTACCCAGACAAAAACGGTGAGGGCCAAAGGCGCAAGAAATGCATGGCGGTCGCCATGGAAAATACTTTTCACCTGATCGTCGATGAATTCCATCAGCAGCTCGACCACGGCTTGCCGCTTGCCCGGCACGCCAGAGGTAGCGCCACGTACGACCCACCACAGGAAGCCAAATGCGATAACTGCCACCACCCAGGACATTACCAGGGTATCCATGTGCACAGTCCAGAAGCCGCCTTCAGCTACCGGTTTCGCATTGAATGCCAAATGGTGAGAGATATATTCAGATGGGGTTAGCCCTTGCTCAGTTGCCATACCTCAATTACCTTATTTGTCCGTAGTTATTCTTGATCCAAGGTTCGCAAAGCCGCACCGGATATGAGTGCTGCACATGCCAACCCACCTATAAGGGCCAAAGGCACCAGTTGTTCGTATAACTTGAATATCGCCAACAGCACCAGCGCAATCACGAGTATCTTCAGCACTTCCGCCTTCAGTAGCAGAAGCAGAGCAGAACCTGCTGTCTCCGGCTGCTTTCGCGCCAACGCAATCGCCGCGAATCCGCCCAGCATGACTGCCGCACCGCCACCCAAAATGGAAAGTGACACATGCACATCAGCCAGGACAAATGCCACAGCCGCAAGGAGCAAGGTGACGATAATTTGCCAGCGCACTGCCTTGCCAAAGGCCCGATGTAGGGTAGGGGTGTCGCTCATACAGAGTCGCTATCGTCAACTAGCAGCGTGGCTAGGAAAACGCGAGATTTTCTTCTATTGTGCCTACTTAAGTCAAGTTCGCGATGCATTCCCGCGAATTGCGGAGATTAAGCCATCTAATTGGTCGAGACTGTGATAGCGAATACTCACTTTCCCCTTGCCCTGGCTTCCAGCTTCGATTTGTACTTCAGCGCCCAACAAATCTGCCAGCTCGTCCTGCAACCTTTGAACATCCTTATCTATACCCTTTGCAGCAGGCTTGGCGGGTGAAGCTGATGCACGCTTGACCAAGGCTTCTGCTTCACGCACGGACAGTCCGCCTTGGGCAATCTGTTCCGCCACTGTAATCTGCTTAGATCCTTCGAGAGAGAGCAAGGCGCGTGCATGGCCCATGTCGATACGACCTTGCATCACCAAGTCTTGCACTGGCTTGGCTAGGTTGAGTAATCGTAAGAGATTGGTGACTGCAGTACGGGAACGGCCGACTGCGTCTGCTGCTGCCTGATGCGTCATGCCAAATTCGTCAATCAGCCGCTTGATACCATTGGCTTCTTCCAGAGGGTTTAGGTCCTCGCGCTGTATATTCTCAATGAGCGCCATAGCCAGCGCAGCTTCGTCCGGAATTTCCCGTACAAGTACCGGCACCTCTTGTAATCCTGCCAGCTTTGACGCACGCCAGCGGCGCTCTCCAGCGATGATTTCCAGTTTGTCGCCGGTTTCCCTGACCAGGATGGGCTGCATGATGCCCTGTGACTTGATGGAGGAGGCAAGGTCAGCCAGGGACTCCTGATCCATCTGGGTTCTGGGTTGATATTTGCCCGGTTTAAGCTGGTCTATCTCGACCATACGTAGCGCATCTGTACTGGCGTTATTACTATCCCCCGCTAATAACGCGTCCAGGCCGCGGCCCAGACCTTTTGGTTTCACCATCGGTAAACTCCTAAACTTTTGCGGTTGATTTGGCCGAGGCGCGCTGGATGATTTCTGCCGCCAGCTCAATATATGCTTGCGCACCTTTTGAGCTTTTATCGTAGACCAGCACAGGCATGCCATAACTGGGTGCTTCAGCGAGCCGGATATTGCGTGGAATGACCGTGCGATACACCTTGTCGCCAAAGTGCGATTCCAATTGGGCTGAAACCTGTTGGGCGAGCATATTGCGGTTGTCGTAAAGCGTGCGCAGCAGGCCCTCTATTTCAAGTCTTGGGTTCAAGCTCGCACGAACCTTTTTGATGGTATTGACCAGGTCGGATAATCCTTCAAGTGCGTAATACTCGCACTGCATGGGAATCATCACCGCATCCGCGGCGGTAAGTGCATTCACGGTAACAAGATTGAGAGCAGGGGGGCAATCCAGCAGCACGTAATCATAGCGGCCCTTGATCTCAGCCAACGCATGCTTCAATCGCGTTTCTCGGCCTGTTTCATTGACGAGCTCAACTTCAGCACCAGCCAGATTTCGGTTCGCCGGCGCAATGTCGAACTTGCCCTTTTCCGAGCGTTGGATGGCCTCTGCAAGCGTCGCTTCACCTATGAGTACATGGTAGATGGTGTTCTGCAAGCTGGCTTTGTCCAGTCCACTGCCTGTTGTGGCGTTGCCCTGCGGGTCGAGATCGATCAGCAAGACATTGTGCTCAGCATCTGCGAGGCTTGCAGCCAAATTCACGCAGGTGGTCGTTTTGCCGACCCCGCCTTTTTGATTGGTAATCGCCAGTATGCGCATTATCAGGCCGCTTTCAGGTTGTCGGCAGAGAGAAAAACCAGATGACGCTGTGCTTCCAGCCCCGGCACCTTAAGAGGGAGCACGCGTACGGGTTCAAATTTGGCTTGTGCAAGCTCTTCAAAAGGATAAACACCTTTCATGGCAAGCCATTGCGCTTGAGGGTTGCCCAGATGACGGGTCAACTGCATGAATTCAGCCAGATCGGAAAACGCGCGTGAAATCACCGTATCGAACAATCGCTGAGGCTTGTGAGCCTCGACCCTTGCACAGACGACTTCCAGATTATCAATCCCTAGCTCGGCTTTAGCCTGACGCATGAAGCTTGCCTTTTTGTGGCTTGAATCTAAAACAGTGACCTGAAGCTCGGGTTTGCACAAGGCCAATGGAATCCCTGGCAGTCCTGCGCCGCTCCCTACATCAACTAGGCGCTCTCCTCGAACATGAGGAAGCACGGACAGGCTATCCAGCAGGTGCAGGGTCACCATTTCTTCCGGATCACTCACAGCGGTGAGGTTGTGCACCTTGTTCCACTTTTGCATCAACCCCAGATAGTCCAGCAGCTTCTGCTTGGTGTCAGGCGACAACAAGATTGAGGCCTCTTCCAGGCCTTGATTCAATTTAGCCTGCAAAGTCATGCGGCGCGATCCGTCGATTTTATGCCGCGGTTTTTACGCTTGAGATACACCAACAGCAAGGAAATCGCAGCAGGTGTAACGCCAGAAATCCGGCTTGCCTGGCCTATCGTCTCAGGCCGATGTTGGTTCAACTTTTGCTGTACCTCTATTGAGAGCCCACGCACATCTCGGTAGTCCAGATCCGTGGGCAGCATCGTGTGTTCCTGTCCGCGCTGGCGCTCTACTTCGTCTTGCTGCCTGTCGATATAACCCTGGTACTTCGCCGCGATTTCGACTTGCTGCCGTACCTGATCATCAATTTCCTCATACTCGGCATTGGCACCCGGCAATGTCAGCAGCGCTTCGTAGCTGACTTCGGGACGGCGCAATAGCTCAAAAAGCGAATACTCGTGGTCTATGGCCTTCCCCAAAACTCGCATTGCATCTTCAGCAGGCAAGGCGGCGGGCTGCACGAAAGTCCGCTTGAGACGCTCCTGCTCGCGCTGGATCGCATCCTGCTTACGGGCGAATGTCTCCCAACGAGTATCATCTACGAGACCAATTTTGCGTCCAGCTTCGGTCAAGCGCATGTCAGCATTGTCTTCGCGTAGCATCAGACGGTATTCAGCACGGCTGGTGAACATGCGATAAGGTTCGCTGACGCCGTTGGTGATGAGATCATCCACAAGAACACCTAAGTATGCCTGCTCCCGCCCTGGGCACCAGCTATCCTGGTCTGTCGCATAGAGTGCCGCATTTGCACCGGCTAACAGCCCTTGTGCTGCTGCCTCCTCATACCCTGTGGTTCCATTTATCTGGCCGGCAAAAAAGAGGCCCTGCACGGCTTTTGTTTCCAACGAGCTTTTGAGACCCCGAGGGTCATAGTAGTCGTATTCGATGGCATACCCCGGACGCAAGATATGTGCATGCTCGAGTCCTCGAATAGATCTCACCAATTCGTACTGCACATCAAAAGGTAGACTGGTGGAAATACCATTGGGGTAAAACTCGTTAGTCGTCAGCCCCTCTGGCTCAAGAAAGATTTGGTGAGAATCTTTATCGGCAAAACGATGGATCTTGTCCTCAATAGAAGGGCAATAGCGAGGACCTACCCCCTCGATTACCCCGGTATACATGGGCGAACGGTCTAGACCAGCACGGATAACCTCGTGCGTTCTTTCATTGGTATGCGTAATCCAGCATGACACCTGGGATGGGTGCTGCTCCGGCTTGCCCAGGAAAGAGAAGACCGGCACCGGTGTATCGCCCGGCTGTTCCTCCATCACGGAGAAATCAATTGATCTACCGTCGATGCGGGGAGGCGTTCCTGTTTTAAGACGGCCTGCAGGCAAGCCGATTTCACGCAGTCGGGCAGCTAGAGAGATAGCCGGAGGATCACCAGCTCTACCAGCTTGATAATTAGCGAGTCCCACATGGACCAAGCCTCCGAGGAAAGTACCCGCCGTCAGCACCACGGCCTTGGATTGGAAACGTAAGCCAAGCTGGGTGACCACACCCGTTACACGCTCGCCTTGTAAGGCAATATCATCTACAGCTTGTTGAAACAACCAAAGATTCGGTTGATTTTCGAGCCGTCGACGAATTGCTGCCTTATAAAGCACGCGATCAGCTTGCGCCCGCGTTGCCCTTACAGCTGGGCCCTTGCTTGAGTTGAGGGTACGAAACTGGATACCCCCTTCGTCCGTCGCCGCAGCCATAGCCCCACCTAATGCGTCGACCTCCTTGACGAGATGGCCTTTCCCGATGCCGCCAATGGAAGGATTGCAAGACATCTGACCCAGTGTCTCAATGTTGTGGGTCAACAGTAAGGTCTTTCGGCCCATGCGAGCGCTGGCCAAGGCTGCCTCGGTACCGGCGTGGCCTCCACCAACGACAATAACATCAAAGATTTCAGGGAATTGCATGTGTTAGAAACTCAGTCTTAGAGGGTGCTTATGGTACTGCAAACACGTTTCAGCGTCATGCAAAAGATACGTTTCACGTGAAACATTGCGCTTCATGCCTGTTTTCAATATAAACTAAGTAAAACAATAATCACATTAAGCACATAAAACTAAAAATGGTCACGGGGACGGATTTAATTCGGGGTATCTATGGACCTCTCCTTGAAATACAGCAAAACCAGCAAGGGGGCAAAGGCTGTGCTCGCCAAGAGCCGTGCCTTATCCTCCAGCTATATGCTGGTGCTATCCAATATCGACGGTAAAACCACCGCCGCTGCTCTTCAGGAAAAACTGCAGCTCAGCGAAGAGAAGTTTCTTCAAGCGCTCACTCAATTACATGAGGAAGCCTATATCCAGGTAGTACAAGATTTTGGCCCATCTGTTTTTGATCTCAAAAGCGCTATTGAGGTTTCGGAGATCAGCTCAGAAGAATTCTTCAAGTTAGAACTGCCCGAAGACACTGCCGCGAAGACACAAGAGCAACTTGAAGCCGAAGAACGCGCTCGTCTTTACGCTGAGGAGCAGGCTCGTAAGGAAGCGCTGGCGAGGGAGCAAGAGGAGGCCGAACGTAAGCTGTTGAAAGTTACCGATATCCTTGCCAAGGCCGGCCACAAGATTGATATCGAAAAGCTGGCGGATGCCGATACGACACCACCCGCCATAGTAAATCCAGTGTCTCTCAAAGAATCCAAGGCCGAACTCAACCATGAAACCCCTGACACTCCTGTAGTTGCAGAATTGCAGCCATCTGAGATTGCAAATTCTCAGAGCCCTATTCAACTTGCTCCCTCCTCTGAACCAACACACCCACCCGCTTATATTGAACCTGTCACTGAACCTTCCCTTGATGAGACGCAACCGGCAGACGAAGTGAAGAGCGAAGCCCAAAAACAAGCTGAGGAACAATCACATCAGCTAGAACTCCGCAGGCAAGCCGAGGCAGAGCAGCAGCGAGCGGAATTTGCAGCCAAACGCAGGGCAGAAGAGGATGCTCGCGCTGAAGCTGAGCAGATCAAGCGGAAAGAGGCGGAAGCCCAAGCCAAACGAAAGGCTGAAGAGAAGGCACGCAAAGAAGAAGAACGTCGGGTACGGAAGGAAGCCGAAATAGCACGCAAACTTGCCGAGCAACAAGCGCGTGAGGAGGCGAAAGCTCGCGCAAGAGCTGAGGCCGAGCGTAAAGCGAAAGCAGAAGCGGAGCGGCGGGCGCGGGAAAAGGCTGAAGCGAAAGCCCGAGCACGTGATGCTGCAGAGCATAAAGCAAGAGAAAAGGCTGAGCTGCAGGCCCAGCGCGTAGCCGAGGCGCAGGCTAAAGCAGAAGAAGCACGCAGAACTCGTGAGGAGGCGCGTGTTCGAGAAGAAAGACTGGCTGCAGAAAAAGCTGTCGCCAGGGCCGAGGCCAAACGCCAGGCTGAGGCCAAGTCAGTTATCCGTGCAGAGGAATGGGCACAAAGACGAGCCGCCATCAGCTTGTTGGGTTCATCCTGGGCAACAAGCTTCCGCAGCATCGGCCGGCCTGCATTGATCGGCCTCTGCATGGTCAGCTTAGGCCTGTTAGTTCTGCTTCACTTTGTCAGCCTTGCAATGTTGGTTGCACCTGTAGAACAGGCGATGGTGACCGCTATCGGTGAGCCAGTCAAAGTACGGGATATGCGGGCATCCTTATGGCCGCAACCCCATCTGGTATTAGAAGGCGTCACCGTCGGACAATACGATGACGTTAATGCCACTAAAATAAATGTGTATCCAGCAATCCTTTCCTTCCTCGGGGAGCACAAGAAGATAGACACACTCGAAATCGAAGGATTAACGGTTAATCAGCAAGCCTTGTCACGCCTTGGTCAATGGCTTTCCACCGCGGCCAAAAATCACGCGTTCACATTGAGTACTGTCTTATTCAAGGACTCCTCAATCAAAGTTCCAAACGTAGAACTGCCGACATTCAATGCTGACGTTCAGATAAATGAAAAGGGGGGAATCGCGTCAGCTGCTCTCACATCTGACAACCTGGTAGTAAATATCGCCCCTTCGAATGATGCTTTCAAGGTCAATATGCAAGCTCGAGGCTGGCAGTGGCCGCTCGGACCCACCATTACTTTCGACGACCTTCACGCTGAGGGAACGCTCCAGCGAGATCAAATCGAACTCAAAAAAGTAGAAGGCAGCTTGTATGGCGGCACGATTCAAGGGTATTTGTTGGTGAGTTGGGCAAACGGTTGGCAATCAAACGGCAATTTCCAATTGACGAAAATCGATCTTGCAGAAGCGACACCAGCCGTAAGCGAGCTAGCCAATTTGCGAGGCCGCCTCTATGCCCAAGTAGACATCGACTCTAGCGCAAATAGATTGGATGATCTCATTGCGAGGTCAAATGTCCGCGCCAGATTTGAGGCAGAGCATGGTGAAATCGGGGGGGTGGATCTATCCCGCGCCGCCGCTGGGAGGGAGCAGGTAGGCGGAGTGACCCGCTATGAACAACTATCGGGAACTTGGGCTCTTAAGGACGAGCGGTATCAGCTTACGCAACTTGTCCTCAAAGCCGGACCTCTGGACGCACAAGGACAAATAGGCATTTCTCCACAACGAGATCTTTCTGGCAGGTTGCAAACACACCTCAATCTAGGCGCGAGGCAAATGCAAGCTCGTATCAACTTGACGGGAACATTGGGACACATAAGGATTTCGAAGTAAGTTGTTTCACGTGAAACAACTTACTTCCCGATACAAAAACGACTGAAAATTTCCCCCAGAAGATTATCGGGGGTGAATTTACCTGTAATCGAATTTAGAAACTCCTGCGCCATGCGCAACTCTTCGGCTACCAGCTCAGGCTGGCTTAATCTTTCTGTGGCTGATTGCAGATGATTCTGAACTGCCGTTAATGCAGCAAGATGGCGGGTCCTCGCCATGAAATTACCGCCACCACTAGGTTGCCATCCGACAGCCTGCAATAACTGATGCTGTAATAAGTCAATCCCTTCGCCGGTCTTGGCTGAAAGGAAAACGTGAATTGCTTCCTCTTTTTCCTCAACGCGGGGGCTCTTTCCCTTCAAATCGATTTTATTATGAACCCAGATCTTAGGTAATTCTGGCGTTAAGGCCTCTAGAATCGATTTTTCCTGCTCCCCAATACCTGAACCTACATCGACCAGAATTATCGCGATATCGGCTCTTTCTAGAGCTCGCCATGTTCTAGCTATTCCTACACGCTCGATTTCATCGCTGGTCTCGCGTAAACCTGCGGTATCGATCACGTGTATGGGTATCCCATTGATTTGTATGGTGTTCTTGATAGTGTCGCGTGTCGTGCCTGCAATAGGCGTCACAATTGCCACATCTTCACCAGCCAAGCTGTTCAGTAGGCTGGATTTACCCACATTAGGCTGCCCGATAATAACAACTTGCATACCCTCGCGTAGCAAATTGCCTTGCCTAGCCTCATTGAAGATTGAAGTCACTTCGGAGGATATCTCAGTCAATCTTTCCTTGATATTCCCTTGACTGATGAAGTCGATTTCTTCTTCAGGGAAATCCAGACATGCCTCAATGAATAATCTGAGATCGATAAGTCGCTTAAGTAGTGATTGGATTTTGTTGGAGAATTCGCCGGAGAGCGATCGAACTGCGCTCCGCGCTGCTTCTACCGTGGCCGCACTAATCACGTCCGCTACAGCTTCGGCCTGAGCCAGATCGAGTTTGTCATTAAGATAGGCGCGTCTGGTGAATTCTCCAGGTTCTGCATGACGGGCACCTAACGCAATGCAACGATCCAACAGCATCTGCATAAGAGCAGGGCCACCATGAGCCTGAAGCTCCAGGACATCCTCTCCTGTGTAGGAGTGGGGCGCGGCATAGTAGATCACGATGCCCCGATCGATAAGGCTCCCATTCTCTCCATTGAAAGCCCGATACAACGCTTGGCGAGGCGGAGGGATATCACCGGTAATGTGATGGGCGATCTGCTGGCAACCCGGACCAGATACTCGCACGATGCCAATGCCTCCGGAACCAGGGGCAGTGGCAATCGCGGCAATGGTATCGCCCTTAACGGGCTGCATTTCCTTTCTTTCGCACAGCAGCCAGCTCCGTGCTGCGATTGATTTGCCATTGCTGTGCAATGGACAAGATGTTGTTGACCAGCCAGTACAGAACCAGACCAGCGGGGAAGAAGAAGAAGAAAACGCTGAATACAATGGGCATGATCATCATGATGCGAGCCTGCAATGGATCCGGTGGGGTAGGGTTCAGCTTGGTCTGTATAATCATGGTAAGGCCCATGAGGATGGGCAGTACATAATAGGGGTCAGGTGCAGACAGGTCATTGATCCAAAGCATGAACGGCGCATGGCGCAATTCCACGCTGCCCAGCAAAACCCAGTAGAGGGAAATGAACACCGGAATCTGAACCAGAATAGGTAAGCACCCGCCCATGGGGTTGATCTTTTCCTTCCTGTATAGCTCTATCATGGCCTGCTGGAACTTCTGCCTGTCATCGCCATATTGCTCCTTCATGCGTTGCAGGCGTGGCGCCAGCTCGCGCATATGAGCCATGGAGCGATAGCTTGCCGCGGAAAGCGGGTAGAAAGCCAATTTGATGAGGATGGTCACAATAATGATGGCCACACCCCAGTTGCCCACCAGCTTTTCGATGGCTGACAAGACCCAGAACAGAGGAGCGGCGATAATTGTGAGCCAGCCATAGTCCACAGTATATTCAAGGCCAGGCGCCGTCGCTTTCAAACTTTCCTGCGTTTGGGGCCCAGCATATAGCTTGGCATCCACTGAGAAGCTGCTGCCGGGGGCGATGCTGCCCAGAGGGCTCTTGCTGCCAATCGAAAACAGGTTGTCACTGAGCTGACGGGTATAAAACACCCGCGATAGACCTTCTTTTGGAACCCACGCACTTACGAAATAATGCTGGACAAGGCCAACCCAGCCATCCTTGGTATTTAGCAGGAGATCTTCTTCGGCCATGTCCTTGAATGGAAGCTTGGTGTACTTACTTTCAGCGGTATAGAACGCACCGCCTGTAAAGGTAGGCATCATGGCTGAACCCTGGTTGGATTCGTTGTCATGAATAATCTGGTAGTACACCGATGGGTTTAGCGTTTGATTGCTGTTGTTGCGGATTTCATAGGCGACGTCAATGGCATAACTGCCCCGATGGAAGGTATAGATTTTGTCGACCTGAATGCCATTATCACCTGTCCAATTCAGGCGCACTTCTAGCCAATCCTGGCCCGCGTTGAGCTTGTAGTCGGTTGAGGGGCTGGTAAACACCTTCTTGTGATTAGGCAGGTTATCACCGATCAGACCGGACTGGGCTACATAGACCATAGGCTTGCCGCTATCACTCATGAGCGTGAAATCCTCATCGGTGTTGCCTGATGCTTTATGCTTCAGCAATTCCAGCTGGCGTAGGTCACCCCCCAAGGTGTCGATTTCCGCCTTGAAGAGGTCTGTCTGGATGTGGATGCGCTGAGCAGATTCAAGACGGAACGAGGACTCTGACAGCAAGTCATTTTTCGTTGCTGTGTCTCCCGGCACACCCTGCGGCACGCTGGCGTCATGGGATGCGGGGGCGGTGGCTACAGGGGTTTCAGGTGCACGGTCACGTTGCCATGCTTCCCATAGCATCAAGATGGAAAATGAGAAGATGACGAACAGGATGAGACGTTTTGTATCCATAAATTATGTTCTATTCTTTCGGTACGGGATCGTGGCCCCCGGGATGCCAGGGATGACAGCGCGATATTCTGCGCAAGGCATACCAGCCTCCGCGTAGTGGGCCCAGGTGTTCAACAGCCTCGATGGCATAGCAGGAGCAAGTGGGGTAGAAGCGACATTGCTGTCCGAAAAAAGGACTTAATGTTAGTTGATATAGCCTGAGAAGCCAAATCAATATCTTAGCCATTGATAGATGCTCGCGCCTGAATCTGCGCTAGTTTTTCTGAAAGGGCCAGAAACTCTTCAGTGACAAGATAATATTGTTGGCGGCCAAAACGTTTTTGTATGCGTATAACGAGATCCACAGCACCAAGTTGCGACTGCTGCTTCCTGAATAGTTCACGCAGCACACGCCGCATATAGTTGCGTTGTACCGCGGCGCGTGCGACCTTCTTGCTCGCAATCAAACCGAGGCGTGGTCGTGCTACCTGATTAAACCTGTAGTAAACGATCAGGTATTGTCCCGAGATTCGTTTGCGGAAATTAAAAACGGATGAAAACTCATCCGCTTCTATTAATCTGGCCTGTCGAGGGAAACCGAGGTCTGACACGCCCTCAGGCTCCAGGATGCTTTCAGTCCTTATACTGCTAAGCGTGCACGGCCTTTAGCGCGACGGGCAGCGATCACTGCACGGCCACCACGCGTCGCCATACGCACAAGGAATCCATGCGTGCGGGCCCGGCGTACTTTTGAAGGCTGATAGGTGCGTTTCATTGTAATTCTCCGGTGAGCTCTATTTAAGGCAAAACAAAGGGCGTAATTTAACCTGACAAAGGACTGCTATGTCAATGTTTATTTGGCTAACAATGCGGTTAGGGATTCGTAATACCCTGTGGATAAGTTCCCACAAACACGTTAGAATGGGCCAACAAAACTGCTGTTATAAAAGCTCTCTTAAAGCTGCAACAGCTCCGGGCTCGAACACAACACGCACTTCGAGCAAATACCATTACTATCAGTTGAGGGTCTCGGGCAACCGATGGAAAACTTTTGGTCTATTTGTCTCGATCGATTCAAGCAGGAACTATCGGCACAGCAATTCAACACCTGGATTAAACCGCTGAGGTTCGAGCCCAAGAACAACACCGTGCGCCTGCTGGCCCCCAATCGTTTTGTGCAGCAATGGGTCAAGGACCGGTTCCTGCGCAGAATCGAATTGCTGGCTGAAGAACTCCTGCAGCATCCCGTTGCCATCGAACTGGCTTTGAGCGATACGGAAGCCGTTGCGATCAACGGGGTGGAAAGAAAGCCTGCGCCTTCGATCCCCGAAACTCCGACAGAATCACACGCTGTTGTCCTAGCCAAGAAAAACAAGCCCAAAAGCAACCAGGAGCTCTGTGGGCTAAACCCCTCATTCAATTTTGATAACTTCGTGACCGGCAAGGCGAATCAACTCGCCCGAGCGGCTGCCTTGCAGGTGGCTGAAAACCCGGGCACGGCTTATAACCCACTATTTGTATATGGCGGTGTCGGTCTGGGTAAGACTCATCTATTACAAGCCATCGGCAATCATTTGAAGCAGCAGCGGCCTGAGGCCAAGGTACGGTACCTGCATGCGGAGCGTTATGTATCTGATGTGGTTAAGGCCTACGAGCACAAGTCCTTCGATGAATTCAAACAGCAGTACCACTCACTGGATCTGCTGTTGATTGACGATATCCAATTCTTTGCCAAGAAAAGCCGCACACAGGAAGAATTCTTCTACGCGTTCAATTCACTGATTGAGGCCAAGAAGCAGATCGTGATTACGTGTGATACCTACCCTAAGGAAATCGCTGATGTGGACGAACGGCTGCGGACACGTTTTAGCTGGGGTTTAACCGTTGCCATTGAGCCGCCGGAATTGGAAATGCGGGTCGCCATTCTGCTCAAAAAGGCTGAAGCTGCCAGCTTTTTACTGCATGAAGATGTCGCCTTCTTCATTGCCAAGCAAGTGCGCTCCAGTGTGCGTGAACTGGAGGGGGCACTCAACCGCATTGTCGCGATGGCCAAATTCACCGGGCATGTGATCGATGTCAACCTCGCCCGTGAGGCGCTGAAGGATCTCATTGCCGTACGCGGCCGGCAGATCACGATGGAAAATATCCAGAAGACGGTTGCTGACTATTACAAAATCAAGGTGGCCGAGATGTACAGCAAGAAACGCTCGCGCAATTTCTCTCGCCCTCGCCAGATCGCCATGGCGCTGGCTCGGGAGCTGACCAACCATAGTTTTCCTGAGATAGGCGAGGCTTTTGGTAGCAGACATCACACCACCGTCATGCACGCCTGCGAGGAGATTGAACAACTGCGACAAAATGATCCCATGGTGGCACGAGATATCGCTTTTCTGATTCAGGTCATTCGGGATTAGTTAGCAGGTGGATAGCCTGTGAGGAAATATGCGGTTTAGGCTCGCTTTTGGCAAAGCAGTGAAACGATCAACAATTTATCAACAGTAATCGCGGGTGTTATCCAGTGGGTTTAAGAGGACTAAGCTATTGAATACTGACTTAAAAAAAAACTATCAACAGAATTTTAAGTGATTACTGTTATTACTAATTTCATATTTATATATTCAGGTTATAAAAGATGAACATCAAAATAAACCGTGATACCTTGCTTAAACCCTTATCGGCCGTCACTGGCATTGTAGAAAGGCGCCATACACTGCCTATCCTTTCCAATCTCTTGGTAGAAGCCACACCCGACCGCATTGTGCTCACGGCTACTGACCTTGAGATGCAGATATCCCTGGCGGTTGAAACGGATGTAGGGGGAGAGTTGTCCACCACGATTTCAGCTAAGAAATTATTGGATATTTGCCGTTCATTGCCTGAAAACGCTGAAATGAATCTAACTCCGTTAGATAGCCGCATCCAGGTAAAAGCAGGCAAGAGTCGATTCAACTTGCAAACACTGCCGGCTGCCGATTATCCCGTGATGAGCCGTATTAACGGCAGTGCGCAGGCGATCATCAAGATCAGTCAGGGGCTCCTCAAGAACCTGTTCAAGCAGGTCGAATTTGCCATGGCGCAACAGGATATCCGGTACTACTTGAATGGCTTGCTGTTTGAGGTCAACGCCAACCGTTTGAATGTCGTGGGTACTGATGGTCACCGCTTGAGCTTTACTTCCACAGAGTTGGCCCAGAATTACGAAAAACAGGAATTGATTCTCCCGCGCAAGACTGTGTTGGAACTGATAAAATTGCTCAATGACAGCGATGAGGAAGTCACCATTGAAGTCGCACAGGGGCAAGTGAATTTCACATTTAACGATATCCGGCTTATCTCCAAGGTCATCGACGGGAAATTTCCTGATTACACCCGAGTTATCCCCTCCCGGCATCAGCTTAGTTTTACAGTGGATAGGCTCACGATCCTCTTGTCCATGCAACGCGCATCCATTTTGTCCAATGAAAAGTACCGGGGCATTCGCATGGTTTTGAACAAGGACAGTTTGCGATTGATCAGTACCAACAGCGAGCAGGAGGAAGCAGAGGAAGAGCTCGAGATCAGCTATGCAGGAGAGCCTTTGGATATTGGGTTCAACGTGACTTATCTGATTGATGTGCTCAACAATGTTGATAGCGAAAATGTGGCCTTTTCATTCGCGGACGCTAACAGCAGTTGTCTGGTCACTGTGCCTGACAACACCGATTACAAGTACGTCGTCATGCCCATGCGTATTTGACCCTTTCGTTTCACGTGAAACCTACCAACAAAAAGCAGCCCATGACTGATTACGATTCTTCCAGTATTAAAGTTCTCAAAGGTTTAGACGCCGTGCGCAAGCGCCCAGGTATGTATATCGGAGACACTTCCGATGGCACGGGTTTGCATCACATGGTGTTCGAGGTAGTGGATAATGCGATTGATGAGGCGTTAGCAGGCCACTGTGACGATATCAAGATCATCATCCACCCGGACAATTCCATCAGCGTATCGGACAATGGACGCGGCATACCAACAGATATCAAACAGGATGACGAGCTCAAGCGGTCGGCTGCAGAAATCGTCATGACAGAACTGCATGCTGGCGGCAAGTTCGATCAGAATTCCTACAAGGTTTCGGGCGGCTTGCATGGGGTGGGTGTTTCCGTCGTCAATGCTTTATCGGATTGGCTCAAGCTCAAGATCTTTCGTAACGGCAAAGCTTACTTACTCGAATTCGAACGTGGCGTAGCGGTAGCGCCACTGTCTGAAACAGGTGTTAGCGAAAGACGCGGCACCGAAGTGCATTTCCTAGCTTCAAAGGAAACTTTCACCAACGTAGAGTTTCACTACGAAATCTTGGCCAAGCGCCTGCGTGAGCTGTCATTCCTCAATAACGGCGTCAAGATTGAGCTGATCGATCAGCGCAACGGCAAGAGCGAGAATTTTGCTTACTCCGGCGGGGTGAGGGGTTTTGTTGAATATATGAACCGCAGCAAGACCGTGCTGCATCCAAAACCCTTCCACGCCATTGGTGAAAAGGAAGGCATTACGGTTGAAGTGTCCATGCAATGGAATGATTCCTATAGTGAATCCGTGCAATGCTTCACCAACAATATTCCACAACGTGATGGCGGCACCCATTTGACGGGGCTGCGTACCGCCATGACGCGTACACTCAATAGCTATATTGAACAGAACGAGCTGGCGAAAAAGGCCAAGATCGAGACCACTGGCGACGACATGCGTGAAGGCCTCACCTGCGTACTGTCGGTTAAGGTGCCTGAACCCAAGTTTTCATCGCAAACCAAGGACAAGCTGGTATCAAGCGAAGTACAGCCCGTGGTGCAGGAAGTAGTCGCCTCCAAATTGGCCGAATTCCTGTTGGAAAATCCGGTGGATGCCAAGATTATCTGTAACAAGATTGTTGACGCAGCGCGTGCACGGGATGCGGCGCGCAAGGCCCGGGAGATGACCCGCCGTAAAGGTGTAATGGATACCATGGGTTTGCCAGGAAAACTGGCTGATTGCCAGGAACGTGACCCCACGAAATGCGAGCTTTACCTGGTGGAGGGTGATTCTGCAGGGGGTTCTGCCAAGCAGGGGCGTGACCGTAAGTTCCAGGCGATCCTGCCTCTGAAGGGCAAAATCCTCAATGTGGAAAAAGCACGCTTTGACAAGCTGCTATCCTCGCAGGAAATCGCCACTTTGATTACAGCTCTGGGCACCGGCATTGGCAAGGACGATTTTAGTGTTGAGAAATTACGCTATCACCGCATTATCATCATGACGGATGCTGACGTAGATGGCGCCCACATTCGAACCCTGTTGTTGACCTTCTTCTACCGCCAGATGACCGAACTCGTAGAAAAGGGGCATATCTATATCGCCCAACCGCCTCTGTACAAGGTCAAACAAGGCAAGGATGAGCGCTACCTCAAGGATCAGCACGAGCTTGATGAATATCTACTGCAATCTGCATTGAAAGGTGCGGAACTGCATACCGGCAAAGACGGGAAAGTCTTGAGCGCTGAACCGCTGGCCGAAATCGCCAAGCAAATGGTACTGACTGAGGCCGTGATTAGGCGTTTGGTCTCGGTGTATGACGAGAGTGTACTGCGGGCCTTGCAGGATCTGGGCAAGATCGATTTGTCGACGGAAGCCAACGCCAACGAAGCGGCAGAAAAGTTACGTCCATTGCTGGGGCATACCGGTAGCGAAGTCATCGTAGGTTACGATCAGGAGACGGCCGCCTATCGTTTGGAGGTCAACAAATACGTTCACGGCAATCTGCAGAGCTGTGTGGTCGATGCTGAGTTTTTAGCAAGCGGCGACTATCGCCAGATTGAGAAAACTTCAAGCATGCTGGATGGATTGTTGGGCGAGGGTGCAGTCGTCAAGCGTGGCGAGAAGCAACAGCCTGTGGCTACCTTCAAGAGTGCTTTGGACTGGCTGCTCAATGAAGCCAAACAGAACCTCAATATTCAGCGTTATAAAGGATTGGGTGAGATGAACCCTGAACAGTTGTGGGAAACGACCATGAATCCCCCAGTTCGCCGTCTGCTCAGGGTGCAAATTGATGATGCCATTGCTGCTGATGAAATTTTCACGACATTGATGGGTGATCAGGTAGAGCCCAGGCGGGCTTTTATTGAAAACAATGCACTGGGTGTCAACAACCTTGATATCTAGGTTCAAGCACTGAGCTTAATGCTTTCATATCGTTTTAAACAAGGGCTCCCGGGCCCTTGTTGTTTATAGTTTATCTCTAACACGGCACAATGAATGAGTTCAAGTTGAACGCATTCATCCGCTAAGCTCTTCCAGAATCCCTATAAAATCTTCTAGCCGGGTTGCCGCACAGTTGATTTCCACGGCTGCTGTTAAGATATTTTCCTTTTGGGAAGCCAGGCATGCACACGTCAGTGCAACCCTCAGAATCTGACTCTACTGAATCTGCCCGCGCTGCAGGATTGCGTTATGTCAGCGATCAGTCTGCGGGTATCAAGCGCTTGAAGCAGCAACAAGGATTCCGTTATGTAGACAAGAATGGCCAACCCATCACCGATGAGTCAGTGATTGCCCGTATCAAGTCCTTGGCCATACCACCAGCATGGCAAGACGTATGGATTTGCCACTATGCAAACGGACATCTCCAGGCGACAGGTCGAGATGCGAGGGGCCGCAAGCAATATCGTTACCACCCCAAGTGGCGAGAAGTGCGCGACGAGGTCAAGTATGAGCGCATGATTAATTTCGGGAAGGCGTTACCCAAGTTGCGCGAAAAAGTCATTAAAGATCTCAGTTTGCCTGGCCTACCGAAGGAGAAGGTGTTGGCCGCAGTGGTGCGTATGCTGGATCTGACCGGCGTCCGTATCGGGAACGAGGAGTATGCCAAGGAGAACAACTCGTTCGGCTTGACCACCTTGCTTAATAAACATGTGCGGGTTGAAGGAACCGAGATCGAATTGCGGTTCAGGGGCAAAAGCAAGGTGTACCACGCGCTAAAAGTCAAAGACAGGCGTATGGCCAATATCATTAAACGCTTGCGCGATCTGCCCGGACAGGAGTTGTTTCAGTACCTGGATGAGCAAGGCAACATGCATAGCATTGGATCCGATGATGTGAACGAGTATTTGCGTTCAGTTACCGGAGAGGACTATACGGCCAAGGATTTTCGTACGTGGACCGGAACCGTTTTAGCTACTCTGCTGCTGCTTGAGCTTACGCATTACGGGTCAAAGTCAGAAGCCAAGAAAAACGTGGATCAGACAGTAAAAATGGTCGCAGAGCGTCTGGGCAATACACCCCGCATCTGTAAAACCTGCTATATCCATCCTGCAGTATTTGACACCTATCTCGATGAAGAAAAATGGAAGCAATGGCATGCCTGCGTGCCTCAAGAGGAGCCATCTCGATGTGCTGAGGAAATCGTGCTGGACTTTTTACAGCAGCACGCAGCCATCGTAGTTTGATAAGTTGTGTGCGATAATTTTCGTATCACAATAAGTAAGACTTATCAAAATGACACTCACAGAACTCAAGTTCATCGTTGCCGTGGCACGAGAACGAAACTTCAGGCGAGCGGCCGAAAGATGTTTTGTCACGCAGCCTGCGCTGAGCTTGGGCATAAAGAAATTAGAAGATGAGCTTGGCCTCATGATCTTTGAGCGCGGTCACAGCGAAGTAACGGTGACCGAGATTGGCGAGAAAATCATTGAGCAGGCCAATCGTGTGCTGGAAGAGGCTGAGCGGATTAAAGAGCTCGCAGCTCAAGGCCATGATCAGTTGACAGGTCCCATCAAGCTGGGCGTCATTTATTCCACGGGTCCCTATCTGCTGCCAGAGATTATTCCTATCCTGCGTGAAACAGCGCCTGATATGCCCCTGGATGTCGAGGAAAACCTGACGGCCAACCTCGAGATGCAATTGAAAAACGGTATGTTGGATGCCGCTATTATCGCGCTGCCGTTTGATCTCCCCGGGGTAAGCGTGCAACCCCTGTACGACGAATCGTTTGTAGTTGCTGTTCCCGTGCAACATCCTTGGGCGAACAGGCCAGCCATCCCGGCGCAGGAACTCGCCGATGAAAAAGTTCTACTGCTGAACAGCGGGCATTGTTTCAGTAACCAGGTGGTGCAAGCCTGTCCGCAGTTGTCCCGTAAGGGCGAAGTCATGCAGGGAAATTCCTTGGAAACCGTGCGAAATATGGTGGCTTCCAATCTGGGCATCACTGTGCTGCCATGCAGCGCGGTGATAGAGCGGTACAGCAACCCACTGGTGAAAGTCGTACCTTTTAAATCTCCTGCTCCCATCAGGCGCATTGCGCTGGCGTGGAGAAAAAGCTACGGGAGGCAGCAAGCCATTGAAAAGATCATAGAAGCGATAAAACAGGTCAACTCCGATTGCATGAAGCCTATATCGCCATGACCATGGCGATGTACAAATAAAAACGGAGGCCAAGGCCTCCGTTTTTGTTAATTCTTGATCAAACTAACGATTGCATACGTACATGGTAACTTCAAAACCAAAACGCATTTCGGTAACTTCTGGCTTGGTCCACATAATGTTCTCCTTGATTAATTTGATTACTTGAGACACATGCTACTCGCCTTTCAGATTCACACCACCCACACAATCATGAAAAGCAGCTAATGATTTTCATGAGGCATTGGGTAAGTGACAAATAGTCGGTAACCTGCCACAGCTTCATCACCTGCGGTAAGTGCCAGCCTAATCTGTATAGATTCCCCAGGAGGAATCCCTTGTTGCGTCTGGGTACTTGGGAGATATTCGTCAGCTTTCAGGGCACGCCGCACTACGGGCTTGTCATACGCGTCGGTGAAGGTTATTTCCAGCAAGGGGTAAGCCTGCGTGAAAGGGGCATTATTGATCAAAGTCGCCGAAAGGTGAATGACGCCTTCGCGCTCAGCGTCCACCTGCATGTCGGAATCATCAATCGTGAGGAGCTCAGTACGTTGTGGCAAGCCCACGGTACAGTTTATGAGTTCACAAGCCGCCACAAGCGCAGGTCGAAGTACGGGCCATTGAGCTGCAATGGCAGTACGTAAATAATAAATCGATTGCAGAGCAGCCAGCAGCAATAAGATGCCTATCAATAGGCGTGGAAGCCAACGTGGAAATAGGAGTTTCGACCTCGGTATGGTCAGCTTTGCCTCTAGGGGGGCGGTATCAGCGACGAATTTGGGTGAACTATCTGCGGGCTTTGGGGACGGTACTAGCTGTTCTTCTACCCGATCTTTAGGCGCTTCGCCCAAGCGTGAAAGGGCATCAAACACCTGCTGGCATTTGCCGCAGCGAACCTTCCCATTACTTGCTGCGAGTTGTTCTTGCGTAACACGAAAGTTGGTCAGGCATTGAGGACAGGATGTGATCAGGCTCATCGTCTCTGTCCCGTGAGGAGTACCCAGCCATCCAAGTACTCGGGCGCATCCATATCAAACCATTCTTCATATACTGCTGAGACTTGTTCTGCTTGGGACTCCAAAATACCCGAAAGTGCAATCTTGCCGTTCGTTTTGCAAGTCCCAGCCAAGGCGGGTGCGAGGACAGTCAATGCGCTTGAGAGAATGTTTGCCACCACGATGTCGGCCTGCAGCGGAGGCAATTGATCTGGTAGGTGAAAGGATGCCTCGACTTGGTTCTGCTGGGCGTTATCGATGCTGGATTGGATGGCTTGGGGATCGATGTCGGTGCCAATGACGAGACCAGCACCCAGCTTCTTGGCTGCAATAGCCAAGATGCCTGATCCGCAGCCGTAATCCAGCACAGTCAATGGCTGGTGAATGTGGCGCTGCAGCCATTTCAGGCAAAGATGTGTCGTCGGATGACTACCAGTGCCAAAAGCCAGGCCGGGGTCGAGAACGATATTAAGGGCAAGAGGATCCGGAGCGTCGTGCCAGGAAGGAACAATCCACAATTGCTGACCGATCTGGATCGGTTCGAACTGGGACTGTGTCGCGCGCACCCAGTCTTGTTCCGCAATAATCTCTGTTGAATAATTGAAGCCTTGCAGTCCCAGTTCGCTCTGTATGGCCTGCAAAAGGTCTGCGGTAGTCACTTCTTCTGGGAAGAGTGCGTTCACTACATTCCGCTCCCAAATACCCGGGGGCGGATCACCTGGCTCGCCAAAAATGGCTTGCTCATGGGGTGTTTCCGCCTGTGCGTCTTCGATGCTTACCGAGATGGCGCCCAAATCCAGCAAGGTATCGCTCAGGAGGTCTGCAAGGTCTTCATCAGCCTCGATTTTGAGTGACAGCCAAGCCATGGTCGTAATGTCGTTAGAGATGCTCGGAGATAAAAGACATCATTTGGTCTGTAGCCCCAGTTTTTCTTCCAGATAATGAATGCTGGTGCCTCCACGATGGAAAGCGGCATCGGCCATGAGGTCGGCATGCAGAGGGATATTGGTCTTGATACCTTCCACGACCATTTCCGACAGCGCGATTTTCATGCGGGCAATGGCTTGCTCACGCGTGTCGCCATATGCAATCAACTTGCCAATCATGGAATCGTAATGGGATGGCACCAAATAATTTTGGTACGCATGTGTATCCACACGGATGCCTGGACCTCCAGGCATATGGAAGGTTGTGATGCGGCCAGGGGAGGGCACGAAGTTATAGGGGTCTTCGGCATTAAGACGACATTCGATGGCATGGCCGCGGAACTGAATATCCTTTTGCCTGAAGCGCAACTTTTCACCAGCGGCAATAAGGATCTGCTGCTGTACGATATCAATACCGGTGATCATCTCGGTGACGGGATGCTCCACCTGCACCCGGGTGTTCATCTCAATAAAATAGAATTCCTTGTTCTCGTAGAGGAATTCGAAGGTGCCGGCGCCGCGATAGCCAATGCGTTTGCAGGCGTCGGCACAGCGTGTGCCAATCTTGTCGCGTAATTTTTCACTGATGCCCGGCGCCGGGGCTTCTTCCAAGACTTTCTGATGCCGGCGCTGCATGGAGCAATCACGTTCGCCTAAGTAAATCGCATTACCATGTTGATCTGACAACACCTGGATCTCGATGTGCCGCGGCTGCTCCAGAAATTTTTCCATGTAAACGGAGGCGTTGCCAAAAGCCGCTTGCGCTTCGTTTTTGGTCATACTGACGGAAGCCAGCAAGGCTGCTTCGGTATGTACCACACGCATACCCCGACCACCGCCACCGCCAGCTGCCTTGATGATGATCGGATAGCCGATATCCTTGGCCATACGCATGATTTCTTTGGGATCTTCCGGCAAGGCGCCTTCAGAGCCGGGTACGCAAGGCACGCCAGCCTTTTTCATGGCTTCCTTGGCGCTAATTTTGTCCCCCATCAAGCGGATCGTATCTGCCCGTGGTCCGATAAAGACAAAACCACTTTGCTCTACGCGTTCGGCAAAATCTGCATTTTCGGAAAGGAAACCATAGCCTGGATGGATCGCCTGCGCATCGGTTACTTCCGCCGCACTGATGACGGCAGGAATGTTGAGGTAACTTTGCCCTGAAGGAGGCGGACCAATACAGACCGACTCGTCGGCAAGTTTTACATATTTGGTATCGCGATCCGCTTCGGAGTGCACGGCCACCGTCTTGATGCCAAGCTCACGGCAGGCCCGCTGGATGCGCAATGCGATTTCGCCACGGTTGGCGATGAGAATTTTTTCAAACATGAAAACCCCTAGCCGACAATGAACAGGGGTTCGCCATATTCCACAGGCTGGCCGTTTTCAACGAGGATAGCCTTGATGACACCGCTATGATCTGATTCTATTTCGTTGAGCAACTTCATGGCTTCGATGATGCATATGGTGTCACCAACGGAGATTTTGGAGCCGATGTCCACAAAAGGTTTCGCATCCGGCGAAGGCGCCCGATAGAAGGTGCCGACCATGGGAGATTTCACTACATGGCCTTCCATAGCTGGCGCTTCCGCCTCGGCTGTCGCTGCCGCCGGTGTTGCAGCAGAAGGTGCTGCTGCATACATCTGCTGCGGATAAGGCGACATATGCATGACGGCATGGGAGTTGGGCAGATTACGGCTAATGCGCACCTTTTCCTCGCCCTCGGTGAGCTCGAGTTCGGAAATGCCAGATTCTTCCACCAGATCGATCAATTTTTTAAGTTTGCGTAAATCCATGATTACCTCGAAAAGGCCTGTTAAGCACGGTTTATTCTTTTTAACCGCGTAGCTGATGTATGACGTAATTCAGTGCGAGGGAATAACTTTCCGCTCCGAATCCGCTGATAACGCCTGTTGCGATATCCGAAAAGTAAGAATGATGCCGAAATGCTTCTCTGGCGTAGATATTGGATAAGTGGACTTCAATAAAGGGTATTTTGACCGCGGCGAGCGCATCGCGCATGGCAACTGATGTATGCGTGAAAGCCGCCGGGTTGATGATAATGAACCCAATATCCTGTTTTGCCAGTGACTGTATCTTGCTGATGAGTTCTGCTTCACTATTGCTTTGGAAAGTGTCTAGCGACAAACCAGCTTCTTGTGCCTGGTTTATCAATCGCTCATTGATACTGTCGAGCGTGTCCTTTCCGTAATGCTCTGGCTCGCGCAAACCCAAAAGATTGAGGTTGGGCCCGTGAAGAACCAGGACTTTATTAGTGTTTTTTGGAGCAGTCATGCATCATTGAGGATAAAGCCATTGCCGGCAAGTTTGCCGTAATTAGGGGGAAGTTGTCTATAGGATAAAAGAAATTTAACGAAATTAAGGATTAGAAGATTTCGCGATCAGGGGTAGCAGCACCTCTTCCAGCATGACATGATTTACCTGCCCAAAAAAGGTCTTCACCACGCTGCCATCCCTATCCAGCACGACGGTGTAAGGCAGAACCCCTCGGTTATTGCCTAAAGCATTGCCTAAATTCATGGCTTGCATATCGCCGGCGAGTAGAGGGTAGGAAACTTTGGTCTCTTTGGTAAATTCACGGATTTTAGCAACATCTTCTGTAGCAATACCCAGCACAAGCACATCTTTATCTTGATAGTGATCATGCAAACGGGAGAGTTCCGGCATTTCTTCGCGGCATGGCGGGCACCATGTCGCCCAGAAGTTGATGACCAGGATATTGCCACGCCACTGCTCGATAGCTTGCACCTTCCCTTTACTGTCAGGAAAGCTCGTGGCATACAGTGCTTCTGATGAGATGGTCTGTGTAGGTCCCCAGATGAAGTGCCGTAGGGCGAGTCCCGAGACAATGATGGCAATCGCAATCAACACGTGCTTCAGATATTTCACTTGATACCCAGTTTCTGCAGACTCGTTAAAAACGTTTCGGCATCTTGAAAGCCGATGATGCGGAAGTCTTGTTCCAAGCCCTTATCATCAAAAAAAATGATACCGGGTGGCCCAAACAGTTTGAAGCGCTTGAGCAATTCCACGTCGGCTTCGGTATTGCCCGTGACATCAGCCTGTAGCAGGACCGCATTGCGCAAGGCTTGCTGTACACGGGGATCATTGAAAGTATAAGTCTCCAGCTCCTTGCATGCTACGCACCAGTCTGCATAAAAGTCCAGCATCACGGGCTTGCCGGCCTGCTGTACGATGCGCTCCACTTCAGCCAGGTTCTTTACGCGCTGGAAGGGCAAAGCTTCTGGCTTCGCCTGAGTAATGCTGGAGCCGAATCCAGCTAGGGGTTGCAAGGGAGATTTGGCTCCGGACACCGCGCCTATCAGCAGAGTGATACCGAGTACCAACGTCATCACGCCTATCCCTTTCCAAAACCTGGCCCAGGCACCGGCGTGAGCTGGCAAACCGTCGAGTGCATGCAAGTAAATTGCAGTGATGATCAACAGCGCTGCCCATAACGCCATGGCAACACCGATTGGAATCAAGGGGGAGATCAGCCACACCGCCATGGCCAGCAAGAGTACGCCAAAAAAGTTGCGCACAGCATTCATCCACGGCCCGGTCTTCGGCAACACAGCACCGGCAGAAGCGCCAATAAGAAGCAGCGGCACACCCATGCCCATCGCGAGCGCAAACAGAGCGGTACCCCCTAGCATCACGTTGTTTGTCTGGCTAATGTATAGCAAAGCACCTGCCAATGGCGCCGCGACACAGGGGCTCATAATCAGCGAGGCTAGCGCCCCCATTATGAACACGCCAATAAACCGCCCCCCCCGCATGCGATTACTCGCATTGACTAAGCGGCTTTCCAGCGAGCTCGGCAATGAAATCTCATAAAAACCAAACATCGAAAGTGCCAGCAAAACAAAGACGAGTGCACCAGCGCCCAGAGCCCACGGAGTCTGTAAGGTGTTGCTAAGCAATTGGCCGGTCATTCCAGCCGCAATCCCCGCCAAGGCATAACTCACAGCCATGCCCAAGGTATATGCCAGAGACAGGTTGAAGGTATGCAATCTGCCAAATTGCTGACGGCCGATAATGATGCTGGAAAGAATCGGAATCATCGGCAGTACGCAAGGCGTCAGTGACAGCAAGACACCGAAGCCGAAGAAGCCGGTAACGATCAGCCACAACTTGCCATCCCTCAATAAGGATGCGGCCGGGTCATCGGTGGAGATACCCGAGACAGGACCTGAAACGGAGTTTCCCGTGGCCCCGGTTAATTGCACCTCAATCGTTTTCTTGATCGGCGAATAGCACAGGCCTTTTTCACTGCAGCCCTGATAAGTCGCAGCCAGCATGATTTTTTCGGGAATGGGTCCCGGGAAAGTCAGCGCGATAAGGGCTGTGGTGGCGTTATGAAATACTTCACTGCGTCCGAAGTAGGCGTCCTCCTTGGGTTCACCTTTAGGCAGCGTTACGTTTGCAATAGTGAATCCGGACGAACCGGACTTGCTAGGTTCGAACTTGATACGGTCGCGGTAGAGATAATGCCCTGATGCAATCTCGAAATGGGCCTGCAAAGTATTGCTGCTGAGGGCATCAATCTGGAGCTTGAATGCTTCATCTGGTGGCAGAACTTCTTCTTCGGCATCGACAAACAAGCTGCGACCAGTCTCAGCCGCGGCGATGGAAGAAAGCGTTAGCAGCGACAGCAGGCAGGCGAGGAAGAATGCGCGCAGGGTGAGTAAACCGGAGTTCAAGAGTTGGTTTCCGAAATAAGCCATTCAAAATAGGCTGGCAGACCGCCGCAGATTGGGACCTGAACAATTTCCGGAAGTTCGTAGGGGTGTAGTGCGCGGATGGTATCTTCCAACCGGGCATAAGTTGCTGTAGTGGTTTTGATGAGTAAGGGAATTTCACCGGCCTTTTCAATTTGGCCTTTCCAACGATATATGGATGTACAAGGCGCAAGAATATTCACGCATGCTGCAAGTTGCCGTTCGACCAGTTCGCGCGCGAGCTTGTCTGCGCTTCCCGCATCAGGCAAATTGGTGAGCACCAGCAGGGGGGAGGGGATTGGCTCAGTCATTATTTCCAGCGTTTTTTTGAGGGACGCCTTGTACTAAACGCATATCATCTCCATATAACGGATACTTGGCAGCTTCGTGTTGTCCAACAAATCTTTCAAATTAGACTTCAAAGATCCTAATTCCATGCGTTTACTGCTCGGATTGTTAATTTTACTCGCTTTCCCTGTTTTCGAGATATGGCTACTGATCGAGCTCGGTGATCAATATGGCGGGTGGGTGCTGCTATACCTGCTCATTGTGGGTGTTCTTGGCTGGCGACTCATCCAGGATGAAAAGTTCTCGCTCGCAGGCCGTATGATGCAGACCCTGGGCCAGGGTGGTACACCGGCCAAGGCAGTATTCATGAGCCTGAAGAATTTGGGGGCCGGCATCCTGCTTCTTATTCCGGGGGTTATCACCGATGCCATCGCTGTGGCATTGCTGCTGCTGCCTGCTGCCAATCTGCAGGCCCAACCCCAAGGTGCAGGCCCTCGTCATCGACGTGCTGCCAATGACGATATCATCGAGGGAGAGTACAGGCGCGAGGATTGAGGCAGCTCAGGCAAGTATTCTTGCTGTGCTAAACTGCCGCCTTTTATTCAAGCTGCTCGATTATGTCTTACCGGGTCACCGTTAAACCAAGTGGGCACACTTTTGAGGTAGCCCCAAACGAAACCATTTTGCAGGCGGCTCTCGAAGCGGGCATCAACCTGCCTTACGGCTGCCGAGATGGTGCATGCGGTGCCTGCAAGGGACGTGTACTCGAAGGCCAGGTGGATTATGCCGGACGCAATCCATCGGCGCTTACTGACAGTGACAAGCAGATCGGGCATGCGCTTTTCTGCAGTGCCATGCCGTTGTCGGACCTGATCATCGAATCGCGTGAGATTCTGGATGGGAATGGCATAAGGCCGCGCATTCTGCCGGTTCGTGTGCAAAGGATGGAAAAGCTGTCACATGATGTGATGGCCATGTATCTCAAATTGCCCAGCAACGAACGGTTGCAATTCATGGCGGGGCAATATGTGGATTTCCTGCTCAAGGATGGCAAACGTCGTGCCTTTTCCCTAGCTAATGCACCCCACAAGGATGACTTGCTCGAGCTGCACATGCGGCTCATCCCCGGCGGACAGTTCACGGAATACGTATTCCGTGAGATGCCGGAAAAAACCATTATGCGTATGGAAGCCCCGCTAGGGACTTTTTATCTGCGCGAAGAATCTGACAAACCCATCATTTTTGTGGCTGGCGGTACCGGCTTTGCGCCGATCAAGGGCATCATCGAGCACATGCTGCACCACAAGATGCAACGCCCCATCACCTTGTATTGGGGTGCACGCAGCCTGCAGGATATCTATATGCCCGAATTGCCCGGGCAATGGGCAAACGAATATGCGAGTTTCACCTATATTCCTGTGTTGTCAGAACCTTTGGTGGACGACCAATGGCAGGGCAGGACGGGTTTGGTGCATGAGGCCGTGCTGGAAGATCGCGCGGATTTGAGTGCATATCAGGTCTATTGTTGCGGCAGCCCGCAGATGGTCGAAGCGGCCCACGTCGCATTCCAGAAACACGGCATGCCGGAAGATGAATTCTTTTCGGATGCCTTTACCTTCTCTAACCCACAACCTCTCACCGCGTCGATTAAATCCCAGCTATAAATCGTGCTGGATGTGATGCTCCTGCACGCTCTGGCGGTAGTGATACAAGGCCCGGTCCTTTTCTCCGCGGTGTTCCAGTACCTTGGCCAGGGCCAGATGCGCTGCTGCGCTGGGCTTGACGCTGATGCTGGCATCCAGATAGCTTTCAGCCTTGCCCCACAGCTGCATGCGGCTACAAATATTCCCCAAGGAAAGCAGCAGCTTAGCGTCCCCCTCGTGTTGCAGCAGCCATCCTTCGGCCTGTTGCAGCAACTTCTGCGGATTGGTGCTGATGCAATCGCCCAACAAACCTACAAGTTCACTGTCCCATTGTTGCGTCAGGCTTTTCTCAATGATCTCCAGGGCCTGCATATGCGCGCCCAGACCAATGAAACTGTTGGCAGCATGATATGCCAGGCGAAGATCAAGCTGATCTTCCTCGCTCATCCGCCGCCAGTAATCGGTCAAAGCCGGTAGGTCATCAGCATAGCGCTGCAGCAGGTGGCGATGCGCAACCAGCCGCATTTCTTTCGCTTGTTGGGCATCAATGACCTCATCGTTTTTCAGCTCTTGCAATATGGATAAGGCTTGCTGCCAATTGTTAAGCCGGGTATGCAGCTTTAGCTCCAGCCGAAGTGCCGCTGGATGGTTAGCTTCAATCTTTTTCAGGCGCTGCAATACCTCAAGCGCGCTACTGTACTGGCCATCATCGAGCAGCAGTTCTGCCTGCATCAGCATCCGCCCCAACGGTTTATCTGGGGCGCGTTGTTCCGCTTCGGCCAGGTAATAATCGCGATGAGTTTTCTGCTTGAGCTTGTGGGAAGCACGCGCCGCAATCAAGGCACTCAGTACGGGGTCTTCGCCCAGGTCGAAGGCGCGGGCGGCCGCCTTCTGCGCGGCTGCATAATGACCCTCTGCCATCGCATGCAGACTTTCCCGCAACGCCGCAAAGCCACTCTTGAGTCGTTGCTCCTCTTTGTAGGCGCGTACGCTCGCGGGCAACCGCCGGGTGTAATGAATGAAGCGCAGGCTTAGGTGCAATGCAGCAAATGCCAGCACCACCAGGACCAGCAGCAGGTTTAGCGAAAGCTCCAGACGATATGGTGGGCGAACGATGAGCACATATCCCTGATTGCTGGTGGTCAGTAATGCTGCACCTACCGCAAGCGCCAGAATTAGTAACAGCCAGAACAGCCAGCGCATGCTATTCCCGTCCGTAAGCTGTTGCCGAACTATCGTGTTCCAGGCTCGCAGCTTTTTCTAGCGATAGTTTGTACTTGCTCACCAGCCCCAGGCTCTCGTTGATATCCGGCATTTGCGTTTCCATGGCGTCATCGGCCAGTCCGCGGATGCGTGATAGGACTTTCAGCGTTTCTGGGTCCGTTACATCGAAATGCTGCTTGATCCATTTTGCAGCATCTTCCATATTGTCGCGGTAGCTCTTTTCATCCTGTTGCAGCAAGGCAATACGGGCCATCAGCAGCCGCAACTTGACATTCTCCCGCAGGAAGAATGTCTGCTCGGGACTGAGCAATGGAGGTTCCGGTCGGTCTATGCGTTCAAGGCGTACCAGGTTTTTGAAGTCCCCCCAGATTTCACGGGCAAACCGCCGCCATTGGTTAGCCTCGCTGGCCGACTGGGCGGGAGGGGTTTCCGGATGGCGGTCACTGACCAAGGGCAGGGTATCGATGGTTTGGGCCAATTTCTCCAGCGCAACATTCAACTCGGGAATGTTGGCCTGTGGCAGATTTTGCAGATGCTGGATGTCATCCAATACCGTCTTGCGCAGGAGGACGGCCTGTGGTGTTTCGATTTGCTGTAGCCGCCCATAAGCGGTCTGTAGAGCCAGCAATGCAGGCCGGATGTTGCCCGCAAGCTGCAGCTGCTGGTTGGCGATAATGAGCAATTGCTCGATTTCTGCAATAGTGCGCTCTTCACGGCTATTGGTTAGCTCTTTGTAGAGCGTTTCAAGGTTTTCTTGTTGATTACGTGATTGCGCCAGTTGTTGTTCCAGCTGCTTGGTCGTGGTCACGGCTTCAGCGCTTTGCTGTTCAGCCTGCCTGGCCAATGCTGCACTTTGCTGGTTATTCATCGCGAACTGTTCCAATCGGTATGTGAGTACTTGCTCAAGATCATAGAACCGCTGTCGGGTACTCATCCATTGCCAGAATAGAACGCCCAGCACGAGCAGTAACAGGACGATGACAAAGACCAGAACATTGTAAGTTGCGCGTGGTCTTGGCTCAGCGCCTGCGGGAGAACCCAAGGTTCCTTGAGACTGGATTTTTGGATCGGAAGTATTAGCTTCGGTCATCGGAAAGTGCGCGGCTTAAACAGTCCAGCATGGCTTCATCGCCTGAAGTCCCTGAGACATATACCTGCATTCCCATTTGTTTGGGCAAATCAGCCACGCGTTCATGATTCACGCAAAGAGGCACAGAGGAAAGCCAGTCACGGCCAGACCCCAGCTCAAACAAGTGGCGCATGGCTTCGCTGCTGGTGACAACGATAGCGTCGAGCTCATTTTTTTTCCAGGAGCTATCCAGAAGATTCAAGTCGGCTTGCGGGTTGGTACGGCGGTAACATTCTGCGAATTCCACATGTGCACCACGGTTCGTCAACGTTTCTCCAAGGATCTCACGCCCGCCGAAGCCGCGGAAAATCATGATGTTGGTTGAGTCCACGTTGTGCATTTCAGGTAGAGCCAGCAAGGATTCGCTGTCGAAACGATCATGTGGAGTGAGCGTATCATCAATCCCGAATTTTTTCATTTCAGCCGCCGTGGTAGGGCCGATGGCGGCGAAACGCAGGTTATGGGGAATACTTCCAAATCGTTGCAACAAGGGCGGGAGGCCGTATTGCACGGCATTGGTACTGATGAAGATGGCCCAATTGTAGTCCGGCAGCTTTTCAAGCTGTGTCTTGAAAGGCCGTTCGTCTTCGAGGCCCGTGATAGCAATCAGCGGAAAGGGAATAACCTGGCCCCCCGCAGCTTCAATGAGAGAGGTGAGCTTTAGCGCTTGGCCCTGCGGCCGGGTCACGGCAATGAAGCGCCCGCGCAAGGCTTCAGTCATGAGATAACGCGGCGAGGATGGGTTGTGCACCTAAGGCAATGAGCCGGTCTGCGAGTGCTAGACCTAACGATTCTGGTTGGGTGGCTGGTCCACGAACTTCGTCGCGTACCATTTGAGTGCCATCGATACTGGAGACAAAGCCTACCATATGGATTTCTTGGCCATGCATTTCGGCAAAGGCGCCAATCGGCACTTGGCAGCTCCCGGCGAGCGCGCGGCTCAGCGCGCGTTCTGCTATGACACAGGTGGCTGTTTCGGGATGAGCCAATGGCGCCAGCACTTTGAGCAGGTCTTCGCGTGCAGCATTGATTTCTATCCCCAAAGCGCCTTGGCCCACGGCAGGAATGCTATGCCCAGTAGAGATGAGGCTGGTAATGCGATCCTCTAGCCCGAGGCGTTTAAGACCAGCGGCGGCGAGGATAATGGCGCTGTACTGGCCTTCATCAAGTTTACGCAGCCGGGTATGCACATTGCCGCGCAAGGAGGCTACTTCAAGATGCGGGAAGCGGGCCTTAAGCTGGCTTTGACGACGGAGGCTGGAGGTGCCGACTACGCTGCCTGAGGGTAAATCCTCCAGCCCGCTGAAGTTATTCGAAACGAAGGCATCGCGCGGATCTTCGCGCTCACCTATTGCTGCTAGGCTGAACCCATCAGGCAGGTTCATGGGCACATCTTTCATTGAGTGCACAGCAAGATCGGCTCGGCCATCGGCTAAGGCCTGTTCCAATTCTTTCACGAACAACCCTTTACCACCAATGTTGGAGAGCGGGGAATCGAGGATTTGATCGCCAGTCGTCGTCATGCCCAGGATCTCAACCTGCATGCCTGGGTAGAGAGACTGCAAGCGTTGCTGGATGTGTCGTGCCTGCCACATGGCGAGTGCACTTTCACGGGAAGCAATGACAAGTTTTTGCGGCAGATTCATGGGAAAGGGCATGGGTGGAAAGCGTGGATTTTACCACGCGGCGATCAGCTACTCGCCATGCCGCGCAATACATGAAGTTGGCGGCGGCTGATTGCAATGGTCTCTGGAACCCCCTTGAGCAATGCCACCCAGTGGCTTTCGCCATCGGCAGCCGGATGTTTCTCGTAACCCAAGATGCAATCCCGAGCTGCCAGGCAATTGCGGTGCAGCCGCAGGAAATGGTCGCCAAACTCCTGCTCGATATTCACCAGCGAATCCTCAATCAGATATTCGCGCTCACGAGTACGCACGGTGATGTACTTGAGCTCGGCCTTGAGATACACGACGTCAGCGACCGGAACCAGAATGACCCGGCCGCGTTCCACCACGCTGAAGTGGGTACGTTGCGGCTGCATGGGCTTGAGTGCAGCTAGCTGCGAGGGGAGGAGCGCGCGCGCCTTGGAAATGGCGGCTTGCAGCCTCTCCAGCCGGATAGGTTTTAACAAGTAGTCCACAGCATGGATCTCGAAAGCCTGCATCGCGTAGGAGTCATAAGCGGTGGTGAAGACGATGGCGGGAGGCGGTTCGAATTTCTGCAAGTGGTTGGCCGCCTCGATGCCGTCCATCTTGGGCATACGGATGTCCAGAAGCAGCAGGTCGGGCATCTTTTCCGAGCATAACTCAAGCGCTTCCTTGCCGTTGCGAGCCTCGGCAATGACGCTGACATCAGCAATTTCTTCCAGCAACTCGCGTAGCCGATTGCGGGCTGGCGCTTCGTCATCAGCGATGAGAATTTTGAGCGGCAGGGGTTTCATTGCCTTGTGCAATGGTAAGGGATGACGATATGCACTTCATACTGGCCTTTATCCTGGCGGCTGACCATGGAAGCTTCAGCATCAAAATGCAGCGCCAGCCGTTCCTTGATGTTGATGAGCGCCATTTTGTTGCCGCTGGTGCGGTCTTTCTGTGGGTTGTAGGGATTGCTCAGAATCAGATGCACCTGGTCGCGGTTCGAATAGATGTTGATGGTAATGTCGCCTCCATCTGGCATGGGCTCGATGCCATGATATACCGCATTTTCTATCAAAGGCTGCAGCACGAGCGGTGGAATCAAGGCATCGGGCGGCATATTGTCTATCTGCCAGACAATGTTGAGGCGCTCGTCGAGCCGCAACTTCTCGAGCGCCAGGTATTGTCGGCTCAAGGCGATTTCCTGTGCCAGTGGCACCAAGTCACGATTATCGGCCATCAGTACACGGAAGAGGTCTGCCATATCTTCCAAGGCCGTCTCTGCCCGCTTGGGGTGGCTACGCATCAGCGACAGCACGGCGTTAATGCTGTTGAAGAGAAAATGCGGGCGTATGCGCGACTGCAGGGCCTGAAGCCGCGCTTCAATAATCGCAGGCGACAATGCGCGTTGCCGCAGATTGAAGTAATAGAGCACGATCGCAGTGACCACCATTGTGATGAGCAGGGCACGGACGAGCGGAAAGATGTAATAGGAAGCAAATAGCGTGTTGACAGCCACATGGGCAGCATTCGTTAACACCAGCTCGACCACAAAAATTGAGGCGACGCCCAGCCAATACGGCATACGGGAGAATACGGGGTTCACGGCATAGAGCAGCAGCAGGCTCAACAACAGCACGGGCTGCAGGAACGCCGAGAGTTCAGCGAGGCTGCTAGCGACTTCCGTCAGACTGTTGGATTGCAACGCGGTGGCAAGCAAAGCCATGAGGTTGACGAGTAATAGGATGCGCAGGCAGACGCCAAGGTTGCGGAAGTCAGGCACCCTGGCAATGAAGCCGGTTTGTAATGGCGTAGCGATGCTGACGTTTTGTTTTATACTTAGCATGATAAGCGCATTATTTTTAAACACTTGCATCCTATAAGATAGCGCCCATCAATCCAAGATAAACCTATCGTAAAGATAAACCTATCAGAATCTATATCTAACTCAGAACCTAAAGTGACTAAAGAAAAATCCAAAACCTGGTCTGGCCGTTTCACTGAACCCGTAGCCGAGCTGGTAAAAAAATACACTGCCTCGGTCAGCTTCGACCAGCGTTTGGCCGAATACGACATCCAGGGTTCTCTGGCCCATGCGCATATGCTGGGCGCCCAAGGCATCATCAGCAAAACCGACGTTGAAGCGATCGAGAACGGTCTTGCCGAGATTCTGCAGGAAATACGTAACGACAGCTTCGTGTGGTCATTGGATCTGGAAGATGTTCACCTGAATATAGAAAAACGGCTGACAGACAAGGTTGGCGACGCAGGTAAGCGCTTGCATACCGGCCGTTCCCGCAATGATCAGGTAGCCACCGATGTACGTCTATGGCTTCGCGCTGTGACGGACGATACGGTTGCGGGCATCCGCAAACTGCAGGCTTCTATCCTGGATCTGGCGGAAGAACATGCTGATACCATCATGCCTGGCTTTACCCATTTGCAGGTGGCCCAGCCCGTGACTTTCGGCCACCATCTGCTGGCCTATTTTGAAATGCTGAAGCGCGATGCCGATCGTTTCATGGATGGACGCAAGCGCATCAATCGCCTGCCCTTGGGTGCCGCCGCTTTAGCTGGCACCAGTTATCCCATCGATCGTGAAATGGTAGCCCGTGAACTGGGTTTTGACGGGGTGTGTGAGAACTCACTGGACGCTGTATCCGATCGTGATTTCGCTATTGAATTCACTGCCGCTGCAGCATTGGTCATGACGCATCTTTCAAGGCTGTCGGAAGAACTCATCCTGTGGTCCAGTCCGCGTTTTGGATTTATCGACATTGCCGATCGCTTCTGCACGGGATCTTCCATCATGCCGCAGAAGAAGAATCCGGATGTTCCGGAACTGGTGCGAGGCAAGACGGGTCGCGTGAATGGGCACCTGGTATCATTGCTGACCCTCATGAAAGGCCAGCCGCTCGCCTATAACAAGGACAATCAGGAGGACAAGGAACCCTTGTTCGACACAGCTGACACCTTGCTGGTGACGCTGGAAATCTATGCTGACATGATGCGCGGCATCCAGGTCAACAAGGAGGCCATGCGCCAAGCGGCAGCTGAAGGTTTCGCGACCGCAACGGATCTTGCGGATTATCTGGTCAAGAAGGGCACGCCTTTCCGTGATGCGCATGAGGTCGTGGCCCAGGCTGTGCGTTATGCTGCAGACAAGGGTTGCGATCTTGCCGACTTGCCGCTTACGGAATTGCAAAAATTCAGCGCGCAGATCGAAGCGGATATCACACAAGTGCTTACGTTGGAAGGCTCTGTTGCCAGCCGTGATCATGTTGGCGGCACAGCACCCGACCAGGTACGTGCTGCAATTCGCAAGGCGCGCCAGTATATAAACGGCTAGCCTCCATCCGGATACACCCAAAAGCCCGGCATTCCGGGCTTTTGGGTGCACTCGACTTATTCAGGCAAAAAAAGCTGCAATAGCTCGTTCAGGAAGCGCTGGCCGCGCAGTGTGGGTTTGACAAGTAATCCTTCACGCTCAATCAAACCTGCTTGCAGGGCCTGGGCCATTTGACCGTTCAACCCGTCAAATCGGAGTCCTGTCCTTAGTTCGAACAATTCAATGTCAAATCCTTCTGTTAAGCGCAGGGCGTTCATCATGAATTCGAAGCCAAGCTCGTCTTTTGCTATCGTCCACTCACGCTCTACTGCCTGTCCTGAGTTGATCTGCTCGAGGTAGCGCTTGGGGTGTTTGTAGCGGCTTTCTCGCGTAATCCTGTCGGTAAAACTGAGCTTGCTGTGAGCCCCTGCGCCTATCCCTAGATAATCACCAAATTGCCAATAGTTGAGGTTGTGCCGGCAATGATAGCCTTTCCGCGCAAAAGCCGAGGTTTCATAATGTCCATAGCCTTGTTGCGTCAGCAGTTCCTCAATCCGTTCCTGCATCACAGCGCTAGTATCGTCATCCGGTAAGCTGGGGGGCGTGCGGTGGAAGGGCGTATTAGGTTCTAGCGTCAGATGATAGAAGGACAAGTGTGATGGTGACAATTTCAAGGCCTGTTCTGCGTCAGCCAGTGCATCTGCCAGACTTTGCTCGGGCAAGGCATACATCACGTCCAAATTGACGGCACCAAAGGTTTTGAGCGCGAGCTCGGCAGCTTGGATAGCCTGCCCAGCATCATGAATGCGACCCAGCGATTTCAAATACCGGTCATCAAAGCTCTGGATGCCCAGCGATAACCGGTTTATCCCAGCCTCTTTGTAGCCCTGGAAATGGCCTGCGTGGACGGTGCCCGGATTGGCTTCCAGCGTAATTTCGGCTTCGTACTCTAATGGGGTGAGTGCTCGCACCCCGCTGAGGATGGTATCGATGGCATCGGGTGAAAACAGGCTAGGGGTGCCGCCGCCGAAGAAGATGCTGCGTACTTTGCGGCCCCAGATACGGGGAACAGATTGCTCCAGATCGGCGAGCAATGCGGCTACGTAAGCCTTTTCCGGAATCTCATGGCGTGCTTCATGTGAATTGAAGTCGCAATAAGGGCATTTGCGCACACACCAGGGGATATGGATGTACAGACTCAGCGGGGGTGGAATGCTCACACCCTGCACTTGCAGCTGACTTGGTTGTGGCGGGGCCATTGCCTGTTCAGTCTCAACCTCGGCCGCTGCCTTGAGCGTGGTCCTATCCACAAGCTCAGCTGTGTCAGGAATTATTGGTATTCTTCTGATAAGGATTCACCAACTCGTCAACCAGCTTGTGCAAAGCTTCGCGCATCTGCGTTTCGGATACTTCCATGAGGAGACCGTCTTCCAGTGCATCCTGTGCGATCTGTTTCAGTTCTTCGAAATTTTCAGCCATGACCTTGACCTTTTCGGTACAGGACACGACGCTGCCGTCATCGCGCTGCCACTTGGGCCATTTCTTGGGGTCGCTCATCAGCTAGCCCTTTCCAGCCGATGCAGCAGTTTGTGCAAAGCCTGACCACGATGACTGATGCGGTTTTTGATGTCCAGCGGCAACTCAGCTCCGGTTTTGTCAGTCTTGGCATCCAGAAACAATGGGTCATAACCGAATCCACCAGTGCCGCGTGGCGCTTTCAGTATTTCTCCCTGCCACACACCTTCACTGATGATGGGCTGCGGATCATCCGCGTGACGCAAGAGCACCATCACGCAGTAATAATGTGCATAACGGTTTTCCACCCCTTCAAGCGCCTGCAGCAGCTTGAGGTTGTTACGCTCATCCTGGCTTGTTGCACTGCCATCATCTTCTGCATACCGTGCAGACAGAACACCGGGCGCGCCGTGCAAGGCATCAACGCAAATGCCAGAGTCATCGGCGAGCGCCGCCAAGCCAGTATGTCGACTGGCATTGCGTGCCTTGGCCAGAGCATTTTCAATGAAGGTCACATGCGGTTCTTCAGCCTCAGGTACTCCGAAATCCGACTGTGGAATCACGGTAATACCCAAGGATTGTAGCTGCCGCTGAATTTCGCGCAGTTTACCTTTATTGCCAGTGGCAATGACGAGTTTATCCAGGGAAAGGATCATGGCCGTTAGATACCCAATGCTTCCTTTTGTTTTATGGTGAGCTGGCGGATAGCCTCCTGCGCCAAATCCACCATGTTGTTCATGTCGTCGCGGGTGAAGGGTTTGCCCTCGGCCGTGCCCTGGATTTCCACAAAGCCGCCGCTGCCGGTCATGACGATGTTCATGTCGGTTTCACAGCTGGAATCCTCCGGATAGTCAAGATCCGCCACAGCTTGGCCGTCGACCATGCCTACAGAAATAGCGGCAACCGAATCGCGTAAAGGGGAAGCA
>Ga0196976_1000217_pt1 | contig 39097 bp, 23 predicted proteins | sample S3v_513CmetaG_FD_148644 | JGI IMG/M metagenome (GOLD analysis project Ga0196976, IMG submission 148644) | Soil microbial communities from Anza Borrego desert, Southern California, United States - S3+v_5-13C | ecosystem: Environmental > Terrestrial > Soil > Desert | place: USA: California... | reverse complement strand
TCGGACTCGGCCCCCGGATTTTTCTCAGCTCCGCGGGCATCGTCACGCTGGTCACCGGCATCACGCTGGCGCTCACGCACCGCAGCGCGAATGCGGCCGCCGAAAAGTCCATCGCGCGGGCGCTGTCGGTCTCGGAGGCGCGCGTCCTCCAGCTACTGGCCGCGGAACGCGATGTTCTCGCCGGTCGCTTGCGTGCGTACGCCGCCAGCCCGGAATACCGCGGGAGCTTCGACGCGGCGAACCCGGAATACTTCGACTACGTCGCCATTGCCGCGGAGGAAACCGGCGCGCAGTGGGTTCAGGTCATCGATCGCGAAGGGACTCGCCTCGCGAAGAGCGACGCGCCAACAGCGCCGGCGGTTTCCGTCATCGGGTCGCAGCTGATTCGCGACGCGCTCGACGGGCGGAACGCCGAATCATTTGGAGTGGCGGGCGATACGGCGCTCGTCCAGTACGTGGTGGTGCCGATCGTCGGCGCCAACGATCGCATCATCGGCGCGCTCATGGGTGCGAAGTATGTGAACGATTCGACGGCGGCGGTCATCCGCGACGCCACGGACACGGACGTCCTGTTTTTCATGCTCGACACGCTCGAGCAGCCGCGGTTCGCGGTGGCGACGCCCGCCCTGCGATCGGCGAACACCCGGATCCTCGCCGCGCTGGACGGATCTGCCGCGCCAGCGAACGGCGTGGAGCTCGCCGGCGGGCCGGACTCGACCCAACCCAGTCGGAACGAGGAGCTCGACCTCAATGGCGAGCACTTCGTAACGCGACGGGCGACTGTCACCGCAGCATCGGGCGCACCGGTCGGCGGATTCGTCGCCATGCGGTCCCGGGAGAAAGAACTGAGCGCCAGCGGCTACACGGATCTCCGGAAGACGCTCCTCCTCTCCGGTGGTGGTGGGATGCTGCTTGCGCTGCTGGTCGCTGGCCTGACGACGCGTCAGGTGGTGCGTCCGGTGCGAACGCTGGCCAACGCCACCCGGCGCGCGGCGGAGGGAGACTATGCCGCCGAGATCCCGGAGGGAGGCAGCGACGAGATCGGGACGCTCGCCAGCGCCTTCCGGCGACTGCTCGCGGACCTGAAGGACAAACAGGCGCTGGTGGACTTTCTCAGCGCGGCGACTCCCGCGACGCGGAGCGCCGCCTTCACCGCGTCGTCCCCGACGATGCAGCTGCCGACCGGAGACATCAAGGTTCTTTCACCGGGGCAAACGTTCGGCAACCGCTACGAGATCCGGAGCGTCCTGGGTGTAGGCGGGATGGGCATGGTCTACAAGGCAAACGACCGGGAGCTCGGAGAGGTCCTCGCGATCAAGACGCTCAAGCCCGAAATCGTCGCCGCCGATTCCAACGCGCTCGAGCGGTTCAAGCGCGAGATCAAGCTCGCGCGACGCATCGCGCACCGGAACGTCGTGCGCACGTATGACCTTGGCGAAATCGGCGGGCAGTACTACATCACCATGGAGTACGTTGAGGGGACCTCTCTCAAGGACCTGATCCAGCAGCGGCGGCGCTTGCCTGCGTCCGTCGTTCTGCCGATTGCCAAGCAACTCTGCAGGGCGCTCGAGGTCTCGCATGAAGAGGGAGTCATTCACCGGGACATCAAGCCGCAGAACATGGTCGTCCAGGCGGATGGCGTGCTGAAGGTCATGGACTTCGGCATTGCCCGGCTCGCTACGCGTGCGGCGGACGGAGGCCACACGCAGGCCGGGATGGTGGTCGGGACCCCCGAGTACATGGCCCCCGAGCAGCTGATGGGAGATGAGCTCGATCCCCGCGCGGACCTGTATGCGACTGGCGTAGTATTGTATGAATGTCTGGTTGGCACGGTGCCGCACACGGCGGACACACCCATCACCCTGATCGCGAAGGTTCTCGAGGAGCAGCCAGCCCCGCCGGCGGCGCTCCATCCGGACATCCCGCGAGAAATGTCGGAGCTGGTGATATGGGCGATGGCGAAGGACCGCGAGAACCGGCCGCGCAACGCGGCGGAACTGCACACGCGTCTCGACCAGATCGTGCTGCCCTGACTGGCACCGACGCGGGCGGGCAATTTGACGCCCGGGCTGCGATGGATGCGCTCGGGGACGCAATCGTCGTCATCGGTCCTGACTGGCGCATCCGATACGTGAACGCGCCCTGGGAGCGGATTCTCGACGTGCAACGCGACCAGGCGCTCGGCGCCGACTTCTGGACAACGTATCCGGGATTGGGCGACGATCCCGGTGCATCGATGATTCGCGCGACGGCAGGTGACGGCGCGACGCGCCGCTTCGACCTGGAGCATTGGTTGGCGGGTGAGCTGCGCAGCTATGGTGTGCGCGTCGCACGTGACGACGCTGGTTGTGTCATCATCGCGCTGGCGCGGTCGTTTCACATGGTGAAGAGCACCCGTGATCGGACGCTCGAGGATCGCAACGAAGAGAATGCTGCGCTGCGTGCCCTGGCACGGCAGACGGCGGAAGTCGCGGACATGCCCGCCCTGCTGTCGATCCTGTGCCTGACCGCGAGCGCGCAGTGCAGTGGACAGGGCGCGGCACTCATCTCCACCGGAGATACCCTGGGGGAGCTCGTCAGCGCGACCGGAATCATCGCCGACGCGCAGGGCACGCGCTTTCCCCTCGAGGGATCAGTGGCGCGCGAGGTTGTGCAGTCGCGCGAAGTGGGGATGATCGAGGATTTCCAGTCGTCCGCACGGCCACTCGCATTGCACATGATGCACAATCCCATCGGTCCCGTGCTCGTGGCCCCGTTAATCGCACACGAGCGCGAGCTTGGCGTGCTCATGGTCGTGCGGGACCGGCATTCCGTGCCCTTCACGACGCGCGACGCGCAGCGACTGAGTGCGGTCGCCGATTACGCATCGCTCGCCGTCTGGAAGTCGCAGCTGCTCGAGCAGGCGCAGGAGGCGGACCGTGCCAAAGGTCGTTTTCTGGCCACCATGTCGCACGAGCTCCGGACGCCGCTCACGGCGCTGGCAGGATATGAGGAACTGCTCGTGGATGCCGTGCTCGGGCCCCTCTCCGATCCGCAGCGTGAAGTGCTCGAGCGAATGCACTATGTGACGCAGCACCTGAGCGCGATGATCGAGGACGTGCTGGCCTTCACGAACCTTGAGACCGGCGGGGAGGTCGTTCGCGCCACGGATTTCCTGGCCGCGGACCTGCTGACCGCGGTGGCGGCAGTCGTGCAGCCACTCGCGGACCAGAAAAAGCTGCCATTGGTCGTGGAGTCTGCGTCGACGCCGATCCGCATGACCACGGACATCGACAAGGCGCGGCAGATCCTGGTGAATCTCGCCGGCAATGCGGTGAAGTTCACCGAGCGTGGGGAAGTGCGGTTGATGCTCTTCTCCGACGGCGACGCCGTACGCTTCGAAGTGAAGGACACGGGGATCGGCATCGCGCCAGCCGATCTCCAGCGGCTGTTCCGGCCGTTCACCCAACTGGACAGCGGCCTCACGCGTCGCCATGGCGGAACTGGACTCGGTCTGTACATCGCGCACCGGTTCGCGACGCTGCTCCGCGGGGCCATCCAGGTGGAATCCGAGCCGGGCCACGGAAGCACGTTTACGCTCGTTCTACCGCGCGAATAGGGTTTCCCCAGGCCAGGAGTCTCTGGCCGCGGGTCGGGCGCTCGGCTCGGTATATTTCGAGCATGTCTTCCTCTCCCGTCACGAGCGTATTCAACGACGGATACATCGCGGAGCAGTACGACAGGTTCCAGCGCGATCCGTCTTCGGTGGACGAAAGCTGGCGCCAGTATTTCCGCTTCGCGCAGCGCCTCTCCGGAGCCAGTCCCGCAGGCGCAGCGTCCGGTACCGCGGATCCCGGGCTGCTGCGGAAAGTTGCCGGCGCCGCCGGCCTGATGAGCTCCATTCAGCGCTACGGCCATCTCGAAGTGCGGATCGATCCACTCGGATCCACCCCGTCAGGCGCGGCTGAGCTCACGCCGGAATTCCATGGCATCACCGAAGCGGACCTGCGCGATGTTCCAGCGTCCGCCCTTGGCGGTGGCGATGGCACGGCCGCGGACGTCATCGGCCGGATGCGCGAGGTCTACTGCGGACGCATCGGTTACGAGTTCGACCATCTGCAGGACGAGACGGAACGCGAGTGGTTCCGCACCACGATCGAAGCCGGCGAAGTGACGGCCCCGCTGGGCGCCGAGGAGAAGAAGGCACTGCTGCGCCGGATGACCCAGGTGGACGGACTCGAACGCTTTCTCGGCCTCGCGTTCGTCAACGTCAAGCGCTTTTCCATTGAAGGCGTGGATGCGCTCGTCCCGATGATCGACGAAGCCGTCGCGCGCGCATCGGACGGAGGGACGCGCCATGTGGTGGTTGGCATGGCACACCGCGGCCGTCTGAACGTGCTCTCCCATGTCATGGGGAAGCCCTACGAGCGGCTCTTCGGCGAATTCCTCGGCAAGCACCACCAGACGAATTCCGCGAGTGGTACTGGCGACGTGAAGTACCACCTCGGTTATCGCAACGAGCGCAAGGTTGGCGATCACAGTGTGGGTCTCGAGCTCGTGCCGAATCCGAGCCATCTCGAGTTCGTCAACGCGGTGCTCATGGGCGTGGCCCGCGCGCGCCAGCGCGACGGCGCCGTACGGGACGAGCATCTCGTGCTCCCGGTCGCCGTACACGGCGATGCGGCGTTTCCAGGCGAAGGTATCGTTGCCGAAGCGATGAACCTCTCGCTGCTGCGCGGCTATCGCGTGGGCGGAACGCTGCACATCATCGCGAACAACCAGGTGGGATTTACGACCGATCCCACCGACGCGCGCAGCACCCACTACGCGAGTGATCCGGCGAAGGGCTTCGAGGTGCCGGTCCTGCACGTGAATGCCGACGACGCGGAGGCGTGCATGCTGGCCGTCCGGATCGCCATCGCCTACCGGCAGAAATTCCTGAAGGATGTGCTCATCGACCTGGTCGGGTACCGTCGCCACGGGCACAACGAGGCCGACCAGCCCGGATTCACGCAGCCCAAGCTATACGACCTGATCAAGGCGCATCCCACGCCGCGTGAGGTGTATGCGCGACGGCTCGTGCAGGATGGCGTCCTCTCTGAGGCGGACGCCAGCGCAATCGACAAGGAGTTCGCGGAGTCCCTCACGAAGATTTTCAACCAGGTCAAGGACGCCGACACGCAGGCGCATCCTACCGGCGAAACCGAAGCCGGTGCAGCGCGGTCCGCGGATACCGCGGTGCGGTCCGAGACGCTCGTCGCGCTGAACGAACAGCTGCTGCAGTGGCCAACGTCGTTCAAGCTGCATCCCACGATCCAGCGGACGTTGCCGCGGCGCCGGGATGCCCTGCAGAATGGTGGCATCGACTGGGGGCACGCCGAGGCGCTGGCGTTCGCGTCGCTGCTCACCGACGGAGTCGGCATCCGCATCACCGGCCAGGATGTGGAGCGGGGCACCTTCTCGCATCGGCAGGCGGTGCTGCATGACGTGAGCACCGGAGAGACGTACACGCCGCTGGCAAATCTCGCGCAGGCGAAGGCGGCATTCGAGATTTATAACAGCCCGCTATCCGAGACGGCGGTGATGGCGTTCGAGTACGGGTTCAGCACGGCCGCGCCCGGTGAGCTCGTGCTGTGGGAGGCGCAGTTCGGCGACTTTGCGAACGTCGCGCAGCCGATCATCGACCAGTTCCTCATGTCGGACCGTGCGAAATGGGGGCAGGATTCGTCGATCGTGCTCCTGCTGCCGCATGGGTATGAAGGACAGGGCCCCGAGCATTCCAGTGCGCGCCTCGAGCGCTTCCTCCAGCTCTGCGCCGAAGGGAATGCGGTCGTCGCGTATCCGTCGACCCCGGCGCAGTATTTCCACATTCTTCGCCGACAAGGGCATTCGAAGATCCGCCGGCCGCTCGTGCTGATGCAGCCGAAATCGCTCCTGCGGCTGCCCGAAGCCGCCTCCCGGCTCGAGGATCTCAGCGGCGCATCCTTCCGCCCGGTCATCGACGATGCGGCCATGGAAGGTCAGCGCGACGCCGTGCGCCGTCTCGTATTCTGCTCGGGCAAGATCTATTACGACCTCATGGCCGGTCGCGGCGAGCGTGAAATGGCGGGGGCCATGAATGGCGTCGCTCTGGCGCGCGTCGAAGAGATGTACCCATGGCCGCATGAAGCCGTGGCAGCGGTCGTGGACCAGTATCCCAACATCGAGGAAGTGGTGTGGGCGCAGGAAGAGCCGAAGAACATGGGCGGATGGACGTACGTGTCACCGCGGCTCCGCACGTCAACCGGAAACCAACTGACGGTCCGCTATGTGGGCCGCCCCGAGCGCGCGAGTCCTGCGGAGGGGTATCACAAGGCGCATACCGTTGAGCAGGAGCGCATCGTGTCGGAGGTGCTGACGCTTCCGCAGCCGGCAAAGCGGAGAGCGAAGGTCTGACGTCGGGGCGCGGACGTCCCCGGCGAGCGGGCATGTCGTGCGCCAGCGCCGCGCGGGCAATGCTCGTGCTGCTTGCGGTGTCCGGAGGCGTGCGTGGCGCAGGCGCTCAGGATGTCAACGCGGTCGCGCTCGGCGACGCCATTGCTGGTCTTGGCGTGACGAGCAGAGTGATGCTGATTGGCGCGCACCCGGACGACGAGGATACGAATCTCATCGCGTGGTTGTCGCGCGCGCGACACGTAAGCACAGCCTACCTCTCGCTGACCCGGGGCGACGGGGGGCAGAACATCATAGGCGACGAGCTGGGCGAGGCGCTCGGCGTGCTTCGCACCGAAGAACTGCTCGCCGCGCGGCGCGTGGACGGCGCACTGCAGTACTTCACGAGGGCGTACGATTTCGGATTTTCGAAGGACACCGGGGACACCTTCGCACACTGGCCGCGCGATACGATCCTGGGCGACGTGATCCGGGTAGTCCGCGCCTTCCGGCCACATGTGATCGTCGGAGTATTCTCGGGAACTCCCCGGGATGGACACGGTCAGCACCAGGTGTCAGGCATTCTGGCGCGTGCCGCGTATGACCTCGCCGGCGACACGGTGCGATTTCCGATCGCGCAATTCGGACCTGCATGGGAGGTCCCCAAATTCTACAGGGCAGCGCGCGGCAATGCGCAGTCCGGAACTCTCGGGATGAATGTTGGAGAGTACTCTCGCCTGCGCGGCGAATCGTACGGCGAGATTGCTGGACGGAGCCGCTCACAGCACAAGTCCCAGGGGTTCGGCGCGCTCGAGCGCAAGGGTCCGATCATGAACTACCTGCGACGCGAGTCGACACGGGTGAACGACGCAACCCCTGCACCGAGCGAGCGATCCCTGTTTGACGGCATTGACACAACGTGGCGTCGGTTCTCATCTCGCATGGCGTCCGCCCCGACAGCTCGCGCGGCACTGGATTCGCTTCCAGAGGCCTTCGTCGCCGCACGCTCGGCATTTGATCCGTTCCACCCTCAACAAAGTCTCTCGCCGCTGCTTCGCGTGCGACGACTGCTTCATGCGGTGTGCCGGCCCGGGTACGTCGACCTCTGCACTGCGCAGCGCGAAGTGCCAGCCACATCTCAAATGCCGCAACACAACCGCTTCGTCGTGCGCGATGCGGATCTCGACGCAACGATCAATACCGCCCTTCGGCGTATCGAGGACGCCATCCGGATGGTTAGCGGCGTCACGATCGAGGCTGAAGCGACTGAGGAATGGGCGCTGCGGCAGCACCACGATGTATTTGTCACGGTATACAATCGCGGCACGGACACGGTGCTCATCGGCGATGGGGTTGTCATCGGAGAGGCCGATGTTGGCGTGACCACCGGTGCGCGGTCGATCGCTCCGGGGGGAGTTCTGCGGGACACGCTTGTAGGCGCACAAACGCTGCCGACGAGACCATACTGGCTTATCGGCTCGATGGCACGCGTCGGCGGGATGTTCACTGCGCCAGCGCGGGCGCTGCCCGACAATTTCCAACAGCTCGAGCCCGCCGTAGCGTATGCCGTCACGCTGGCATCTTCGCGGGAGCCGATGGTGATCCAAGAACGCATCGTTTTCCGGTACGCTGATCCGGTGAAGGGCGAAGTGGTGCGACCGGTTGCGATCGTACCGGCAGTGACGTTGACCATCGCACAACCCCTTCTCTTCGCTCGCGCAGACACGGGTGTCGATCGCACGATCGACGTTCGGGTACGCTCCTCTGCTTCGGAACCGTTCGACGTCCGGGTGTCGCTCATTGCCCAGGGAGGGTTTACCGTGGACAGTGCGACGCGACTCGTGCGGCTCGTCCCGAACCAGGAGCATGTCGTCGCGTTTCGCATTCGGGCAGGGCGGCGCGCACGCACCGCGACACTTCGAGCTGTCGCAGAATACGGCGAAGAACGATCCCGCGCCGGCTTCCAGCTCATCGACTACAGCCACATACGCCCGCAACGACTGTATCGGAACGCCGAGGTGACCATCAAGACCGTAGACGTGGTCGTTCCCGAAGCCTTGCGCGTTGTGTACATCCGTGGCGTGAGCGACAACGTGGCACCGATCCTTTCGCAACTCGGTGTGCGCGTCACCGAGATCTCAGCGGCCGATATCGGTCGCGTCAGTCTTGCCGACTATACAACGGTAGTGATCGGGCCCCGTGCCTACGAAGCGTCCCCCGAGCTCGCGACGTCGAACGCGAAGCTGCTCGATTTCGTGCGAGCCGGCGGCACACTCGTCGTGCAGTATGGTCAGTACGAGATGACGCAGCCTGGAATCATGCCCTACCCCGTCACGATCAACCGACCGCATGATCGTGTCACGCACGAAGATGCGCCGGTGACGCTCGTCGAGCGCGGCGCACGGGTGCTCAACGCGCCGAACCGCATTACCGCGGCAGACTTCGAAGGATGGGTCCAGGAGCGCGCACTCTACATGCCGCGTACATTCGACGATCGCTATCGGGCCGTGCTCGCGATGAGCGATCCGGGCGAGGCGCCGAACCACGGTGCCATCCTGGTTGCCCCCGTCGGCCGAGGGACCTACGTGTACACGACGCTGGCATTGTTTCGGCAGATTCCCGCCGGCGTCCCCGGCGCCGCGCGGCTGATGGTCAACCTGCTCAGCGCCGGCTTCGGAGCCACCCCATGAGCGCGACGCCGGCGTCGGCACCTGTCGATGCGCGCGCCAGGTTCAGGCGGACACTCGCGCGGGTCATGACGGTGCAGATGATCACCCTGCTGTTGCTCGGCTTGCTGCAGGTCGCCTTCACCCGCTGAGCTCCGCCATGCACTGGATCAATTGGGCGATCGTCGTTGCGTACCTCGCGTACGTCATGTACGACGGCGTCCGGCGTTCACGCGATACGACCGCCCTCGAAGGCTATTTCCTCGCCAGTCGCAGCCTGCCATGGTGGGCTGTTGGCCTGTCGGTCATGGCGACGCAGCTCTCCGCGATCACGATGATCGGCACCACCGGTCAGGGCGCAACGGATGGCATGCGTTTCATCCAGTTCTACTTCGGGCTGCCCATCGCCATGGTCATCCTCGGAGTGACCCTCGTGCCGTTCCTGCACGGCGCGAATGTCTATACGGCGTACGAGTTCCTGGAGAAGCGCTTCGACGCAAAAACGCGTTCGCTCACCGCATTCCTGTTCCTGATTTCCCGCGGGATGTCGTGCGGTACGATCATCGCCGCGCCGGGGATCATCTTTTCCGCGGTATTCGGTTGGGATCTGGCGTTGAGCATCGCGATCATGGGGATCCCGACGGTCATCTACACGATGATCGGCGGCGTCCAGGCGGTGACGTGGGTGGACGTCAAGCAGATGTTCCTGATCGTGTCCGCGCTTGTCGCGATTTTCATCGTCCTGCTCATCCGCATCCCCGTGTCCCCGGTCGAGGCGCTATCCATCGCCGGTGCGACCGGGCGCCTGCGCACCTTCGATTTTTCCTTCGACCTGAACAACACGTACACGTTCTGGTCGGGAGTGATCGGCGGGACCTTCCTCATGTTGTCGTATTTCGGAACGGACCAGAGCCAGGTCCAGCGGTATCTCACCGCGAGATCGGTGGACGAGGCACGCAGCTCACTGCTGATGAGCGCGTACTGGAAGATCCCGCTTCAGGCGCTGATTCTCATTGTCGGAATCCTGATCTTCGTGTTCTTCCTGTTCCAGCGCCCCCCGTTGCTCTACAACCCCGTGCACGAGCGCGCCGTCCAGGCCGCCGCTGGCGCGGAGTATCGCGCACTGGAATCACGATTCACGACCGAGCATGCGGCGCGCATCAACGCGGCACGTGCCGTCTCCAACCTGGATGGGCCGCGCGCGGACGCTGCCCGCGCCGAACTGAAACGCCGCGAGCAGAACGTCGCTGACGTGCGCGGACAGGCGCTCGACCTCGCTGGCCGTGTGACTGGGCAGGCATCACGCGACGTGAATTACATCGTCCCGCGCTTCGTGCTCGATTACCTGCCGATTGGTTTGCTGGGTCTGTTCATTGCCGGGGTGCTCGCTGCCGCGATGTCCAGTATCGCGGCGGAGCTCAATTCGCTCGCGACAGCGACCGTCATCGATTTCTACCGCCGATGGGTGCGCCCGGAGGGAACGGACGCGCATTTTCTTGCCGTGTCGAAGCTCGCGACCGTGATGTGGGGAGCGTTTGCCTGCGTCATCGCCTACTTCGCCGCCAATCTCGGATCGCTCATCGAAGTCGTTAATCGTTTCGGGTCGTTTTTCTATGGATCTATCCTCGGGGTTTTCCTCCTGGCAATGATCCCTCGCGCACGAGGCAGTGCAGCGTTTTTCGCGCTCATCGCCGGCATGAGCGCGGTTGCCGCGGTGAACTTCGGGGCGCCGAGCGTGTCGTTCCTGTGGCACAATGTCGTCGGTGCGTTAACGGTGGTGGCCGTGGGGATCCTGCTCAGTGCCAGGCGATCGGCCTAGGGTCGTCATCATCGGCGGTGGCTTCGGCGGCCTGTATGCCGCGCGCGCCCTGAAGCGTGCGCCGGTTGATGTAACGGTGATCGATCGGACGAATCACCACCTCTTTCAGCCACTGTTGTACCAGGTCGCGACCGCGACGCTGGCACCGACGGACATCACCGCGCCAATCCGCTGGCTGCTGCGCAAGCAGCGCAACACTACCGTCGTGCTGGCCGAGGTCCAGGGCATCGACGTTGACACGCGTGCGGTCACCTGCGACGACGGCACCACATTCCCATACGACTTTCTCATTGTCGCCACAGGCTCGCGTCATTCGTATTTCGGCAACGCGGAGTGGGAGAAGTCGGCGCCGGGTCTGAAAAGCATCGACGACGCGATCGTGATCCGTCATCGGTTTCTGCTCGCCCTGGAACGCGCGGAGAAAGCGACCGATCCGGACGAGCGCCGCCGGCTGCTCACCTTCGTCATCGTTGGCGGCGGTCCGACCGGCGCAGAGCTGGCGGGAATGTTGCCGCAGATCACGCGGCATGGGTTGCCTGACGAGTTCCGGACTGCGGACACACGTCAGGCACGAGTGATTCTCCTCGAAGGCGGGCCTCGTGTACTGCCGACGTTCAAGGAGTCGCTCTCTGCCAAGGCGCACGCGGAGCTCGAAGAGCTTGGCGTCGAAGTCCGCACCAATGCGATCGTCACGCAGATCGAACGCGGTGCAGTCTGGCTGGGTGAGGAGTGTATCGAGTCGGAGACCATCTTCTGGGCGGCCGGGAACGAGTCGTCGACGCTCGGCAGTTTCCTGGGCGCACCACTCGATCGTGCGGGCCGAGTGAAAGTGCAGCCCGATCTTTCAGTGCCGGGACACCCCGAGGTGTTTGTAGTCGGCGACCTCGCGGAGATGTACACCGACGGAGCGAGGGTGCCGGGTGTGGCAACGGCAGCGATCCAGAGCGGCGCGCATGCTGCGAGGAACATCACCCGTGTGATCGAGCGCCGCCTTCCGGCACCGTTTCGGTATCGGAACAAGGGTGACCTCGCGACGATTGGCCGACACCGTGCCATCGCGCAGCTACCCGGCCTGGACATGTGGGGAACGCCGGCGTGGGTGTTCTGGCTGTTCCTTCACATCATGTATCTCGCGGGATTCAGAAACCGCGTCAGCGTGTTGGTGCAATGGGCGATCGCGTACTTCACCTACCAACGCGGCGCTCGACTAATCACTGGCAGGAATCGGTAGGGCTTACGCGGCAGGCGGCACGCGACAGGCGGCACGCGACAGCCGGGCAAACAACAGGCGGCACGCGTCACGAAACGCACAGGCGACAAGCGAACAGAGTCGGGCCGCGGGGCTACGATGCACGAGCTTTCAGCGAGCGATGCAATCGCGCCAATATCCGGCTCAGGCGCTCGGCCAGGGCCAGCAAACGGTCGGCTGACGTTTGGTCGATGAAGTCCAGACGCCTTGATAGATGAACCTGGGTTTCAGCTTCCTTCAATGACCCACGCGCCATAGGGCGTAGTGCGCATTGTCCTTCGCCCTGATGCGTCCATGCCCCTCAGCGATGTTGGAAGCGATGGACACGGAAGCGCGTCGTACCTGGAGGCGCAATCCGTAGCGTTCCTCGGCCGGAAAATGGACCGTGGATCGATAGACATCTTCCGCGAAGTCCATCGCGACCTTCCAGGCGTCGAGGTCCTCAAACTTGAATAGTGGCATGTCATCAATGATCGCGTTTGGTCGTCCAATGCATGTGCGAAATACATTCAAGCGGAATCAATCTCCCGCGTGACGCGTGACGCGTGACGCATGTCGCCTGCCGCCTGCCGGCTGTCACCTGCGTCATTGACATAGCTTCGATGTACCGTCCATCCTGATTCTGTGACTAACCCCGGTCTGACCGACCAGTTCGGCGACATTGCACGCGGCGAGGGCGCCCAGATTGCGCGCCTCCACGCGCTCTTCGAAGCCATTTCGCTGGCGATTGCGATCTTCGACCAGGACCAGCGTCTGGTCAGCGCCAACGCGCGCTTCCGGGAGCTCACGGGAATGGACGACAGGCAGGCATTCGGCCGGTCGATCTACGACGCCTTTCCGAACGCGCTGGCGGATCTGACCGAGCAGATCGATGCCGCCCTCGAAGGCCGCCCCGTGGTCGCCTATTCGGTGGCGTTCCAGCACCGCGGCGGCACCCGCGTGGTTGAAGCGACTTTTGCACCCCTCGCAGAACCGGGCACGACGGGATCGCGCGGTATCGTCTTCGCCGGCAACGACATCACCGAGCGAGAAGAGCTCCGTGAAAGCCTGGCCCGAAGCGTCTCGCAGCTCGAAACGATCTTCGACGTTATTCCCGACTCCGTCCGCGTCGTGGACATGGACGGCCGCACACTGCGATCGAACACCCAGGCGCAGCAGGATCATGCGCCGAATACGCCGTCCACGCTCCGCGAGTTGTGGCAGCTGGATCGTCCCAAGACCCTGGACGGCACCAGCTTGTTCATGCACGAACATCCGACCGCGCGCGCATTGCGTGGTGAGCGGGTACGAGGCGAGACGATGGCGGTGCGGCGCGGACCGGAGAATCAGGTCATCATCGACGTCAATGCCAATCCGCTGTACGACGAACGCGGTCGCATCCGCGGCGCGGTGACGGTGGAGCGCGACGTGACCTTCAGGGTGCAGCTGACCAAGAAGCTGGAAGAGGAGGCACGGCGTACCGCCGAGCTGTACGAGCGGGTGTCCACCGAAGCCGAGCGTCTCGAGCGCATGGTCCAGGAACGGACGGAAGAAGTGCTGTCACTTCAGGAAGCGCGATCGCGCGAACGTCGCCTGGCCGCGGTCGGGCAGCTCGCCGCCGGCGTCATGCATGACGTGAACAACGCCCTGAATCCCATCATGGCGGCTGCCTACCTGCTCGAAGCCAACGCGAAGAATCCGGACGCGGTGCGCGACTACGCCGTCCGAATCGCAAAAGCTGCCGAGACGGGAGCGGCGACCGCTGCGCGCGTCGGTCGATTCATCCGCCAGGAACCGCTGCAGGGTGTTCGCGAAGAGCTCATGGATATCGCCACCGTATGCGATGAAGTCGTCGCGATGACGCGGCCCCTCTGGGCGGAGCGGGCACGCGGTGGACACATCCAGCTCAAGCGCGAGCTCACCGCGGGCGGATTGGTGCGCGGCATTCCCGGCGAGCTGCGCGAAGCACTGCTCAACCTCGTCCAGAACGCCCTCGACGCAATGCAGGGCGGCGGGACACTCGGCATTCGCAACACCCTCACCGACGAGCAGGTGGAGCTGGAGGTGTCCGACTCCGGCACCGGTATGTCCGAGGAAGTCCGCGAGCGTGCATTCGAACCGTTCTTCACGACGAAAGGGCAGAAGGGCACCGGTCTGGGCCTCGCCGAGGTGTACGGCATCGTGCGTCGGCATCGCGGGACGGTGGAAATCGACTCCGAGCTCGGACGGGGGACGACGATGCGCATCCGTCTCCCGCGGGCGGCGGCACCAGCGCCCGAGCCGCGGAAGGAGCCGGCCTCCCCGCGCGCGCGACGCAACGTCCTTCTGGTCGAGGATCACGTCGATAGCCGGGAGTTCATGACGGCGTTGCTGGAGACGGAGGGGCACACCGTGACCCCCGTTGGAACCGTCAAGGAAGCCCTGGAGATGCTGGACGGTCCTCAAGGGCCGACTTTTCAGGTCTTGGTGACGGACATCGGGCTGCCGGACGCGAGTGGCTGGGATTTGATTCCGCAGGCACGCGAGCGCAGGCCCGATTTGCGCATCGGCGTCGTGACGGGCTGGGAAGGCCACAATGCCCCTTCCGAAGGTGGTGGTGCCGACTTCATGCTTCGTAAGCCAATTCGTACTCAGGATTTTCTCTCCCACGTAGCGGACGACATTTGACGCCGATTGTCAGCCGGAACTAGCGGGGGTCATGATTAGGTTGCAGGTACGCACACCATGATGACGATGACAGAGCAGGCGACCAACACGATCCGCGTGCTCCTCGCGGAAGACGACGAAAACGCCCGAACGCTGCTGGTGGACCTTTTGAACACCCTGGGCCACGTAGTGGTCGCCGAGGTGGCAACGGGCCGCGAAGCGTACGAGCGCGCGCATGAGCTCGTGCCGGATGTCGTGTTGCTCGACGTACATATGCCGGACGGATCAGGGATCGAGGCAGCGGAGAAGATCACCAGCGACACGCCGGGCGTGGCCGTCGTCCTGTTCAGCGGCGACCAGTCCCTCGTGCTGTCGGACAAGGAAGTCGAATCCACATCCGCGATCGCGTTCCTGCCGAAGCCAGCCCCGCCACGCGTGCTCGACTCCACCATTCGCCTGGCGGCGCGCCGTGCAAAGGAGTTGTCGTCGGCCCGCAAGGATGCCGAGAGCTCCAAGCAGCAACTCGAGAACCGCAAGATCGTCGAGCGCGCGAAGGGCATCCTCATGCGTCGCACGGGTTCGTCCGAGCAGGAGGCCTATCGCATTCTCCAACGGACGAGCCAGGACCGCTCTGTCCCGATGGTTGAGATCGCGAAGGCAGTGCTCGCCTCAGAACCGGGGATGGCAGAGGAGAAGTAATCTCCTAGTCCTTCTTGTCGTAGCTCTCCATTCCTCGGCCGAGCAACAGTGTCGCCGCCACGAGCGCGGCCGACACGAGGAATGGTGCTGCCATTACGCGGTCGAACAGGAAACCGAAGAGCACCGGAAACACGACGCGCGAGATCCCTCCGAACGTCTGCTGTACACCCATGTAGAGTCCACGCTCCGTGCTCGGCACGATCCGCGACAGCAGCGCCGTCACACAGGGGAAAGTGAAGGCCGTCCCGAGTGGCATGAGCGCCACGGCCAGGGCCAACGGAACGAAAGGCAACAGGCTGAGAAACCGTGGCGATAACCCGATGGTCGCAGCGAGTGCTTGGGGGTCCGCGATGGGATAGATGAACGGCATCAACCCAATGCCGAGCGCGAGGAGTGCCGAACCAAACCGCACCAGCTTTACCTCGCCGTACTTGTCCACTGCCCAGCCGAGCACGCCCGCGCGCGTTACGACGGAGATCACGCCGATGTACGCGAAGAAGAACCCGATCGTCTTTTCCGTCACGCCAAACCGTGCCGCGAGGAAGAGCGCGAGAATCGCCGTCAATCCCTGAAACGCGCCAAGAGCGATCGCGTAGATCCAGATCATTCGAGAGGCCGCGTCCTTCGGATGCGTCGCCACACGAAGCACCGCGTCACGCGATCGTCCGGGCACCCGAGGCTTCGCGCGAGCAGCTGCCGCCTCCTTCATGTCGCGTGACTCCGTGAGAAACTTCCACGCAAAGCCGATGTTGATCACACAGAGGCCCGCCGCAAAGAGCCCAGGTCCCTGCGGTCCCCAACGCAACGCCACCGCGCCGAGAAGGGGCCCCAGTGCGACGCCCGCATTGGTGGCGGCGGACAGCCAGCCCAGCCCCTTGGCCCGCTCCTTCGGCGGCATCGCGTCGGTCACGTACGCCTGGATGACGCTCACCGTTCCACCGCCGGCGCCATGCACCAGCCGCGACAGAAACAGGAGCCACAGCGTGTCGGCAAACGCAAAGATCACGTAGCCGAGTGCCGCGGATGTCATTCCGACGATCAGCGCCGGCCTGCGACCGTAGTGGTCCGAGAACCGGCCCCAGAGTGGCGCGGTGAGAAGCTGCACGACCGCGAATGACGATACCAGCAGACCGACAATCAGCCCACTCGCCCCCAGCCGCGTCGCGTAATACGGCAGGAGCGGCAGGATCATGAGCAGCCCGACCATGTCCATGAAGGCCGAAACCATCAGGACGACGAGCTTTCCCACCGACGACGGGGAGCTATTCGAGCTACTGCTCATTCAGGCGGCTAGATCATCATCGATGCGACGCATGCCGTGAGAAAGCATGCGATGCTGCCGCCAAGCAGCGCCTTCATTCCAAGCTGGGCGAGTGTGGTGCGCTGATTCGGCGCGAGCGCGCCGATCCCGCCGATCTGAATCCCCACTGATGCGATGTTGGAGAATCCGCACAAGGCGTACGTGAGAATGATCTGCGCACGCACGTCGGTCAGGGCTCCCGAATCCTTCACCTTGGCCAGGGTGCCGTAGGCGTAAAACTCGTTGAGGATGGTCTTCTCGCCGATGATCTGTCCGGAGATCATCAGCTGGCCGTAGTCGATTCCCATGAGCCAGGCGACGGGAGCGAACAACAAGCCGAAGATGTATTGCAGCGTAAACTCGGCGTACTGCCCACCGGTGCTCGACGCGATCCACGAGTTGAGCCCGGTCCACCCCCCGACGCCGGCCGAGAGGATCCAGTTCGCCATGGCGACGAATGCCGTGAAGACGAGCAGCATTGCACCCACGTTGATCGCGAGCTGCAAGCCATCCGACGTGCCGTTCGCGATCGCTTCCAGCGCGTTGGAACCGATCTTCTCACGCGAGACGCTGATGTCCTGATTCACTTCCTCGGTTTGCGGTACGAGGATCTTTGCAGTCAGCAGCGCGGCAGGAGCAGACAGCACGGACGCGGTGAGCAGGTGCTTCGCGAACAGCAGCTGCCCCTCGGGAGACGGACCGCCGAGCATGCCGATGTAGGCCACCATCACCGCACCGGCAATCGTCGCCATTCCTCCCACCATCACCGCCATGAGCTCCGACCGCGTCATCGTGGGGAGGTAGTGCCGGATAAGCAGTGGTGCTTCCGTCTGGCCAAGGAAGATGTTCGCCGACGCGCTGAGGCTTTCGGGGCCCGACAACTTCATCGTCCGCGTCATCACCCAGGCGAATGCAAACACGATCTTCTGCAGGATACCCAGGTAGAACAGCAGCGATGTGAGCGCCGAGAAGAACACGATGGTCGGCAGCACGTTGAAGGCGAAGAGGTACCCGAAGCTCTGTGTGTTCGTGATCAGGCTTCCGAAAAGGAACTCCGCCCCGGCGCGATTGAACTCCAGGATGCGGACGAAGAAGGTGCCGACGGCATCCACGGCGATGCGGACGATGTCCACCTGCAGCACGAGCAGCCCAAAGATCAGCTGCAGCAGCATGCCGACCCCGACGAGCCGCCAGGGGATTGCCTTCTTGTTGGAGCTGAAGGCGTAGGCGATGCCGATGAATGCGGCGATCCCGAGCAGGCCGCGGCCGACGTTGATCAGAGTGTCCATCTGGGGCGTGGGTGCGGCGAAAGATCGGGTTGGGCGAAGCGATTAAGGTCGTGCCGCGGGGATGGCAGGGCAAGACGCATTCGCCGGGATCATCTAAGATTCACCCATGGCAGTGGCGCGAATCCGCACGCGGGTGCTGGTGGTGGGAAGTGGTGTCGCAGGCCTGCACACGGCCTGGCGCGCGTCGGAGCAGGGGCCGGTGCTGCTCCTCACCAAGAAATCGTTGTTCGACAGCGCGACGTCCTACGCACAGGGTGGCATCGCCGCCGCGCTCGGAGCTGGCGATTCGCCGGAGCTGCATCGTCGGGACACCCTGGCCGCCGGTGCAGCACTTTGTGATGCGGCAGCCGTCCAGGTATTGGTCGAAGAAGGCCCCGCACGCGTTCGTGAGCTGCATTCCGCAGGCGCCGACTTCGATCTCGAACCGGATACCGGTCGTTTCCGGCTGGGACGCGAGGCCGCGCACTCCCGCAAGCGCATCGTACATGCGCATGGGGACCAGACAGGGGCCGAAGTTGCCCGCACCCTCGTCTCCCGGGTACGGCGGAGCAAGCGGATTCGGGTGCTCGAGAAGGCGCGCGTCCTGGACCTCATTGTGTATCGCGGCGAGTGCGTCGGCGTGCGCGCCAGCGTGAAGGGCAAGGCGACGGAGATCATCGCCGATGTTACAGTTCTCGCGACTGGCGGCGGTGGGCAGGTGTATCGGTATACGACCAATCCGGTCGTTGCCACGGGCGATGGGTATGCCATCGCGCATCGTGCGGGCGTCACGCTCTCGGACATGGAATTCGTGCAGTTCCATCCGACGGCGCTCGACACGCCCGAAAATCCGCTGGCGCTGGTGTCGGAAGCAGTCCGAGGGGAAGGAGCTACCCTCGTGAATGAACGCGGCGTCCGCTTCATGAAAAAGCTGCACAAGGACGCCGAGCTCGCGCCGAGGGATGTGGTGGCGCGGTCCATCGTGCGGCAGCAGCGCGCGGGCCATCAGGTCTTTCTCGACGCGCGGAAGCTCGCGTCCACGTTTGCCCGCCGGTTTCCGGGGATCCTCGCGCTGTGCAGGGCACGCGGCATCGATCCGCGCCGTGACCTCATCCCCGTGACGCCCGCCGCGCACTACATGATGGGGGGCATCGTGACGGATCTCTGCGGCCGCTCGAGCATGAATCGCCTGTATGCGGTCGGCGAAGTCTCCCGGACAGGTGTGCACGGCGCGAATCGGCTGGCATCCAACTCGCTTCTCGAAGGGCTTGTGTTCGCCGAACGAACAGCGCGTGATCTCGCGCAGCAGCAGCCGCTGGCGCGGCTCCCCCGGGCAGCTACATGGTCGGTCCCCGTCCTCAAGGACCGTGGTGCCGCTCAGGTCGCTGCCGACAGCATTCGTGAGATCATGTGGCGCGACGCCGGAGTGATTCGCACGGCGTCCGCGCTCCGCTCCGCGCGCAGCCGTCTGGAGCACATCGAGAAACGCCTGCCGACCGGCGCGACCGAGGAGCTCAACCTGGTGCAGACGGCCCAACTGATCGTCGAAGGCGCGCTGCGTCGAAAGGAGTCACGGGGCGGGCATTATCGCTCGGATTTTCCGCGCGCCAAGGGTGCCTGGCGCAAGCGGCACATCGAGCTGTGATCGTGGAAGCCCTGCAATCCCAAACGGTTAGATTTGGGCATGGCTAGCACCGCCGAGGCCTCGCGTCAGTCGCAGATCGAGGAACTGCAGGCCGAAATCAAACGGGCGGCGAAGTCACGCAATGCCGTGATCCTCGCGCACAACTACGAACGGCCCGAGGTCCAGGACGTCGCTGATTTCGTCGGAGACTCGCTGGGGCTGTCCCGCGAGGCGGCGAAAACCGACGCCGAAATCATCGTATTCTGCGGCGTGCATTTCATGGCTGAGACCGCGGCCATCCTGTCACCGCAGAAGACCGTTCTTCTTCCGGACCTGGCCGCAGGCTGTTCGCTCGCATCGACCATCGATGCGCATCAGCTGCGCGCGTGGAAGGCAGAACATCCCGGCGCCGTGGTGGTCGCGTACGTAAACACCACGGCTGAGGTCAAGGCGGAGAGCGACTACTGCTGCACGTCCGGAAACGCCGTCGAAGTAATTCACGCGATCCCACCCGACAAGGAGATTCTCTTCCTGCCGGACATGTTCCTCGGCGCGCACGTCCGCCGAGTGAGCGGACGTGACAACATCCATGTCTGGATGGGCGAATGTCACGTCCATGCCGGCATCGACCCGGAGAACATCAGGCTGCAGCGCGAGCATCATCCGGAAGCGGAGTTTCTCATTCATCCGGAGTGTGGGTGTTCGACCAGCGTGATCGAGGCAATGTCCGCGGGTGATGTCGACGCCACCGGGGTGCAGATCCTTTCGACCGAAGGAATGATCAAGCGACCCAGGGAATCCCCCGCCGACGAGTTCATCGTGGCCACCGAGGTCGGCATCTTGCATCGTCTCCGCCGCGAAAATCCCAGCAAGCGTTTCTTTGCGGCGAACGAGCGTGCGTCCTGTGCCTACATGAAAGTGACCACGCTGCCGAAAGTGCTGAACTCTATCGAGCGCCTGCAATATCCCATTACGGTGCCGGCGGACATCGCCTCTCGCGCGCGGGGGGCCATTGAGCGCATGATTGCAATTGGGGGACGCAGTGGACCGGCATTATCGCCCGTCCCTGAAACGATTGATCCCGGGGAATAGCCCGCGCAGCGACAGCTGGAGGACACATGGAGTCACCGGAGATGGAACGCACACCAGAGCGACGCCGCATTCCACGCACGATCACCCCGCTGTCGGTGCCGGCATACGACAGCGACGCCCTCATCCGATTTCCCCTGAAAGGTCCCGAGCTGCAGCAGCTGGTGCGCAGCGCCCTCGATGAAGACCAGGCCTTCAACGACATCACGACGATTGCGACGGTCGTGTCGGACCGTCGCGCGCGCGCGACCCTGGTCGCCCGCGGCAACGGCACGATTGCCGGCATTCCGTGTGCGCTGGAGGCGTTTCGTCAACTGGATCCGAAGGGTACGATGCGCGTGGAGCGCGAAGACGGAGCGCGCGCGTCCAAGGGAGACCCGATCATCTTCGTCACCGGCCATGCGCGCGGACTGCTTGCCGCGGAGCGCGTTGCCCTGAATTTCATGCAGCGGCTGTCAGGCATTGCAACGCTCACGGCAAAGTTCGTCGACGCCGTCAGCGGGACGAAGGCACGGATCCTCGATACGCGGAAAACGACGCCGGGATGGCGTCGCCTCGAGAAGTACGCCGTCCGCGCAGGGGGTGGCGTCAACCATCGTATGGATCTCGCGGATGCCATCCTCATCAAGGACAACCATCTCGCGGCCTGTGAGGGGGACATCAGCCTCGCGATCCGGCGCGTGAAGGAGATGAACCCCGAGGGAATCCAGATCGAAGTGGAGTGCGAGTCGCCCGAACAGGTAGCGACCGCAGTCGCATCCGGCGCGCATATCGTCCTGCTGGACAATATGTCGCTGGAAAATCTTCGCGAAAGCGTGAAGATCGCGGCGGGACGCGCGAAGACGGAAGCGTCCGGTGGAGTGAACCTCAACACCGTGCGCGCGATCGCGGAAACCGGCGTCGACTGGATTTCAGTAGGAGCGCTGACGCATTCACCTCCGGCGCTCGACCTGGCACTCGACTTCGACTAGTCCCGGCGTCCCCTCCCCTTCGGGATCAACAGGCTCGCCGCGCGCGGCCGAACGGTGATGTCGAGGGGTGTCGATTCGAGTAACTCGCCGTCCGCCTGCGCCCGGCGAGGCGGATCGGTCTCGAGCCGAAACGTCTTCCCGGGCATGTAGAAAGCACACGGGTCCAGGTGCGCCGTGCCCCGCAACATTCGCATGAAGATGCGCACGGCGTCGCCGCGCGTCCTCGGTGAGAACAGGCACGCGTGGAGGAGCCCATCGTCGTGCAGAATCCCCTGGCCAAGGGACATGACGCCGCCCAGCACGGTCCCCAGGTTCGCGATGAGCACAGACGCCACTTCCCGCTCGTGGGGGGTGCCGTCCACCGTCAATCGCACGTGGAACCGGTCGAGTCGCGCCAATGCACGCGTCGCCGACCACACATACGCCCACAGCCCAGCGCGCTTCTTCATCATCCGGGACGCGCCGGCGATCATCGCCTCGTCCAGCCCGACCCCGATGCCGATGGCGAAATGGCGTCCATCCCCCAGACGGCCCAGGTCGATATGCGCTGTTTCCCCATCCAGCAGCGCCGGTATTGCCCGCGAAATCCGCAGGGGGATTCCGAAGGAGCGCGCGAGGACGTTTCCGGTCCCGCCCGCCAGGATGCCCACCGGCGGGCCGCCGTCCGCGAGCGCGGTAATGACCTCCATCGCGGTTCCGTCCCCTCCGAGGGTGAAGACGGCGTCGTACTTCGTCGCGGTCGCGCGCGTAACCTCGGTCGCGTGCCCCGCGGACTTCGTGATCACCACGTCGCACGCCACGCCCGCGCGCTCGAACGCGCGCTCCGCGGATCCTCTGGCGCCCTCGGCGCGCCGCGCGCCGGGATTGACGATGAGCAGCGCGCGCGTGGTTGTTCGCACAGAGGAGGATTCTGACGGCTCACCGGCGCCGAAGCCAGCCCTAGCTCCACCTGCCGACGACGATTTCCTTTCACCGATGCGCAACCCTGTCGTAACCGCAGTCCTGTGCGCCCTCATGGCTTCCGGGTGCAGCCGCGGTGTGGTGGTCGGAACATCGAGCCCGGACCCGTCCCGCGATCCCGTCGTGACAAGCGCGGACCAGCTGCTCGACGCCATGCACCGACGCTATTCGCGCACGTGGTATCGCAACCTGACGTTCGTGCAGAAGAGCACTTACCTGCGTCCAGACGGCAGCACATCCCGCGTCGAGACGTGGTACGAGGCGGGGACGCTGCCCGGGCGGTTGCGCATCGACCTCGGCGAGCCGTCGCGCGGGAATGGCGTCTTGTACCGTGGGGATTCCGCGTATTCGATGCAGAGCGGCCGGATCGCCGATCGCCGGATTTCGAGGAATCCGCTGATGATCCTGGGCTTCGACGTCTACGCGCAGGCCCCGTCAGTCACCTTCGACCAGCTCCGCGCTGAGAAATTCGACATGACCGTCATGCGAAGGGACACGCTGGATGGAAAGCGCGTCTATGTCGTCGGCGCGGGGCCCGGTGACTACAGAACCGCGCAGTTCTGGATCGAGGAGGATCGCCTCCTGTTTGTCCGGATGATCCAGACGGACGCACGCAATCGCACCCAGGACGTGCGGTTCGCGAACTACGTGCAGCATGCCGGTGGATGGGTCGCGGAAACCGTGCGGATCTTCATGGATGGAAAGCTGTTCTTCCTCGAGGAATACCAGAACGTGCGCGTCAACGTGACACTGGATGAGAACCTCTTCATTCCCGAGCGCTGGAGCACGGCGACCCACTGGTTCAAGCCATGACCCTGCACCGGCGCAACTTCGTGAAGCTGAGCGCGACCCTTGCGGCCGGAGCTGCAGCGGCGCCGCTGCTCCAGGCCTGCAAGCTCGAATCGCGGAGAGAGCTGGCCGACGAAGCATTCCTCGAGCTGCGTGACCGGTATTTCCGCGGGCAGCTCGAGATGAACCCTGTGACCTCGACCTACCTCGGCGGCGAAGGTTGGAACGCCGAACTGCGGTCGCTCAATACCAGGCTGCGTGATTATTCCGCCGGCGGCCTGGCCGATGAAGCGCGCGAGTACCGCCGGCTCGAACGGTCGCATTCATCGATCGATCCCGCGTTGCTGTCTCCGCAGAGCCGGGTGGATTATGCCCTCATGCAGGCGCAGATCACCTTCCTGAAGGATCAGCTCGATCGCCGCTATCACGAACGGTCGGTGGACACCTATGTCGCCGAACCCTTTCGTGGCATCGACTGGCAGATCCAGCAGATGCGCGCATTCGATGCAGGGAAGCTGGGCGATGAGAATCAGTGGCGCGATGTCGTCGCCCGATTGTCCGCGATCCCGCCCTATCTTGCCGTCGCGAAGGAAAACCTGGCTGCAGGGAGACGCTCCGGAAACATTCCTGATCGTCGCATGGTGCAGCGCGATGGAATCGAAGGAAGCCGCGCCAATGCGGCGTATTTTCGGGCTGCGCTGCCGGCGATGGCGACCACTTATCTCGGTGACCAGCGATTCGCACGATCCATGGCATCGGGAATAGCGAGTGCGGGTGAAACCGCCGCGCGTGCCTACCTCGACTTTGCCGGCTGGATGGAGCGCAACCTCCCGGCCGACGATGCGCGTGACCGGTACGCGATTGGCGAATCACTGTATGCATGGCGTGTGCGGACGGTGCTCCGCGACGAGCGCTCACCCGGCGAGCTCTCCGATTTCGGGGCCCGACAAGTCGAGGATTACACCCGACGCATCGCGGAAGTCGCGGAGCGCATTTCGCGCGAGCGTGGCATCAGCCTGCCGTTCGGCACCGACCAGGATCGCGCCTGGAGCATTCGGCGCGTCATGGAGGACCTCTCATCGGAATCACCGCAGGACGACGAGGAGCTGCTCCGCTGGTACCGGGAAACCGGGGAGCGCGCGGTGGCGTACGGTCGCGAGCGCGGCATGTTCGACGTTCCAGCCGATTACAAGCTGGAGGTAGTGGCGACACCGCCGGTGCTTCGCAGTACGATCGACGCCGCGTACTATCCCGCGCCGCCGTTTCTCCGCTCCGGCGTGGGTCGCTTCTATCTCACTCCCACCGGCAATGACGCCGCTGCGCTCCGCGAGCACAGCCGGGCGTCCGTCGCCGACACCGCCGTGCACGAAGGTTTTCCGGGACACGACTGGCATTTCAAGTTCATGACGCAGAACGCCGGCGAGATCTCGAATATCCGCTGGCTGACGCCCGGCGCCGTCGAGGATTCCTCCAGCATGTGGAGCGATTCCATGGCCACGGAAGGGTGGGGGCTGTACGCCGAGGAACTGATGGCGGAACCCGGTGGGGACCGCGCATACGGTTTCTATTCACCCGCCGAATATCTCTATCAGCTGCAGGGGCAGCTGCTGCGCGCGGCGCGTGTGCATATCGACGTGGGCCTGCACACCGGGCGCATGTCGTTCAATGATGCGGTGAACTACTTCACGTCCCGCGTGAACTTCTTTCCTGACGCCTGCGAGAAGGCAGCCAGCGATCCGGCTGCAAAGGCCGTGTGCGATGGCGCAACGCGCGCGATCTATCGGTACAGCAAATGGCCGACGCAAGCCATCACGTACAACCTGGGCAAGAATGCCATTGTCGACCTGCGTGAAGCGTATCGCTCCAGAAAGGGAACGTCCTACTCGGCGCGGGAGTTCCACGAGACGTTCATGAAGATGGGCACCATCCCGGCGGGTTACTTCAGGGAGATGATGCTGGCCGGCTAGCGCGCCACAGCTGGTCGAACAGTTCGCGCGGATCTGTGGTCGGCGCATCGCAGGCGTAGCCGCGACAGACGTAGGCGGTTGGCGTGCTGTCACGCATCGGTCGGTCACGCAGGAGCGGCGGGGCCCCGTCGTCCGGTCGTCCCCCCGCGAGCACGAGCGATGGGACGTAGACGTCGCCCGCCACGCGCTCGAGTGCCACAAACCCGGCGTCGCCCGGCGTGCCAGCAAGCGCGAGTTCTACCGCTCCAAACACGGCGATATCGGCCGCGGTCAACGCGTGGCCGAAGGCGAGTGGATAGCGCGCCATCGGCTCGGCGAGTGTCTCGAGAATTCCATGCGCGCGCCGGATCATCTCGTGATCCGCATTGATGTCGCCGAGGCGGAGGAGCAACTCGGTCGCGAGCGAGGTGCCGGACGGCGTTGCGTTGTCCGTGATGTCTCGCGGGCGGGTGACAAGCTCCTCCTGATCCCGCGCTGTGTCGAAGAAGGCGCCGGCAGCATCATCCCAGAACCATTCGATCATCGCGGCAGCAAGTCGCTCAGCGTGATGCAGCCATGTGACATCGAAGGTGAGTTCGTACACGGCGAGCATTCCGAGACCAACGGCGGCGTAGTCCTCGAGGAAGCCGGCAATCCGGCTGACGCCGTCCTTGTGCGAGCGGAACACACGATCGCCACGCACCATTTCGCGCACGAGGAATTGCGCATTTGCGATCGCGAGTGCGCGCGGTGCGTCGTCGTGCAGCACGCGGGCGGCTTCCGCGACGGCGCGCAGCATCAGGCCGTTCCACGCCGCCAGGATCTTGTCGTCACGCGCGGGATGCACGCGCTTCGCGCGCGCCTGGAACAGCGTCGTGCGCGCGCGCTCCAGCTGGTCGCGCGGGGGCTGATGGACACCGCTGGCGACGTGCAGGATGTTCGCGCCCTCGAAATTTCCGTGCGTCGTTGCCGACCAGTAGGGGAGCACGGCATCGGCGTCATCGCCAAGGAGCTGGCGCAGCTCGGCCTCACTCCAGACGTAAAACTTGCCTTCGTGTCCTTCGCTGTCCGCATCCAGCGTCGAGTAGAAGCCACCGGCCGGCGACGTCATATCGCGGGCGAGCCATTCCAGAATCCCGCGGCAAACCGCGGCGATTTCGCCCTGGTCGGGGCCCGGCACCGCCTGGACGAGATGCGTACCGACGCGGAGCAGCAGCGCGTTGTCGTACAACATCTTTTCGAAGTGCGGCACGAGCCACTGTGCGTCGACGGAATACCGGGAGAAACCGCCGCCGATCTGGTCATGGATGCCGCCGCGCGCCATCTGGAGGAACGTGTGGCGAGCCGCGTCGAGCGCAGCCTCGTTATTGCTGCGCGCCCACTGCTGCAGCAGGAATTCCATCGCCATGGCCTGTGGAAACTTTGGCGCGTCCCCGAATCCCCCGAGGTCCCGGTCATACTGCCCCAGCAGGCCGCGCGTTGCACGCAGGAGCAACTCGGCAGACACGGTTCCAGTGCTGCGCGCCTGTCCCATGCTCGCCGCGTACATCTCGCGCATCGACCCTGCGACGCGCTGCACGTCCTCCCGCCGAGTGCCATAGGCCTCCGCCACCGCATGGAGAACGCGCTGGAAGGATGGCATTCCCGGCCTGTCGACCGGCGGGAAATAGGTTCCCCCCCAGAATGGCTCGAGCGCTGGCGTGAGGAACACCGTCATCGGCCAGCCCCCATGGCCATTCATGGCCTGCACGGCCTGCATATAGATCGAGTCCACGTCCGGCCGTTCCTCGCGATCCACTTTTACGTTCACGAACAGGTCGTTCATAACGCGCGCGGTGGCTTCGTCCTCGAAGGACTCACGCTCCATGACGTGACACCAGTGACACGCCGAGTAACCCACGCTCAGCAGGATGGGTTTACTCTCCAGACGAGCCTTTGCGAAAGCCTCAGGTCCCCAGGGGTACCAGTCCACCGGATTGTGGGCATGCTGGAGGAGGTAGGGGCTGGTTTCTTTCGCGAGACGGTTCGCCATGCAATCACCGGTTGACCCTGACGTGGCCGCCAGTCCACTATGAGCGGCGCCTGTACCGCAAACTACCAATCCCGTGCCGAAGCAGACCTCGAACGACGAGCCTGGTCGCCAGCGTCCCTCCCTGCGCCGCAGAATCCCATGGATTCCCGCGCTGATCACGCTCGCCGTCGTGATCAGCAGTGCCGCCGCCGTGCGGCCGGTGCGCGACGCGGCGACGATGCAGGAGATTTCCGAAGCATTCCTCGTGCGACCGATCGGCTACGTCGCCATTGCGCCCTTCTCGAACGTCTTCGACCTCATCACGCTCCTGTCTGTGCGACAGCACATTGCGATGTTCCTGGGGTTGATCGTCCTGTTCACGGCCTGGCGCATCACGCGGGCAATTCGGGGCGCGAGCGGGCGAAGTCACGTCAAAGCCACGGCCATCGCCTTCGTTGCCTTCGTTCTCACGTACGTGACGGCCGTACTGCTCCCGCGCCCCATGGCGTATCTGGTCTCGCAGGACGCCAACGTCATTCGCGTGGATTTCCATTCGCATACGTCAGGTTCGAAGGATGCCGCCGGCTGGTTCAGTGTCGAGCGCAACCGCGATTGGCATCGCAATGGCGGCTATGACGCGGCCTTCATCACCGACCATGCAACGGTCGCAGCCGCCGAGCGGGGCCTCGTAGGCAATCCCCGGGCGGGGCTGGACAGTGTGGTGCTCCTCCAGGGCATCGAAGCCACGTGGGCTGGGGAGCACATCGCGTTGCTTGGCGCCGAGCGCACGTACAAGGGACTGCTCACGCCAAATCTTCGCGACGTCGATCCCGAGGCCGTCAACTTCGCGAGCGCCGTCGCAACCCGGGAGCCGGTGATCGTCTGGAACCATGCGAAGGCACTCAACAAGCTCCCGCCAGCGTCGGGTCCCGGAACTGCGGGCATCCGGGCCATGGAAATCTCGAATGGGTCGCCAGCGAACATGGACAAGATCCGCCCGAAACGCGCCGCCATCGTTGCCTTCGCGAACAAGTACGACCTGGCCCTGACAACAGGTACTGACAGTCATGGCTGGGGACGTACAGCGCCGAACTGGACCCTCATGCGACCGCTGCGCTGGCGTGGCCTCACGGGCGACGAACTCGCGCTGCGCATCGAGCGCGTCATTCGCGAGGGTGGATTCCAGGCCACGCGTGTGGTGGAGCGCGTCGTGGCTGATCCCGGCGCCAGTACATTCGCGCTGGCCTTGACAGTGCTGGCGGCGCCGGCACGCATGCTCACGACCCTCTCGACCGATGAGCGCGTGATGTGGCTGGTGTGGACGTGGCTCGTTACCGCGGTGGTGTGGTGGCGCGCGCGGTCGCGATAACGCTGCTTGCTGGATTGGTGCGCCTGATACTCGGAGCACTGACACCGCTGTTTCCCGACGAGACGTACTACTGGGACTGGTCGCGGCACCTGAGTGGTGGATACTTCGACCATCCACCGCTCATTGCGTGGCTCATCCGGTTCGGGACCCTCATCGCGGGCGACACACCCGCGGGAGTGAGACTTGGCCCGATCATCGCCGGGACGCTGGCCGGTCTCTTCATCGCAGACTCGGCGCGTCGACTAACAGGCGATCGCGCGGCAGTGAACGCGGCGCTGGTCTTTGCGCTGATGCCGCTATCGGCGGCCGGCCTCGTCCTCGCCACACCCGATGCGCCGCTCTTTGCATGTGCGGCCGCGACAATCTGGGCCGTGATCCGCGCGCTCGACGCGCCTGCGCGTTCGCGCGCCGCACTTCAGTGGTGGGCCGTCGCCGGCATCTTCCTCGGCCTCGCAATGGCATCGAAGTACACGGCAGTGCTGCTTCCACTCGGGATCGTGGTGGCGTTGCTGGTCCGCCGAGGCCTGCGGCATCGTCTTGCGGAACCAGGGCCATACGTCGCGACGGTGATTGCCGTGGTCGTGTTTTCGCCCGTGATTGTCTGGAATGCCGAACACGGATGGGCATCGTTCGCCTTTCAGTTGTCTCATGGGCTGACGCGCGCGACTGGTTCCGTCCTGAAGCGCGAGCTCGACCTGGTGGGTGGCCAGCTGGGACTGGTGACGCCGGTTTTGTTCGTCATGCTGGTGCTCGCCGTGGTGCGATCAGGACACACCGGGACGCGGGCGTTGCTTGCCATCGTGGCGACCGTCGTCTTCGGATTCTTCATGTATTCGGCGACCAAACGTCGGCCGGAAGCGAACTGGCCAGCGTTGGCATACGTGCCTGGGATCCTCGTCCTTGTCGCGCACGCAGGCACTCCCCGCTGGGACAAATGGCTGCGCGGCGGGCTGGTCCTGGCGGGCGTGCTGACTGCGGTGACGTACGTCAACACGTTCACGCCCGTGCTTCCGGTTCCTGCGCGACGCGATCCGGTCGCGCGTTCGCATGGATGGAAGGAGCTCGCAGATTCCGTGAATCAGACCTACGGTCCGCGCCTGAGCATCTCGTCCCACCGCACGTGGGTAGGCGCAGATCGATATCAGGAAGCCTCGGAGCTCGCATTTCACTTGCCTGATCGACCGCAGACATTTTCCCTGAACCTGACGACGCGGCCCAATCACTATGATTTCTGGCCGCAATTCCCGGAGCGCGCGCATCCCCGCGACGGCCTGCTACTCGTGGTCGATGAGGTCGCGGGTGAACATCCGACCCTCAAATCGCTTTCACAGCACTTCGAGTCGGTCGTGCAGAAAGAGATGGTAACGCTTGCCCGTGAGGGCGACCCGGTGAAATACCTGCGCATCTGGCACCTGGAGCGCTGGCGTGGCACGTGGCCAGAACGACCGCTACGTTCTCGCTCATGACGAAAAACCGCCCGAGCGTTGCCGCCGACCTGGACAATTACTTCTCGCGCGAAGAGCCTCGGATGCGCGCGGAGCTCGACGAATTTCTCAGGATTCCCAGCGTGAGTGCGCGATCGGAACACAATGCCGATACGGCACGCTGCGCCGAGTGGCTCGCGACGCGCCTGCGCGACATCGGGATGCAGGCCACCGTGCACCAGACGCCGGGACATCCCATCGTGCTCGGCGAATGGCGCAAGGCGGGCGCGCACGCACCGACGGTGCTCGTCTATGGCCACTATGACGTCCAGCCGGTGGAGCCCCTGGAGCTGTGGACGTCCCCGCCATTCGTCCCCACCGAGCGCGACGGCAAGCTGTACGCACGCGGCTCGGTCGACGACAAAGGACAGTTGTACATCCACGTAAAGGCGGCGGAAGCGTTGCTGCGTGAGCGGGGATCACTTCCGGTCAACCTCATCTTTCTCGCGGAAGGTGAAGAAGAAGTCGGCAGCGATAACCTGCCGCAGTTCATCGAGAAAAACGCCAGGCTGCTGGCGGCGGACTCTGTCGTCATATCCGATTCGTCGATGTTCGCGCCCGGGCAGCCATCGATCCTGTCCTCGCTGCGTGGACTCGCATACATGCAGATCGACGTCACTGGCCCGGCGCAGGACCTCCACTCGGGCAGTTACGGCGGCGCCGTGATCAATCCAGCGATGGCGCTGGCGCGGATCCTTGCCACCATGCACGACGCACGGGGACGTATCGCCATCAAGGGTTTCTATGACAAGGTCCGGAAATGGCCGAAGCATGAACGCGAGGGCATCCGGAAGTTGCCCTTCAAGGACAAGGCGTTCCTGCGTGAGACGGGAGCCCCGGCGCTCGGCGGTGAGGAGGGATTCAGCACCCTCGAGCGGATCTGGATGCGGCCGACCTGTGAAGTGAATGGACAGCTGAGCGGCTACACCGCCGAAGGTGCGAAGACGGTGCTCCCATCAAAGGCGATGGCGAAGGTGAGCTGCCGACTGATCCCCGACCAGGATCCGGATCAGATCGCGAAGCTGTTCAAGGCGCATGTGAAGCGCGTCGCGCCGAAAGGTGTCACCGTCGACGTGACGTACATTCACGGCGGTAAGCCATGGAAGGCCGAGCTCGAAGGCCCGCTTTACGATGCTGCGCGCGTCGCCCTGCGTGCGGCATTCGGCAAGGAACCCGTGATCGTCGGCGAAGGGGGCTCCATCCCCGTCGTTGGCGATTTCGCCCGTGTGCTGGGTGCGCCGGTCCTGCTGCTGGGATTCGGCCTGCCCGGCGAGAACGCACACGCGCCCGACGAGTGGATCTCACTGGAGAACTTCAGCCGCGGACTCCGCGCTGTCGCGACGCTCTACGAAGAGCTGGGTCCTAAAAACGCCACTCCCTGATAAGGAACGCGCCGAAGGACGTCACGGCAGGTACCTTCTGGATGCTGAGCGAAGGAGACGGCAGCAGGTAGCGAGGCTCGATCGCGCCTTCCAGTCGCCAGCCGTTGGGTGTGCGATAGACGGCGCGGATGCCGGGATATTGCTGCAGCTGCAGGGCGGTGAAGAAGTACGGGCTGAAGTATTTCCCGATGTCGACGCGCGTTCCCTGGATGAACGTGCCGAGCGCGCCAAGCTCGGTTGGGAGGTCTGCTGGCGTAATGTTAAAGACGTCGGCGCCGAGGCTGCGCGTCGCATCCCCTTCCACCTCGTCGACCATCACGCCCATCGCGACTGCGATCATTCGCTTGGTCGCCAGTTCGGCGCCAACGCCGATGAGGTTGCCAGTCGCAGTGGCGCCAGTCAGGCCGGAGCCCTCGAGCTGCAGCAGCGACGTGGAGCTCTGCCCGAAGGCGAGGTAGCTCAGCAGGTCGGACTGCGCGATCGGCGGTTGCGCATCGCTTTCCAGCGTGAGCTTGGGCATGCGCAGGCTCCCACCAATGAGGACGCGGATGTTGAACGCATTGCGCCCAGCCAGTGCCACTTCGTACTCACCGGCCGCCTGCAGGGTCGGGTTCAGTTCGGGTCCTCCGACGAAGGTGGCGGAGCCGCGCTTGATCTCGAACCGCTTGCTCAGGAATGTGTACTCGCCGCGATCCGTGGAGACGACGCCGGTGAGTGCGAGCGCGTCCGCGGAGCGATGCACACGCACCGGCTCTTCCGTGAACATCTCGATGTTCGCGTCGCGCGAACGCAGCCACGTGTTGCGGCTGACGGAGACGTCGACATCGATGCGCAGGTTCTCGAGCAACGGATTGCTCGTCGGAAACAGCTCGCGGTCGCTGGTCACTGCGGTGTCGAGCACCGAGAACACGGCCGGATCGCCGGGGTTGACCAGACGCTTGTTGCTCGGCTCCGGGATGTACGCGACTCCCTCGCGGAAGTTGACCAGGCCAGCGATATACGCGTTGCCCCACGGGCCGGTGAGGCTCAGGCCAACATCCGCAGCGAGATCGCCACGGTCGTTGTCCAGCACCTGAGCGCCGGTACCCGCCAGGTGTAGGTCGAAGGTTGGCTCACGCCAGTTTCCAACGTACATGCGTCCGGACAGGCGGATCGGCCCGCGGCCCGCACGCCCCGCGATGGAGTCAACGAAGATGGTGTCGCGCGCCATGCGCACCGATGCGGTGATCGCCTCTACCGTGACGCCCGTTGGGACGATCTGCATGGAGCCGTTGCGCCAGGTGATTGCTCCAGCGAGCACCGGCCGACGCAGTGATCCTCGCATGCTCAGGACGCCCGACGCCGTCCCGCGAACCTGCGCGACCATATCCGTGACGGCTGGAATCAGGTCGAGGGGCAGACTGTCACCGCTGACGTCAACACGAAGTCCACTCTCCAGCAGTCGCGGACCGGTGACGCCCGTGAGCGCGAGATTCACAGGAAGCACGGCATCCGCAATGACCGAGGGAGTTCCGCCAGTCCGCAATGCTTCCACGTGCGCCGTCAGCGACGCATTTGCGTAGCGGAACGTCGACTGGAAAGCCGGGATGACCGATCCGTTGTAGTTGCCGTTCACCATCCCGGCGGCGCCCCGGAATCGGGGGTTCCGGAGCGATCCTTCGAGCACACCACGCGCTGTGAGGATGCCCGTGAGCGGAAAGTCGCTCTGCAGGAAGTTCGAGACGTCCGCCACCTGGAAGTTCTGGATGTCGAGCACCAGGTTCGCGTTGCCCTCCGTGGGGAGCATGCCGTTCAGGTAGACGAATCCGCCGCGGTTGCTGCGCAACTCCACGTCGTGCAATTCCATTCCCGCCGGATGCCAGTGGACCACCGCCGCCCTGGCCAGCCGCCACACGGTGGTGTCCATGCGAAGGGCCAGATCGCGCACGCGCACTTCGCGTTTCGAGCCGACGACAAACGATCCCGCGACCGAGTAGTCGCGGTCATCCCCCTGACGAACCGCGAGCTGAATCTCCCCGTTGGGGCGACGATAACTCAGGCGCCCGTCCAGCGTGTCGAAGGCGAATCCTTTCACGCTGATCTCGCTGCCTTCGACGCCGACCGCCAGGGTCGAGGTGGAGGTGCGCACGTTCGTCCACGCATACTCAGCGCGCAACGATCGCGCACTGTTGCCCCGCGCGATCACATCCTCCGCCGACAACCGGCCGCGCAGATCGAAGTCGCGAATGTTCCCACGCACAGTGCCAGCGGCATACACACGTCCCGAAAGCGCGCTTCGAGACAATGTCGGCGGCAGATTGACGGCCAGCCGGGGCGCCGGACGTCTCGTGGCCGCGCGTTCGACTTCGGTCTCGCGGGCGACGCGGATCGAATCTTCCCGGGCGCGCGCCACCGCGCGCGCAACCAGCGCGGACCGCGGACGCTCCACGCCCTGCGCGTCCCCACCCGGAATCAGCCGGTTGTACGCGCCCAGGGAATCGATCGCAACGCTGTATCGCAGCTCTCCCACCCGGCCAGGAGTGAGGCCAAACGTTCCGGCTGCGTCAACTCTCGTACTCGCGCCGCGGGCGTACAGCCGGCTGACCGTCGCGAGACCATTCGCGATGGTCACGCGCACAGAACCGCTGTCCACCGCGACGCTGTCCCAGCTGGAGGCGGCGAAATCCGCGGCGTACGTGCCACGCATGGTCGCTGGCTCGAAGCCACTTCCGGTGGCGCGCACGGTGGCCGTGACGGACGTGACCGGCGCGGATGCGACGACGCTGTTGAGATTGAGCGCGCGGGTCGTGCCCGCAAGGTTATAGCTCTTCGCGCGCCCCTCGAGATCGACGCTGCCGTTCACTTCGACGAAGCCGCCGTCAGAAAGACGCAGCGCGCTCGCCACGCGCAGGTTGCCAAGGGTTCCCTTGACGCTGATCGGTCCGGACGCAGTTCCGCGGAGGCCCAGCGATGGCGCGAAGAGGCCGACTTCCGCCAGCGCGAGCGGTCGCGCCTGGACATTGATGTCGAATGATTCTCCGGTCGCGATGGCGAAGCGGGCATTGCCAGCGAGTCGCGACACGTTCGCGCGGTCGCGGTGCTCGACATCTCCCGCGACGGCGAGATACGTCTCCGTGGAGCCATTGAGCGTGATGGAGCCCAGGAGCACGCCACTCACTGGCGCCATCATCTCCGTCAATGCGGGGCTCAAAGACTTCAGCAACGTGACCTGCAGCGGATTCACGCGAAGGCGCAGGTCTCGCATTCGGATGTCACCATTTACATAGCCCATGAATCCGTTGCCGGCCATGCGGCTCGTGCCCCCACCCTGCTGGTCGTGAAATGCCATGTTCCCGGCGAGGCGCATGGCGTTGCGTCCCCCGACGATGGTCAACTCGCCATCCATCGTGCCCGGCCGCGGTGCCTCGAAATCCGGAGCGAACCGTTCGACGAGCTTCGTGCTGACATTCTCGAACCGGATGTCCGTGTCGTGAATCGCAAAGGTGTCCGCAAAGCTGATCGCGAACTTGCCGCGCAGCCGCGCACCCTGCGTCCGGACATCCGCGTTCCGCACGCGATACTCCTCGGTGGTGCCGCGCCATTCGAGTGCAAACTCGAGCGGTCCGCCGCCGTCGGACGGAAAACGCGGGAATACCCAGCGGAAATCGGCGAAGGCCGCCGGCGATGCGCGCGCGGCGAGCGTCATGTCCCCGTTGTCGAAGACATACCGCCCTTCGCCCCGGACGCGCGATCCTGGCATCGCCACGGTGACATCTTTCCACCACAACGAATCGTTGTTGAAAAACAGGTTCCCCAGCGCGTCATCCACAATGGCGGCGGGGGGACGGAATGGCAGCGCCTCCATCTTGAGCGATGCGACCTGCGCCATCCGGTCGTGAAAGCCGGGTTGCGTAATCCGAAGCAGCCGAAGGCGCGCGGTGACATCGCGAAGCTCCACGACTTTCTGGAAGCCGCTGTCCGCACGGACCACCATCAGTCGCGTACCGCCGCCGAGCGCGGCGCGGATCGAGCTGTCCTGGGCTGCCCGCGAAAGCGTCGTGTCCGCCTTCCACGGGGTTCGCATCACCAGGCGCCCGTCGAAGATCGCGACATCATGGAAGACGATCCACGGAAATCCCTTGCGTCGCACCGAGCGCGGCCGCGTTGTGTCCGAGGGTGGGAAGATCCGCTGATAATTCCACTTGCCGCCCGGCGGGCGGTTGAGGACGATGAGCGGCCGAACGATACGGACGGCGCCGAGGTCGATCTTGCGAGTAAACAGCTCGAGAATATTGTATCGCGCGCTGATCTGCTCGGCGGCGACAAAGGGCATGCCCGCCGTGTCGCGGATGACGACTGCCTCGATCGTTGCCCCCGTGAGCAGGTTCCCGCGAATGCGGCCGATGCTCACCTGTCCATGCACCATCCCCTCGAGCTGGTCGAGGACAAAGCGCCGAACGCGTTCGCGTCCCCAGTCCGTCCGGGTCAACACCAGCACAGCGATGAACGCGAATGCGACAACTGCCGCAATCACGACCGCGGTGATCTGCAGGACCCGCACGGCCTGCCGTTGCTGGCGGCGGGCCTCGGGATCCGCCGGCGACTCGGCGACGAAATCGTCTTCCGACATCAATAGGCCTGCCCGATGCTGAGGTGCAGCACCATGCGATTGAAGAGGGACCAGAAGCCACGCGCGGTGCCGCCGGTCGTGAATCTCCGTGGCGCGTCGAGCTGTACCAGAGTTTCGCGTCCGAGTGAGTCCCGCGTCGTGGTTACGACGCGCAGCGCATCCGTTGACTTCGGGTTGTAGCCAAGGTCGACGCGAATCGGGCCGACGGGCGACCGGTACCGTATTCCCACACCCGGCGTAATGGCGCCCGCACCCTTCACGAGCTGCGTCAGGTCTGTCAGCGACTTCACCTCGGATCCACCCACGATTGCCCCGTCGAGGAAGACCGCCCATTCCATCTTGCGCTGGAACGGGTACCGGAACTCGACGCTCCCTTCGATGAGTGATGTCCCGCCGACCGGTCGCGGTGTGAACTTGTTCTTGTCGAGCTCCGTCCGGTTCGGATCGCAGAACCGGATCTGCGCAGCACTCGTATCGCACCCGGCCGCGAACAGGTCAGATGGGGCGATCGTCAGGATGCGGGGACCCAGCTGGTTCTCCCCGTAGCCGCGAACGGACTGCGCACCGCCGGCGTAGAAGCGCTTCCGGGGATGCAGGACTTCGACGCCGCTCGTCCCCTGACCCAGCGGGCGCACGAAGCCGAGCTTGAGATGACCGGCCAGCACCTGCGCCATCGGATCCCGACTGGGATACCGGAAGTGCGTGTACGCCGAACCTTCCGCGAAGAACCGGTTGTAGCGGTAATCGGAGAGAGTGACGCTGGAGGCGTGCTCCAGGTCGATCCGCGCGATATATCCCTTCGTGGGGGAGAAGGGGATGTCGCTGCGGTCGACCGTGGTGCTCAGCTGCAGCGGATTCATTCGCTGGTGCAGCTGCAGCGTGCTGATCGTCTCGTCGTCACACACGCCGTAGTTGACGCAGAAGTACACGTCACTCGCCTCGACGCGCGTCACCTCAAACTTGTATGCGGCGCTGGCCTTCGCCCGCGGCGCCAGCGTACGCGTGAACGCCAGCTGTCCACCATAACCGCGGTCGATGTAGACCGCGGGCGCCGCACGGCGATGGGCGAAGCCGCCGATCGCGAGCGCGTTCTCCGGCTTCTGGAGCCACGCCGGCTGTCGGAGGTCGGCGCTGATTTGCCAGGTGGGGGCGCGGAAGCTTCCTCCGTCGAAAAAGCCTTCTCTCGGCTGACGGAAGATGCCCCGCCCCGCCAACCCTGATGCGCCCAGGTTGCCGATCGCCCCAGTGACGTCGAAGCGTCGCGCGCCGCCGAACGTGTTGTAGTTCGTGTAGCGGCCGTCGAACTGGAAGAAGTCGATGTTGTTGAACCCGCCGGCGATGCGGGCTTCATGCATCTTCGCTTCCCGCACCTCGATATTGATGTTCTTGATGCTGTCGGGGCGCGGTGCCACGCTGAAAAATGCCAACCGGAAGAGGTTCGATTCGTACAGGTTGCGCTGGCTTTCGGTGAGGTCGGTGTAGCGAAAGAGCTCACCCGGACGGAGCATGATCGAGTTCTGGATCGTGCGCACGGTGACATCGTCGTTCCCGCTCACCGTGATCGTCCCGACAGTCGTGATCCAGTTGGGGTCGACCCGAAGCAGCACATCCGCGCGGCGGTCCGCGACCGTAATGGACGTGTCGACCTGTGCGTCCGCGTGCCCCTTGTCCCACATCGCGGCCTGGAACATCAGGCGCATCGTGTCGAGCACCACGAGGTTGAGCGGATCACCGGAGCGGAGCACCGACAGTTTCCGGACGCGCCGCTCGTCGAGGAGCGTGCTGTCGTACTGGATTCGTAACGAGGCGATGATGGTCGGCGGACCTTCCCGGATGTCGAACACGACCCGCACCTGCCCGTCGCGGATCCTGGTCACGGCCGTGTCGACCTGCGCTTCGCGGTATCCGCGCTTCCAGTAGAACACCAGGATGCGAAGCACGTCCCGACGGAATTCGTCGTGGTCGAGATACTTGCGGTCCCAGAACGTGGACGACCGGCTGATGTAGCAGAAGGGCAGCCAGAGAAGACTCTTGCACTGGCTCTCGCTGGTGGCGATGGAGCGTGCGAGATCGGTAGGACTAACCCCCCGGACGCCATTCAGCTGGAGGTCACGGACCTCCGGCTTCTCGCGCTGATCGTTGCGCTGCGCGAAAAGAATCGAGGGCGCGCAGGCGAGGAGTGCAACGACTGATAGCCGGGCAAACACACGCCGGCGCGTCCTGTGCTGAACAGGGCGTCGCATGGCGGACCCTAGTGAAGCAAGGGTGGTGCCCTAGCGAAGGGAACAGAGGACGCGCTGTTCCCGGCTGTCGCCCCCGTGCTTGGGTCCGCTTAGTTGTTGGCCTTAAAGCCCTGCCAGCAGCGCGTCATTGCTTTGCGTGGCGGCAATCCGCTTGATCAACCACTCCATGGCGGACTGAGGCGGCATCTGCGCCAATCCTCGCCGGAGCGTGTACACCGCGTCCAGCTGCTCCGGCTTGAAGAGCTTTTCCTCCCTACGGGTGCCGCTGGTCGCGATGTCGATTGCCGGGTAAATGCGCTTGTCGGCGAGCGAGCGGTCGAGCTTGATCTCGGAGTTGCCGGTGCCCTTGAACTCCTCGAAGATCACGTCGTCCATGCGCGAACCGGTTTCCACGAGCGCCGTGGAGATGATCGTCAGCGAACCGCCGCCGATACTTTCAGGGATTGCGCGTGCGCTGCCGAAGAACGCCTTCGGCTTGGCCATTGCTGTGGCGTCGAGACCACCGGACAGCGTGCGGCCCGTGCCACGTTCGGCCGTATTGTGCGCGCGTGCCATGCGTGTGAGCGAGTCGAGGACGATGATGACATCCTTGCCCCCCTCGACC
>Ga0196976_1000215_pt1 | contig 39174 bp, 63 predicted proteins | sample S3v_513CmetaG_FD_148644 | JGI IMG/M metagenome (GOLD analysis project Ga0196976, IMG submission 148644) | Soil microbial communities from Anza Borrego desert, Southern California, United States - S3+v_5-13C | ecosystem: Environmental > Terrestrial > Soil > Desert | place: USA: California... | reverse complement strand
GCCGGCACCCGCCACTTGTTCAGATGCGGCAGGTCGAACACATGCTCGACCGCCTCCCGGGCCGCGATGTGCGGCTGCCCGCCTTCCTCCTCACACTCACGGACGAAGGCGGGCGAAGCGGCCAGCTTGTCGGCCGCCTCGGTGATGAAGTCGGTGTAGTCGGCGCCTTCCGGCGGCTCACACAATGCGCGTCCGATAGACATGTCACTTCACCTCGAAAGCGGCGAGGGCGGCGCGGAGGGCAGACAGATGCGCGATCTGTTCCGGGAACATGCCGTATTCGACGTTGAAGGTATCGAGCATCGCGAGCCCTTCGTTCGCCGCCTCCACCAGCTCGGCCACGGCGGCGCGGGCTTCATCGGATTCGGTTGCAAGAGTGAGGACGTTCTCTCCCTGCGAAACTCGCCATTGCACGGCCTGTACGGCGTCGCGCTCCATCACCGCCAGCGGGTTGGTATTGGTGTTCATGTCGTCTCCTCCTATCCCCTTGAACGTTGTAATCAAACCATTCCGGCCAGCTTCGCCATTGCCAGCAGCATGATGGCGCTGAACCCGGCGATCAGGCCCAGCGTCCATTTCCATTCGGTGTCTCGGTCGGTCATGTCGCTCCCCTTTGCTGTTGGAGCCTAGATTACTCCTCCTGTGGGAGTTTGCAAGTAAGTAACCTACCGTTCGTCGGGTCACGCTCTCCGACAGACGGTAAGCAAGTTACCTTCTGATGGTGTAAGGTGACCGTACCCACAGAGGAGGATGAGAAGTGACGCCATACCAGGAACGCATGAAGCAGTCTAAGGAGCGCAAGTCGCGCATCCTGCGACTGAGCCGAAAGCCGGGCATGAGCCACCAGAAGATCGCTGATGAGGTCCAGTGCTCACGCGCCTACGTGACCCAGGTCATCCAGTCGTTCGCCAAGGGGAAGGTGACGTGACCCTCACCGAGCGCGTGCAACACCTGATCCACCTCCGCGCGCTGGAGCGGCAGGCGCTGACGGAGGCGACGACGGCCGACGACTGGACACGCGGGACGGTGGCGCACGACGCGATCAACGCCGAGTGCCGCGAGCTGCTGGACGATGGCCGGATACTGGGATGTGTGATGGACTGCGACCTGCGGGAGAAGACACGCAGGTACTGGTAACAGGGGGCGGTATGTGGACGCTGTTGCTGTGCGTATTACCCGTGGCCTGCGGGCTGGTGGCGTGGGCTGTGGCCTCAATGGCCTTCCGACTGATTGAGAGGGAGAGATGAACTGCAAAGACTGCGGGCGACTCCTGACCGCGATGGAGGAGCATTACTTCACCATCAAGTGCGAGGGCTGCGAGATCGCCGAGATTCAGCGCATAGAGGCGTGGCGCAATGGCGCGGAAGACCCTGAGCTTGATGAGCTTTACGGAGACGACCCATTCTTCACGCTCAATAAGCACTAACAACAGCTGGCGCAAGGAGAGATCATGAAAGTTATGGTTTGCGGAGGCCGTGACTTTGCTGACCGTGAAGCGCTGTTCTTGGCGATGGATAGGGCCAATGCAAGGCGAGCAATCAGTATGGTCATCGTGGGAGGGGCATCTGGCGCTGATGCCTTGGCGTCCGAATGGGCCGAGGCGCGAGGCATTCACTGCGCCGTCGTTAAGGCCATGTGGAAGTTCTACGGAAAGGCGGCGGGACCTATGCGCAACAGGGCGATGCTCCTACTCTACCCTGAAGCGGTGATCGCCTTTCCTGGCGGCAATGGTACAGCAGACATGTGCAATGCGGCCGAGGATGACGAAATCGTCGTTTGGCGGCCCTTGCAAGGTTCGTGACGAACAGGAGATAGCGATGAAGTGTGACTACTGCGGGAGCGCGCCGGAGCTGGTAACCGGTGCGGAGGTTTACCCCCACTTGCCGAAGCTGCGTGACAAATGGATATGGCGCTGCCAGCCCTGCAAGGCCCGCGTCGGCTGCCATCCCGGAACGCAGGTTCCGCTAGGCAGGCTGGCTAACGCGGAGCTTCGTGAGGCCAAACAGGCCGCCCATGCGGCGTTCGATCCGGTCTGGAAGGACGGCCACATGAAGCGTGGGCAGGCTTACAGCTGGCTGGCGGAACGTCTAGGCATCCATGGGAAAGACTGTCATATCGGGATGATGAACGAAGAACAGTGCCGGCGCGTTGTGGAATTGTGCAAGGCGACAAAATGGGGCAAGCAAGGTTCGTGACGAGGCGACGAACGGCGTTATGACTTGTTGACGTAGCGTGACGGCTGCGGCAGCATTGTGTTACCGGCTGAGGCCGGCTCCCGTTGGCAGGCGGGATATGGAGGGCAGTGTCCAGCGTGGTTGCGGTTGTCGGCCCCAGTACGGGTCGCCCTCCGCACCTACCAGTGGGACTGCCAAGTAACCGGCAGCCGTAACCACCCTGGGCATTGTCCTATGCACTTCTTCCCGCTCCACATCGGCGATTACGTCACCAAGGCCGGGCACCTGAGCCTCCTGGAGGACGGGGCCTACAATCGCCTCCTCCGAATCTACTACGACAAAGAGAAGCCGTTGCCGGTCGATCTGGCGACGGTTCAGCGCCTGGCCGGCGCCCGGGGGAAGGACGAAAAAGCAGCCATCGAGCGGGTCCTTTACGAGTTCTTCCGCCTTTGCGACGACGGCTGGCGGAACGAAAAGGCCGACGAGGTCATCGCCTCTTTCTACAAAAAATCCGACAAGGCCCGAGAGTCCGCTGCCGCAAGATGGGCCGCAAAAGCCCGTGTATCAATGGCTGAGGCAAGCGAACGCAATGCGAACGCAATGCGAACGCATTGCGAAGGCAATGCTACCCATAACCCAATACCCATAACCCAAAACCAGAAGATCAAAAGCTCTGTGCGGCAAGCCGCACCGAACGCAGATTTCGACGCCTTGTGGCAGGCGTACCCGAAGCGGGGCGGGAGCAACAGCAAGGCCGACGCCAGGAAGTGTTTCGAGGCTAGGGTGCGGGAAGGGGTCGCTTTCGCTGACCTAATGCAGGGCGTTACCCGCTACGCCAATTTCATGCAGATCACGGGAAAGGTGGGGACGGAGTTCGTCATGCAGGCTTCCCGCTTCCTGGGGCCAGGTGGGCACTACCTGAACGACTGGGATCCTCCGGCCGCTCCCGCGCCGGCTCCGCGAGCGCCCTCCCGCGACATGCAGGCCATCATCAACCTTGAGGAAATGAAGCATGGATTGGTTCGCAACGGCAATCACGACCGGGGTGCAGAAGCTCTTTTGCTTGAGGCTCCCGGGTTCGCCTTCGGCGGAAATGGCGCAAGGGACCGTCGCGGCGTGGATTGATGCCCTCACGTACAACCGCGTGTGGGATGAGATTCGCGACCGACCGCGTATCGCGCAGGCGTTCCGCGCACTGGCCGCCACGCAAACGGACTGGCCGACTCCGGCTGACCTGATCCGAAACATGCCGAAAGCCGAGGAGCTTCCGGCCCTGCCGGCGAAGGTGGTGTCGGACGAGGTGGCGCAGCGCAACATCGCGGAGATTCGCCGGATGCTGGACGAGTCCAACGCAGTGTGGCCGGTTTACCGCAGCGCCGACGTTGAAGACGAAGAGCCGGGAGAGACGAAGTGACCGCTGCAGACTGCTACGACCTGGCCGCCTCTGGCTGCTCGGACGCCGAGATCATCGCTTACGCGGCCATGCAGTCCGACCGCCCGTGGCTCGCTATCCGGCAGTGCAAGGCATGGTTGGCTATGGTGCGGGCCGATCAGGTGAGGCGCGCGCTGTGAGCCGGCACCCGCTGTCGCAGCAGGAACCGCCACAGGCGGAGGTATGGAAATGACATGTAAGGTTGATGGTTGCTTGCGAGGAAAGATGGCCCGTGGGCTTTGCCCGACGCACTACAGACGACTCCGCAGGTATGGCGATCCGCTTGGGACGAAGTCTGGCGAGCCTCAAATGCAGCAGCATGTAGATGCTCCTGCGGGTGGAGTTCTCTATGACCCTGAAATATGGGTTCGAGTCCCTGGATTGCATTGCAGAGAAGTTAGCACTCACGGGAGGATAAGAATTGCACCAACAACCGTGAAAACAGTATCTGGGGTTGTGAAAACTCTGAGCCGGCGGCTGTGCCACACGAAGTTGAGCCAGCATGGCTATCCAGTCATTGGCGTTAATGGCAGGCCGATTTTCGTCCACCGTTGCGTGGCTCTGGCATTCTGCAAGGGCTATGAAGAAGGCCTTCATGTAAACCACAAGGATGGACGTAAGCGGAATAACAGGCCCGAAAATCTTGAGTGGGTCACCAATGCAGAAAATGTGAGGCACGCCCATTTTGTTTTGGGAGTTCACAGGCGTGAGCGTAAATAGACACTCTTTATCAACGCAGGAAGAGCCTGATCACCCTGGAATATTCTGGGTACGGCTCACCCCTTACGACGACGGGGAGCCGATGCACTACTCGCACGGGGCGTTCCGGCTTGGAGCAATGGTGAGGCCGTACTACTCGTGGGAGCCCACTGAGCAGGCCGACACCCGGAGCAGCGCGAGGCTGTGGCCGGAGCGGTTCCAGAAACGGAGGTAGTTATGGTGACGATAGTGGAGAGGGTAGCAAGGCTGGCGGACAGCCTTGATGCAACCGGGAGGCCGTATTCGGAAATCAGGGTCAAGGCGACGCGGGAGACGCTGCGCAAGGCATTCAAGCCGGAGAAGCGAGGAGGGCCACTGATGTGCGGCCGTCACGTGGTGACGCCCCTGCAGTTTGCCAATCCTGAACCAGGACAGATGGACATCGAAGGGGAGCAAAATGCCGACGATCACGAAAACCGTCTCGGTTGAGACAGAGGTGGATGTAGATATCGACATCCACGAGGATGACATCATGGGCTGCCTGAATGACGACGACCTGATTGATGAAATCGAATCCCGTGGCTACGAGGTTATCGAATGCGTGGATGCCGCGAGGCATGAATCGGTCCTCAGGCGCGCACTGGCGTTCGTCAGGACCATGCCAAACCGCCCTAGAGAACTGGAGGACTTCTTCTACGAAGTCCATGGCGAGGCAATGTGACTCGCCGCACCTTCCGTTTCCCGAGCGGCCTCAAGACCGCCGAGGACACCAAGCGGCTGGAGTTCGTCGCCAGCGTCATCCGTGGGTGGCACAACGGCTGCGAAGTGGTCGTGCAGGATCCGAAGCGCTCGTTGGCCGCCAATGCGGCGCTGCATGCGGCACTGAACGACATCGCCGACCAGGTGGTTTGGCAGGGGCAGAAGTTCCCGGCCGGAGTCTGGAAGCGTCTTTGCACAGCCGCCTGGCTGCGTGAGCGCGGTGACCGGCCCATGATGGTGCCGGCGCTGGACGGCGTGGGTGTGGATGTGATCTACGAGCGCACCAGCCAGATGAGCAAAAAGGAGATGGGGGAACTGATCGAGTGGTGCCATGCGTTCGGCGCCGAACATGGCGTGAAGTTCACGACCAGGGAGACGGGCTGGTGAGGTCGAAGAACTCCAAAGCATTCACCAAGGCCGAGGCGACGCACATCGAGGCGGTGAAGTCTCTCCCGTGCTCTCTGTGTGACCACCCCCCCACCGAGTGCGGCCCATCACATCAACCAGGGACAGCACTGGACCTGCGTGGCGCTGTGCCAAGATTGCCATCAAGGGTCAGAGAACGGCATTCATGGCCGCAGGACCATGTGGCGAGTGATGAAGATGGATGAGATTGATGCGCTGGCGGTGACGATTCGGAGGCTGTTCGATGCGTAGGGCTGCACGTCGTGACGCCAATCACGGGGAAATTGTCGCTGCGCTGCGCAAAGTCGGTGCGGCTGTCCTTGACCTCGGGGCAGTCGGGAAAGGTTGCCCGGACCTGTGTGTCCTGTTGGCCGGCCAGATCACGTTCCTTGAGGTGAAGGATGGGAAACGTCCTCCGAGCGAGCGAAAGCTCACTGACGCACAGGTGGACTTCCACCGGGTTTGGCCGGTGAAAGTGGTAACGACCGTTGACGAGGCACTACTAGCCGTGGGGGTGCGAGATGGACAAGGGTTGGGGCGCGTTGGGGTGGGATGATGATGAGTTCCTGATTGAGATGGACTTCATCTTCTGGTGCCGTGAAACCGGATGGCCGCGACTGGTCAACCGGTGGGCGGATGTGATCTTTGCAGAGTGGAGCAAACGATGAGTAAGCCCGAAACCGAGAAGCTGCGCGAGCGGATCGACAACGCTATCGCCGCTGAGATTCGCGCCCACTGCCCCGAAGGAAAGTGGGTCACAGGACCGGCTACGCTGCACCTTGCCATCGGCGAGGCGATGGAAGAACTGCTGGGCGGCATCAATCCGCCATGCCCTGAGTGCGGGGCCGGAGTCCTGTTCGAGTGCGTCGCATGTTCCGCAACGAACTACCCGGCCACGCCCGCCCCCGCGCCGGATGCGAACGTCGAGGCGGTGCGAACGAAACTGATGGAGCGGTCGCGCGTTGGCCTCGCCAAGTACGGCGTCACGACCGAGCGAGGCGATCTGTCGCTGGCCGACTGGCTGCGCCACATGCAGGAGGAACTGCTTGACGGCGCGGTGTACATCGAGGCAGCCATCGCCCGCAGCGCTGGATGGGAAGGATGAGCTTCAAGCCTGAAATGCAGAGGGCTATCGACTATTATGCAGCGATGACGGCATCGAAGCGTGCGGCCAAGATCAAGAACATGCTTCTCCTTCAATCGGCACTTTGCAAGTGCTTGGCGGCTGCACGACGGGCCGAGAAGGATGCCAAGAACGCCAGGCGGGTTGGCGCTGGACAGGAAACGGGGTAAGGTTTGAGGTAAGGGGTGAATGCGCAGGCTGATGCGCGGCAAGGCCGCAGGTCCGAACCGCCAACGTTACGGCCGTTCGTTGGCAAAGCCGGAGATCAGCACCGGCCACCCCGCCAATCAAGCAGGAGACGCGGGTTCGATTCCCGCCTGGCTCTGACCGCGCCAGTCGTCCAATTGGATAAGACAGCCTGCGCTGTTTTGAGGGTTTCACCGGCTCCCCTCCGGTAGCGCCGCCCTCCCTGCGGCCGACAACCCTCCGAGGCCCAGCCACCGCTGGGCCTTCGTCTTTCTGGTTGAACCACAAGCCATAGTGTGCCAGCATGCCCGTAGACCATAGGGGCATCACATGGCTATCACGTACCCGCTCGCCGAGATCGAGGACGCGATCAGTCAGGCGCTCGCCATCCTGCCAAGCGGCATGGATTCAGCCCCAGCCCGAGTTCTGCTGCGCGCTATCGCCCTGCAAGAAGGGTTCAAGAGCGGCCGCTGGTGCCGCTACCAGGTCCTCGACGGGGGCGGCAAGGGCCCAGCACGTGGAGGGTGGCAGTTTGAGCGTGGCGGCGGCGTGAAAGGCGTCCTGACCCATCCGGCCAGTAAGCGCAACGCCCAGTCCGTATGCCTCGCCCGTGGCGTTCCGGCCGATCCTCGTTCCGTGTGGCTTGCTCTGGAGACAGATGACGTTCTGGCCGCTGCCTTCGCGCGTCTTCTGTTGTGGACCGATCCGGGTCCGCTCCCTGCCATCGGCGCGGCTGACGATGCGTGGGAGGTCTATGTGCGCAACTGGCGTCCCGGCAAGCCGGGGTACGCCCACTGGCGCGAGCGCTACACGGCGGCCATGCAATACGGGGTCCGCCTGTGAACTTCACCCCCGAGTCCCTGGTGAACGCGATCCTGGGTGCGCTGGGCGGCGGTGGCATGGCCTTCTGGCTGCTGCGCCGGTTCGTGGAGCGCGCTGACCGGTCCGAGGCCCGGATTACGTCTCTAGAGCAGAAGATGGAGCGGCTGGCGACCAAGGACGACGTGGCGACCCGTTCGGACCTGGCGCAGGTAACGGCTCGGCTGGACCGGGTGGACGCCACGCTGGTGCAGGTGCAGTTGATGCTGGAGCGGTTGAACACCCAATGGAAGCTCACACACGGGGAGTGAGGCATGGAACAGCCCATCGGCCCGAGGATTACGGGGTTGGAGCACAAGGCGGACGAGATAAAGAAGGCCGTGGACCGGATGACGCATACCAATCACTCGGGCAGTCAGAATGTGAACTCGATCACGCTCAATGCGGGTGGGATCGCGTTGTGGGCGGCGCTGACGGCCTGCATGGTCATGTTCGGCATCAACATGTTCCTGGCGGCGGCGCTGCTGGACCACAGTCGCAAGATCGATGACCTCAACCACTACCTGAACGCCATCTACATGATGGCGCCGGAACTGAAACCGAAGGAGAAGCAGTAATGGCGACCCCCGTGATCATCACCCCGCCCGTCAAACCGAAGTCGGCCCCGGCCAAGCAGCCGCCGGCCAAGAAGGACAAGAAGCCCAAGTGAGGTGAACCGTGGAAAAGGGCCGACTCACCGTCTGGATCGCCGCTGTGGGCACGCTGCTGGGCTCGCTGGCCCTGCACGGCAAGGGTGTGCTGGACGTGCTGAGCGCGGCGCCCACTGCTCTGCAGGCGTGGACCCAGGGCACGGCGGCCGGCGTCCTGACGGGCGTCGGCGCGCTACTGCTGGCGGTGCTGGCGTGGCTGAAGGAGCGCGTCTCGGTCGAGCAGTGCAACCAGCGGGTGTACCTGTCGCCGGACGGCCTTGCCTTCATCGTGGCCCTGGCCGCGTGCGTCGGCTCCCAGCTGTTCGCCTCCCGTACTCCCGGTGACCTGTTCCGCGCGGTGTTCGTGGGGTCCATCGTCGGCCTGCTGGCGCCGTGGGTAGGAAAATTCCTACGCCGGGTGTTCGCCAAGAAGCCGGCCAAGCCGTTGCCGGAGCCGAAGGTATGAAGCCTTGGACCGACATCCAGGTCCCCGAGGATCGCCGCGTGGTGGCGCTGATGCACGACGACGAGGCCAGCCAGATCGGCCTGTGCCACGTCATCCTGTGCGAGACGGTCGAGGAGGCGCAGATGCTGGTGTGGCTGGCGACCTCGCGCACGGAGGGGGAGGCATGACCGCTGCCCTCATGCTCCTGGCCCGATACTGGAAGCTGGTGGCCTTCGCCGGCCTGATCGTGGCGGCGCTGGCCTACGGTGAGTGGAAGGAGCGGCAGGGGGCGCGCGAGCGGCAGGCCCTGTGGGATGCGGCCGCGACCGCCGAGGCACAGGAACGCCGCGCGCTGGAGGCGGAACTGGAGGGCGCCCGCTCCAAGGTAACCGTGAAGGTCGTGACCGAAACCGTCGAAGTCGTCCGCACCGTGCAGGTGAAGGGCGACACCATCGTGAAGCAGGTGCCCGTCTATGTCCCGCTGGATACTCCCCCTCTGCCTGGTGGTTGGCGCTTGCTCCACGACGCCGCCGCACGCAACGAGCCGCTACCCGCTGCCCCCGGAGGCGTTGCGGCCGAACCCGTCAGTGCTCAAGACGCTGCCGCCACCGTCGCCGCCAACTACGCCGCCTGCCACGCCGAACTCACCAAGGCGGTAGGGCTGTGGAACTGGGCCACCGAACAAGCGAAGATCGCCCCATGAAGAACGCGATGATCAGTCCGCGCAAGTACCGGCACATGGAACGCCTCACCACCGGTGGGCCGCCGAGCCTAGTGGCCGAAGAGGAGTTCACGGCCGGCCAGTGCCTGTCGCGCATGGCGCTGTCGCCAGGCATTTTCCTTCCTGGCGGGTTGGTCGCGGTTCATGTAGGAAGCCGGCCTAAGCAAACCAGCGCGATGCTCGCCCGCGAGCGCCTGCGCTGCATCCTGCTGCAGGACCGCGAGACGTGCCCGGCGTGGCGGTGGGTGCGTCAGCCGTATAGGTCGCGGACTCGTTCGGCGTGCGGCTTCGTGATCGGCCTGTTCGGCCTCGAACCAGTCGGCGTTAGGCCGCGCTACCGCTGGGAGCGACGCGCATGACCCCGCACCTCCGCAACGACCGCCCCATCCCCCGCAGCCCGTCCCTGGTGGACCTGCTCCTGTTCCGAGGCATCTGGAGCAACAAGCCTGCCGGCCTGGTCGCCGCGTTCGGCATCTTCGCCGTCCTGTGGTGCCCCATCCTGGTGCTGGGGCTGATCGTCTACACCGTCCTCGAACGTCTCATCGCAGGTTGATATGGAAACCATGACGCTGGAGATGGCTTCGCAGAACGCCAAGGAGGCCGCCGAGGCATACCGGGTCGCCTCGGAGCGCGTGTGCCGGGCCCGGGATGAACTCGATTCCGCGCTCGTTGCGCTGGATGACCACAGGACCGTGCTGCGGCGTGCCAACAAGGCACTGGTGATGGCCGCCGGTGGTGCAGTGAGCGAGGGGCTCTGATATGGCACGCCCCTCCAGCTACACGCAAGAGGTGGCTGACGCCATCTGCGAGCAGATCGTCGAGGGCAAGTCCCTGCGCGCCATCTGTAAGGCGGACGATATGCCCAGTGTTGCAACAATCTTCAACTGGTTCAGGACTCAGGAAGGGTTCGTAGAACAATACACGCGCGCGAAAGAGGAACAGGCCGAGACTTTGGCTGATGAAATCGTCTCCATCGCTGACGAAGCTGATACGACGGTGAAGGACATGGGGGGCGGAACTACCGCCGTCGTGTTCGACTCCACCGCCGTAGCCCGTAATCGCCTGCGTGTTGAGGCCCGCAAATGGGTAGCCTCCAAGCTCAAGCCCAAGAAGTACGGCGACAAGCTGGCATTGGCCGGCGATGCCGATTCGCCGCTCATCGTGAAGATCGTCAAGCTGACCGATGCCTGAGATCGAACTCCCCGCCAACGGCTGGCGCCCGCGCGGCTACCAGATGAACGCCTGGGGCGCGCTGGAGCGTGGAATCCGCCGCGTGGCGCTGGAATGGCATCGCCGAGCGGGCAAGGACGACATTGCACTGCACTGGGCCGCGCGCTGCTGCGTGCTGGAGCCGGGCACCTACTGGCACATGCTGCCGGAGGCCAGTCAGGCCCGTAAGGCGATCTGGACGGCCGTGGACCCGCACAAGGGTAAGAAGCGCATCGACCTGGCTTTCCCCAAGGAGATCCGCAAGACCACCCGAGAGCAAGAGATGGCGATTGAGTTCCAGACCGGCTCGTTGTGGCAGGTCGTGGGCTCGGACAACTACAACAGCCTGGTGGGCGCTCCTCCGAAGGGCGTGGTGTTCTCGGAGTACGCGCTGGCCGACCCAAACGCCTGGGCCTACATCCGCCCAATCCTGCGCGAGAACGGCGGCTGGGCCATCTTCATCAGCACCACGCGCGGCAACAACCACTTCGCCAAGATGGTGGACTACGCCAAGGGCGCGGAGGACTGGTATGGGGAAACTCTGACTGTCGCCGACACCGGCGTGCTGAGTCAGGAGCAAATTGACGCCGAGAAGCGAGAACTGGCCGCCGAGCGTGGCGACCAGGAGGCCGAGGCGATCATCAGCCAGGAGTTCTACTGTTCCCGTTCAGCCAGCCTGCCCGGCGCGTACTACGGCCAGCAGATGAGCCGGCTGGAGGCAATGGGCCGGATCGGTCCGGAGTTCACGTGGAACCCGAAGTTCCCCGTGGGCACGGCCTGGGACTTGGGCAAGGGGCTTTCGGACTCGATGTGCGTCTGGTTCTGGCAGGACGTGGGTAACGGCCCTCGCATCATCAATTACCTGGAGGGCAGTAATGTCGGGCTGGAATGGTTCACCAAGCGCCTGCACGGCATGCCCTACACCTACACCGACCATCTGTTGCCGCACGACGGCAGCCATCCGGTGCAGACCGAGGGGATGAACGTCGAGTCCATCTCGTTGATGCTGGCCCGCAAGGGCATCCGCAACCGGATCGTGCCGAGGGATGATAGCTTGGCGGCGGCAATCAACAGCACTCGCGAGTTCCTGATGAACTGCGAGTTCGGCACCCACCCCCTGCCGTTCCTTGAGGAGACGCAGGACGACGCCAACCTGCGGATGGCGCGAGGGCTGGACTGCCTGCGCATGTACCACCGGGAGTGGTCGGACGACCTCAAAAAGTTTCATGACCGCCCGAAGCACGACTGGGCCTCGCATGGGGCCGATGCTTTCCGTACACTCGCGCGTGGACACCGGCCACTGATGAACCGGCGCCCCGCCTCATCCCGTTCGCAGTACGCGCAAATGTAGGGGGTTCCCCGTATGGGCTTCGTGAAATCCATCTTCAAGCGCCCCAAGGCGCCGGCCAACAACACGACCATCGTTCAGCAGCAGACCACGCCGACGCCGACCATCGACCAGGCGGCACAGACCGCCGAGGACGAGATGCGGCTGCGTCGCCGTAAGGGCCGGCAGCGCTACAACCTCACCCGGGGGCAGCAGAACATCGCCACGCCGACCGTTGGTCAGAAGACCCTCGTGGGGCAGTGAGGATGGACCTGTCGCGCATCAGTTACGACCCCAATACCGGGGAGTTCCGGTGGGTGAAGAAGCGTCCTGGCCCGAACCAGGGCGCTTGTGGGTTTGTGAGGAAAGACGGGTATCGCGGCATCAAGCTTTGCGGTCGTGAGTATTTGGCCCATCGGCTCGCGTGGTTCATCACGCATGGGGAGTGGCCCGGCGGCGAGGTGGACCACATTAATGGGGATCGTGGAGATAACAGGATCGTCAATCTCCGCGATGTTCCGCGCCAAGCCAACATGCAGAACGTCCATGCTCCACGCAAAAACAACAAGCTGGGTCTTCGAGGTGTTCGGAGGAAGGGGAATAGGTTCGAGGCTCGCATCACAAAGCAAGACGGAACGTTCTACGCTAAGTCGTTCGCAACGCCCAAGGAGGCCGCCGAGGCATACCGACAGGCCAAGATGGTCTATCAGGAGGGTGCTGTATGTCCGTGAAGGTTGAAGACATCCTCAACGACCAGCAGGCGATGGAGTCGGCTCGATTCCAGTTCGATTCCATGAACCAGCGGGTGGCCGAGATTGTGTGGCCCGAGTGCGCACTGTTTCTCCGCCAGGATTCCGTTCAAGGTGAACGGCGTTCCGAGTTCCAGTTCGACTCCACCGCCTCGCTGGCGCTGACCCGCTTCGCCGCTGCGGTGGAATCCCTGCTGACCCCGCGCACGCAGCGTTGGCACGGACTGGAGCCGCGCTGGGAGGAGCTGGCGAACAACCACTCCGTGAAGCTGTATTGCGAGCAGGTGACGGACATCCTGTTCCGCGCCCGCTACTCGCCGCGCGCCGGGTTCACCTACGCCACGGCCGAGACGTACATGAGCCTGGGTGCCTTCGGCAACGGCTGCATGTTCCTGGACGACGACATCGGCAAGGACCTGTCCTACCGCTCGCTGTACGTGGGCGAGGTGTGGTGGGGCGTGGACTACGCCAACCGACAGGACCGGGTGCACCGCAAGTTCAAGTTGACCGCGCACCAGGCCCGGACGCAGTGGGGCGACAAGCTGCCCGACCACATCCGCCGGGCCAAGGACCAGCAGGAGTTCGAGTTCCTGCACTGCGTCAAGGACAACCGCAACTACGATCCGAACCGGCGCGACTACCGGGGCATGCGGTACTCCTCGTACTACCTGGCCTGCGAGGGCCGGGAGATCATCGAGGAAGGCGGCTACCGGACCATGCCGTACCTGCCCAGCCGGTTTCTGACCGCGCCGCGCGAAACCTACGGCCGGGGCCCGGCCAACATGGTGCTGAACACGCTCAACCTGATCAACGAGCAGCAAAAGACCATCCTGCGTGCCGGCCAGCACGCGGTGCATCCGCCGCTGATGACCGTGGACGACGACGCGCTGGAGTCGTTCAACATGAAGTCGGGCGCCCTTAACCGGGGCTGGCTGGACGACAACGGGCAGCCGCGTGTGGTGCCGTTCCAGAACGGGGCCAACCTGAACCTGGGCCTGGAGTTCGTGCAGGAGTCGCGCGTGGTCATCAACTCGGCGTTCTTCGTGGACCTGTTCCAGATTCTGGTGGAGCAGCCGCAGATGACGGCCACAGAGGCCCTGTTGCGCGCGCAGGAGAAGGGCGAGCTGCTGGGCCCGACCGTGGGCCGCCAGCAGTCCGAGCTGCTGTCGCCGATGATCGAGCGCGAGCTGGACATCCTGAGCCACGTCCCCGGCCTGATGCCGGAAATGCCGCCGGAGCTGGCCGAGGCCGGCGGGTTCACGGCGGTCAAGTTCACCTCGCCGCTGGACCGGATGCAGCAGGCCGGCGAGGGCGCGGCGATGGCCCGCTGGCTCGAGCAGATGACTCCGGTGATCCCGATCAAGCCCGAGGTCCTGAACGGCATGGACTGGAGCAAGTGGTCCATGCGGATGGCGGATATCCAGGGCGTGCCGCAAGACGTGCGCTTGTCCGAAGAACAGACGGCCGCGAACAACGAACAGCAAGCCAGCCTGGAGCAGGCCGCGCAGGTGGTGCAGGCCGCCCCGCTGCTGGGCAAGGGCGCGAAGGACCTGGCTGAGGCGCAGTTGCTGGCCCAGTCCACCCCAAGCGCGGTGGGGATGCTGTGAAGGCGCTGACCGACCGCATCCGCCGCCTGCTGCTGCGAAAGCAGTCCTACCGTGAGTGCTTCCAGCTGCCCGACGGCGACGAGCTGTCCAAGTCCGGCGCCTACGTCATGCGGGACCTGGCCCGGTTCTGCGGGGCGTACCGGGGCAATGCGCCGCTGAGCCTGAACAAGACCGTGGACCCGATTGCGATGGCGATCCAGGAGGGGCGCCGCCAGGTGTACTTGCGGATCCAGGCGCAACTGAACGTCAGCGAGGCCGACATCCTGAAGGCCAACGAGGAGGACGTGTGACCCCCGAGCAGCACCAGATTTACCTGCGCACCTACGAGATGGCGTTGAGCCGTCTGCTGCTGACCTGCGAGGCCGGCGTGGCGATCTCTGAGGCCGCCCGGCACGCCCACGATGCTGTGAAGCTGTACGACACCCCTGCGGCAAGTGCCGCCAAACCGGAGAAGAAGCGAAATGGCTGATGAAACCACCGGGTCGGTCGATACGACCGGCAACCCGTCGCAAACGACGACGACGACGGATGCGAAGTGGTACGGCGGCGTGGGCGATGAAGCGCTGCGCGGCTTCGCGGAACTGAAGGGCTGGGACACGCCGGACAAGGCGCTGACCTCGTACCGCAACCTGGAGAAGATGATGGGCGCGCCGCCGGAGCGCATCTTGAAGCTCCCCGAGGCGGCCGACGACCCGGCGTGGGGCGACATCCATAAGCGCCTGGGCTTCGCCCCGCCGGAGAAGGCGGAGGACTACGGCCTCAAGGCCCCGGAGGGCGCGGACGGTTCGCTGCTGGGCCCGATGGCCGAGAAGATGCTGGGCCGCAAGGTGCCGGCGGAAATGGCGAAGGGCCTGATTGAGGACTTCTACTCGATTCAGGGGGCGGCCGCCGCCGAGGCCGATGCGCAGCTGAAGTCGGCCAACGAGCGTGAGATGGCTGAACTCAAGAGCGAGTGGGGCGGCGAGTTCGAGCGCCTGAACCAGCAGGCCGAGCGGGCGATGAACGAGTTCGGCCCCAAGGCGGGACTGACCCAGGACCACATGGACATCCTCAAGGATGCGCTGGGGCCCAAGGCGTTCGGCAAGCTGTTCGCCGAGATCGGCGCCAAGCTGGGGGAGGCGAAGTTCGTGGACGGCAAGGTCGATCCGGCCGCCAGCATGACGGTGGACGGCGCCCGTGCGCGGCTGCAGCAGTTGGGCCAGGACAAGGCATGGTTCCAGCGCTTCACCGATGGCGACTTGCAGGCCCGCAACGAGTACGCGCGACTCAAGCAGATCGTCGCCAACGCTTCCCTTCCGTGATGGCGATGTGATAGCGTTGTGAACCAGGCGATAACCCACGTGGCCGCCTGACCGCACGAAAGTGTGCCCTGCGCTCCCCGGGGAGGGGAGCATAGGGGTCCGGCATGCCGGGGAACCTCAAAACGAAGTGTCCATCCCTTCCTTTGAGGAACACCCCATGTCCATCAACAGCCCTACCTTCTACGCACAGCAGTTCGCCACCGACGTGGAACTGCTGTCGCAGCAGCTCGAAAGCAAGCTCCAGCGCGCCATCCGCGTGGGTGCCAATCACTACGGTGAGCAGGCGTCCCCGGTGGACCAGGTGGGTCTGGTCGAAGCCACCGAGAACACCGAGCGCTTCGCCCCGATGCCGCGCACCGACGCGCCGCTGGATCGCCGCTGGATTCTGCCCCGCAACTGGGACCTGAACCAGCTCAAGGACAAGAACGACCTGATCCGTCAGATCACCGACGACAAGCAGGAGCTGGCCCGCGCGGCCGTGGCGGCCCTGAACCGCCGCAAGGACCGCACGATCATCGACGGCCTGCTCAACGCCAACATGACCGGCAAGTCCGGCACCGTGTCCACCCCGTTCGGCAGCGGCCAGACCGTCTCGGTGAACGTGGGCGGCGCGGCCTCGGGCATGAACGTGGCGAAGCTGCGTGCCGGCCTGCAGATCCTGATGGCGAACGACGTGGACGTGATGGGCGAGGAGCTGTACTGCGTCGTCAACGCCAAGGCGCACGCCCAGCTGCTGGCCGAAATCCAGATCACCAGCAAAGACTTCAACCAGCTGCGCGACGGCACGCCGGTCCTGCGGGACGGCATGATCGACCGCTTCCTGGGCTTCAACTTCATCCACTGCGAACGCCTGACGGAGTTCGACGGCACGGATGACGCGGCCGGCACGTCCACCCCGGTGCTGATGTTCGCCAAGTCCGGCGGCTACATCGGCCTGTGGAAGGACATCAACGTCCGTATTGACGAGCGCACGGACCTCCGCGCGATCCCCTGGCAGCTCTACGCCTCCGCCACCTTCGGTGCCTCGCGTCTTGAGGAAAAGAAGGTCGTGAAGGCGTGGGCGAGGTAAGAAAGATGGGCGGCGTCACAGCCAAAGATATTCACTGGCTCGCTGGGTTCCTCGATGGCGAGGGGTACTTCGGGAAGCGCAAGACAACCATTGCGGTGAGCGTTTCCCAGAAGGACGAATGGCATATCGAGAAAACGCAGAGCTTGATTGGCGGGGTGAGGTACTACCGCGCCGACAAGAGAGGCAGGAAGTATTGGAGGCTGGACGCCGTTGGTTCGCGTGCAGCTGGAATCATGATGACGGTGTATCCGTTGATGTCGCCTCGTCGGCAGCAGCGAATCCGGGAATGCTTGGAGTATTGGAAGGGCAAGTCCTACGGCTCTCACTACCGCAATCGAACACATTGCAGTCGCGGGCACGAGTACACGCCAGAAAATACGTACAACAAGCCCGGCAGTTCTCATCGTAATTGCCGGGCCTGCATGGCGATTTACCGTTCCAAATCCAAAGTATCTCTCTGAGGAGAAACCATCATGGCAGTTGTGAACCTGACCTCGGCGGCTCTGACCTCCCGCAACTCGGGTGTGCTGGCGAACGCCACCTCGGCCTCGGCTTCGGCCAAGGTCGTGGCCGACCAGATGACCGTCACCAACGGCGACAGCATCGCCTCCACCTACCGTCTGTGCCGGATCAACTCGGACGCCATCGTTACCGGCGCCTCGGTGTTCTGCCAGGCGATCACCGGTGCCGCGGCCGACATCGGCCTGTACCAGACGGTGGCGAACGGCGGTGCGGTCGTGGATGCGGACTTCTTCGCGGCCGCGCAGTCCATCGCCACGGCCTCGGCGGGCATCAACATCCTGGGCGCCAACACCGCGACCTACGGCCCGGCCAACCGCGCCAAGCGCATCTGGGAAGTGCTGGGCCTGACGGCCGACCCGATGCGCGAGTACGACGTGGTGCTGACCCTGACCGCCGCCGCCACGGCGACCGGTGCAGCCGGCGTCTCGTTGACCTTCGTCGAGTGACCCACGGAGGGGCGGTGTAACAGCCGCCCCTTCTCACAGGAGAGATTCAGATGGCCGACCGCTATTACTCCGCCAACGTGGGCGCCGACCTGGCACAGGACGTGACCGAAGGCGCCGCTGCCACCCCGGCCGCGCACTTCGACCTGCGCGTCACCTACGACGCCGCGCAGAACTCGAAGGAAGCGACCGTGAAGGCGCTGGGCGCGATGATCCAGTACATCCTGACTGATTCGTGGCCGCCGGCCTAAGGAGTCGCCCATGAGCAACTCCTACTCGGTGACCCTGCTGTCCAACGTCAGTGCCGCCGGCAACGGCGCCGCCATGGTCTGGACCGGTGGTTCGGGCATCGCCACGTTCGACGGCACCTTCGGTGGCACGACGGCGACCCTGCAGTACTTGGGGCCGGCCGGCACCTGGCTGGACGTGAAGGCCCTGGACCCATCCACGGGAACCCAGACCACGGTGTCGTTGACCGCCGCCGGCATGATCGGTTTCACCCTGCCGCCGGGCCAGATCCGGGCGGTGCTGACGGGCGGCACGCCGTCGGGCTTCTACGCGATGGCTGCCACGACGACGCTATGACCGCCCGTTCCGTAGCGTTCGGTGTGGGGCACGGAACCGCTGCGGAGAGTGGCGGTTCGTCGTTGTGGACCCCGCTCAACCTGACCAACCCGCCCAGCCTGGCGGTGGACGCCGGCCGCCCGGACACGTTCACCAAGGACGGCGGGGACGTGCTGCAGACGATCCGGCCGGTGTACGGCGGCGCGTTCATCGCCCCGAACCTGATCTCGCACAAGGCCGATCTGGGATTCAACAACGCCCCGGCGTTCATCGCTCCCGGGCAGTCGGCGCAGTCCATGAACTTCACGGCCGGGCTGGGCGGCCTGCTGAACGCCAAGGCAGGTTGCACCATGGTGTTCTTCGGCCGGTTCTCGGACCCGAACCCCGTTGCGTTCAACTCCGCCATCGTCAACGCAACCACGACCAGCGCCAGCAGCACGCGCTGCGCCATCGCGGCCAGCCCGACGGTGGCGAACTGCCCGCGCACCACCGTGCGATGCCTGGACGGCGACACGGCCAACGGCGACGACATCGGCACCAGCAACATCGGCGTGGCGCCGTGGATCGGCATCCTGCGGCTGGACAACTTCGGCGCCGTGGTGGGGGCTGGGACGCCGACCAAGAATTTCCGGCTGTGCCAGAGCGGCAACGCGCTGGTGAACGTGAGCGAGGCCACCGGCTTTGCGGCGGCCAACTTCTCGGCCACGAACAGCGCCTACATCGGCTTCTTCAACAGCGGCACGGTGGCGCAGTCGTTGACCAACATGCACTGGGGCTGCATCGAGGACAGCGTGTACACCGATGCCGAGTGCCAGAAGCTGGAGGGTTGGCTGGCCTGGAAGGTGGGGCTACCGTCCATGCTTCCCTCCGACCACCCCTACCGGAATGCACCCCCGCGCATCGGCGCATAGCAGGAGATTCGGCGATGGCGTCGAGAACCGAATGGGCCAACCGCGCGCTGAGCAAGATCGGCGAGCAGCGCATCATCAACCTGGACGACAGCACCACCCGGGGGGCATTGCTCAACAGCATGTTCGACGTGGTGCTGGAGGACGAGCTGCGTTCGCGCAAGTGGTCGTTCTCGATCAAGCGCGCGCAACTGGCGGCGGACGTGGCGACGCCGGCCTTCGGCTATGCCGTGCAGTACCAACTGCCCACCGACTGCCTTCGCCTGCTGTCGATCCTGAATTTCGACGTGGGCCCGGACCTGTCGGACTACCGCACCTTCCCCACGCAGCTGTACGTGATCGAGGGGCGCAAGCTCCTGTACGGGCGCCCGGGCGGCTCGCCCCCGAGCAACCCGATGCCGATCCGCTACATCGCCAAGACCCCGGACACGACCCTGTGGGACCCGACCTTCGGCAATGCCTTCGCCTGCCGCCTGGCCGCCGAGATCGCCGAGCAGATCACCCAGTCGAGTGAGAAGCGCCGCCTCGCGCTGGACGAGTACCAGATGGCCGTGCGGCGCGCGGTGCGGTCCAACGCCATCGAGCTTCCGCCGGACTATTCCAGTGACGATTCATGGTATTTTGCGCGGCTAAGGGGTTGATAACAATGAAGAAACGCGGGCCAAAGATGGGGAATAATCCGGTTGCCTTCATTGAGAGCCGCTCAATCCCGGTGACTGAGTCCGGCTGCTGGCTGTGGACTGGCTATATCCATAATGGATACGGGCGCGTCTTCCATAAGTTAGCGCACCGATTGTCGTGGGAAACGTACCGAGGCCAAATCCCAGAAGGAATTGCCGTCTGCCACAAATGCGACACCCCTGCTTGCGTCAATCCGGACCACCTGTTCCTGGGCACGTGGGCCGACAACAGCCATGACCGTGACAGGAAGGGTCGCCAAGTCACGCAGCGCGGGCGCGCCCACAAACTGGCGAAGCTGACAGACGAGGCTGTGCGAGACATCCGCGCGTCTGCGCTGTCGTGCGCGAAGCTTGCGGCCAAGTATGGCGTGAGTTCATGCACCGTCCATCGCGCCCGCCGCGGTATCGGCTGGAGCCATGTCGGATGAGCGCGAACGTCGCGCCGGTACAGGATTCGTTCAACGCGGGCGAGCTGTCGCCGTACCTGGAGGGGCGCGTTACCCTCGCCAAGTACGGCAATGGCTGCCACCGCATGCGCAATTTCCGGCCGATCCCGCAAGGACCAGCCGTGCGTCGTTCGGGGACCCGGTTCGTCGCTCAGACTAAGGTCATGACCCAGCGGTCGTGGCTGGCGAAGTTCATTTTCTCAGAAGATGACAGCTATGTGCTGGAGTTCGGCGATCATTACGTCCGGTTCTACACCGACAACGGGGTGCTGCTGAGCGGCGGGGTGCCGTATGAGATCGCCTCGCCCTACGGCATCGCCGACCTGACCAACACCGACGGCACGTTCCGGCTGGACATGGTGCAGACCGGCGACGTGATCTTCATCGCCCACCCGAACTACCCGCCCAAGAAGCTCTCGCGCCTGGCGGTCACGAACTGGACGTTCACCGACGCCAACCTGACCAACGGCCCATTTGAGGACGTGGACCCGGACCAGACGACGACGGTGTACGCCTCGGCGGCGACCGGCGCGATCACCCTGACCGCTTCCACGGCGATCTTCACCGCCGACATGGTGGGCACGCTGTTCCTGCTGGAGCAGAAGAAGGTGGACGGCTACCTGGTGTGGGAGGTGGGCAAGACCATCGCCCTGGGCGCCGAGCGGCGCTCTGACTCCAACGTCTACCGTGCGCTCAATGCCGCCACGACCGGCTCGGTGAAGCCGACGCATCGGGAGGGGGCGAAGTTCGACGGCGACGCGGGCGTGCAGTGGCAGTACGTTCACTCGGGGTACGGCATCGCGCTGATCACCTCGGCGGCGGGCACCACGGCCGGGGCCACGGTGATCTCCGAGATTCCCTCGCAGGCGGTCGGCGCGTCGAATGCGTCCACCAAGTGGGCCAAGGCGGCCTGGCGCTCCAGCGTGGGCTACCCGTCGCTGACGACCATCTTCCGCGAGCGCCTGTGCTTCCTGCGCGGGCAGGAGCTGTGGGGATCGGTGGCGGGGGACTTCGAGAACTTCGCCTCCCGGGACGGTGCCGAGACGCTGCCGGACTCGGCCTTCCACATCACCATCGGCTCGTCGGAGACGAATGCCGGCGTGTGGATGGCGCCTAAGGACGTGCTGCTGGTGGGCACCCGGGGCGCGGAGTTCGCGGTCGGCCAGGTCACGGAGTCGGAGGTGTTCGGCCCGGGCAACATCAAGGCATCGCAGGAGAGCGCCTACGGCGCGCGCCAGGTGCCGCCGCCGATGATTGGCGACTCGGTGCTGTTCACCCAGCGCAGCGGCAAGCGCATGCGCGACATTCGGTTCTCGTTCAACACCAACAGCTTCGAGGCCAACGACCTGATGGTGATGTCGGGGCACATCGCCAACGGGCAGATCATCCAGGCCGACTTCGCACTTGAGCCGCACTCGGAAATGTGGGCCTGCTGCAACAACGGCGACCTGATCGCGCTCACCTACCAGTTGGAGCAGGACGTGCTGGGCTGGCACCCGCACCGAATCGGGGGCGGGTCGGGCGAACAGGGCATGGTCGAGTCGCTGGTGGTGATCCCGTCGCCGGACGGCACCTACGACCAGGTGTGGCTGCAGGTCTACCGGGTGATCAACGGCAACCCGACTCGCTACATCGAGTACATGGAAAAAGACTGGACCAGCGACCAGGAGCTGGAGGACGCCCTGTTCTCCGACAGCGGCGCCACGTTCGACGGCTTCGTGCCGGGAGCGACCGCCACGATCACCGGGGGTGTTACCTGGTCGCCCGGAGAGATCGGTGCGGTGACCGTGACCGGCATCGCCATGACGGGCGCCGATGAAGGCGACTGGCTGGTGCTGGTGGCCTCGCCGTCGGGGGAGGAGGCCCGTGTGCGTGTGGACACCGTGACCAGTCCCACGACGGCCAACGTCACCTTCGTGACCGCCATCCCGGCCAGTCTGCGGGGCATTGCGGCACCGAACGTCAGTTGGGCGCGCAACGAGATCACCGGCCTGGGCTACCTGGAGGGGGAGGTGGTGACCCTGACGGTGGAAGGCGCGGCGCACCCGAATCGCACGGTGACCGGAGGCATGATCACGTTGCAGGCTCCGTCGCCGAAGGTGCAGGTGGGGCTGCCAGCGAATGCGGAACTGGTGACGATGCGGATCGAGGGGGGCGCGGCCAACGGCACCGCCCAGGGCAAGATCAAGCGCATCCACCAGTGCACGTTCCGGGTGTTCGAGACCTTGGGGGGCAAGTGCGGCCCGGAGGGGGCGGAGGTGCCGTTCGACTACCGCGCCGACTACATGCCGATGGACCAGCCGCCGAACATCCTGACCGGCGACATCACCACGGCTTACCCGGAGGGCTACACGAAGAACGGCCGAGTGCGCGTGCTGTGGGATCAGCCGTTGCCGTGCACGCTGGTGGCGCTGTTCCCGCAGATGAAGGTGGAGGAGCGGATGTGACCCCCTTGAGCATGATGAACGCCCTGCGCCGCGAGAACGGCGAGCTGCGCGGCCTCACCGGGTCCGGGGAGCCTGGTCTGTCCGTGGTGCTGGGGGGCACCGCCAAGGAGGAGGGCGCCGACAGCGTGCGCATGACCGGGGGCGCCGGGCAGGTGTCGAGCGTGTCGCGCATTGCCGCAGCGCACCGGGACGTGCGCCTGGCAGCGGTGGCGGCCGGACGACCGCCCGCTTCGGGCGGCGGAGGCATGGGTGGAGACCGCCCCGACCGCCCCGACCGGCCGGGGAATCAGGTCCGATGATCGAGGTGCGCCCCATGACCGATGCGGATGCGTTGCTGCTGGATCCCATCGTCCAGCCACAGGACCCGCCGCTGTCGGACGCGGAGAAGGTGCGGCAGCTGGTCGCCAAGCGCGCGCACGAGGACGTGTGGAGCTTCACGTGGAACGGCCGCCTGATCGCCATCGGCGGCTGTGGGTTTCCGTGGGGCAACCGGATGGCGGTGTGGATCCTGCTGGACAAGTCGGCGCCGCCGGTGCTGCTGCCGTTGACGCGCTTCCTCAGGGGCTTCATTGACGGCTACCATTGCCCGAGGGTGGAGATGCACGTCTGTGCCGGCTTCCGCAACGGGGAGCGGTGGGCACGGTTGCTGGGGTTCACGAACGAAACACCGACACCGCTGCGCCGGTTCTTCCCGGACGGAAGTGACGCCTACATGTACGCGAGGATCGTCTGATGGGAAACATCTTCAACGCGGTGGGCGCACTGGTGGAGGGGCGGCAGCAGGCCAACCAGCTGCGTAACCAGGGCGAACTGGAGGGGCGCGAGGCCGACATCGCCCGGGCCAATGCCGAAATCTCCGGCCGCCAGTACAGCGCCAAAGAGGAGGAGATCCGCCGCAACGCCCGGCGGGCCCTGGGGGCCCAGCGCGCGGCCATCGCCGAGTCGGGGACCGGGTTCGGCGGCTCGAACCTGGACGTGATGCGCAGCTCCACCGCCAATACGGAACTGGACGCCCTCAACGTGCGCTATGCGGGGGCACTGGAGCGGGCGGGCCTGCTCAACAAGGCGGCGGTGCACGACTACAACAAGTCCTCGCTGCGGATGGCGGCCAAGTCGGCCATGCGCATGCGCTGGTTCAACGCGGCCTCGCAGTTCTTCATGGGCAAGAGCGTGGGCACCTCCGCGACCACGGCCCCGACCACCAACTCCGGGGCCTACGGCCAGGGCTCGCTGGGCAACTTCGGCAACAACGTGGGCGGGTTCACCTCGGGCAGCAGCGGGGGCTTCACCGGCTACGGGCTGTCGGGCGGCTACGGCTCCATCGGCGGGTACAACAGCATCATGGGGGGCGGCTGATGGCCCGCATCGAGCAGTACCAGGAACAGGTCGGCACGCCGCTGGGGCGGGTGGATTCCGGCGGCACCGGCATGTCCGTGCGCGCCCCAGAGTTGGACTTCTCCGGGTTCGCCGCCTACGCCAACCGGCTGGCCGAGGCGCACGAGCAGAGCGAGATCAACAACGCCCGCGCGCAGCTGGCGTCGCTGGAGCCGCAGGCGCAGCTGGACTTCCGCAACGAGTACAACCGGATCCACAAGGCGTGGACGCCGGGCCAGCCGCCGATCGCCGAGCAGATCAGCTCCTACATCGAGGACTACGCCAACAAGGCCGAGCAGGGGCTGGCGCCCCGAGCCAAGGAACTGGTGCGCGCGCGCTCCAACGAGCTGCGCACCCGCTACATGCTGGAGGGTGCCGATGCGCAGGTGAAGATCGAAACCGACTTCCGCACCGGCCAGTACCAGCAGAGCTACGACACCGTGGCGGCGTTCGGGGCGCAGGCGCCCACCCAGTTCGGCCTGGAGTTGGCGAAGCTCAACGACGCGGTGATGGCCGACACGCAACTGTCGCTGACCGAAAAACAGGCGCTGATCCAGAAGAACAGCCAGGCCGCCGCGCTGTCGGTCGCCAAGGTACAGGCCGAGGCCGATCCGACCCGCACGCTATCCACGATCAACGGCTTGCTGGGCATCGCCGAGCCGGTGCTCAAGCCGTCCGGCGACGTGGTGGAGGGCATCATCCGCAACGAGTCCGGCGGCCGGATGTACGCCGACTCCGGCGAAGTGCTGAAGGGCCCGGCGATCACCACGAAGGACGGCAGGACCGTCCACGCCTACGGCAAGTACCAGCTGCTGGAGAGCACGGCCAAGGAACAGGCGGCCAAGCTGGGCATCGCCTGGCGCCCGGACGTGTTCCTGCGCGGCCGCACGGGCGACTCGGCCCAGGACGCGGAGACGGCCGCCTACCACGACCAGTTGGGGCAGGCGTACATCGCCGACCAGCAGCGCGAGTTCAACGGCGACCCGATGGCGATTGCGGCCGCCCACAACATGGGCCCGGAGGCGACGCGGGGCTGGATCGCCGGCCGCCCGTACCAGACGCAGAGCGGGAAGTGGTGGTATCCGAAGGGGCCGAAGGACCTGGCCGCGATGCCCGAGGAGACGCGCCGGTACATCGAGAAGCTGGGCAAGATCGAGCAGGCCCAGCCGGTGGCGGCGATGGACTCGGAGGAGGCGATTGCCTTCCGCCTGCTGTCCCCGGAGCAGCAGCTGTCCGTGCGTTCGGCGGCGCAGTCGCGCCTGGCCGAGATCAACCGCCAGCGCGAGGCCGCTTTCGCGGTGGACCGCGACCTGTTCAAGCAGCGCATGGAGGACCTGGAGGCCACGGCCAAGGCCGGCGACCCCATCGAGGTCCCGGGCATGGACGAGATGGTGACCTTCCTCGGCCCCGCGCAGGCGATCATCAAGCAGCGCCAGTTGCTGGGCTACCAGCAGATGGCCGCCAGCCTCAAGCAGTTGCCGGGCCTGAGCAACGCCGAGCTGCAGTCGGTGGCGGCCATGCCCAACCCCGAGGGCTCGGAGGACCGCGAGAACCGTCAGTTCGTCCGCGACACGCTGGCGGCGAAGGCCAAGAGCCTCCTGGCCTTGCGCCAGAACGACCCCGGACTGGCTGCCGTGCAGTCCTCGCAGGGCGTGCAGATGGCCTACGCGGAGTGGCAGAAGGCCGCGAGCGACTTCTACAACACCCCGCAGACCCAGCAGACCCGGGAACAGTACGAGGCGGTCAACGCCGCGCAGGCGAAGTACGTCACGGCCTCGTTCGCCCAGCAGAAGGCGTGGGGCGTGCTTGAGCCCAAGCTCCCCAACGAGGTGGTGACCGGGCTCGCCAAGGGCTTCCAGGTGGGCGTGCAGAACGGCGACCCGCTGGCGGTGACCCGCTTCTCTCAGCTCCCGAAGCAGCTGGGCAGCTACGCCGCGATCCGCCAGGTGGGGGACAAGGCGGGGGACCTGGGATGGTTCGCGATGGAAGGGGTGCCGAGCAACGTCATCTCGCAACTGGCGCAGGCGCGCGCGGTGAAGCCGGAGGAAGCCAACAAGCTGCTGCCCGCGAGCATCAAGCCGGCGCAGATCCGCGAGGCGGTGAACCAGGCGTTCGCCCCGCTGACGGCGACGTTCACGGTCACCGGGCTGGACGGCTCGGGCGACACCGGCGCGGCGACCCGCTACCTCAACGGCGGCATCTCGCTGGCGACGAGCTACCTGATCTCGGGGCAAGCCTCCAGCCCGCAGGAAGCGGCCGGCATGGCCTACCAGACCCTGTACGCCGACCGCGAGACGGTGCGCGACGGCGTGCGCATCCCCAATGACTTCGACGCCGACGCCGTGGCCCAGGGCCTGCGCAACCGCCTGGCCGCGCAGATGCCCGAGAACATGTACCTGTCGGCGTCCATGCCCGGGCTGTCGGACATCGAGAGCCGGGCACGCATCGCGCGCAACGTGCGCCAGAACGGGCGGTGGATCACCAATGAAACCGGAGACGGGGCCTACCTCATGGTGGCGGGCAAGCCGGCGCTGGATGCGGGCGGACAGCCGATCCAGGCCAAGTTCACCGACGTGCAGAACGAACCGGTGCCGGAATACCTGCGCGCCCGCGAGACTGCGCGACTGGATTCGCTGGCGCGAGGGCTGAAGTAATGCCGGTCCTGTCGCGCCCGTTCGCCGCCCCCGAGCCCGAGCAGTTGGAGGGCATCTCCACCGCCGGGGAAGCGTTCAGCGCCTCGATGGACGATGCGCTGGCGACCGGCCCCACCGGGTCGGCCTGGACCGCGCTGAAGGTGTGGGCCACGGACGCGGCCGGACTCGATGCGCCGCTGTTCCCCGGGCCGATGATGGCGGGCAACCCGCTGTCGGGCATCAACGTGGCGAAGTCGCCGATGGTGACGCCGGACGAGGCGCAGCAGATGGCGAAGGACGCGGGCGTGGACGTGCCGCTGCAGAAGTACCCGCAGGGCATCCGCCGTTCCACGCTCGACCTGCTGATCGACCTCAACCGGCAGAAGCAGAAGCGCCAGACCCTGATGGCCGGCTACGACGGCTGGAGCCCGCAGGTCGCCGGCATGCTGGTGGGCTCGCTGATCGACCCGGCCAACATCGGCCTGGCGTTCGTGCCGGTGGTGGGCGAGGCGCGCTACGCACAGCTGCTCAAGAACGCGGGAAGCATGATCGGCCGGGCTGGCGTGCGGGCGGGCGTGGGGGCCACGGAGGGTGCGGTCGGTGCGGCGCTGGCCGAGCCGCTGATCTACGCCGGTCAGCAGCAGTGGCGCAACGACTACAGCGCGTACGACTCGCTGCTCAACATCGCCGGTGGTGCTGCCTTCGGCGCGTTGCTGCACGCCGGGGTCGGGCTGGTCCGGGACATCCACGGCAACCCGATGGACGTGGAAATCCGCAAGCCGGTGCTTCCGAAGCAGGAGCCGGTGGAACTTCGCCCGGCGCCGGAGATGGTGGCCGCGCCAGAGGTGCGCCAGCCGGTGCTGGAGCGCGTGGTCCCGGACGAGTTCATCGCCACCACCAAGGCCGGCGAGTTCCGGCTGGTGGACCGCGAGGCCCCGGCGGGCACCGACTTCTCCGAGTTCGGCCAGGTGCGGCGGGTGGAAGCCTTTGCCGGCGACCAGAAAATCGGCGAGCTGGTGTACGCCAACGACGGCACCCCGCCGACCATCGAGGTCGCGCCGGAGTTCCGCCGGCAAGGGGTGGGTACGGCGATGCTCAAGCTCGCCAAGGAGCGCGGGGGCGTGCTGGGGGATGCGCAGACGGGCCTGCGTGGGCGTGCCGCCGAGTACCGCACCGAGGCTGGGCAGGCGTTCCGCAGCGCGGCCGACGAGTCCACGGTGTCCCTGCGCGCGCGCACGGAGGCGGTGCCGGCCCCGCAGGCCGAAGGGCCATACCCGAAGCTGGCCGAGGCCATCGAGCCGACGACCGCCGAGCGCGACTTTGTTGCATCGCTGGAACAATCCACGCAGGCGGCCGCCTTGCGCCAGGCTGTGGCACAAATGATCGACGGCCGGCCACTGGACGTGACTCCGGCGATGCTCGCCGACCGCCAGTTCTCCGCCGACCCGGTGGCGTACCGCACGGCGGTGGAACGGGCCGGCGTCAACGGCCAGCAGACCGACGGCGCCAACCTGCGCGCCAGCGAGGCGGCGGACACCGTGCTGGCCGAGGCCGAGCCGGACGCCTTGACCCTGGCGAAGGAGTCGTTGGCCGAGGAGCAAGCGCGGGTGAAGGCGGCCGGCGGCGAGCCGGAGGCGCTGGACGACGACCTGAAGCTGACCACCGACGCCGTGAAGGCAATGACCCTGTGCATGATGAGGTCCAACGGATGAGCGTGTGCCTGGAAGTGATGGCGGAAGCCCTGGGGCGCGAGGTCACGCAGAAGGAGGCCGACGCCCTGGCGCGCAAGATCAACCGACGTGCCGCATTGCTGCGCTCGCAGAACCCCTCGCTGGGGTACAACGACGCCCTGCTGGCGGTGGAGCGCGAGTTCGCGGAAGCCGCCGAGCTGCGATCGGTGCTGGCCCAACGCAACGCCGCGATCAACCAGGCTCGCACGCTGGAGTCGGTGGACTACCTGGCGAACGTGTGGGCGGACAAGCCCGGCGCGGGCCTGAAGGCGATACTGGTGGGTACGCAGGACGCCCGCATGGGCGCTCGTTCGAGCATCGGCACCGACCAGCAGGCGGCCGAGGACTTCGTGCTGGGCGGTCTGATCGCCGACATCGCCAAGGTGGAGGGGGGGCTGGACGCCTACACGACCGGGCAGATCGACGCCGAGGTCGCCAAGGTCCTGTTCCGGCTGTCCCGTGACGAGTCGGTGGACGACCTGCCGGACATCGCCGTGGGCGTGGGCAAGGCCATCCGCAAGTGGCAGGAGTACAGCCGGCGCCAGGCCAACGACGCCGGGGCCTGGATCGGCCAGGCCAAGGGCTACATTACCAGCACGTTCCACGACCGCGTGCGCATCGCCAAATCCGCCGACGAGTGGCTGGCGACCGCGCGCGAGACTTTCGACCTGTCCCGCATGGCGGACGAGATGGAGGTGGATCCGTCCGAGATGGACGCGATCCTGGAGGGCATCTGGCAGGGCCTGTCCACCGGGGTGCACCTGAAGCCGGAGGGCACGCAGCCGGCCGTGGGCAAGGGCCTGCAGAGCGTGGGCAAGAAGCTCTCCCACGAGCGAGTCATCCACTTCCGGGACGCCGATGCCTGGGGCCGGTACAACGCGCAGTTCGGCGCCGGCACGCTACACGAGGCGGTGGTGGCCGGGCTTCGCCGGCAGGCCAAGGCCACGGCCCTGATGAACACGCTGGGCCCGAACTATGAGATGAACTTCGACCGGATCGTGACGCAGACGCGCGAGCGCATGCGCAAGGAAGGTCGGTCCAGCGACGACATCCGCCGCTTCGACAGCGACGCCAAGAGCGCCAAGCGGCTGTACCTGGCCGAGCTGGACGGCTCGCTGGACATCCCCGCCAACGACACCGTGGCGACGGTCTCGGCGTCGATCCGGGCCATCCAGGGCATGGCCTCGCTCGGCGGCTCGGTGCTGTCCTCGGTGTCGGACCTGGGCGTCATGGCCCTGGGGGCGAAGTACAACGGCCTCAACGCGCTGGACCTGCTGGGGTCCGGCATCAGCAAGCTGTTCCAGGGCACCCCGAACGCCGAGAAGCTCGGCCTGTACGCCGACCTGGGGGTGGTGATCAACTCGCTGGCCGGGAAGCTGACCGCCAACCGCTTCGTGCCGGACGACAACGTGGCCGGCCGGCTCGGGTCCCTGCAGCACAAGTTCTACACGCTGAACCTGCAGAACCGGTGGACCGACTCGATGCGCGAGGCGGTGGCGGAGCTGCTGTCGGCCAACCTGGCCAGGCAGGCCGGCACGAGCTTCGACGGCCTGGGCGCGCTGAAGGGCACGCTGGAGCTGTACGGGATCGACAGCGGGAAGTGGGACATCTTCCGGCAGACCGAAGCGGCCGAAATCGAGGGCTCAAAGTTCCTTTCCCCCAAAAATTTGGAGGATTTGCCCGATGCCCCCTTCGCGGCCTACCTCAAGGCCCGCGACGTGGAACCTACGCCGGCCCGTATCCGTAACCTCCGTTCGGAGATCGCGCGCCAGTTCCGCGCCTACTTCGCCGACCAGAACGGCTACATGATGCTGATGCCCGACGCCGCCACGCGCGGCCTGATGAAGCAGGGAACCGCCAAGGGCACTGCCGTGGGCGAGGCCGTGCGCTTCATCATGCAGTTCAAGTCCTTCCCGCTGGCGTTCACGCAGCGCGTCGCGGGTCGCGAGTTCAAGCAGGGCGGCATGTGGGGAGTGACGCAGATGATCGCGCTCACCTCGCTGTTCGGTTACGCCGCCTCCACGCTCAAGGACCTCGCCAAGGGCAAGGTGCCCCGCGACCCGAAGGACTGGCGCACCTGGGTGGCCGCGTTCCAGCAAGGCGGCGGCGCTGGGCTCTATGGCGACATCCTGTTCTCCCAGGTGCTGGACCGCCGCTTCGGCGACGCGGGGCTGCAGCTGTTCGGCCCCACCGTGTCTGACGTGCTGGGCTCGCAGGGCATCGCCGGCATCGCCAGTCGGGTGGTGCAGGGGCAAGACGCGGGCGCGGCCGGCGTGCGCTTCGTGCAAGGCAACACCCCGTTCCTCAACCTGTTCTATCTGCGGATCGCGCTGGACTATGGCGCGTTCTATCATCTCCAGGAGTGGATGAATCCGGGGAGCCTGGCGCGCATGGAGCGTGAAATGCAGCAGCGCACCGGGCAGGAGTTCATCGCACCGCCGTCCGAAACCGTCCAGTAGGGGGTTCCATGACCGTCACCAGCACCGTCAACCGCAACGACTACACCGGCAATGGGGTGACGGTTGATTTCCCCGTCACGTTCCGGTTCCTGGAGAACTCGCACCTGCGGGTCCTGCGGACCGTGATTGCGACCAACGCCACCACGGAGCTGGTTCTGGACAGCCTGGGGCCGGATGGATTCTCAGTGGAGGGCGCCGGTCAGCCCAGCGGCGGCATGGTCACCGTGGTGACGCCGCCGGCCAACAACACCGAGCGCCTGTCGATCCTGCGCAACGTTCCGATCACGCAGGAGATCGACTACATCGCCAACGACCCGTTCCCGGCCGAGTCCCATGAGCGTGGACTGGATAAGCTCACCATGATCGTCGGCCAGCAGGGCGAGGTAGTGGACCGTGCGGTGGTACTGCCTCCGCAGACCACGGGCGTCTCCAACGAACTGCCAGGCCCGGTGGCCCTGAACCTGCTCCGCTGGAAAGCAGACCTGTCCGGGCTGGAGAACGCGGTTCCCCCGGCCATCGCCACGGTGGCAGACGGTGCCGTCGTAGACGCCACGGTGTCGCCGATTGCCGCGATCCAGGGAACGAAGCTGAAATTTCGGCAGTCTGGCGCCGGGTCGGTTGACCGCACTGTGCAGGACAAACAGCGCGAGAGAATCACCCCGTATGACAAAGGGGCGGTCGGCGATGGCATCACCGATGACCGTGCAGCCCTGATTGCAGCGGACGCCGAGGCGGCCGCGCGCGGGATGCCGCTCATCCTCCCCTACGGAAATTTCCTCGTCAGCGCGCCCATTGGCGGCCTGCTGGCATCGTGGATCGGCGAGATGGGCGCCACGGTCACCGCCGCAAACACGGTAACGCTCAACGGTGGTGCGTTTCTGCAATGGCTGCCTGCGACGGGGTTGCGCTTCGCTGGCGTCACGGTGCAGTTCAACAGCCGCCCGGTGACGGTGGGCTCGGAGGCGGTGATCGCCTTCGTCAACCCGACCGACATCACGGTCGAGCGTTGCCGCATCCTGAATCTGACGGGCTGCGGCATCACGATGAACGGACCTCGCAACTTCGTTATCAAGGACAACTACATCTCACGGGCGGTGATGTCGAACAGCTACAACCAGGCGATTCTGGTGTCGTCGTCGTCGCGCTCCTCGTTCAACGGCAAGGTGACCGGAAACACCTGCGACAAGTCGGGCATGGATTTTAGCTGCACCGACACGACGATTGACGACAACGACGTGTTCGGGTGGGGCTTCGGCGCGGGAGTCACGACCGAGCAGGATGTCGCCAATTCCGCGCGCTACACGATCAGCAACAACCGTCTGCGCGGCGGTGTCGGCATCGATACCAATGCGACGCGCCCGATGGGCATAGAGAATTGGGGACCGCAATCGGTCATCAAGGGAAACATCTGCTACAACAATTCCGGCAACGGCATCGTCAATGGGGGTCAGAACACGGTTGTCGATAGCAACATCTGCTTCAACAATGCGTTGTCGGCCCCTGATCCTGGCATCGTGTCGCGCTACGCCAACGCTACGTTCAACGCCAACGGAAGCATCTACTCCAACAACAAGTGCTTCGACACTCAGGGCACCCACACTCAGACCTATGGGTACTACGACAACTCGACGAGCCTGACCAACATCACGCTGATCGGCAACGAGTTCAACGGCAACCATTTGACCGCTCCGGAACTGGTGCAGGGCTCGGTGTGCAAGTACACCGGTCCGTCGCTTGAGTTCACGAACGCTTGGGCTCCGCCTACGGTGTCGAACAATTCCACGGCGACCCGTGTGGTCAGTTGCGGCGGCGCGTCGCTTGGCGATTTCGTGGCCGTCTCGTACAGTGGCAGCCTTAACGGGTTGTCCCTGAGCGGCTATGTTGACTCGCTCAATTCAGTGACGATAGTGCTGACGAACAACTCCGGCGTAGCCTATCAGCCGCCTACTGGAACGTTCCGCATCCGCGTGACCAAGCCGAAGAACTACGCAGCCTACTAAGCCAGTAAGCACCATGTCAGTGCGGCGAGCAGCATGGCGGCGATAAGCGCCGCCACTGCTATGACCAGCCTGCCAATGGCGGTTTCGAGTTTCGCGGTGTCCTGGTCTCTCATGCGATGTTCTCGGCGGTGGGGGTCCAGGTCATGTGTCACCTCGGGCTTTGGCGATGGCATTGACCAGCGCCGCCCAAATGTCGTCGGCCCAGTCAGCCTTTGTGCTGTTGCGCTCGATTAGTTCCAGAGCTGCCAGTAGGTCGGGAGCGGCGGCGATCAGACGGGCGTTGGCTTCCGATTTCAGGCCATACCCTCCAACCAGCAGTTCGTCACTCGCGATCTTCACTGTGAAGCCAGTGGCGCGTGAGCCATTGCCCAACATCCACGGCCCAGGCGTGTGCTTACCCATTGCCATTCTCCTCCCCCGACCCCGCCACCGGCGCGGAGGGGGCGTATAGCGGAACGGACCGCTTCGAGGTGGGCGCGGCCGACACCATCACCTTACGTGCCGCATGGCTGGTGACGGCGCAAGCGCGCACAGATGCAATGTCCTTCGGATCGATCCACGCCACGACATCCCCCGCCCTGTGCGACAGGCGGCGCAGGAGGTTAATGGCGTCGATGATGTCGTTCGCTTCCTGATGGTTGAATGCGTCAGGAAGCTTCTGCCTCGCTAGATCAACGTGCCTAGCGGCCGCGTACAGGCGGGCGATTACGACCTCGGTATCATCCTCCCGCCCAGCCGGCTCAGGGGCGCGGCGTTCCATCAGCGGAGCGAGCAGCGCAGCGTAGGTGCGCCACGGGTGACGCTCCATCGTCGGCTTGTCCTTGACCGGGCAGAAGTCCGCGTGGGGGAAGTCGTTGTCTGCATAGCTGGTCAACTGCGGACGGTCACACCATCCGCACCTGATGTAGTCGCCAGAGATTCGCCAGCGCGTCCAGAAGTCGCACAGCAGGCCGTTGTTCTTGTGCATGTCGATGGTTTGCAACTCAGCCATTCCCTTCCCCTCCAGCGCTGCGGGCGTGGGCGAACACGCGCCGGTGAACCTCTGCGATCACCTTCTCCAGCGATCCCGCAGGTGTCGTAATGCGGCACGCAGCCTGATGTGCGTCCCATGCCTTGCACGCTACGTTGAACAGTTCGTCGAAGCTTACATACTCCACCGCATCCGGCGCGGGGGTGGGCGTGGTGTAGAGCTTCGTGCCGGGCGCGAGTTGGCCAGACCCCAAGCGGACGATCTCGCCCGTAGGATTCACGAAGGCCGCAGCCTCCCCACCGCCCTTCGCGCGGATCGCGGCGAGGATGAGTTTTTCGAGACGTGCTCGCGAGCGCTCAAGGTCGGACTTCGACCCATCTGCGGCGTCGCCTTGCACGTCGCTGATTGCCTGCGCGATGTTGTTCGGCAGCTTCTCGGTTTCGGGCTTACTCATCTCAGTCTCCGTGCATGTAGCCGAGGCATTCGCCATTGCAGCCAACCTCTCCGCACTCTTGGCACTGAACGTCGTCCTCGTCATCGGCCTCACCCTCTTCGGTGAAGTCGAGCAGCGTTGAGCGCATGGACTCCAACACTTCCACGGGGATCAGTCGCGGTCCCTTGTCGAGCAACAGGTCGAAGCACTCGTTGACCTCAGCAGCCGTGAATACGGGCTTACTCATCTTCGTCGGGCTCCTGGGGCATGGCGGCGTCGTTTACCTTGTGCCAGGCGCGGTGACAGCGTGGGCACAGCCATCGCACGCTCAAGGGCCTGCTGTAGTCATCGTGGTGAGCTTGGACGGCGCGAACCCCGTCAGATCGCATCGGCGACTCGCCGCAGGCTTCACACTCATCGCGAGGAACCAAGTCCCCTCTTTCTATAGCGGACCGCACAGCCCTTCTGGCCGCCTGCTTGTATGGGTTCTTGTTTTCCATGTTCCACCGACGCTTCCGTGCCCTTGCTGCCGGGGAGTCGTTGACTGGTGAAGCACGGTGCCTGCGCGCCTTGTCGTACTCCTTTCGGCATGGTTTGCACATCAGGTCGCGCCTTGCCAAGGCAAACTGACTAGACGGCTTCGTCTCTCGGCATACGTAGCAGGTCTTCTCCCCCACGATCACTGCGATGGTGTCGGGGTTAGTCATGGCGAGGCACTCGGAAAAGGTGGAATCCTCGATTCGCCATCCAGTCGCGGCCGAGACGGTCGGTGTAGTGGTAGACGGTCTTGCCGCTCACCACGTCGGTGAACAGTGGCTTGCCGCGATACATCGGACGGCCGCCAGTCAGACGAAGCAGGAATTTCAAAAGTCGATTCACTTCCCCTCCTCCTGGAACTGCGGGGCGGCGGCGATTGCCTTGACGTAGTGGTAGCCGAATCCGAACTCGGCGCCCGACTCGCGAGCCGCGCTGATCATCTCCATCGTTGCGGCCTTCGGAACCAGCTTCCACTCCTCACTCTCAACCGCCCGCGCAATCGCGGCGTACTTGCGGAGGGTGTCTGCTTCGTCCACGGTGATGTCACCGCGCGGCCCGAAGTGATCGGCCATGCCAGTCAGGATTTCGCTGTCAGTCGGCATCACCGCTCTCCCATTGCGCGCTCGGATTGTTCGATCTCGTCTTCCTCCACCAGGAACTTGAAGTCACAGTTCCGGCAGGTGTAGTCGCGGATCGGGCCGAAGTGCTCGGTAGTATCCGAACCGTCGCGCGAGGTGTAGTTCAGGCGCGAATCGGGAACGACCTTGTAGTGTAGGCGGTCATTGGAGCCGCAAGCCGGGCAGGAAATGTCCATCACTTGGGGCCCTCCAGTGCGGCGCGGAGTTCGACCGAGCATTGCTCGCGTGCGTTATCCGCTGCTGTGTACGGTTCGCCAGCAGGCTCATTTGCCTGTGCGTACCACTCATCCGCCAGAGCGCGGACGCGGGCCACTCGTTCCTGCGCGATCTTCGCAATGGCGGCATTCGATACGATGTCATCCTGCACAGCCTTCGCCCACGCTTCCCAGTTTTCGACCAGCTGCTTCCAACCATCCTCAGCCGATTTCAACCGCTCAACCTCAGCCCGCAGCGCCGTCACCTCGGGGTCGGGGCGGAGGTAGAGGTTCGCCGCCTCAAGCGCTGCGCGAATAGGCCCGTGCCCTACGGTCGTGTCCGCACATGCAGGGTGCATCAAGAAGGCTTCCGCAGCAGACAGAACCATCTCATTCGTCACTGCCACAGGCGCCTCGGCGGGGTGGTGGTTCATGAGTCGTTGCCTCCACGATTCAAAGAAAGTATCAGGGTTGGGAATGTCCATGATCCTATACACGCAGGAACCGAAAGAAACCGGCCATCAGTACAGGCTCACGGCAACGCCGCGCCCCAACCCCCTGAACGCCTGGCCCAGCTGGCTCGGCAACACCTCGATCTGGCCGCCGGCCGCCACCCATTGCTCCACCGTCTGGCGCTCGACCTTGGGCTCCGGAAGGGATGCCAGCGCATTGGCCTTCACGGCCTTCTGCGCGGACCGCTTGGCGGCCTCGGCCTTGATCACGGCCTGCGCGCGCCGTGTGGCGTTGCTGGCGGCGATCCTGGCGGCCAGTGTGGCGATCCGGTCGGTTTCGCCGGCCCGCTTTCGCTCCCGGCGCTTGCGGTCCATCTCCCGGCGACGGGCCCGGAACCGTTCCCCGGCTGGGGAGTCCTCGGCCATCATGCGACGCTGGTAGCGCAGGGACGCGGCCACGTTGCGCCGCTTGCGTTCCTCGGGGGTCATGCCTTGCTCCAGAGTCGTTCCGGACGCCCGTGAGGGCCCATGCGCACCTCGTCCAGCTTCACGAGCGCGCCGGCATGCTCCAGCGTCGTCACGCTTCTGCGAACCGACGTAAGCAGCAGATTGCGGCCGCCGTTGACCAGGCGTTGCCACACATCGGACGGCGTGTGCGGCTTGCCGTCCTGGAAGATCGCCAGCACGGCCTGGTCCTGCTGGCCGGCGATGCGGTGAGCCTGCGCGAGCAGATCGCCTTGGATGGGTACGGTGTTGTAATAAGACATCACGCCCTCCCCTTCAGTTCCTTGTCGAACTCGTAAGCGGCGCGGAGATGGATGAACATCTGGCGCGCGCTGTCCAATTCGTCGTAGTAGTGGTGTGAGAAATCGCCGAAGTCCTTGGAGAAACGGCACAGGTGGAACCCACCGGTCAGCGGTTGATCCGGGTGCAACTCCTCCCACAGCAGCCGATACGCGGCCAACTGCAGCAGGTAGTCGGAATAGACGCCGTTGCTGGTTTTCCAGTCCACCAGGCACAACTCGCCATCCACCAGCCCGATGGCATCCGGCGTTCCGCCGAACCGGTAGGCCTCTGACACCAGCGGAATCTCCTGGTGCAGTATCTTCAGGTTCGACATGGCGGCCCAGCGCTCGTACATGCGGAATGCGTTGCGAGCCCGCTTCTTCCCAGCCTCGTCCAGCGCGTGAAGCTCCTCGCGATCCTCCGGATCCGCACCGTTGATGCGGGCTTCCACCATCGCATGCGCGGCGGTGCCGATTTCGGCCGCCTTGTCGCGCGTCTCGTACAGTTCCAGGCCGTCTTTCCCCTGCTTCCAGGCCCAGCGCAGCAGGGCGCCGGACTCCTTGAAGCGCCCCAGCACCGTAGTGGTGCCGGGGACTTGGGTGCCGTCAGCCAAGAAGTAACCTTTCTTGGGAGTAGGCATGCTGACCTCAGAACGGGATGTCGTCGTCTACGAAATCTTCGTGCGAACGCCTGCTTTCCTGACGCTCAGGCGCCGGCTCGGCCGGCGTTGCAGACTTCGCCACTTCCGCCTGCTCCACCCGTCCACGGCGCAGGTAGTCGGCAAGAAACGCCTGCAATTCCTCGTCCAGCGCGATAGCGCTTGCATTGGCCTCGTCGCTGACCGGAGTCAGCTTGAAGTGAGGAACGCGGTAGGTAACTCGTCCCTTCGTGCCTTCGTCAAAACCGTCGATCTTGATGGCGTCCACATAGAACGCCTTTCGCCCGTTCTTGGTCGGGCACGACTTCTTGAACTCGACCCATGCGTTCAGAGCGGCGCCCTTGAAGCCGATGTTGCCGAGCGAGTAGCCGCCGTTCTCGTTGCGGTAGGCGATGTAGCAGGACATCACGAAGTGCCCGCCGAAGTTGCCCACCCGGTCGCGGATGTTGGCGTACAGGCCGCTCGCCAGTTCTCCGCCCTTGAACGACTTGACCACCAGCACATCCTGGCGCGTGTCCCGAACCTCGTTGGAGTAGATGCCGCTGTCGCTGGCGTCGTGCCAACCCTTCACGGAAGAAAGCTCATCGAGAAGAAGGAATGTGAACTTGTCGCCTACGTCCACGTTCTCCTTTTTCTCCTTGTCGTAGTAGCGGACCACGCCACCATCGGAACCTCCCGCGTACTCAAACCATCGTGTACACGGGTTGGAACTGGTTTCAGTAGGATTGGAACGGCTCATCTTGTGACCTCGCGGAATCTTTCACCGCATTGTGGGTGCCGTGGAGCCCGCCACGGCGTCGGCCTGCCGCCTTCAGTTAGGCCCGACAGATGGCCTACTGCCCATACTTCAGATCGAAGCCATGGGCGAGTTCTTCATCGTAATCCCATCCCGGCGACGAATGCTCCGGCTCCTGGATCACCACCAGCGCCTTCTCCCTTGGGACAGGCGGGTGCATCTTGAGCTTGCCGACCGTGGCGGCCGATATGGCGAACGCGCGCTCACGGTTGTCGGAGCAGCGCTTGAGTGCGAGGTTGGTGTAGCGAGGCATCGTGTGCATGTCTACCTCAACGCTTGTTGGGCCGGCCAGCGGCCACCGTGAATACCAGGATCGCGGCAAAGCACAGCGCCAGCGGAATGATGTCCACGTCGTGTGGGGTGGTGGCGGCACGGAACAGCGTGACCAGAAGGCACGTCGCCGTGACGGTCCATAACAGGGTGGCGATGACGGACTTCATTTTGCCTCCGTGTCGGCGATGTAGCGCAAGATGGCGCGGGCGAGGTATTCGCCGGTCACGCCTTGAACGGAGCGCAAGTGATCGCGCCTTTCCGACTTCTGGATGGTGTATCCCGTGGCGTCAAGAACCTTCGCAATCTCCAGCACTCGCTCGGCATGTTTGCGTGCAATTTCCAGATCGACGTGCATGTCAAGCCCCGTATTCGCGCAGCAGGTCCAGCACCGCCGGCACCCGCCACTTGTTCAGATGCGGCAGGTCGAACACATGCTCGACCGCCTCCCGGGCCGCGATGTGCGGCTGCCCGCCTTCCTCCTCACACTCACGGACGAAGGCGGGCGAAGCGGCCAGCT
>Ga0196976_1000214_pt1 | contig 39252 bp, 33 predicted proteins | sample S3v_513CmetaG_FD_148644 | JGI IMG/M metagenome (GOLD analysis project Ga0196976, IMG submission 148644) | Soil microbial communities from Anza Borrego desert, Southern California, United States - S3+v_5-13C | ecosystem: Environmental > Terrestrial > Soil > Desert | place: USA: California... | reverse complement strand
TCCCGAACTCGGCCGTGAAATCCTTCAGCGCCCATGGTACTGCGTCTCAAGGCGTGGGAGAGTAGGTCGCCGCCAGGTCTTCCAGCCGCGCATGCCCCCGATCGACAAACAAACCCTTCTCACAGACCTCCCCCCAACACGCAACCGCCTTGCCGCGGGGTGGAGCAGCCCGGTAGCTCGTCAGGCTCATAACCTGAAGGTCGCAGGTTCAAATCCTGCCCCCGCAACCAAACATCAAAAAGCCCGCCTCCTACGGAGGCGGGCTTTTTGCCGTGCGCATGATCCCGGTTACGTTGCGCGTCGCCGGACGTTGCGCGCGGCATGGTTGTGAACGAGTCTTAACCACTCGCTCATCTTAGCCTGCTATCCTGTATGAACCACATGAATACTCGTGTAGGTACCAGGAGGGCGCCGCCATGGGCTCGGCACGATTTGCATGGAAGCCAGAGTATGAAGTCGGCGACCACACCATCGACGGTCAGCACCGGCAACTCCTCGTGCTGGCGAATCTCCTGTACGATGCCGTCAAGATGGGAAAGGGCGAGGCGGTGATCGGGCAGGCGTTCGACGCGCTTGGCCTTTACACGACGAAGCATTTTGACGATGAGGACCGATACTTCGCCGCCATCGGCTCTCTTCTCCTGGTGGAGCACCGGCACCAGCACGAAAAACTCGCGCAGGAGTTGGCGGCGCTGCGGGAGGAGATGCTGGGCTTCCTCGACGGCATTCCCGACACGCTGGAACATTGGGTCGAGACGCGGCTCATCCCGCACATGGTGATCGACGACCAGAAGGCGTTCCACGCCCCCCCCCTGGCGGCGGAGCATCCGGCATGACGCTGTTCGACCGCTTCCTCACCCTCCTGTCGGGCGAGCCCGAGCGCGCCGCCGCGCCATCGGCGAAACCGTCCGGGCCGGCCGGCCCCGCCGAACCGGTCCCGGCGCCGCAGGCCAAGGCCGACTTCCAGCAGAAGCTGCGCGAGGTGCTGGCCCGCAGCGGCACCGCCGTCGGCGGCCGCGTCCACCTGCTGAACCTCGGCAAGCTGGCGGAACGCTTCGGCCCGCGCTGGCCGGCGCTGGCCGACAAGGTCGACCAGCTGATCCGCCTCAGCCTGTCGCGCCGTCTGTCGCCGCGCGACTTCTTCTCGCGCTGCGAGGACGGCGTCTACGTCATTGTCTTCGACGGGCTGTCGGAAGCCGAGGCACGGCTGAAGTGTGCGCTGATCGCCGATGAGATCGCCGGCAAGCTGTTCGGCCAGAACGCCGCGATGAGCGCCATCGACGTGTGCAGCGCCACCACGCGCGTCGACGGCACCATGGACATCACCCGCTTCGACACGGCCGACGCGCTCAACGCCCTCCTCGACAACGCGGACCAGTACAGCGCCCGCGACGCCGCCCGCCCGGACAACCCGAAGGGTGGCCTGCCCCCCGTCATCGAAGACATGGTGCGGCAGGTCGAACTGGAATTGACCGCCCGGCAGCCCAAGGGCGCCGGCAGCGCCGCCGCGCCCACGCCCGACCGTCTGGCCACGCTGCTCGACCTGTTGCGCGACGCCGAGCGCGCGCTGGCCGCCACGATGCCGCGGGCGCCCGCCGGCGAGGTGCGCGCGGATCCGGCCTGGACGGTGCTGCCGCACACCCCCGCGTCCCCGGCCGCACCCGGCAACGGCGCCGCTCTGCTGGCGGTGCTGCGCGGCCTGATCGAGCGGACGGAGGCGGCCCTGACCGCCACCGGCGCCGGACTGGTGGCCGTGCCGCGGACCGAGGAGGATCTGGAGAACGCCGAGCTGGCGTTCCTCCACAGCCCGCTGTGGCACGTGCCGCGGCAGGTCATCAACGCCCGTCTCTGCCAGGTGGCGATGCGCGCCGGGGCGCGGCTGGTCGCCGGCACCGCTCTGCTGCCCGACACCGCCGACAGCCGGCTGGTGGCATTGATCGACCGCGTCGTGGCGCTGAAGGCGGTGGCCGAGTTGGACGCGCTGGGGCAGCGCGCGGGCCGGGGCACGGGCCGGGGCGTCCTTGTCGTTCCCGTGCACCATTCCACCCTGGCCGGCGGCCCGATCAGCCGCGAGTTCCTGGGCCTGTGCCGGAGCATCGCGCCGCCGCTGCGCTCCCTTCTGGTGTGGGAACTGGTCGAGCCGGCGGGCAGCATGACGGCGCTGCACCTGCCGGCTGCGGTGAACGCGCTGAAGGGTTCCGGCCGCGCCGTGCTGGTGCGGGTGGACATCGACTACCCCCGGTTCGAAGACTTCCTCGGCATCGGCGTCCACGCCGTCGGCACCGATATCGTCGATCTCGACCTGCCGGAAGCCGACATCATCCGCAAGCTGCAGATCTTCCGCGCGCGCGCCGACCGTTTCGGGCTGCGCTGCTACGTGCATGGCGTGCGTACGCTCAGCCTGCTGGCGGCGGCGGTTTGCGACGGCTTCGAATACGTGGGCGGCGAGATCATCGGGCCGGACGCCGAACGGCTGGGCGAGATCGAGCCATTCGAGTTGGGCGACGCCTACGCGCATGTCTACACCGACCCGTCCGATGTCCGGACCAAGGACACGCGGCCATGACCGATGGGGTTTCGACCGAGGAGCGGCTGCTCCAGGTCTCCTACTTCGACGAGCTGACCGGCGTCTATAATCGCCCGCTGTTCGAGCACGTGCTGCGCGAGGCGGTCGTCCGCCATCAGGCGTCGGGCACGCGTTTCGCGCTGCTCGACCTCGACATCGACCGCTTCCGCCTGATCAACGAGGCGCTCGGCCACTCCTTCGGCGATAGCGTCCTCACCGAAGTCACGCGCCGCCTGTCCGCTCTGCTGGGTCCCGACGACGTGCTGGCGCGCATCGGCAGCGACGAGTTCGGCATCGTGCTGGCCGGCGTCGGCGAGGAGGAGGATCTTGCCGCCCGCACCCACCGGATCCTCGACGCCGTCGCCAAGCCCGTCGGGGACGGCGGCGTCGCCGTTTCGCCCAGCGCCAGCATCGGCTTTGCCGTGTTTCCGCATGACGGCGCGTCGCCGGAAGCGCTGCTCCGCCACGCCGGGGCGGCGATGGCCGGGGTGCGCCTGCGCGCTTCCGGCAAGGTCGCCCGCTACAGCGGTGGCGAGGACGAGGTGCGCGCCGCCCTCCTCATGGAAAGCGGCCTGCGCACCGCCATCGAGACCCGCGGCCTTGCCGTGCATTTCCAGCCGCAGGTCTGCCTGCGCAGCGGCAGGATGACCGGGGCCGAGGCGCTGGTCCGCTGGGACGGGCCGGACGGCGCGCCGGTGCCGCCCGACCGCTTCATTCCGCTGGCCGAAACCACCGGCCTCATCCTGCCGCTGGGCGAACAGGTGCTGTCGGCCGCGGTGAGGCGCTTCGCCGGGTGGGTGCGGCGCCACGGCCTCGCCGTGCCGGTCGCGGTCAACGTCTCGGCCGTGCAGTTCGAGCGCGCCGACCTGGAATCCGTGGTCGCCGGGCTGCTGCGGGACAGCGGCCTGCCACCCGAACTGCTGAAACTGGAACTGACTGAAACCGCGCTGCTCGGCGACGGGGCGCGGACCCGCCGCGCCATGGAGGCGCTGGTGGCGATGGGCGTGCAGTTCTCGCTGGACGATTTCGGGACCGGCTGCTCCTCGCTCAGCCACCTGCACCAGTTCCCCATCGCGCAGGTCAAGATCGACAAGTCGTTCGTCGCCCGCATGACCACCAGCCGCCCGCACGAGAAGATCGTGCGCGCCGTCGTCATGCTGGCCCACGAACTCGACCTCGCCGTGGTGGCGGAAGGGGTGGAGACCGCCGAACAGCGCGACCGCCTGCGCGATTTCGGCTGCGACTGCGGCCAGGGCTTCCTGTTCGACCGCCCGCAGCCGCCCGAAGCCTTCGCCGAGCGCTGGGTGGTGGGGTAAACCCTATTGCCCCGCGTCGGCCAGGCAGCGGTCGACGAGGTCCAGCAGGCTCTTGTGCGGGAAGGGCTTCTGCAGGGTGTGGTCGGCCCCTAGGCGCTTGGCCATCTCCAGGTAGTCGAAGCGCCCCGTGCGCCCGCCGCCGGACATCATGATGGTCTTCATGCGCGGGTGCTTCTGGCGCGCCTCGATCAGCGTGCCGATGCCCTCCTTTTCCGGCATGATGACGTCCAGCACCACCACGTCGAAGGCCTGCTTCTCCATCAGCCGCAGGGCCTCCGTGCCGCTGCCGGCCACCGCCACGTGGTGCCCGGCGCGCTCGAGGCTGGTCCGCAGCACCTGCCGGACCATGTGGTCGTCGTCGACCACCAGGATATTCGCCATGGGCACCTCCCTTGCGCGTCCATTGCCCGCCGCCCGTGTCAGGCCGACGGGACCGGTTCCGGTTGTAGAACGGTCGGCAGCAGGACGTCCATGGTCGTCCCCCTGCCGGGTTCGCTGTCCACCAGGATCGTCCCGCCCTGCCCGCGGACGATGCTGTAGGCCGTCGACAGGCTCAGCCCCTGTCCCAGGCCGACCTCCTTGGTGGTGAAGAAGGGTTCGAACACACGCTGGCGCGTCTCCGTGTCCATGCCGTACCCGGCATCGCGCACCCGCAGGCGCGTGTAGGCGCCGGGCGGCAGGCCGGGGGCAGGGGGCAGCAGCAGGATCTCGTCCGTCACCGCCACCTCGATCCGCCCGCCGCCCGGCCCCAGCGCCTCCACGGCGTTGTTGAGCAGCGTGGACAGCACCTGCGTCATCTGTCCGGAGTCGCCGCGGGCGACCCCGGCGCCCGTGGTCGGGGGCAGGTCGATGACGACGCCGTCGGGAAGGCTGGCGCGCCGCGATTCCACGGCGTCGCGGATCAGTTCGGGCCACGCCACGCGGCCTTGCGCCGTGGTCTCGCCGCCCTCCAGCGCGGACAGCCGGTCGATCAGGGCGCGCACGCGCTGCGCCGCGACGAGGATGTCGGACAGGCAGGCGCGATCGGGGCTGTCGGGCGGCAGGCCGTCGAGCACCAGTTCGGCGTTGCCGAAGATCGGCAGCAGGGCGTTGTTGATCTCGTGCGCCATGCCGCCGGCCAGCGTGCCGACCGCGCGCAGGCGCCGCGCCTCGGCCAGTTGCCGCTCGATCTCGGCGTTGCGGCGCTCCAGTTCGCGGCGCTCGGTGACGTCCAGCATGAGGGCGTCCCACAGCAGGGTGCCGTCCGGCAGCCGGCGCGGCCGTGCCACGCCGTAGGCCCAGCGGCGTTCGCCCGCCGCGTTCAGGTATTCGTATTCCAGGGTCAGCGTCTGCATCGTCCGGGCCGAGCGGGCGAAGGCCTTGGCGATCGCTTCCCGCCAGTCTGCGGGGATGATGCGGCTGACGAGGCCGGGGTCGGCCTGCACGGCGGCCGGATCGTGGCCGGTGATCTCGCGCAGGCGCTCGCTGAAGTAAGGATAGGTGATCGTGCCGTCGGGGTGCAGCATGCGCTGGTAGACGAGGCCGGGCAGGTTGGCGGCCAAGCTGCTCAACCGCTCCTCCGCGCGCCGGCGCGCGGCGATGGCGTCGCGGAAGGCGGCGGCGGCGCGCGCCGTCCGGCCGAACTCGTCCGGCCGCCCGGTGCCGGGAAGCTCGCCCGCCGTGTCGCCCGCCGCCAGCCGTTCGACCGCGCGCGCCAGTTCCGCCGCCGGACGCAGCAGCCGCACGAGCGCCAGCGCCCCGCCCGCCGCCAGCGCCGCGCCGAACGCCACCGGAACCGCCGGCGGAAACCCCGCCGGGAGCAGCAGCAGGGCAAGGCCCAGCCCCGCCATCACCAGCACGGGCACGGCGGCGGCCTTGATGAGGATGGAATGAGCCGGAACCGAATGGCCGAGAATGGATTGACCGGTGGCGATCATCGCGGCCTCCCGCTCAAACGCCGCAGCCGGCCGGCGCCCGGACCGGCTGGTCCAGGCAGGCGCGCACCGCTTTGGCGAGTTCGGCGAGGCGGTGCGGCTTGCCCAGCATCACCGTCCCCGGTGGCAGGCTGCCGTTGCGCACGGCCGCGGCCAGGGCATAGCCCGACGTGGCGATGGCCGGCAGGTCCGGCCGGACCTCGCGGAAGCGCCGGATGACGTCGGCGCCGGACATGCCGCCGGGCATCACCATGTCGGTGATCAGCGCGTCGATCGCCATCCCCTGTTCCAGGAGCGCCACGGCCTCCGGGCCGCTGCGCGCGTGCAGCACGCCATAGCCCAGGTGGCGCAGCCGCTCGCAGGTGACGACGGCCACCAGATCGTCGTCCTCCACCACCAGAACCGTCTCGGTGCCGCGCGGTGGCGCCTCGGCCCCTTCGGCCGGGCTGTCGGAACGTTCCGCCGCCGTCTGTCGCGGGAAGTACAGGCGCACCGTGGTGCCGATGCCGACGTCGCTGTAGACCCTGACGTGCCCGCCCGAACGCCGGACGAAGCCGTAGACCATCGGCAGCCCCAGCCCGGTGCCCTTGCCGACCTCCTTGGTGGTGAAGAACGGCTCGAACACGCGGGCCATCACCTCGGGCGCCATGCCGCAGCCGGTGTCGCTGACCGACACCGCCACATAGTCGCCGGCCGCCACCCCGGCGCGCACGGCGTAGTCCTCGTCCAGCACCACGTTGGCCGTCTCGATCACCAGCCGTCCGCCGGCGGGCATGGCGTCGCGCGCGTTGACCGCCAGGTTGAGGATCGCCGCCTCCAGCTGCGCGCCGTCCGCCCACACCGGCCAGGGGGTGTCGGCCAGCACGGTTTCGATGGCGATGTCCTCGCCCAGCGTGCGCTCCAGCATCCGGTTCATGTCGCGGACCAGCGCGTTCACGTCCACGCTCGCCGCCTCGATGTCCTGCTGGCGCGAGAAGGACAGCAGGCGGCGCGTCAGGTTGGCGCCCCGCTCGGCCGCCTGACAGACGGTCGCCGCCATGGCGCGCTGGTCCTGCGGGGACAGCGGGATCTCCTCGTCGGCCATCATCTCCGCGCTGGCCAGCACGACCTGGAGCAGGTTGTTGAAGTCGTGCGCGATGCCGCCGGTCAGCCGCCCGATGGCCTCCATCTTCTGCGCCTGGCGGAGCTGGTCGTAGGTCTCCTTCAGCTCGGTGATGTCGTGGATCACGCCGACGAGGCGTGGCGGCTTGCCCTCCGCCACGGCGTCGCTCTGGGCGACGCAGCGGCAGTGGCGGACCCGGTCGCCGACCAGGATGCGGGCCTGGAAATGGTGCGTGCGCCCGGTGGCCAGCGCGTCCTGGAGCTGCGCCTCGACGTATCCGCGGTCGTCGGCGTGGATGTGGGCGAGGATGGCTTCCAGCGTCGGCACGAAGTCCTGCCGCGACACGCCGAAGATGGCGTACATCTCGTCCGACCACTCGGCCGTGCCGTCGTGCATCGGCCAGCGCCAGCTGCCCAGGCCGGCCAGCTTCTGCGCCGCCTCCAGCTGGCTGCGGTGGCGCTGCAGGGACGCCGCCATGTGGCCCAGCGCCCGGCCCAGCGAACGGATCTCGCGCGAGCCGTGGAGCACGCCGGTGCGGACCTTCAGGTCGCCCTGGCCGATGCGCCGGGCGATCTGCACCGCCTCGCGGATCGGCTGTTCCACGGACCGGGTGGCGACGCGCCACGCCAGCCACAGCGCCAGGGCCAGCGTGCCCAGCAGTGTGGCCGTCATCGTCGCCATCTGGGCGCGCGGTGCCGCGTACAGCGTCGCCTCCGGCACGCTGACGCCGACGAAGACCTTGGCGCTGCCGGCGCCGGACGCCGGGAACAGCGGTTCGATGGCGTAGAGGCGGGTGGCGCCGTCCAGGCCGGGGCCGGATTCCAGAACGTTCTCCGGCCCGCTGGCGGCCATGCGCACGAAGGTGGCGTCCGGCAGCGTCTTGCCGACGTAATCGTCGTCCGGATAGCGGCCGAGGATCGTGCCCGCCTCGTCGAACACCGTGACGTGCGATCCCTGGGGCAGGTGCTGGCCGGGGTTCAGGTCGGCCAGCCAGCGCAGGTTCAGCCCGACGAAGACGGCGCCGGTCGGCCGTCCGGCGTTGTCCGCCATGACGTACCCCATGGGCCGCGCCGGCCGGCCGGAGACGGGGCCCAGCCGGTATCCCTGCGTCGCCAGCCCCGGCGTGCGCAGCGCCTCGCGCACCCACGGGTCGGTGATGGTGCTGCCGATGCGGGGGGCGGCGCCGGTCCGGCAGATGATCGCGCCGTTGGTGTCCATCAGCCCGACGACGGTGTAGCTGTCGGTGCCCATCGCCTGATAGTCGAGGATCGCCTGGCATTCCGGCGACAGGGCGCGGAACTCCGCCGTCTCGGCCAGCGCCTTCATGAAGCGGTTGGCGGCGTCGATCTGCTGGCGCTCCACCTGCACCGCGAGGTCGGCGAGGTTCCGCACCTCCTGCGCCAGATGCTGCTGCGCGTTCCGGTAGTCCGACAGGATCTGGACCCCCCAGCTGAGCGTCACCGGCAAGGCGACGACCAGAAGCGGGATGAGAAGCCGCACGCGAAGGCTGTCGACGATCATGGGACCCTCCGACCTCCCGAATCCGCGGGATCGAACATCCGGCGGAAATAAAATTTCTTCTTTCTGTTTGTGTATTTCTGTGATGTTTACTGTCTGTGTCGATGTCGTGGAATGATCCTTGGGACCCGTGTATTGCTCTTGCTCTTGTCCTGACTTTACCGGGGAAAGGATAAAGAAAGCCTTTCCTGGTGGCCGGTCCGTGGGTTGGCCGATGGATGGGGCTGTGACGCTTGGCCGTTTGACAGGGGCGCGCCGGTGCCGCTACCAAGGACGCCCCTTTCGTCTGGAGGCTGAGGATGAGCGGTCCGTTCACGTTTCCCGGTGTCGTCGGCGTCGCGCGCGAAGGCCAGGATCGGCTGGTGATCACCGTCGGCTTCGGCCCGGACGACACCGTCGCGCTGCTGACGCTGGCCGAGGCCATCGCCCGCGCCGGCCTGCCCGAAGGCGTCGCCCGCGCCACCGTCCGCACCGAGGCGCGCGGCCCCCGCGCCCGCGAATGGGACGCCATGGCCTTGGTGGCGAAGCTGGCCCTGCACGAGAAGGCGCGCGCCGACGCGCTTCAGGCCCGCGTGCGCGACCTGGAAGCGGAACTCGAACGCCGGAGCCTCGCAGCGGAGTAATCCTTGAGCATCGCCGTTTCCCGCGCAATGGGTTCGGCTGCCGACTGTTCTCTTGCGGTAAGGCGCCCCGAAGGGGGGCTTCACTGTTCACTGCAAAGGGAACGACACCATGCATCGTTGGATGATCGGCGCCGTGTCGGCGCTGGCCCTGATCGCCGGTTCAGCCATGGCGCAGACCGGCGGCGGCGCGGGTGGCACCGGTGGCGCGGCCGACGGCGGCCAGTCGTCCGCCACGTCGGGCAAGAGCGGCAGCTCCTCCGCCGGCACCACCAGCAACGTCCCGCTCAACTGCGTGGCGAACAGCACCGACCCGCGCTGTGCGGGCACCAGCGGCTCGTCGGGCATGTCGTCCGGTTCGGGCTCCGGCATGACCGGCGGCACCGGCAACCTGAGCGGCTCCGGCTCGGGCAGCACGTCCGGCACGACCAGCCTGGGCGGCGGGCCGAGCGTCGGCGGCACCGGTGCTGCCGGCACTCCGGGCCACACCGGTGGTGCTGCCAGCGGCGGCGGCGCCGGCGGTGGCTCCGGCGGCTCCAGCCAGTAAGGGTTCTAATGCGGCCGGCGGGAACCCCCCGCCGGCCTTCGCCCTTTCCGCATCAGTCCGTCCGCGCCAGCACCGGCGCCAGCAGCGCCAGCGCCGCGCCGACGTACACCATCGCCCCCGGCACCCACATGATGAGCCCCGCCAGCTGCTGGTCGCCCAGCGCGTCGAAGCCGGCGGCGCCATAGGCGTAGACCCCATAGGCGTAGACCGGGACGCGCGCCAGCGTCAGCAGCGCGCCCAGCAGCACCCCGTGCAGCCCGGTGACGAACAGGCACAGCACGGCGACGCCGCGCGCCCCGGCGCCGCGCCCCACCAGCATCGCCCACCAGAACAGCAGCGCCGTGCCGAACAGGCAAAGGTGCTGGAGCGCGTGCACGCCCCGTCCCTCCAGCGCCGCGTCGAACAGCGCCGGCAGGTGCCACAGCCACAGCGCCGCCGCGTGCAGCGCCGTTGCCGTCACCGGCGCCGTCGCCCACGCCCACAGCCGGCCCCAGCGCCCGGCCTGCCGCGCGCCGGACGGCAGCGACGCCAGCAGCACGCCCAGGGGACGCGCCAGCACGAACAGCGGGGCCGCCACGGCGATCAGCAGCTCGTGCTCCACCATGTGGGCCGCGAAGGAATCCTCGGCGAGGCCGTAGAGCGGGGAGAGCAGGGCGACGGCCGCGCACCCCCAGCCCGCCCAGAACAAGACCGCCCGCCACGCCTGCCAGCGCCGCCACCCGGCCATGTAGAGGCCGGCGCCCAGCGCCAGCGGCCCGGCCGACCACGCGTCCGGCACCCATCCGGCCCCGCCCGGCGCGTGCGCCAGCGCCGGCCCGGCGGTGAGCGGCAGGGCAACCAGCATCAGGGTGGTCAGCAACAGGGCGCGCGCAATCCTTGCGGCCATCGACGCCTCCCGAGTCCACGGGGATTGGTCCCCGCGGGCGTTGGTCAACGATGGCGAAGGGGCGGCGTTCCGCTACCCCGCGCGGCCCAGCGGCGTGGCGGCGGCGGTGGGCTGCTGGCGCAGCCAGGTTTCGGCGCGGGCGGCGTCCATGGGCCGGGCGATGTGGTAGCCCTGCACCTGATGGCAGCCGCAGCGGCGCAGCGCGTCCATGGTCGCCTCGTCCTCCACGCCCTCGGCCACCGCCGCCACGCCCAGGCCGCGGGCCAGCGACACCATGGACTTCACCACCACCGCGTCGGGCCGGCTCGACGGCATCTTCACCACGAAGGAGCGGTCGATCTTGATGGCCGTCAGCGGCGGCATGCGGCGCACGAAGGCGAAGGAGGAATAGCCGGTGCCGAAATCGTCGATCGCCAGCCCCATGCCCAGTTCGGCGATGCGCTCCAGCGTGTGCAGCGCGCGGTCGGGGTCGACCATCATCGCCGTTTCGGTGATCTCGAACTCCAGCCGGTCGCGCGGCACGCCGTGCCGCTCGACGACGGCGCGCACGAAGTCCGGCAGGCTCTCGTCCACCAGGTTGCGGGCCGACAGGTTGACGGCGATCGGCGTGCGGATGCCCACCGCGTCCCAGGCGACGGCCTGCGCCGCCGCCGCGTCGATCACCCATTCCGTCAGCTTGCAGACGAGGTCGCTCATCTCCACCAGCGGCAGGAAGTCGCCGGGCATCAGCAGCCCGCGCTGCGGGTGGTTCCAGCGCACCAGCGCCTCCAGCCCGGCCACCGTGCCGTCCGCCAGCTGCTGCTTGGGCTGGTAGTGCAGGACGAGCTGGCCCAGGTCGACCGCCTCGTTGAACTCCGGCAGCAGTTCCAGCCGCGTCGGCTTGACCTGCCCGATCTCCGCCGAATAGGCGGAGTAGCCGCCGAGCCGCCGCTTGGCCGCGTACATGGCGATGTCGGCACACACCAGCAGTTCCGACGTGGTGGCGCCGTCCTGCGGGTGCATGGCGATGCCCACGCTGGCGCCGACGCGCACGCGCAGGCCGCCCAGGCTGAACGGCTGGTCCAGCGCCGTCAGCACGCGGCCGGCGTGCACCTCCGCCTCGCGCAACGTCGTGCGGTTCAGCACGATCGCGAACTCGTCGCCGCCCAGCCGCGCCACCAGCCCGGCCTCCTCCGGCACATCGGCGCGCAGCCGCTCGGCGATCTGGATCAGCAGCTCGTCACCCACCGGATGGCCGAGCGCGTCGTTGATCTCCTTGAAGCGGTCGAGGTCGAGCAGCAGCAGCGCGAACGGCATCTTCTCCGCCAGCCGCGCGTTCATGGCGGCCAGCAGCTTCTTGCGGTTCGGCAGGTCGGTCAGCGAATCGTGGTAGGCGAGGTATTCCAGCGCCGCCTCGCGCTCGGCCAGCTCGCGCGTGCGCTCGGCGACCTTGTCCTCCAGCGTGTCGCGGGCGGCGGCCAGTTCCACCTGCACCCGGCGCAGGCGCAGGTGGTTGCGCACGCGCGCCAGAACTTCCGCCTCCTGGAACGGCTTCTCGATGTAGTCGACGCCGCCGCCCTGGAAGGCCTTCAGCTTGTCGTTGATGTCCGAGGAGGCGCTGAGGAAGATCACCGGCACGTCGCCCAGGCCGGCCAGTTCCTTCAGCCGCCGGCAGGTCTCGAAGCCGTCCATCTCCGGCATGCGGATGTCCAGCAGCACCAGGTCGGGCGGGGCCAGGGCGGCCACCTCCAGCGCCTCGTGGCCGCTGGTCACCGCGCGGACGTCGTGCCCTTCCCGCCCCAGGATCTCGTTGAGCACCCAGAGGTTGTCGGGAATGTCGTCGACGATGAGGATCCGATCGCTCACTGGCCTGCGCCCCCCTGCTGCGCGGCATCCATGGCGAGATTGTCGCCCAGGAATGCGCCCAGTGTCTTCCAGTCGAAGCGGCTCAGCAAGCCGCGAATGGCGTTGGCCAGCGCCGGTTCGTGCAATGCCACGCGGTCGGCCAGCTTGCCGGTGGCGGAAACGGCGCGCTGGGTCACGCACCGGTGCAGTTCTTCCACGAGTTCCGGCGGCAGGCGGCGCAGCGCCTCGGCCGACAGCTCACCCTTTTCCGCCGCCGGATCCGGCATTGCGTCCGGTTCGGCATAGCGGAATTTCACCCCAAGGTGGCGTTCGAGAGCCGCGAAGATCTCCTCCTCGCGGTAGGGCTTGCGGACGAAATCGTCACAGCCGCCCTCGCGCAGCTCCTGCGCCTGCTCGGTGAAGGCGCTGGCGGTGATGGCGACGATGGCGGTCTCGCGCCCGCCGTCCATCTCGCGAATCGTGCGGGTCGCCTCCAGCCCGTCCATCACCGGCATGCGGCGGTCCATCCAGATGAAGTGCGGCCGCCACTCCGCGAAGACCCGCACGCCCTCCGCCCCGTCGGCGGCGTCGCGCACGGTGAAGCCCACGCCCTCCAGCTGGCGGCGCAGCAGCAGACGGTTCTCCGGGTTGTCCTCGACGATGAGGATCCGGTAGTCCGGCTGGCCCGGCACCAGCCCGATCACGCGGCGCGGCAGCATCCGCGCCGGGTTGGCGGTCGCCTCGTCCACCCGTTCCAGCGGCAGCGCGAAGCGGAAGACGGAACCCATGCCGTGCTCGCTCTGCACCGACAGCGTGCCGCCCATCAGTTCCAGGAACTCCCGCGTGATGGCCAGCCCCAGGCCGGTGCCCTTGTTCTGATCGAAGGAGGAGACCTGCTCGAACGGCTCGAAGATGCGCTTCAGGTCGGCGGCCGGGATACCGACGCCGGTGTCCTCCACCTCGCCCACCAGATGCACCTTGCCGTCCTTGATCTCGCTTCCCAGGCCCAGGCGCAGCGCCACGCCGCCCTCGTCGGTGTACTTGATGGCGTTGCCCAGCAGGTTGATCAGCACCTGGCGCAGCTTGCCGGCGTCGCCGCGCACGTGCGCCGGCACCTCCGGCCCCAGTTCGGAGATCAGGCGCAGCCCCTTCTCCTCGGCGCGCACGCGCAGCATGTTGGAGACGTCCAGCACCATGCGCTTCAGGTCGAAGTTCACCGGCTCCGGCTTCATGCGGCCGGCCTCGATCTTCGACATGTCCAGCACGTCGTTGATGAGCTGCAGCAGGTGCTCGCCGCTGCGGCTGATGATCGACAGGTGGTCGCGGTGCTCCGGGCGCAGGTTGGCGTCGTGCATCATCAGGCGCGAGAAGCCCAGCACGGCGTTCAGCGGCGTGCGCAGCTCGTGGCTCATGTTGGCGAGGAACACGCTCTTCGCCCGGTTGGCCGATTCGGCGCGCTCCTTGGCCTGCTCCAGCTCGTGCGTGCGCTGGGCGACCAGCACGCGCAGCTCCTTCTCGCGCGCGGCGGCCGCCTCCAGGCGCACCTGGACGACCTTGCGCCGCTCCTCGTCCAGCGCGTGGGTGTATTCGGTCAGCGACTTGGCCGCGGCGACGATGGAGGTCACCTCGGCGATCGGGCTCTTGGGCAGGTCCGGCGTCTCGCCGCCCTGGGCCGCGTTCTCCAGGATGCGCGTGGCGCCGGTCAGCGGGCGCAGCACGAAGCGGTGGCCGACCAGCACCAGCGCCGACACCAGCAGGGCGAAACCGGCCAAGCCGGCGACGGCCACGGTGTCGGCGCGGTTGGCCTGCTTGACGATCTCGGTGAAGCGGTTGCCGGTCTGCACGGCGGCGCGCACCGACAGCGCGTCGGTGATCTGCTTCAGGCGCTGCACCGCCGCGTCCCAGGTGGCCGAGTTGGAGCGGTCGATGGCGAACACCTCGCGCTTCAGCTCGACCACGCGCCGCAGCGTGCCGGCCGCCGGATCGGGCCGGGCGGCGGCCAGCGCCAGGAAGCGGTCGGCCAGCGGGCGCAATGCCGGCTCGTCCGAAGCGTGGGCGACTTCCAGCAGCAGGCGGTGCAGGTCGCGCCCCGCCGTGGCATCGCCGCTGGCGGCGGCCACGGCGATCAGCGCGTCCTCCGCCTCCAACTGCTGGCGCAGCACCTGGAGCGCCAGGGCGTCGCGCCGCTCGCGCTGTTCGGCCAGCGCCACGATGGTGTGGTAGGTCTCCTTGACGCGGGCCTCCACCTCCGGATCGAAGCGGAAGCTGGGATCATAGGCCAGCACCTGGGCCGACAGCCGCCCCTCGCGCCGCTTCACCGTGGTGCGCGCGTTCAGCACCATCTCGCCGAAGAACAGCAGCCGCTCGACGTTGCGCGAGGTGTCGTGCTGCGCCAGGATCTGCGGCAGCAGGTGGTCGCGGGTGTTCAGCGCCACCTCGGAGATGCGGGACTGCGTGATGATGATCACGGCGAACACGGCGGCCGACACCGCCGCCAGAACGGCGGCGCCGATCACCAGCAGCCGGCGCAGCGGCAGGCCCGGCCGGTTGGGCGGGCCGCCGGGAACACCGTGGGAGTCTGCGCCCGGAGGGGCTGCTGTCGCGTCGCTCATCAGTACACGCTGATCGGGAAGTATTTGACGTTGATCTGGCTGAACGTGCCATCGGTGAGGATGGCCGCCAACGCGGCGTTCAGCCGCTGGTGCAGCGCCTCGCGGCCCTTGGCCACGGGAATCGCCACGTCGCCGCCCAGGCCCTGGTCGAACACCGGGTCGCCGATGATTTCGAACCACGCGCCGTCCGGCGAGTTCAGGAAAACGAAGTTGCCGACGGTCGAGCCCAGCGCCAGGTCGATGTTGCCGGCCAGCAGGGCCGCGTTGCGTTCGGCGATGGTGTCGAAGGTCTTCACCGTCGCCTGGGCGCCCAGCGTCTCCTTCACCCAGCGTTCCTGCACGCCGCCCTTCTGCACGCCGATGGTCTTGCCGGCCAGCGAGGCGGGCTTCAGGTCGGGCACCGCGCCCGGCCGGCCCATGAAGCTGGAGGAGGAGCGCCAGAGCCGGCCGGTGAAGTCCACCACCCGCTCGCGCTCGGGCGTGCGCAGCAGGTTGGCGACGGCGAAGTCGAACCGCCCGTCCGCCACGCCGGGCACGAAATCCGGGAAGCGCGCCGGCACCAGCCGGCATTCCGCCGCCAGCGCGCGGCACAGTGCGCGGGCGATGTCGACGTTGAAGCCGGTCAGCTCGCCGCGCTCGTCGGTGTAGCCGAACGGCCGGTCGTTGTCGTTGACCGCCACGGTGAAGGCGTCCCCCGCCCGCGCGTCCGGCGACGCCAGCAGGGCCGCCAGCGCCAGCAGGGCGGCGACGGCGAGGGCGGCCGGGGCAAGGGCAGCGGCGCGCAGCAGACGGCGGGGCAAGCTGGTCATCCGGTTTTGCCCTCAGCGCACACGGAAGGGGAAGTAGCGCAGCACGACGCGGTCCAGGATGCCGTCGCGCTGCATCACGGCGATGGCGTCGTTCAGGCGCTTGCGCAGGTCGTCGCGGCCCTTGGCGAGGGGGATCGCCACCTCGCCGCCCAGGCCCTGGTCGTGGAACGGCTCGCCGATGATCTCGAAGGTGCCGCCTTCGGGGGAGATGAGGAACTCGAAGCTGGACATGGTCGGCGCCAGCATCAGATCGGCGGTGCCGTCCAGGAGCGCCGCCGTCGCTTCCGACACCGACGGCAGCACCATGACGACCGAACCGCTGTAGGCCGTGCGCAGCCAGCGTTCCTGCACGGAACCGGCGGTCACGCCGATGACCCGGCCGGCGAGATCCCCGGGCGCGGTGCCGGCCACCATGCCCGGCCGCCCGATGAAGCAGGAGGAGGAGCGGAAGTAATGGTCGGAGAAGTCGACCTGCGCCTCGCGCTCGGGCGTGCGCAGCACGTTTGCGACCGCGAAGTCGAACTTGCCGGACACCACGCCGGACAGCACGTCCTGGAAGCGCGTCGGCTCCAGCCGGCAGGCCGCCGCCATGACGGCGCAGATGGCGCGGGCGAACTCGACGCTGAAGCCGGTCGGCTCGCCCGTCGGGTCGATGTAGCCGAAGGGCGGGTCGTCGCGGTTGACAGCGACCACCAGCGCCTCGCCCGCCGATGCCGGCCCGGCGAGCATGGCCGCCGCCGCCGCCGCCTGCAGGCATCGCAGGAAAGGCCGGACCATGCCCGTTATCTTCGCGGTCATTGTCATGATGGCACCGCCCGCGGCATGGCCGCACCGCCGCCGCCGAAGCGCATAAACCCTAAGTGGTGTCCCTACCCAAACGATACGGGTTCGCATCCCCGATGTTAAGCAAATCCGGCACGCCGGGCCATGACAAAGCCGTGCCCATATAATCGTATGAGGACGCGACTCCTTGGTTTTGAAAGAGTCCGGCGGTCTTCCGCGTCAATATGCCCTGGCTCCCCCGCGCCCGGCCGGCCGGCGGGTTGCCGGCGGTCGCGGGAAAGCGCACCTTCATGGGAAAGCACGAAGGAACCAACGGAACCCACCCGGGAGGACCTCATGACCAGGCCATTGCGCGCGCTTCTTCTGTCGGCCCTGCTGGTGGCGGGGGGCGCTTCGGCGGCGTCCGCCATGCACGAGCACAAGGGCGTCCACCATCTGGCGATCCAGGTGAACGTCAACGATCCCCAGGCGATGAACCTGGCGCTCAACAACGCCGCCAATGCGACCGGCTACTACACGGGCAAGGGCGAGCAGGTGGAGATCGAGATCGTCGCCTACGGCCCCGGCCTGCACATGCTGCGCGACGACACCTCGCCGGTGAAGGACCGCCTGAAGTCGTTCCGCCAGGGCATGCCGAACGTCGCCTTCGTCGCCTGCGGCAACACCCGCGCCGGCATGCAGAAGGCCGAGGGCAAGGAGATCCCCCTCGTCGCCGAAGCCACCGAGGTCCCGGCCGGCGTCGTTCGCCTGATGGAACTCCAGGAAAAGGGCTGGCCCTACATCCGGCCGTGAGGGGGCGACGCGTTGGGGTTCCTCACTCCCCGCGCGCCGCCGCCTGCCGGTCGGGCGTCACGTCGATCTTGCGGGCGTGGCCGGTGATGGTGACCTTCTCCGCGCAGTTGGTCATGCACAGCTCCACCACCGCGGCCTTCGGCACGTCCGGGCGCGGGTCGTCGATGAAGCCGTCGCGGTTGGGCATGGCAATCGCCGGCAGGCTGCGCGCGTCGACCACGGCGTCGGCGGCGATGATGCCTTCCTCCGCCAGCAGGTAGGCGGTGATGGCGTAGACCTCGTCGTTGCTCAGCGATTGGCCGGCGCCGAAGGGCATGGCGCGGCGGATGTAGTCGAACAGCGTGGTGGCGTAGGGCCAGTAGCTGCCCGGCGTCTTGGCCGGGTTGTCGGAGGTCAGCGTGCCCTGGCCGCCGACCAGCTGCGGCCAGCGCCCAGCACCCTCGCCGAACTCGCCGTGGCAGGCGGCGCACTTCTCCTGGTAGATCGGATCGCCCTGCTTGGCGGTGCCGCTGCCCGGCGGCAGGCCGCGGCCGTCGGGGCGCACGGCGATGTCCCAGCGGGCGATCTCCTCCGGCGTCAGCGGCGTGCCGATGCCGATCTGAGTGGACTGGCCGGCCAGCGCGGGGCTGCACGCCGCCAACAGGGCGGCAAGCACGGCGTTACGCAACCTGGACATTTTCCACCTCGCCCGTCGTGTTGACCAGCCACGTGACGATCGAATTGTTGTGGTAGATCGCGTTGCGTCCGCGCACCTTGCGCAGTGCCTCGATGGTCGGCTGGACGTAGCCGGTCTCGTCGATTGCCCGGCATTGCAGCAGGGCCGAGCCGCCGTCCCAGCGCCACGGCAGGTAGAAGCGCGTCAGCGCCTTGGGCAGCACCGGTTCCTGCAAGGGGGCCTGCACCCAGTTCTTTCCGCCGTCGGTGGAGACGTCGACGCGCGCGATGCGCCCGTTGCCCGACCACGCCAGCCCGCGGATCACGTACGGCCCCGGCCCGTTCAGCGGCTTCTCCGGCGACGGCGCCGTGATGACCGAGTTGGCCTCCTGCACGAAGCTGAACCTGATCGCCTTCCCGGTCGGCAGCAGGTCCGTGTACTTCGACGTTTCCCAGCGCGTGTACCAGGGCTCGTCCCCCACCTCCAGCCGGCGCAGCCACTTCACCCACATGTTGCCCTCGTACCCCGGCAGCACGAGGCGGATCGGGTAGCCCTGGCCGGGCCGCAGCCGCTCGCCGTTCTGGGCGTAGGCGACGACGGCGTCGTCCAGCATCTTGTCGAGCGGGATGGAGCGGTCGAGCGCGGCGTTGTCCGCCCCTTCCGCCAGCACCCACTTCGCCCCCAGCCGCACGCCGGTGTGCTCCAGCAGGGTGCGGACGCTGACGCCCGTCCACTGCGCGCAGCCCAGCATGCCGCGCACGAACTGCACGCCGTTCAGCTGCGCGCCCCGCCACTCCATGCCGCCGTTGGCGGCGCATTCGGTGAAGGCGATGCGGTCGACCGGCGGAAGACGGTACAGGTCCTCCATGGTCAGGCTCACCGGCCGCTCCACCATGCCGTGGATGACCAGCCGGTGCTGCGCCGGGTCTACGTCGGCGCGGCCGGAGTGGTGGCGTTCGAAGAACAGCCCGTTCGGCGTCAGGATGCCGTTCAGGTCCTGGAGCGGCGTGAAGTTGACCGACGACTCGGTGCTGGCCGTCAGCCACTCCACGTTGCGGCGCACGACGTGCGCCTCGAACTTCGAAGGGGCGCCATACGGCTCGTCGGTCACGCCGGGGCCCATGCCGGCGGTCCAGTCTGGCAAGTCCTTGGGAATGCCGCCCGCGCGGGCGGCTGCGGCGCCGCTCACGGCCGCCGCCGCTCCGGTCAGCAGGGCACGCCGGCCGAGATGTATATCTGACTGCAATGCTTGGTTATGTGGACGTGGTCTGTCCGTCATCTCTCACCGTCTCCTCCTGGCGCCGCTCCGCGTGTCGTTGGCTCGACCGGGCACACGGGGGCTCGGTCGGCGGGCGGTGTGTCGCGCGCCGTCGCATGAAAGAAGTCAAACTGTCTGGCCGATCGGGGCGGCTGCTGCGCGGCCCCGCTCACAGAGAAGAACTTAGACCGGCGCGTACATTAATTCAAGCTAATATCTGTGTGCAACCTTCGACTTACTCCATACATTTCTTATGGGCATCCAAGTAAATGCACTTTTCATAGGGGTATTCGCAGGCCGTCCTGGTCCGTCTTCCAGCCGCCGCGCAGCGCCCGGCGCAACGCGGCGAAGGGCCGCTCCACCCACACATGCGTCGCGTGTCCGGCCAGCACCGACAGCGCGGCGATCCCCGCGACGTACGTGGGGAAGGGCAGGGCCGCCGTGATGCCCAGGTGTTCGGCGATGAAGATGAAGGCGAAGTGGACGAGGTAGCAGCCGTAGGACGCCGCCCCCAGCGCCTCGTCCAGCCGCCCCGACCGTCGGTGGCCGAGCAGCGCCACCGCCGCCGTGCCGAGGAACGCTGCGGCGTGCAGCTCCAAATTGTACGCTTCCGTCAACTCACCCTTCGCGGCCAGCACCACGGCGTTGACGGCCAGCGCGCCCAGCACCGCCGCCACCGGCCCGCCGCGCCGCCGCTGCAGGAAATGGCCGATCATGAAGAACAGCATCGGCCCCGGCGGGATGCGGTAGGTGAAGGAATCGCGGTCCAGCACCCCCTGCGTGGCGGCGACGAAGGCGGTCAGGCACGCCACCGTCCACCACACCTCCCGGTTCCGCCCGCGCAGCAGCCAGGGGAAGATGGCATAGAACAGCAGCTCCGTGCCCAGCGACCACGCCTGCGGGATGATCATGTAGGTGCTGAGCGAAGCGGAGTAGAGGAAGAAGCACAGCGGCACCACGGTCAGGTAGCCCACGACCACGGTGGCGTCGACGGTGCCGTACTGGAAATAGGAAACCGGCCCCAGCGTGACGATCACGGCCGTGTAGAAGGCGAGGTGCACGTAGTATTGCGGCAGGATGCGCAACAGCCGGTCGCGGTAGAAGGCGCCGATGCCGCCGCCCCCGTCCGCGAAGTGGCGGTCGAGCAGGCCGGTCATGGCGAAGCCCGACACCATGTAGAACACGGCCACCGCCGCCACCCCGGTCTGCGGCCACGGGTCCGGAACCCCCGCATGGAACAGCACCACCACCAGCGCCAGGACCAGCCTGAGCGTGCCGAGCATCCGGCGCCCTCCCTCTTCCCCACGCCATGGTCCGCCGCCAGCCGGCGGCGGGCAAAGGCGCGGGAGGGGAGGTGGAGTGGGGGAGGGCGATTACCCCGTCAAATCACGCAGTTCTCCACCAGCGGCCGGCCCTCGCGCAGGCGCTCATAGGCGAAGGGGGAGAGGTCGATGCTGCGCCACGCGCCGCAGGTGATCCACTCCGCCAATCCGCGCCCCACGCCGGCCGCGTGCTGCAGGCCGTGGCCGCTGAAGCCGTTGGCGAACAGCAGGTTGGGAATCTGCGGGTGCGGGCCGATCACGGCGTTCTGGTCGACGTCGTTGTACTCGTAATGCCCGGCCCAGGCGTTGGTGACCTTGATCGCCTCGAAGGCCGGCACGCGCTCCGCCAGCGCCGGCCACAGGATCTCGTCGAACAGATCGTGCTCGACGGTGAGGTCGAGGGTGTCGGGGTCGCGCTCCTCGGGCGGCGGGGCGCCGCAGATGAACTGCCGGCCCTCCGGCCGGAACCACACGCCCGACGGATCGATGACCAGCGGGCAGCCCGGCAGCTCCTCCCGGCAGTCGAAGACGAAGACGCAGCGCTTGCGGGCCGACACCGGCAACTCCACCCCGGCCATGGCGGCGACGCTCCGCGCCCGCGGGCCGGCGGCGTTGACTACGGTGCCGCAGTCCAGCCGCCGCCCGTCCGCCAGCGTCACCGCCGTCACCCGGCCACCCTCCAGCGTCATCGCGGCGGCCTCTCCGGCGATGAAGGTGGCGCCCAGATCCTTGGCCTTGCGCCGGAACGCCTGCATCAGACTGTAGCCGTCGAACCACCCCTCCCCCGACAGGCCGAGCGAACCCAGCGCGATCCCCTGCGTGCTCAGCCACGGGAAGCGCGCCGCCAACTCGTCCGGCGCCAGCAGCGCGACGTCCACATCGCAGGCGCGCTGCACCGCGTGGTTGGCCTCCAGCACGCCCACCCCCGCCGGCGTGGCGAGGTACAGGTAGCCCGGCTCGCGCAGGCCCAGGTCGACGGGGTCGCCGTCCACCGACAGGTGCCGGTTGGCGTCGCGGATGAACTCCAGCCCGAAGCGCGACAGCGCGATGTTGGCCGGCGTCGAGAACTGCTGCCGGATCGAGCTGGCCGACAGCGCGGAGGACGCGGTGCGGTAGGACGGGTCGCGCTCCACCACCGCGACGGTGCCGGCGAACCCAGGCTCGCTCATCAGGAAATACGCGGTGGCGCAGCCCATGACCCCGCCGCCGACCACCACCACGTCGAACCGCTCGCTCATCCCTGCCTCTCCCCGATTGTTTCTTGCCCCCACCCTATCCCTCCCCCGCTGGGCGGGGGAGGGGATTTCAGCGGTTTACGATCAGCCCCACGCCCGCCACCGCCAGCGCCGCGCCGATCCAGGCGCCGGGGGACGGCGCCTGACGGGTCAGCGCCCACAGCATGGGCAGGATCAGCACCGGGCTGGTCGCCGACAGGGTGGCGACGACCCCGGCGTTGCCGAACTTCAAACCCACCAGCAGCAGCGTCATGCCCAACCCCAGGCCCAGCGCGCCGTTGGCGACCACCATGCCCAGCACGCGCGCGGTCAGCCCGGCGCCGAACAGCGGCCCGCCGCCCGGCCGCAGGCCCCAGGCGACCAGCAGCAGCCCCGACATGCCGACGCGCACGGCGGCCCCGGCGATGGGGTCGGCGCCGGTCTCCAGCGCCGGCTTGGCGATGATCGACCCGGCGGCCTGACAGAAGGCGGCGAACAGGCACACCGCGACGGCGGAGGCGAGGCCGCCGCGCACCGCCTCCCACTCGTGCGAGCCGCCGCGGAACGCCACGGCCAGCATGACGCCAGCCGTGACCAGCACGATCCCCGCCCAGGTCCACGGCCCCAGCGCTTCGCCCAGCAGAGTCCAGCCGAGCAGCGCGGTGATCGGCGCGTTGGTGGCGTAGACGACGACGTTGCGCCGCGGCCCCAGCCGCCCCAGCGCCCAGAACAGCGCCGTGTCGCCCAGCACGATGCCGACCGCGCCGGACAGCCCCAGCCACAGCGCCTGCTCCGCGCTCAGCCGCTCCCACCCGCCCAGTGCGGTGGCCAGCGCCGCCAGCAGCGCGAAGACGATGATCATGCGCAGCCGGTTGAAGGCGAGCGAGCCGATGGCCCTGACCGGGCCGATGGCGATCAGCCCGCCCGCCGCCCAGCACAGCGCGGCCCCCAGGGCGGAGAGGTTGGCAAGGAGCATGGTGTCCATGCCCGGCAACCTACGATGGGGAAGGGGGCGCGGCTATGGTGCGGAGTGCATGGCTGTGCTGAGTCTTGCCCCCCTACACCCTCACCAGCCCGTACGGCCGCCCGGTCTCCTTGGCGATCGTCTGCGCCACGTTGAACACCGGGGTGCCGCGCGGCGTGGTGCCGGAGTAGCGGCCGTGGTGGGCGTGGCCGTGCAGCACCGCCTTCACGTGGTGGTGGTGGCGGTCGATGGTCTCCGCCAGCCGCGAGGAACCCAGGAAGGGGAAGATCTGCGACGGCTCCCCCTCCACCGTCTCCGCGATGGGGGCGTAGTGCAGCAGCACCACCGTGCGTTCGGTGTCCAACTGGCGCAACGAGGATTCCAGTTTCATCGCCTCGTTCACCGCCTCGTGCACGAACTGCTTGATGGCCGGCTCGCCAAAGGCGTCCAGCATCAGGTTCTCGAAGCCGCCGGCGAAGCCCTTCACCCCGGCGAAACCCACCCCCTTGATGACGTGCGGTGTGCCGTCGTCCAGCAGGCAGACGCCGGCCTGCTCGAAGATGTGCCGCACCTCCTCCACCGCTCCGCACTCGTGGTCGTGGTTGCCCAGCACGCCGACGACGGGGATGTTCAGGCCGCGCAGGTCCTCGGCCAGCACCTCGGCCTCGCGCACCTTGCCGTGGTTGGTCAGGTCGCCGCACAGCGCCAGCACGTCGGCCTTCTGGGCGATCTCCTGGAACAGCTCGCGGAAGGGGTGCACCGCCGTCTCGCCGACGTGCAGATCGCCCAGGCCTGCGACGGTGATGGTTCCTTCGTCAGTCCCGCTCATACTTCAGCTCCCCCTCCCCGGCGACGTCGGCGAAGCCCCATTCGGCGACGTCGATCTGGTAGTCCTCGCGCGAGAACAGGCGGCCCCGGCAGATCTTCATCTGCGGCACCGGCAGCTTGGCCCGCTCGTGCAGGCGGCTCAGCAGCTCGTCCACCAGCCACTCGGGGATCAGGTCGCGTTCGGTCGGGTAGATGAAGCGGAAGTTCAGCGCGTGGATCAGCAGCACCTCCCAGTACTGCTCCATGTGCGACAGCAGGCGCTTCCAGTCGATGGCGGCGTGCTGGCGCAGGATCAGGTGGGCGACGTCCGCCCCGTCGTACTTGTGGCGGATCTGCACGAAGGCCTTGGAATAGATCAGCTCCGTCGGCGGGATCAGCTGCACCTCGGTGCCGTGGATGAGGGCGGTGTGCTTCTCCTCGAACCAGCGGTCGGTGACCGGATTGATGCAGACGGCCGAGTTGAAGATGACGTCGAAGAAGCGGTCGCCGTCGAACACCTTGCCGATCCAGCGCTCGTCCTCGATCTCCGTGTGAAACCCGCGCTCCTGGAACCAGGTAAGGATACGCGGGAAATCGCCGGCCTTGCAGAACACGTCGATGTCCTTGGTCGGCCGGCTTATGCCTGTGTAGGAGCACACGGCGTAGGTCCCGCCCAGCAGGAAAGGAACCTTCGATTCATTCAGCAATTTCAGGCTCTTGGCATAGAACGCCTCGGCCTCGGCGGAGGCCGGCGGGGTGCCGGAGTGCGGTGCGGTGGTGGTCATTGGCCCTCTTGCGTGCGGCGTTTCAGCAGCAGCGGCCCATGCGGCCGTCCTTACCGCCGTAGCGCCGCTCCTGGCAGTCGCGGAAGAATTCCTCGTAGGACATGAACGGTTCACCGGGGTGGTTGGTCCGCCAGTGGGCGACATAGGCGTCGTAATCCGGCACGCCCACCATCAGCCGCGCCGCGCGCCGCATGCGCGCGTACAGGTCGAAGGCTTCCTGCATGGCCGTCACTCCGCGCCGCGCGGCATGGCGCCGGCCGGCGCCGCGGCCGTGGCGACGCCCGGTTCGTACCCCACCTCGTGCACGGTGACGTTCGGGTCGGCCAGCGCCCGGCGGATCCAGGCGATGCCGTAGCCGACCATGGCCAGCACGACGATGATGAACAGCGCGCACAGCCCGGCGTCGATGTAGTCGTTGAAGATGATGCGGCTCATCTCCTCGGCGTTCTTGGCCGGGGCCAGCACCTGCCCGGCCGCCTGCGCGTCGGAGAAGCGCGTGGCATGCGCCAGGAAGCCGATGCGCGGGTCGGGGTGGAACAGCTTCTGCCAGCCCGCCGTCAGCGTGCAGGCCAGCAGCCACGCCGTGGGCACCAGCGTGACCCAGGCGTAGCGTTCCCGCTTCATCTTGAACAGCACGACCGTGCACAGGATCAGCGCGATGGCGGCCAGCATCTGGTTGGAGATGCCGAACAGCGGCCACAGCGTGTTGATGCCGCCCAGCGGGTCGACCACGCCCTGGTACAGGAAATAGCCCCACGCCCCCACCGCCATCGTGGTGGCAACGAGGTTGGCCCCCCAGCTCTGCGTCGACTTGAAGGCCGGGACGATGGTGCCGAACAGGTCCTGGATCATGAAGCGCAGCACGCGGGTGCCGGCGTCCACCGTGGTCAGGATGAACAGCGCCTCGAACAGGATGGCGAAGTGGTACCAGAAGGCCATCAGCGCCGGCCCGCCGATGAAGCCCGACAGGATGTGCGCCATGCCCACGGCCAGGGTCGGCGCCCCGCCGGCGCGCGACAGGATGGTCGATTCGCCGATGTCGCGGGCCATCTGCTCCAGCGCGTCGGGCGTGATGAGAAAGCCCCAGTTGCTCAGCGCCGTCGCGGCCGAGGCCGGCGTGGTGCCGATGGCGGCCGGCGGGGCGTTCATGGCGAAGTAGATGGCCGGATCCAGCACGCAGGCGGCGATCAGCGCCATGATGGCGACGAACGATTCCGTCAGCATGCCGCCATAGCCGATCATCCGCGCCTGCGTTTCCCGCTCCAGCATCTTGGGCGTGGTGCCCGACGCGATCAGCGAGTGGAAGCCGGACACCGCCCCGCAGGCGATGGTGATGAACAGGAACGGGAACAGCGAGCCGGAGAACACCGGGCCCGATCCGTCGATGAAGCGCGTCACCGCCGGCATGCGCAGTTCCGGCATCACCACCAGGATGCCGATGGCGAGGCCCACGATCGTGCCGATCTTCAAGAAGGTCGACAGGTAGTCGCGCGGCGCCAGCAGCAGCCACACCGGCAGCACCGACGCGACGAAGCCGTAAGCGATGATCATCAGCGCCAGCGCCTCGCCGCTGTAGGTGAAGGCGGCGGCCATCGCCGGATCCTCCGCCACGTGGCCGCCGTACCAGATGGCCGCCATCAGCAGGATGAAGCCGATGACCGACATCTCCATGATGCGGCCGGGGCGAATGAAGCGGGTGTAGACGCCCATCAGCATGGCGATGGGGATTGTGGCGAACACCGTGAAGGTGCCCCACGGGCTGTGCGCCAGCGCCTTGACCACCACCAGCGCCAGCACCGCCAGCAGGATGATCATGATCAGCATGACGCCGATCAGCGCGATGACGCCGGCCACCGGCCCCATTTCGGACCGCACCATGTCGCCCAGCGTGCGCCCGTCGCGCCGGGTGGAGGCGAACAGCACGATGAAGTCCTGCACCGCGCCGGCCAGCACCACGCCCACCAGGATCCACAGCGTGCCCGGCAGATAGCCCATCTGTGCTGCCAGCACCGGCCCGACCAGCGGCCCGGCCCCGGCGATGGCGGCGAAATGGTGGCCGAACAGCACGTACTTGTCGGTGGGCACGTAGTCGAGCCCGTCGTTGTACCGCACCGCCGGGGTCAATCGCGCGTCGTCCAGCCGCAGCACGCGGTGCGCGATGAAGCGGCTGTAGAAACGGTAGGCCAGCGCGTAGGTGCACAGCGCGGTCACCACCAGCCACAGCGCGTTGATGGTCTCCCCGCGGCCCAGCGCCACCGTTCCGGCGGCGAACACCAGCGCCGCGGTGACGGCGATCCAGCCAGCTCCCGAAAGCACTCTGTTCATGGCTCGTCTCTTCCCCGATGGCGCCGCATCCGGTCGCGGCGGCGCATGCCGCACCTCAACAGCGCGACCGCGCGAAAGAGCACGGGAGGGTTGTGACGAACGGGGCGTTCAGTCGCCGGTCTTCGCGGCACCCCCGCTCGCGACGAAGCTGTAGTAGGCGGCCATCAGCGCGTCGATCATCGGCGTGACGCGCACCGGCTTGTGGTGCAGCACGGCGTCGATCAGCGCGGCGGCGTGGCGCGGCTCGTCCGAGGTGTCGCCGGTCAGCACGATGACGGGCAGCACGGGGAAGGCCTGGCGCACGCGGACCAGCGCGTCGGTGCCGGACGGCGGCTGGCGGAAGCGGAAGTCGGTCACCACCGCGCACACGGTGTCGCGCTCGGCCTGCGCCAGCCCGTCCAGCCCGTCGATGCCCGTGCATTCGATCGGCCGCAGGCCGAGCCCGGCGAGGAACGCCGAGAATCCCGCCCGCACGAGATCGTCGTCGTCAATCACCAGCACGGATATGTCAGGAGATCCTGCCGTCGGCGTGCTCAAGATGGGCCGTCCACGGGGTGTTCGGAAAGTCGCCGTGGCAGGAAGCATTACGAGAATCTGAAGAACTGACAACCGGAAATCCGGTCATACCACCTTGCGCTGTGCCTCTTGTTTCGTCGTGGACACGGATGGCCTGCATTGTTTCAATGAACACATGTGTATTTTTGCTTTGAAATCATGCCGGGATCCGGCGGAACCGCGCCGCCGTACGTCCGTTTCCCTCGACAGGAACCAATCGGAGGGTCCGGAGCATGAGGACGGTGTTGCGCGGCGCGGGGCTCGCGCTGCTGATCGCCGGCGGCGCGGCGCTGCCGGCGGCGGCGCAGAGTGCGGGGCAGGGGAGTGCGGGGCAAGGGAGTGCAGGTCTGGGGGCGACCGGCGGTGCCTGCGGCGACCTGATCGACCGCTTCGCCGCCGCGCAGAACCTCTCGGCCGGGCCGCCGCCCACGGTGACGCCGCCCGGCGCCACCGGCCTGCCGCCGGGCACGGCGGGCAGCAGCGGCGAGGCGGAGGGCGGCGTCACCTCGCGCGACCTCGCGCGCTCGGGCGGTGTGATCGCGCCGCCGGCCGTGGGCGGCGCCATGGTGATCGACCCGCCGCGCCCGCGCACCGAGACGATGCCGACCGCCCCCGCCATCCGCCCGGACGCCGGCCCGACGGCCGAGGCGCAGCCGCCGGCCGGCGGCGCCATGGGGCAGGCGGCCGTGCGCGCGCAGATGGAGGCGCTGGTCACCGCCGGCCGCGACGCCGCCCGGCGCGGCGACGAATCGCAGTGCATGGACAGCCTGAACAAGGCCCGCCGCCTGTCGGAGACCGGGTCCGGCGCCGGCACCCGTCCGGAAGGGGGCGGCTGATGGGCGGACCCTGGCCGCCGACCCCGCCGCCGCAGGAACCGCCGCCGATGCCGCCCCCCGGCGTGCCCCCCGACGTGCCCGGTGACCCCGCCCGCCCGCCGATCGACGAACCCCCGGCCCCCATCCCCGTGCCCCCGACCGAGCCTCCGCCGGTGCCGGAGCGGGTGGCGTAGGGTACGTTTTGCCCCCTCCCTAACCACAGCCGCCCGCAAGTCGGGCGGCTGCGTTCCGCCTACGGTCGCCTTCGGCGCCCGTCCGGCTTCGCCGTCGGCTCCACGCCCCCGCCCAGGGCGGTGGAGGGGACTGCCGCCGCTCTACCCTCCACCGCAACGCGGGGGAGGGTGGCTGAGCGCTAGCGAAGCCGGGAGGGGGCACCCCTCGCCACGGCTTTTTTCCACCCCCGCCGTCTTGCCACGGCGCCCGCGCGCGGCGATCTGTGCTAGAAGGGCCAGAACCCCAGACAGCCGACAGATCGAGCACCGCCTGCCATGATGCGCCAACCGCCCCGCCACGTGTACCGCCAGCCCACCGTGCTGGCCACCGGCGTCCAGGTTACCTTGAAGTGGTTCGACCCCGCCCGCGGCTTCGGCTTCGTCCGTTCCGCCGACGGCACGTCCGACGCGCTGCTGCCCGGCGCCATCCTGCAGGCCGCCGGCCACGACACGCTGCCCGACGGCTCCACCCTCGTCGTCGACCTCGTCGGCAGCCGCAAGGGCGCGCAGGTCAGCGCGCTCCACTCCGTCGACACCTCCACGGCCCGCCCTGCCAGCAAATCCGCCACGGCCAAGTCCGCACCGCGCCCGCGCACCGACGCGCCGCGCGGCCCGCGTCCGGGCTTCGAGCAGCCCGAGCGCGGCCGGCCCACCGGCGACCGTCCCGAGCCCAAGCGTTTCGACCGTGACCGGCCCGACCGGGGCGCCGACCGTGACCGGCCTGATCGGGGCGCCGACCGGGGTCCGCGCCGTGGCCCGGCGCCGCGCGACGCGGCGTCCGGCCCGACGACGGAGGTGGACGGCACGGTGAAGTGGTTCGACACCACCAAGGGCTTCGGCTTCATCGCGCCGGACGGCGGCGGACGCGACGTCTTCGTGCACGTCCGCGCGCTGGAGCGTTCCGGCCTCGCCGCCCTCAACGAGAAGCAGCGCGTGCACCTCACCGTCCGCCAGGGCGAGAAGGGCCCCGAGGCCGTGAGCGTCAAGCCGGAATAGGCGCTACCGCTCCGTCACCCAGATGCGGTCGGCGGGGTCGGCCTGTCCCTCGCCCCGCTCCCCGTCCTGCTCCACCGACCGCATCCGGTCGGCGGCTTCGCGCAGGTGCTGCTCGCTGGCGCTGGGTGGGTTCTGCACGCCGGAGTCCGGCCCCGGCGGCGGGTTCACGCCGGGGGCGGCGCCGCCGACCGAGGTCTCGCCCGCCAGTTCGCGGCAGGCCTGGTCCCAGTGCTCGCCGTGCCGGCCCTCGGGGCGTCCCTCGCGCTCCCAGATGGCGTAGGCGCGCTCGCGGATGCGGGTTTCCTCGTCCATGGTGCCCTCCCCCGCTCAGTCCTGCGCCCCGTCGCGGTCGGGCCGCGAGGGTTCGGAGATGCGCTCCAGCGTGTCCTCGACCGACTGGGTGTTCTTGGCGTCGGTGGCGAGGTCGCCCAGCGAGACGATGCCGACCAAACGGTCGTCGCGGTCCAGCACCGGCACGCGGCGGATCTGCTGGCCGGACATCAGGCGGGTCACCTCCATGACCGGGTCGTCCTCGTAGCAGGTGCGCGGGTCGTCGGTCATCACCTCCGACACCCGGCACTGGTCGGGTGCGATGCCGGCCGAGGTGGCGCGCACGGTGATGTCGCGGTCCGTGACGACGCCGACCAGCCGCCCGCCGTCGCACACCGGCAGCGCCCCGACGTTCAGCTCGTCCATCATCTGCGCGGCCCGGCGGATGGTATCGTCCGGCGCCACGGTCTGCACGTCGCGGGTCATGATGTCGCTGATCTTCATGCGCCGTCCCCTGGGAAATGCGGTTTCGTCCCCGGGAAAACAGCGGCTCCCGCCGCTTCGTCCCGCCCTACGCCACCGGCTCAGGCGTGTTAGCGCGGGCGGCGCGGGCGCGGTAGGCGGCGACGGCCTCCTCCGGCGCGTCGGGCGCGACGGCGCGGCCCAGCGCCTCGGCCAGTTCGTCCAGCCCAACCAGGGCGGCGTCCAGTTCGCGCCGGGCCTCGGCCGGGCGGCCGGCGACCAGCAGCCGCTCCGCCTCGGCCAGCGTCCGGCGCAGGCGCAGGGCGCCCATGCTGCCGGCGCTGCCGGCGGCGGCGTGCGCGGTGCCGCGGGCCGCGTCGGCGTCGCCGGCCGCCAGCGCGCCCCGCGCCGCCGCCAGCATGCCGGCCAGCGATTCCAGGAAGTCGCCCAGCAGCCCGCGCACCTCGGCGCCGAAGCCGCCGAAGGCGAAGGCGATGATCTCCGGGTCGAACACCGGCGGCTCGTCGCCGGCCGGGCGCGTCGGCGCCGGTGCGCAGGGCGCGCACGTCGCCATGGCCCCGCCCGCCCTCGGACTCGGCGCCCAGCGGGCGAGCGCCGCCAGCAGGTCGTCCGGGCGGAAAGGCTTGGCGACCACGTCGTTCATGCCGGCGGCGCGGCAGGCCTGGTTGTCGGCCACGCTCGCCGCCGCCGTCAGCGCCACCACCGGCAGCTCCGCGGCGCGGCCGGGCAGGGCGCGGATGGCGCGGGTGGCGGCCAGCCCGTCCATCTCCGGCATGTGCATGTCCATGAGCACGAGGTCGAACGCGTCGCGCGCCACCGCCTCCAGCGCCGCGCGCCCGTCGCCGACGACGGTGACGCGGTGCCCCTGCCGTTCCAGCAGCGCCGTGGCGACGCGCTGGTTCACCAGCGTGTCCTCGGCCAGCAGGATGCGCATGGGCGGCAACGGGGCGGCGGCCGGCGCGCCAAGCCCGGCGGCGGCCGGGGCCACCGGGAACGCCAGCTCGAACCAGAAGCGGCTGCCAGCCCCCGGCGTGCTTTCCGCGCCGATGGCGCCGCCCTGCAGCTCGACCAGCCGCTTGCAGATGGCCAGCCCCAGCCCGGTGCCGCCGAACCGGCGGGAGATGGAGCTGTCGGCTTGGCTGAACGACTGGAACAGCTTGCCCATCGCCTCGGCCGGGATGCCGATGCCGGTGTCGGTGACCGAGAAGGCCAGCCGCACCGCCTCCTCCCCACCGTCGCCATCCTCCCGCCCGATGACCGCCACGGCCACGCCGCCGGCCCCGGTGAACTTCACGGCGTTGCCGATCAGGTTCAGCAGCACCTGGCGCAGCCGCACGGGGTCGCCGACCACCGCCGCCGGGGCGGCGTCGTCCACCGACAGGGTCAGCGCCAGCCCCTTTTCCTGCGCATCCGTCGCCATCAGCGCCGTCACCCCGCCCAGCGTCTGGCGCAGGTCGAAGGCGACGCGGTCGAACTCCAGCCGCCCGGCCTCCAGCTTGGAGAAGTCCAGCACGTCGTTCAGGATGGCCAGCAGCGCCTCGCCCGACTGGCGGATGGTGTCGGCGTAGTCGCGCTGGGTGCCGTCCAGCGGCGTGTCCAGCAACAGGTGCGCCATGCCGATGATGCCGTTCATCGGCGTGCGGATCTCGTGGCTCATCACCGCCAGGAACTCCGACTTGGCGTTGCTCGACGCCTCCGCCGTCTCCTTGGCCTCGCGCAGCTCCTCGCGGTTCAGGCGCAGCGCCTCGCTCTGCTCGTGCAGCTGGCGGGTGGCGTCGCGGAACACGGTCAGCGCATGCGCCATGTCGGTGATCTCGTCGCCGCCGGACACCGGAATGGGCGTTTCCAGCCGCCCCTGCGCGATCTCCCGCATGGCGCCGGCCAGGGCCTTCAGCCGGGCGACGATGCCGCGCCCCAGCGCCAGCCACAAGAACAGCGCCGGCCCCAGCACGGTGGCCGCGGCGATGACCAGCACCAGCCGGCGTCCCTCGCGCAGCTCCTCCTCGGCGCGCACGCTGCTGCGCTGCGCCTCCACCTCGGCGGCGTCGACGAGGCGGCCGACGATGATCGACACGCGTGCGATCAGGTTGTGGTTCTGCCGGGTCAGCGCTGCGATCTCCGGCGCCAGCCTCAGCTGCCCCTCGCGGATGTCGAACAGGTTGCCCTCGCCCGATCCCAGGCCGGCCACCGCGTGCGCCACGGCGCGCAGCGGCTCGTGCTCCGGCCCCGGCGGCAGGGTGGCGCTCAGCCCCTCCAGCCGGGCGGCGTGCTGCACGAAGTCGCGCCGGGCGGCGGCCACGGCGTCCAGCTGCGTCGCCGTCTCGCCGCGCGCCAGCCGGTCGAACAGCAGCTCGACCAGCCGCAGCGCCTCCATCAGCGGCGCGGTGGCGGGCAGCGGCGGCACGCCCGTGGCGTCGTCCGGCATCAGCCCGCCCAGCGCCGCGCGGTGGTCGATGCGCAGCCGCTGCAGCGCGTCCTGCGCCTCCTGTAGGCGCTGGCCCAGCGTCAGCCGCCGCTCCGCCAGATTGTCCTGCGCGGTGACGTTGGTGGTCAGCGTGTCGATCAGCGAGCGCAGCTCGGTGAACTCCTCCGCCCGCGCCGACGGCGCCCGGCCCAGCTGGTCCAGCAGCCGCTTCAGCCGCTGCCCCTGCTGCTGGAGGGCGAAGGCGGTGGTCTCGCGCTGAAGATGGTGCTCGGCCAAGTCCAGGCTGGGCAGGGCGGCGGTCAGCCGGCTCGACGCCTCGGCCAGCTTCAGCGCGCTGGAGACGCGCGGGAAGCTCTGCCCCATGACGACGCCCAGCAGCCCCTCGACCGTGTTGTAGGTCAGCCAGCTCACCGCCCCGCCCAGCAGGGTCATGGCGGCCACGCCAAGCACCGCCGCGAACAGCTTGGCGCGGATGCCGAAGCGCATGCGTGGTACGGGCGTGGCGGGTTCGGTCACGAATCGGGCCCCAAAATCGGAAGTTCGGGATGGTGCACCAGACAACCCGCGACTTGCGAGCGGTTTTTGGGCGAGCGGCTTCTGAGTTCGGCAAACCAGCGTTGCATACTGCCCCATAGCCACCGGCATAACGTTTGTGGCCGGCCGCCGCTTCGCCTATGTTCGGCGCCGTGGTGCGAGGGCGGGGGATCGCGCATGAAGGGCATCGTACGGGTTCTGACGGGCGGCCTGCTGCTGGCAGTGTCATCCGGGGCCGCACCGGCGGCGGCGCAGATCGCCACCGACGGCACCGTCGGCCCGGCGCGCACGCTGACTGGCCCACACGCAGTGATCGGCGCGGAGCTGGGCACCATCAAGGGCGGTAACCTCTTCCACTCCTTCTCCACCTTCGGCGTCCCGACCGGCGGCAGCGCCACCTTCACCGGGCCGTCCGGGCTCAGCAACGTGCTGGCCCGCGTCACCGGCGGCAGCCCGTCGTCCATCGACGGCAGGATCGCCTCCACCGTGCCCGGCGCCGCGGTCTTCCTGTTCAACCCGGCCGGCATCGCCTTCGGGCCGAACGCCACGCTGGACGTGCCGGGGTCCTTCCACGCGGCGGCGGCCGAGTCGCTGGCCTTCTCCGACGGCGGCCGGTTCGACGCGCGCACGCCGTCCACATCCGTCCTCACCTCCGCCGCGCCCACCGCCTTCGGCTTCGCCACCAACCCGGCGGCCAACCCGGCGCCCAACTCGGCGGCGGTCACCAGCACCGGCGCCACCCTGGCGGTGAAGGCCGGCAACGCGCTGTCGCTGGGCGGCGGCTCGGTCACCGTGGACGGCGGCACGCTGGCGGCACCCGGCGGCACGCTGTCCCTCACCGCCACCGGCGCGGTGACGGTGAAGAACAAGGCCGCCGTCTCCACCAACGGGGCGGGCGGCGGCACCGTGCGCATCGTCGGCGGCGCCGTGGTGGTGGAGGGTGACGGCGTGGTCAGCGCCGACAACACCGGGGCTTCCGACGCCACGGCCGGCGTCACCGTCACCGCTGGCCGGGTGGACGTCAGGGGCGGCGGCAAGATCACCGCGCACGCGGGCGGGGCGGGGAAGGGCGGCACCGTCGCCCTCACCGCCGATCAGGTGGTTCTGTTCGGCGACGGGCGCACCATCAACACGGTGGTCGCCGCCCGCTCGCTGCGCGGCGCCACCGGCGACGCGGGCCGCGTGGTGATCCGGGCCAAGACGCTGGAGGTGCGCTACGGCGCGCAGATCAGCACGTCCAGCCTGGAGCGCGGCAACGCCGGCGAGATCCGGGTGGACGCCGACCGCACCCTGCTCAGCCACGACAACGGCGAGATCGGCTCCGGCACCGGCCTGTTCAGCCTGGCGTCGGCCACCACCGGGGGGGCCGCCGGCTCCATCACCGTGGCTGGTGCTGCGCTGGAGATCCGCGGCGGCGCGCAGATCAGCGCCCGCACCGGCAGCAGCGGGCGCGGCGGCACCGTCACCGTCACCGTCGACCGCCTCAGCCTCGTCGGGCTGTGGCACACCGACGGCTCGATGATCAGCAGCATCAGCTCCGGCGACGGCGACGCCGGCAGCATCACCATCACCGCCAAGGACGTGGAGCTGCGCGACGGCGGCCGCATCCTCAGCTCCACCCGCGGCAGGGGCAACGGCGGCACCATCAGCATCACCGCCGACCGCATGGTGCTGGACCGGGGCGGCGACGCGCTGGCGGCGGGCGACGTCGGCATCACCGGTGTCGGCAGCAACGCCACCGCCACCTCCACCGGGCACGGCGGCACCATCCGCATCGCGGTCGGAGAGATGGAGATCCGCCGGGGCGCCATGGTCACCACCAGCACGGCCAGCCGCGGCAACGCCGGCACCGTGTCCATCGATGCCGGATCGCTGACCGTCGACGGCAGCGGCGCGCGCAGCTTCACCGGCGTCAGCTCGGGCAGCGACTCGGCCGACGCCAGCGGCGGGGCGGGCGGGGCCATCACCGTGCGGGCCGGCACGGTCGCGCTGTCCAACCGCGGCGCCATCGCCGGCACCAGCGTCGGCGGCGGCGACGCCGGCAGCATCACCGTGGACGCCACGGACCGCTTCACCAGCCACGGCGGCACCGTCGCCACCTCCACCACCCGGTCGGACGGCGGCAACATCCGCATCACCGCCGGCACCCTCTTCCACCTGTCCGACGGGCAGGTGACCACCAGCGTGGCCGGCGGCGCCGGCAACGGCGGCAACATCAGCACCGGCTCCGCCTTCGTCGTTCTGCGCGACGGCACGGTGTCGGCCAACGCCTGGGGCGGCAACGGCGGCAACATCCGCATCACTGCCGGCAACCTCGTGGCCAACCCGGACAGCCGGATCGAGGCCTCTTCCGAACGCGGCGTGTCTGGCACCGTGTCCGTGCAGGCGCCGGGCAGCCAGGTGGGCGGCAACCTGACGCCCCTGAAGGCGGAGTTCGTCGACGCCGCCACCCTGCTGCGGGCCAGCTGCGCCACGCGGGAGGCGGGGGCCGGCTCCAGCACCCTGACCGGCACCGGCCGCGGCGGTGTCGCCGCCATGCCCGACGCGCTGCTGCTGGCCGGCTCCGGCGCTGACACCGCTGTGCATTCCCTGACCGTGGCGTGCAAGCCATGAGGGCGGGCGTCGCGGGGGCGCTGCTCGCCCTGCTGTTCATCCTGACCTCCCCCGCCCACGCCGGCCCGGCCGATGTGGAGGCGCTGGACGGCGCACTGGCGCGCTCCGGGCGCCCTCCGGCCGAGCAGGCGGAACTGCTGCTGAAGCGCGGCGACGCACTGGCACGCCTGGGCTTCCTGCCGCGCGCGGTGGACGACTACCGCCGCGCCCTCGATCTGGCCGCCGGCAACGACACGCTGGCCCGGCAGGCGCACGCCGGCCTGGGTGCGGCGCTGCTGCGCCAGGGGGAGCGGGAGGACGCCCGCCGCCACCTCGACGCCTGCGTGTCTCTGGCGCAAGGTGCGGGCGATCGCGCCGCGGCGTCGGCCGCGCAGGTCGGGCTGGGCGTGCTGCACGGGCTGTCGGCGCAGCCGGCCGAGGCGCGCCGCAGCTTCGAGGCGGCGCTGCGCGACGCCGACGCCGCCGGCCGCCCGGCGGTGGCCGCGCGCGCCGCGCTGAACGCCGCGCGGGTGTCGCTGGACGCGGGTGACGCACCGGCCGCGCGCGGCTGGCTGGGGCAGGGGGCCTCCCGCCTGGACAAGCTGGGCGAGGATGCCGAGGCGCCGCTGCTGCTGGTCGCCTTCGCCCGACTCACTGCCCGCGCCGACGGCCGCAACGGCGACCAGACGGTGTACGAGACGCTGAGCCGCGCCGCCGCGCTGGCGCAGCGGCTGGACGACCGCCGGGCCGAGTCCTTCGCCTGGGGCTACCTGGGCCAGCTGTACGAGCGCGCCGGCCGCGCCGCCGACGCGCGCACGCTGACCGACCGCGCGGTGGCCGCCGCCGTGGCCGCCCGGGCGCCGGAGAGCCTGTACCTGTGGGAATGGCAGTCGGCTCGCCTCGCCGCCGCCCGCAACGAGGCGAAGGCGGCGCTCGACGCCTACGCCCGCGCCGTCGGCACGCTGGAGGAGGTGCGCGGCGAACTGGCCGGCGACGCCCTCCAGGGGGCAAGCGTCTTCCGCGAGGCGATCGAGCCCGTCTACCTCGGCTACGCCGAGCAGCTGCTGCGTCAGGGCGGCGATGGTGGCGGCGACGACCAGGGCACGCTGCGCCGCGCCCGTGCCGTGATGGAACAGCTGAAGGCGGCCGAGCTGGAGGACTACTTCAAGGACGACTGCGTGGCGTCGCTGGACTCGCGCTCCCGCCCCATCGATCGGGTGGCCGAGCGCACCGCCGCCATCTACCCCATCCTGCTGCCCGACCGGGCGGAGCTGCTGGTCGGCATCGGCGACCAGATCCGCCGCGTCACCGTGCCGGTCGGCCGCGCCGCGCTGACCCGCTCGGTCAACGAGTTCCGCGGTTTCCTGGAGAAGCGCGCCACGCACCAGTACATGGACCGCGCCAAGCAGCTCTACGACTGGCTGGTCCGCCCGCTGGAGCCGCTGCTGGCCGAGGCGCGGGTGGACACGCTGGTGATCGTGCCGGACGGGCCGCTGCGCACCATCCCGCTGGCCGCCCTGCACGACGGGCGCGACTTCCTGGTGCGCCGCTACGCCGTGTCGCTGTCGCCGGGCCTGACGCTGATCGACCCGCGCCCGCTGCCGCGCGAGCGCGCCTCGGCCCTGCTGGCGGGCCTCAGCGTGGGCGTGCAGGGCTTCCCGGCGCTGCCGCAGGTGCGGGACGAGCTGGCCAAGATCGCCGAGATCTACCCGGCGCGCACGCTGATGGACGGCGACTTCCTGGGCGACGGGCTGGCGGCGGAGCTGCGCCGCACCCCCTACAACGTCGTCCACATCGCCTCGCACGGCGAGTTTCTGGGCGAGCACCGCAAGAGCTTCCTGCTCACCTACGACGGCCGCCTGACGCTGGACCGGCTGGAGGCGCTGGTGCGCCTGGGCCGCTTCCGCACCGACCCGGTGGAGATCCTGGTGCTGTCCGCCTGCCGCACGGCGGCCGGCGACGACCGCGCCGCGCTGGGGTTGGCCGGCGTGGCGATCAAGGCCGGGGCGCGCAGCGCGCTGGCCAGCCTGTGGTATGTCAGCGACGAGGCGTCGGCCGACCTGATGCAGGCCTTCTACCGCACCCTGCGGCACGGCGACGCATCCAAGGCCCAGGCGGTGCGCCGCGCCCAGCTGGCGCTGCTCGACAACCCGCGCTTCCGCCACCCGTTCTACTGGGGCGCCTTCGTGCTGATCGGCAACTGGCTGTAGGCGGTTGCATACGCCCATAGGCGATCAACTGACCCCTTTCCACAACCATGGAGAAGGGCTATATTTCACCTATGGGACACCCCTGACCGTCGGGGACCGTGACGATGAAACTGAAGACCGCTTCCTGGGCCGTGGCCGTACCGTTGGCGATGCTGCTGACGGCGCCGCAGGTCGTGCCGCAGCCGGCCAGCATGGCCGGGCTGGTGCCGGTCGCCGCCGCCGCGGAGACGCGCGCCGCGCAGCGTCCAATCGTCTACAACCCCTCCAAGCGCGGCACCCCCGCCACCCGCGTGGCCAGCCACACCCGCGCCGCCGTCGATTCGCCCCTGGTTCTGGCGCTCGCCCCCTATGACACGGGCGAGACGACGCTGGCCCAGCCGACGCTCTACTGGTACGCCTCGCGCCCGGTGAATGCCAAGGTCGAGCTGACCATCGTCGAGGAAAAGACGCAGAAGACCGTGCTGGAGGTGGCCGCCGATGGCCCCGTGGAACCCGGCATCTGGGCCTTCCCCATCGGCGTGCACCGCATCGCCCTGGTGCCGGACGTGGAATACCGCTGGTCCATATCCGTGGTGCGCGACGCCAAGCAGCGCTCGCTGGACCTGTTCGCCAGCGGCACCATCCTGCGCGTCAGCCTGCCGGGCCAGCTCGCCGCGCAGCTGAACAAGGTCGGCCCGTCGGAGCTGCCGTTCTTCCTGGCCAGCGCCGGCCTGTGGTACGACGCGCTGGCCGTGCTGTCGGTGCAGATCGCCAACAACCCCGCCGACCGCAATCTGCGCGACATGCGCGCCAGCCTTCTGGAGCAGGTCGGCCTTACCGAAGCCGCCGCCTACGACCGGGTCATCTGAACGGCTCCGCTTGACGCAGCGCCCGGCGTGCGGGAACCCTGCGGCATGACCGGCCCCGATCCCAGCCCCGCCCTCAGCCCCGACCAGGCGCTGCTCGCCGCGCTCGACCACCACCTCTCCGGCCGCACGGCCGAGGCTGCGGAACTTTACGCCCGCATCCTTGCGGTGGTGCCAGACCACGCCAACGCGCTGCACCTGTCGGGCGTGCTGGCCGCGCAGACCGGCGACGCCGCGGGCGGGGTGGCGCGCATCGCCCGCGCGGTGGCGCTCGCCCCCGACGTGGCCGACTACCACGGCAACCTCGCCAAGCTGTTCCGGGCCCAGGGCCGAACCGGACCGGCGGCGGCGTGCCTGCGGCGCCTCCTCGCCCTGCACCCGGACGCGCTGGAAGCGGCGGCGACCCTCGGCGTGCTGGAGCAGGAGGCCGGGCGCCCCGCGGCCGCGGCGGCGGCCTTCCGCCGCGCCCTGGCGCTGCAGCCCGACCTTGCCGAGATCACGCTGCGCCTCGCCACGCTGCTGCCGCAGGACGCCGTTCCGGCCATGGTGCGCCGCGCCGCGCGGCTGAACCCGCTCGACCGGCGGGCGTGGTCGGTGCTCGGCGCCGCGCACCGCGCGCTGGGCCGGCACGCGGACGCCTTGGCCGCGTTCGAGGCGGCGCTGGCGCTCGACCCCG